>Ga0105047_10000643_pt1 | contig 60308 bp, 58 predicted proteins | sample MAT04_FD_78384 | JGI IMG/M metagenome (GOLD analysis project Ga0105047, IMG submission 78384) | Freshwater microbial communities from Lake Fryxell liftoff mats and glacier meltwater in Antarctica - MAT-04 (megahit assembly) | ecosystem: Environmental > Aquatic > Freshwater > Ice > Liftoff... | reverse complement strand
GCCGCCGCCATCGGGCTTGAACCGATGGCGCACCGCTGGCGGCTGCTCGAACCAATGGCGCATCAATGGCTCACTGTATGCGGGCCAGTTCTTGGTCTTGTAGGCGGGAGATGTGGGTTTGCTAATGCAGCCCAGCTACCACACTGGATTCGCAAGATGAATCCCTCATGGGATTTGTGCAACAAAGCCCATATGGATCACAATCAGGGCGACATAATTGAGTGGAGCTCCGGCTACTGGCTTGTTCTGCTCGACGGCGTCGTTGTGGGGTCATCGGAGCCGGGCTTTGTCCTTCCGCCCATTGTTCCGCCGTCCGCCATTCCTCTGCCTGCAACCCTGCCTCTGCTGCTGGTGGGTAGCGCCGCTCTGTTCGGCCTGCGACGGCGTTCTTCGTAGCAGCTCCTTCGTAACCCGGATCAAGAAGGGATGATTTCAGGCTGATGAAAACGGAGCGCGGCTCACGCCCGTCTTGATGAGATCCCTGGGCTTGGGCGACGAAGCTCATGACGCCCGTGGTGCAGGTCCACTTGCAATAATGCTGTCGATAGTCTCGCGGGTCAGCGCGATGTCGCCCTTCACCACCTCCGGGTAGTGGGGCCCATCCTGATGCCACGGTGTCACCGCAACCGCCATCGTCCGGCCTGCGGTTTGCGCACGTGCCCGCATCCTGCCATGCCGTTGTCGCCGGCACAAACCCACGCCTTGCATGTTCCGGCTTCCACATCGCGGGCCAATCCGTGTACCACCGGCCATCGCGGCTTTGACCGCACCCCCGCTGCAGACTAACCTGACCGCCGCAGCCCTGCTCGAACGGACGGATCACCCCGGATGAACCTCAAGGAACTGGCCAGCAAACTCGGCCTGTCGCCCACCACGGTCAGCCGCGCGCTGAACGGCTATCCGGAGGTGAACGAGGTCACCCGCGACCGCGTTGTCGCCGCCGCCAAGCGACACAATTATCGCCCCAACGCCCGCGCCATCCGGCTTGCGACCGGGCGGGCGATGGCCGTGGGGCATGTCATCTCGGGCCTGTCCAAGAACGAGATCATGAACCCGATCTTCGCCGATTTCATTGCAGGTGCCGGAGAGAGCTATTCGAGGCACGGCTATGACATGATCCTGTCGGTGGTCGCGGACGATCAGGAAGAGGCGACCTACCGCGACCTGGCGTCGCGGGGCGCGGTGGACGGGGTGATCGTGCATTCGGTCCGGCGCAATGACACCCGGCTTTCGCTGTTGCGCGAGATCGGCCTGCCTGCGGTGTTTCATGGCCGCGTCACCGGATCCGAGCTCGACTACAACTGGGTTGACGTCAACAACCGCCGGGCCTTTCAGCGCGCGACCGAATTCCTGCTCGATCTCGGCCATGCCCGGATCGGCCTGGTGAACGGCCCGGAATACATGGATTTCGCGATCCGCCGCCGCACCGGCTATGCCGATGCCCTCTGCCAGCGTGGCCTTGCCCCCGACCCGGACCTGATGGCCAGCCAAGAGATGACCGAAGTGTCGGGCTTCCGTGCCGCCAGCCGCATGCTGGCGCTACCCGCCCCGCCAACCGCGTTTCTGGCATCCTCGATGCTGTCGGGCATGGGGGTGCGTCGCGCGGTCGAAGTGCTGGGGCTGAAGATGGGCCGCGATGTGTCGGTGATCATCTTTGACGACGACCTGTCGTATCTGCGCAACGGCGAGGATGTGCCGATCTTCACCGCGACCCGGTCTTCGGTGCGCGACGCCGGCAGGATCGCGGCGCAACTGGTGATCGACCTGATCAATGCCCGCGCACTTGTGGTCACTGCCGCCGCGCCCCCGCCGCCGCCCCGCACCCATCTGCTGGAGGCGGAACTGATCATCGGCCAGTCCACCGGCCCGGCCCCTGCCGCTGTTCGGGCGAGATCTGCCGCCTCCGCCACGGTCGCCTCTGCTCCGGCCTGACCTCGCTGCGGCCTGACCAACTGCGGCCTGACCAACTGAGGCCTGACCAACTGAGGCCTGACCATCTGAGGCCTGAATTTGCCCCAGCCTCCCTTCGCCCCGGCCTCCCTTCGCCCCGACCTGACTTCGCCCCAAACTGACCCGGCCACCTGTTCAACCCCGGAGACGCCCATGACCCTTGCCATCCTTGCCGATATCGGCGGCACCAAGACGCGCGTCGCCCTTGCCGACGGGGCGGTGGTGCGCCGCGACAGCGCCGTCAGCTTCAGGAACGCCGATTTTCCAGGGCTGGAGCCGATCCTGTCCGCCTACCTCGCCCAGCAAGGCCTGACAGCGGTTGACGGCGCGTGCGTCGCCGTCGCAGGGCCGGTGCAGGACGGGGTGGCCGAGATGACCAACCTTTCCTGGGTGATCGACGCCGCACAACTGACCCGTGCCACCGGGGCGGGGCGGACGGCGATCCTGAACGATCTGCAGGCGCAGGGTCAGGCGCTTGGCCATATCGAGGCCGCGCATCTGTGCTGCGTGGTCGAAGGGCCGGTGCGGCCGGGTGCCGCGATGCTGGTGGTGGGCCTCGGCACCGGCGTCAATGCCGCGCCGGTGCACAACACCCCGTGGGGGCGCGTGGTGCCGCCCTCGGAATGCGGTCACGTCAACATGCCGGTCCGCAGCGACGAGGACCTTGCGCTGGTCCGTTTCGTCGAGGCCCGGCTGGCGGCCGCTGGCGAAGTGCCGCATTGCGGCGTCGAAGAGGTTCTGGCGGGGCGCGGTCTGGCCAATTTGCACGCCTTTGCCGCCCTGCAGGCCGGCCATGCCGCGACCCTGACCTCGGCCGAGGTGCTGGCGGCGGTGTCTGCGGGCGACCCGGTGGCAGGCCATGCCGCCCGGCTGTATGTCCGCATCCTCGGTCAGACCCTGGCCGACCTCGCGCTGATTCATCTGCCCTACGGCGGCATCTTCCTGATCGGCGGCATGTCGCGCGCGATGACCCCGCATTTCGCGCGCTGCGGCCTGACCGGCGCCCTGCGCGAGGCGCGCCGCGTCGATCTGTTGACCCGGGACTTCTCGGTCACCCTTGTCGAGGACGATTACGCCGCCCTGACCGGTTGCGCCGCCTATCTCGCGAACGGCGGTCAGGGCTGAGGCGCGTGGGGCCGTGTGCCCGCTGCACCGTTGCCGGATATCACCGCGCTAGCCCGGCAGCCGCTCGCGCAGGAATGCCAGCGCCACCGACAAGCCGTCGGGCGCGATCCCGTGCCCGGTGTCCGGCATGACATGACCGAACACGTCGATCCCCGCTCCGGTCAGCACCTCGCCCGCATTGGCCATGTTGGCAAACGGCACGACCTGATCGAGATCGCCGTGGATCAGCAGAACCGGCGGGCGGGCTGAAATCTCGGCGATCCGCTCGGGTTCCAGCAATCGACCCGAGATCGCCACCACCCCCGCCATGGCGACGGCGCGGCGGGGTGCCACATGCATCGCCATCATCGCGCCCTGCGAAAACCCCAGCAGCGCCAACGCGGTATCTGCCAAGCCTTCGTCGGCCAGCCGGGTATCGAGAAAGCCGTTCAGATCCTCGCTCGCCCGCGCCAGACCGTCGCGGGCTGCAGCCTCGCTCGACCCGTCGAGCCAGGGGATCGGAAACCACTGCAACCCGTGGCCACCCCTTGCCCGTTCCGGCGCGTCGGGGGCCAGAAAGACCGTGTCGGGCAGATGCGGCGCCAGCACGTCGGCCAGCCCGAACAGGTCGGCCCCATCTGCGCCATAGCCGTGAAGAAAAACCAGCAGACTATTGGTTTTACCTGACAAAGCCGGTTTTTTGTTGAACGGCAACTCCCTCATTCCCGCACCCCTTCGCGCGTCTTCATGATCCCGTAATAGCCCCACAGCACCCGCGCCGCCACGGACCGCCAGGGCGACCATGCCTCGGCCATCGTGCGCAGTGCAGCCTCCGAGGGGCGTTGGTCCAGCGCAAACACCCCCCGGGCGGCCTCTTGCAATGCAAGATCGCCGGGCGCGAACATATCCGCGCGGCCGAGCGCAAACATCCCATAGATCTCGGCCGTCCAGCGGCCGATGCCCGGAACCGCCATCAGCGTCTGCACGACACTTGCATCAGTTTTGCCGCGCAACGTATTGAAATCAATGCCGGCCTGCGCCAGGGCACGGCCGTATCGCGCCTTCTGTCGGCTTAACCCGACGGCCCGCAACGCCGCGTCCGACGCATCGGCCATCGGCGCAGCTTCGGTCAAGCGCGCCGCCTCCAGCCGCGCCCAGGTCGCGTTGGCCGATGCAACCGAGACCTGCTGCCCGACAATGACCGAAAAGAGCGCCGCAAAGCCGTCAGCATGGCGACGCAGCGGCAAGGGTCCGCAGACCAGCAGCGCCCGGGCAAAGGCAGGCTCGCGGCGGCCCAGCCATTCTGTCCCCTCGGCCACACAGTCCAGCGTGGTGATGATCCGCCCGACCATTTCTGCCAAGCCCCCTTGCCCTGATTGTCGCCAAGCCTTAGCCCTGTTCGCATGACGACGCAAACCGACAGCCTTGCCCGCCGCAATGTTCTGGTTCTGGTGGCCGCACAGGCGATCCTCGGGGCGCAGATGCCGATGATCTTTACCATCGCGGGGCTAGCCGGGCAAAGTCTGGCCCCCAATCCCTGCCTCGCGACGCTGCCGATCACCTGCGTCGTCGTCGGCTCGATGCTGACCGCCACGCCGATATCGGCCCTGATGTCCCGCCACGGGCGGCGGGCAGGGTTCGTGCTGGGCGCGGCGGGTGGAGCCATGGGCGCGGCAATCGGGGCTTACGGTCTGCTGACGCAGTCGTTCGTGCTGTTCCTGATCGGATCACTTTTGACCGGCATCTATATGTCGGCACAGGGTTTCTACCGGTTTGCCGCCACCGATACCGCCTCGGATGATTTCCGTCCCAAGGCGATTTCCTGGGTGATGGCGGGGGGGCTTCTTTCGGCTGTCGTCGGCCCGCAACTGGTGAAGGTGACGGCGCAGGGCATGGCGGTGCCGTTTTTGGGCACCTATCTGGCGGTCATCGCGCTGAACCTGGTCGGCGTGTTCCTGTTTGCCGGCCTCAAGATCCCCACCCCTCCGGCACCCCAGCCTGGAACCGCTGCCGGGCGCAGCCGGTTCGAACTGCTGGCCACTCCGCGCATTGCGGTCGCGGTGATCGTGGCGACGGTGTCCTATGCGCTGATGAATCTGGTGATGACCTCCTCGCCGCTCGCCGTGGTCGGCTGCGGGTTTCAGACGGCGGATGCGGCGAATGTGGTGTCGGCGCATGTGCTGGCGATGTATGCGCCCAGCTTCGTGACCGGTCACATCATCGCCCGGTTCGGAGCCGAGCGGGTGATGACGCTGGGGCTGGTGATCCTGGCCGCAGCCGGAGGCGTCGCGATGGCGGGCGTGGATCTCGCCAATTTCTTTGTCGCGCTGATCCTGTTGGGGATCGGCTGGAATTTCGGGTTCATCGGGGCCACGACGATGCTGACTTCGGCGCATACAGTGGCGGAACGCGGTCGGATGCAGGGGATGAACGATCTGATCGTGTTCGGCGGGGTGACGCTGGCCTCGCTGTCGTCGGGCGGGCTGATGAACTGCGCCGGCGGATCGGTGGTGGTCGGCTGGACGGCGGTCAATGCGGCGATGCTGCCGTTTCTGGTTCTGGCGGGTGGGGCGCTGGTCTGGCTGGCGCTGCGGCCGCAGCAAAACCGCGCCTGACGCTCAGAACCGACCGGTCAGCGCCTGCCAGGCCAGGCGGCGACGCCGGTCGAACTCCGACAGGCGCATGCGCCCCTCGGCAACGGCGGCCGGGTCCCTGGCAACCCGGCGCAGCACCATCGGCACTTGCCAGGCCGTCAGCGCTGCCGCCCGCGGCAGGTTGCCGCGGCGCGCGCGTGCCAGCCGGTCGAGCCCTTCTGCCGCAAGGCTGGCCACGGCCTGCGTCCCGGTCTCGGGCAACGGCTGTCGCCCGCGCGCGATCAGGTCCGGCACAGCCTGCAGAAACCCGGCCAGCCCGGCCGCCCACCCCAGATCGCGCGCTGCCGCCTCGGCCCCAGGCCCTGCGCCGAGGGCACAGGCCGCCAGCCACATCAGCCCGCCCCCGGTCGCCGCGAGATACTCCGAAAGGGCCGCCGCACCGGCGAACGGATCGCGGTAGACATCCCACTGCCGCGCCGCGATCAGGGCATCGAGCACCGCAACCGGCAAAGCCTGCGCGCAGATCAGGTCATGCAGCGGCCCGGCAACCTCGTGCGCGCGGCGGTGATCGGCGGCCACGACATCGCGCCACCATTGCAGCCGCATCTCGGCCAGCAGCGGCTCGCGGCTGACCCAGGGTGCCCGCGCCACTTCCAGGTTGAACGCATACAGCACGAACAACGGGGCGCGCGCCGCAACCGGAGCCGCCATCACGGCGGAACAGCGGTCAGGGTCGCCGCGCCCGACCAGTGCCGCACAGGCAGCGATGGTCAACCGGGTGATCCGACATCGCGGATCAGCTTCCAGGTGATGGCATCCAGCAACGCCTCGAAACTGGCATCGACGATATTGGCGCTGACCCCCACGGTGGACCAGCGCTGACCCAGCCGGTCCTCGCTGTCGATGATCACCCGGGTCACCGCTTCGGTGCCGCCCTGAGTTATGCGCACCTTGTAATCCACCAGTTTCAGATCGTCGATCACCGCCTGATAGGGGCCCAGATCCTTGGCCAGCGCCTTGGCGAGCGCGTTGACCGGCCCACGGTCGGTGCCGGTTTCATCCATGCTTTCGCTGACCGACAGCATTTTTCGGTCGCCGATCTTGACCACCACCACCGCTTCGGACAGGCTGACCATCCGGTCATGCTTGTTCTTGCGCCGCTCGACCGTGACGCGGTAGCGCTTGACCTCGAAGAACACCGGACACAGGCTCAGTTCGCGCCGCGCCACCAGTTCAAAGCTGGCCTGCGCGCTGTCATAGGCATATCCCTGATCTTCGCGGGTCTTGACGATCTCCAGAATCCGGCCAAGGCGGGGGTCGTCTGCGGGCACCTCGATCCCGGCGGCCTCCAGCCGGGCGCGCAGGTTCGACTGGCCCGCCTGATTGGACATCGGAATGACCCGCGCGTTGCCGACCAGCGCCGGGGCGACGTGTTCATAGGTGCTCGGATGCTTGAGGATGGCGCTGGCATGCAGCCCCGCCTTGTGGGCAAACGCCGACGCCCCTACGTATGGCGCCTGCCGACGCGGCACCCGGTTCAGGATATCGTCGAGCATCCGGCTGGTGCGCAGCAACCCCGCCAGCGCCTGCGCCGTCACCCCGGTCGCGAACCGGCCGGCGTAGGGATCTTTCAGCAGCAGCGTCGGGATCAGCGTGGTAAGATCGGCATTGCCGCAGCGTTCGCCCAAGCCGTTCAGGGTGCCCTGCACCTGCCGAACGCCGGCGTCGATGGCCGCAAGGGAGTTGGCTACAGCGTTGCCGGTGTCGTCATGACAGTGGATGCCCAGCCGGTCTCCCGGAATGCCTGCCGCGATCACCGCACCCACCACCCGGCCGATGTCCGCAGGCAGGGTGCCGCCGTTGGTGTCGCAAAGAACGATCCAGCGCGCGCCCGCCTGATGCGCCGCCGTCAGACACTCCATCGCATAGCCCGGATTGGCCCGGTAGCCGTCAAAGAAATGCTCGGCGTCAAACAGCGCCTCGCGCCCCTTCGCCACGAGATGCTCGAATGAGGCGCGGATGGCCGCCAGATTCTCGTCGAGCGTCACGCCGAGCGCCGTCGTGACGTGATACTGGTGCGTCTTTCCGACCAGACACACCGCAGGCGTGCCGGCATCGAGGACCGCCGCCAGCACATCGTCATTGTCGGCTGACCGGCCCACCCGCTTGGTCATCCCGAAAGCCGTCATCGTGGCGCGGGTTTGCGGGGCCCGGGCGAAAAACTCGGAGTCCGTCGGGTTCGCCCCCGGCCAGCCGCCTTCGATATAATCCACGCCAAGGGCATCGAGGGCATGGGCGATCTGGACCTTTTCGGCGGTCGAGAACTGGACGCCCTGGGTCTGCTGCCCATCGCGCAGGGTGGTGTCGAAGAGGGAGAGGCGTTCAGTCATTCGATAAGCTCACGCAGTCGAACGATGTCAAAATGGGCCCCGAACGTTGCCAAGGCCCCCTGTCCGGCTGTCATTTTGATTGCCTGCAACTCTACGCCAGCATCGGCGGCCCGTGATTTCAAGCTATCCGCAGCCACAAAATCGCGTCGCTGACGAAGTGCCGCCCAGTTCGCAGCAAGTCTATTGGCAAGTTCTCTTTGCTCATCGGGGATCGGACCCCATCCAACGACGCCTGTTGAAGGGTGAAAATCCAGCAACCCCATCAGCCTTGCACTCGCAAGCAATTCTGCACCCTGCCCTGCCTTGCGCAACTCGTGCAGCCGCATGATGGCTTGTGATGTATTCAAGTCATCTGCCAACGCTTCGATCACATGCCGATCTGGTTCGACCGACTCCACTCCATTTGTCGTTTCAAGAAAGGACAATAGAACGTTGTGCGCTTGCGCAGCCTTTTCCTTCGTCCAATCCATCGGTTTGGAATAATGCGTGCTCAGCAACACCAACCGGATCACCTGCCCCAGCACGCCTTGGTCCAGCATGTCGCGGACGGTGAAGAAATTGCCCAAACTCTTGGACATCTTCTTGCCCTCGACCTGCAACATCTCGTTGTGCATCCAGACCCGCGCGAAATCCGCCTCTGGATAGGCGCAAGAACTTTGGGCGATCTCGTTTTCGTGGTGCGGGAATTGCAGGTCCAGCCCGCCGCCATGGATGTCGAAACTGGGGCCCAGCAACTCGAAACTCATCGCCGAGCATTCGATATGCCAGCCGGGGCGGCCGTGGCCCCACGGGCTGTCCCAGCCGGGGGTGGCGCCGTCCGACGGTTTCCACAGCACGAAATCCATCGGGTCGCGCTTGTAGGGGGCAACCTCGACGCGGGCACCGGCGATCATGTCGTCGATGGACCTGCCCGACAGCTTGCCGTAATCGGGATAGCTGCGCACGTCGAACAGGACGTGGCCGTCGGCCTGATAGGCGTGGCCTGAGGAAAGCAACCCGGCGATCATCGTGATCATGCCGCCGATATGATCGGTCGCGCGGGGTTCCAGGGTGGGCCGCAGCGCCCCCAACGCATCCATGTCGTCGTGATACCAGCGGATCGTCTCGTCGGTGATGTCGCGGATCGGGCGGCCGGTCTGCACGGCCTTGGCATTGATCTTGTCATCCACATCGGTGAAGTTGCGTGCGTAGGTCACCTGACCGGCCCCGTAGACGTGGCGCAACAGCCGGAACAGCACGTCGAACACCACCACCGGCCGGGCGTTGCCGAGATGGGCGCGGTCGTAGACCGTCGGGCCGCAGACATAAAGCCGCACATTGGCCGGGTCCAGCGGAACGAACACCTCCTTGCGGCGGGTTCTGGTGTTGTGCAGCCGGATGGTGGGGGTCATGACGGCCTTTGGCAAAACCTTTGGGGCGCAGGGTCCGGGGGGTCTGGCGACTTCGGCGTTTCGGGGGAAACCGGAAGCAGGCCCGCGCGACGGATGTCAGCGCGCAATACAGGACAGTCGCGGGATGGATATCCGGTTCATGTCCCCGTCATAGCGGCAGGGCAACCGTTCGCCAAGCCTCTTGTGCAGCGCTGCCGACGCCAGCAGCTGGCCTGATGACCCGCAGGATCGTCAACCGCCACTGCGCCGAACTGCCTGCGGCTGCGGATTCGGTTCTCTTGGGTGGCAGGCACGGTGCATTGACGGCCGGGGACAAGATGGGTGCCTGCGAGGGGGCGGAAGATGGGCGGGCGCTGCGATCTGGCCGCAGTCGGGTGCCGGTGACCTCGGGCCGCTTGCATGAGGACGCGATGTGCGCACGGCAGGATGTACCGGATCGGCTGATCCCGAACGCAATGCCGAAAATGGAGCAGGGGTCGCCTGTATCGGTCGGCCGATCTGCCCAAGGTGCGGCCTCAGGCGCGCTCTTCCAGCACCAGCCATTCGGCTTCGGCGGTGGCCAGTTGCCGTTGCCGGTCTGCCATCGCTTCCGACGCCTTGCGGAACTTGACCGGCTCGCGGCTGTACAGATCCTCGCTTTCCAGCAAGGCGGCCAGTCGGGCGATTTCGGTTTCCAGTTTGCCGATCACCTCGGGAAGCGTTTCGAGCCGCTTGCGTTCGGAGAACGACAGGCCTTCGACCTTGCGGGACCCGGGCTTGACCGACGGCGCGCCGGATCTTCCCCGGGTCGGTGCCTCGGCAGCGCCGACCCCGCGTTGTGCTGCATAGTCGGACCAGCCGCCCGGATAGGCAGTGACCGACCCCTGCCCCTCCATCGCCACGGTCGCCGTGGCGATGCGGTCGATGAAATCGCGGTCGTGGCTGACCAGCAGCACGGTGCCGTCATACTCTCCCAGAATGTCCTGCAACAGATCGAGGGTTTCGACATCCAGATCGTTGGTCGGCTCGTCGAGGATCAACAGGTTCGACGGTTTGGCCATCAGCCGCGCCAGCAGCAGCCGCGCCTTTTCGCCGCCCGACAGGCTGCGCACCGGGGCGCGAGCCTGCCGTTCGTCAAACAGGAAGTCCTTCAGATACGCCACCACATGCTTGGGATTGCCGCGCACCATCACCTGATCGGAATTGCCCGACACCGCCATCGTCGGATCGCCGGTCAGATTGTCCCACAGCGAAAGGTCGGGGTTCAACTGGGCCCGGGTCTGATCGAACACGGCGATGTCCAGATTGGTTCCCAGCACGATCGAGCCGCTGTCCGGGGCCACCTCGCCCGTCAGCATCTTCAACAGCGTGGTCTTGCCGACGCCATTCGCGCCGACGAACGCCACCCGGTCGCCGCGCAACACCCGCAGGTCGAAATCCCGCACGATGGTCTTGTCGCCAAAGACCTTGCCGATACCGCGCGCCTCGACCACCCGCTTGCCCGACTGAACGCCGGATTCGAAGTCCAGCGCCGCAGTGCCCTGCCGCCGGATCTGGCTGCCGCGTTCCTCGCGCAGGCTGGCCAGCGCCCGCACCCGGCCCTGATTGCGCTTGCGCCGGGCCGAAATGCCCTCGACCGCCCATTTCGCCTCGGCCTTGATCTTGCGGTCCAGCTTGTGCCGTTGGTCGTCTTCTTCGGCCCAGATCGTCTCGCGCCAGTCTTCGAACCCTTCGAACCCGCGTTCGCGGCGACGGACCTGACCCCGGTCGATCCACAGCGTTGCCCGGGTCAGGGCGCGCAGAAAGGCGCGGTCGTGGCTGATCAGCACGAATGCCGTGCGGGTGCCCTTCAACTCGGACTCCAGCCATTCGATGGCCTGGATGTCGAGATGGTTGGTCGGCTCGTCGAGCAGCATCAGTTCGGGGGCCTCGGCCAGCAGTTTGGCAAGCGCCGCCCGTCGCCGTTCGCCGCCGCTCGCGGTTGCGACCGGGGTTTCGGGGTTGAACTTCAGACCCTCGGCGACCATTGGCACCCTGTAGGCCTCATCCTCGGGCAGGGCAGAGGCGGCGAAATCGCCAAGGGTCACGAATCCCGACAGGTCCGGGTCCTGGTCCATATAGCCGACGGTCACGCCGGGCGGCACCACACGCGTCCCGGCATCGGCTTCGGCGAGGCCCGCCATCACCTTCATCAGGGTCGATTTGCCCGACCCGTTGCGCCCGACCAGCGCCACCCGGTCGCCCGGCTGCACCACGAGATCAAGGTTGTCGAACACCGGATTGCCGCCGAAGGTCAGCGAGATGCCGGAGAGTTGCAAAAGGGGTGCGCGTGCCATGGGGCGCGAGGTATGCGGGGACGCAGGCGGCGTCAACGCCCCGCTTGCCGCAGGGCAGCATTTTCCGCCTCAGCCCGCCACCGACCGCAGCAGCCGTTTGCGCGCCGGGGGAATTGCGCGGATCTCCAGCCCGGTAAACACATGCAAAGTGTTCAGATCGCGGTCCACCACCGCGTGATCGCTGACCCAGCCGCCCATCATCAGATAGGTCCGCAGCAGGGGTGGCATCCCCAGCAACGCCCGCTTCACATCCGGCTTGCGCCCGCGCAGGGCCCGGGCGAACCGGAACACGTCGGGGGCCTTGACCCGGGGCAGCCAGCGCTTGGGCGCGATGTGGCCTTCTTTCAGCATCGCCAGCGCCTCGGCATGGGTGCCGGCCTCGGCCCCGTCGAACGAGGAACAGCCAAACAGCAGTTCCACCCCGCGTTCATCGACCAGACGGGTCATCGCCCCCCACGCCACGCGCAGGATGTCGGGGTCCTTCCAGTCGGGGTGGATGCAGAACCGCCCCACTTCCATCATCGGCCCGACAAACCCCGCAAGCCGGTCAAGATCGTAATACTGCGCCGAATAACTGCGCCCGATTTCGGCCCCGCCCTGCAACGGCAGCAGCCGAAAACAGCACACCAGCGCCCCGCTGCGCACCTCTTCGACCAGCATGTGCAGACAGGCGGCGTCATAGGCATCGGCGTCGCGCCCTGCCGGCCCGGCCAGACCGCGCATCGCCCGAAAGGTCAGGTGGCGCAGGGCTTGGGCCGCCTGCAGATCGGCCTCGGTCGCGGCAAGACGGCCAACATAGCGGCCGCGGCGTAACGAAAGCATCACAGCTCCTTCGGCAGACTTGGTCCGGCCCGTGCTTCAACCTATATCCTACAGCGAAAGCGATGACGCGATTGTAACAGACAACGGGAGCCCTGTGATGACCGAAGTAACCAAGACCGACGCCGAGTGGCGTGCCCAACTCAGCGATCTGGCCTACAAGGTCACTCGCCAGCACGGCACCGAACGTGCCTATACAAATGATGCCTTTTCCAAGGAGCCGGGTACGTTTCACTGCGTCTGCTGCGGGGCCGCCTTGTTCGAGCAGGGCACCAAATTCGAATCGGGCACCGGCTGGCCGTCGTTCTTTGCGCCCCTGACCCCGGAAGCGGTGGCAACCAAGGAGGATCGCGGGTTCTTCATGCGACGCACCGAAGTGCACTGCGCCAGGTGCGAGGCGCATCTGGGCCATGTGTTTCCCGATGGCCCGGCCCCCACCGGCCAGCGGTACTGCATGAACGGCGTGGCGATGACTTTTGCGCCGACGGACTGACGCCTATTCCAGCAGCCCGCCCGTGCCGATCCCGCCGATATTGCCGAACAACTGCCGCAGCAGGCCTGCGCTCTTGACGTTGCTGACGGTGATCCGCCGAGAGATCGGTACGATCCGGCCTTTCTCCAGCCCGAAGCGTTCGACGTTCTCGACCAGGCCATCCTCGGTAAAGCTGACCGCAACCACTTGCCGGCTTTCTTCGACCGGCGGACGCAGGCCGGTGTTTTTCCAGCGGCTTTGCACATAGTACCAGCCGACATCGTTCAGCAGACCCGCGGCCGACGGGCGGCCGATCTTGACGGCGACAGTCTCCCGCGTGTCGGTGCCAACCTCGAGCAGTGCGAGTTCGTCATCGCTCGGCACATAGCCGTTGTTGCGATACACCGGCGTGCAGGCGACGATCAGCACCAGAACCCATGCCAGACCGGCGCGGCCAAAGGCCCTGCCCGCGCGAACCGCTCCGTTCCGATATGTCATCCCTGCCCTCACCCTGTCGCCCTGCTGCGCCTGCCCGCCCTTGCCAGTCCGGCGCAACGCCACTATCGACAAGGCCACGAAATCAAGGGTCATCCCGCCCCCCCCCGGCTTACGACAGGTCGCGTCGCGGTTCAAGAATGGAACGTGAGGGGCCGGGACGCGGCACCGTACAACGCGCGACAGAAAGGCGTAAATGATGCCACTCACCCCGAACCCCGCGCCCGACACAGGGCCGGTGCTGCCCTTTGCGACGGCGCAGCTCCGGCGGCGGCGTCATACCGCTGTGGTCTTCGCGCCGGATGCGGCAATGCGCGCGGTTCTGGCCGCGACGCTCGACCTTTTGGCCCTGCCCGCCTTTCGGATGACCGGTGCCTTTGTTCCCGAGGGGCCCCACGATCTTCGGCTCGAGGCGCGGATCACGGCGCGGGTGGTGCAGGCCTGCTCGGTCACGCTGGCCCCGGTGGAAACCCGGATCGACGAGCCGGTGCTGCGCCGCTATCTCACCGACTATCAGGAACCCGACACCGCCGACGTCGAGGTGCCCGAGGATGACAGCGCCGAGCCGATGCCCGACAGCATCGACGCCGCGGCTGTGGCACTGGAGGCGCTGGCGCTGGCGTTGCCGATGTATCCGCGCGCTGCGGGGGCGGGTCTTGGCGAGGCGGTGTTCGCCCCGCCGGGTGCCGTCCCGCTGCGTAATGACGATCTGCGGCCGTTTGCCGGGTTGGCGTCGCTGGTCGCCAGGGCCGACCCCGATCCAGATGACGCGCCCGATGGCGACCCCGAACCCGGTGCAGCCGGCTGACCCTGTGGAAAAGGGGCTTGCACCCTGCCCAAATCCCGCTATGTTCCGCGCCTTGTCCGCAGGACCAGGGTTGAAACCGTCCGTTTGCCAACCTGTTGAACACAAGAAACAATCCGGGGCGTGTCCCCACTACCCCGAGGTCCCGTCATGGCTGTCCCGCAGAATCGCACCACGAAATCGCGCCGCAACATGCGCCGCTCGCATGATGCGCTGGTCGCAGGCAACCCGCAGGATTGCAGCAATTGCGGTGAGTTGAAGCGTCCACACCACGTTTGCCCGTCCTGCGGCCATTACGACGCCCGCGAAGTGGTGGCCGCGGCGGTCGCAGATCTTGACGAGGACGCGGCGTAAGCCGACCTTGTCGGGCAGCAGGGCAAATGGCAAGCGGACTTCCCCCCCCTGACCCCGCACGCCCGCCGCGCATTGTGATTTCCGTTGATGCGATGGGCTCGGACCGTGGCCCGGCAACCATTGTGGCGGGCATGGCGCTGTCGGCCAAGGCCAATCCGGCGATCGGGTTCGTGCTGCACGGCGACGAGGCCGTGTTGCGCCCGCTGATCGAGCGCAAGCGCGACCTGAAGGACCGCTGCACCCTGCGGCACGCGGCGCGGGTCGTCACGATGGACGACAAGCCCAGCCAGATCATGCGGCACGGCGAAGGCACCTCGATGTGGAGCGCGATCGACAGCGTCAAGAACGGCGAGGCGACCGTCGCCGTCAGTTGCGGCAACACGGGCGCGCTGATGGCGCTGGCGATGATCCGCCTGCGCAAGCTGCCGGGCATCAACCGCCCCGCCATCGCCTGCCTGTGGCCGAGCCGCAATCCGGGCGGCTTCAACTTGTTGCTCGACGTCGGCGCGGACATCAAGGCCGATGCGGCCGACCTGCTGCAGTTCGCCATGATGGGGGCCTCCTATGCCCGCAACGGCCTGAACCTCGCCCGCCCGCGGATCGGCCTGCTGAACGTCGGCACCGAGGAACACAAGGGCCGCGCCGAACTGAAGCTGGCGCATGACCTGCTGGCAGAGGCTGCCACTGCGGGCGAATACGATTTCATCGGTTTTGTCGAGGGTGGCGACATTCCTTCGGCCCGGGTGGATGTGATCGTGACCGACGGCTTTACCGGCAACATCGCGCTGAAAACCGGCGAAGGCACCGCCAAGCTGATCTCGGATTTCCTCCGCCAGGCATTCAACGCCACGTTCCTGTCGCGGATCGCCGCGCTGCTGGCCTGGACCTCGCTGAAGCGCCTGCAAAAGCGGATCGACCCGCGCCGCGTGAATGGCGGGGTGTTCCTCGGGCTGAACGGCACGGTGGTCAAATCGCATGGCTCGGCCGATGCGACCGGGGTGTCAGCGGCGATCAAGCTGGCGTTCCAACTGGCGCAGTCGGGCTTTCAGGACCGTCTCGCGGCGCGGGTTGCCTCGGCCGGGCGCAGCGGTCAGGATACCGGCGCAGACTGGGCGGAGACGGAATGACGATGCGCGCCGTGGTCCGGGGCGTCGGGCACTATCTGCCTGACCGCGTTGTGCCCAACGCCGAACTGGAACGGCTGGTCGACACCTCGGACGAATGGATCCGGGTACGGTCGGGCATCGAGCGGCGGCACTTCGCGGCCGAAGGGCAGACGACCTCCGATATGGCCACCCGGGCCGCGCAGGCGGCACTCGCTGCGGCCGGGCTGGACGTAGAAGCGTTGGACGCGATCATCGTGGCCACCTCGACCCCGGACCTGACCTTCCCGTCGGTCGCCACCATGGTCCAGGCCAATCTCGGGATGGACCATGGTTTTGCCTTTGATGTGCAGGCGGTTTGCGCGGGCTTTGTCTATGCGCTGGCCAATGCCAATGGGATGATCCTGTCGGGCCAGGCGCGGCGCGTGCTGGTGATCGGCGCGGAAACCTTCAGCCGCCTGATGGATTGGACCGACCGCACGACCTGCGTGCTGTTCGGTGACGGGGCGGGTGCCGTGGTGCTGGAAGCGGCCGACGGGACCGGCACGTCCGCCGACCAAGGTATTCTCGCCACTGACCTGCACAGCGACGGACGGTTGCGTGATCTTTTGTACGTCGATGGCGGCACCTCGACCGGCACGACCGGACACCTGCGGATGCAAGGGCGCGAAGTGTTTCGGCATGCCATTGAAAAGCTGGCGGAAACTGCGCATTCCGCTTTGGCGCTTGCGGGCCTCGGGCCAGACGATGTCGACTGGATCGTGCCGCATCAGGCCAACATCCGGATCATCGAAGGCACGGCGCGCAAGATGGGTGTGGGGATGGACCGGGTGGTGGTGACGGTGCAGGACCACGGCAACACCTCGGCCGCGTCGATACCGCTGGCCCTGTCGGTGGGGGTGGCCCGCGGGCAGATCAAGCCTGGCCAGCTTCTGGTCGCCGAAGGCATCGGTGGCGGTCTGGCCTGGGGTGCCGTCGTGTTGCGCTGGTAATGTCAGGCGCGAAGAAGCCTGCACAAGCCCCTGATATTGACTCATTTATTTATCCCGCGCATTCTGCGTCGAAATCGGGGGGATAGAATGAGCGAAAAGACGTTGACCCGCATGGATCTCAGCGAGGCCGTGTTCCGCGAAGTGGGCCTGTCGCGCAACGAATCCGCGCAACTTGTCGAGGCGGTGCTGCAGCATCTGTCCAACGCGCTGGCGGGGGGAGAGACCGTCAAGATCTCGTCATTCGGCACGTTTTCGGTGCGCGCCAAGTCGGCCCGGGTCGGGCGCAATCCAAAGACCGGTGACGAAGTGCCGATCAGCCCCCGTCGCGTCCTGACCTTCCGTCCGTCGCATCTGATGAAAGATCGCGTCGCGGTCGGCAAGCGACGCTAAGGGACACCCCTGCGGATGGACAAGTCGCCCGAAGCTTTCCGCACGATCAGCGAAGTCGCCGACACGCTGGATACGCCTGCGCATGTCCTGCGGTTCTGGGAAAGCCGCTTTCCACAGATCCGGCCGGTCAAGCGAGCGGGGGGGCGGCGCTATTACCGCCCGGCGGATGTGGCGTTGCTGACGGGCATCAAGCGGCTGCTGCACGAAGAAGGGCTGACGATTCGCGGGGTGCAGAAAATCCTGCGCGAACAAGGGGTCCGGCATGTGTCGGGCATGTCGGGGTTGATCCTGATCGACACTTCACAGCCCGATCCGGCAGCGATGCTCGAAGAGGCGATGGCCGAACAATTCGGCACCTCGCCAGACGTCGAGGTGCGAGAGGTCGACCCGGAAGGCGCCGAAGTTGAGGCGGTCGAGGCGGATACCGCACAGGTCTTTGCGCTCGAGACCGCGTTGCGCAGGCCCTCGGCACCCCGGCACCCGACCGATCTGCTGACGCCCGATCTGTTTGACGATCTGCCGCCCATTGCAAACACGCAGGTCGCACCGACCGTCGAGCCCGATCCGGTGATCAACGCAGGGCTTTCGGCCACGGTCCTGCCGCCACCCCCCGAAGCCGCACCGGAAAGTGCCGCTGTGGCCGCTCCTGCCGCAGAAGCTTCGCCGATCGAGCCGGAGCCCGCACCGTTGACCGTGTCGCGCGGCGCGATGCTGCGTGCCCTGCCGCGCCCGGTGCCCGACGATCTGCGGGCCGGTCTGCCGCATCTGCGCGACCGGCTGACCCATCTGCGGGACCGGCTGACCGAGGCCGCTCGCCTGCCGGGCCCCTAGGCAGATGCCGCGCTTTCCTGCTTGCCCCTGTGTGGAAACTCGCTATGTATCGCCGCTGTCGGGCCGTAGCGCAGCCTGGTTAGCGCGTCCGTCTGGGGGGCGGAAGGTCGAGAGTTCAAATCTCTCCGGCCCGACCAATACCGAATACGCCCGCAGGCCGCACGGCCCGGCGGGCGTTTTTGTATCCGGATCAACGACATGACCGGCATTCTTCCGGCCCAGGCTCTGCGGCGGCTGATCTTGTCGGGAGCTGTCGCCGCGGAACCGCCCCTTGCAGCCGATCAGGTGCAACCGGCCAGTCTTGACCTGCGGCTCGGGCTTTGTGCATACCGGGTGCGGGCGTCGTTCCTGACAGGTGCGGGACGCTGCGTGCAAGACCGGCTCGCCGAGTTCGAGATGCACCGCGTCGATCTGGCGGCGGGGGCGGTTCTGGAAAGGGGCTGTGTCTATGTGATCCCGCTGATGGAGCGGCTGGAACTGCCGCCCGGGCTGTCGGCGGTGGCCAATGCCAAATCCTCGACCGGGCGGCTTGACCTGCTGACCCGGACGATCACCGACGGCGGGGTGGAGTTCGACCGGGTTCCGGCCGGATACGCCGGCCCGCTGTTCGCCGAAGTGTGCCCGCGCAGCTTTTCGGTCCTCGTGCGCGCCGGCCAGCGGCTGAACCAGATCCGGTTCCGCGACGGGCAATCGGTTCTGACGGACACAGAACTGGCCGATCTGCACGCCCGCGATCCGCTGGTCGACGGACAGCCGCTGATTTCGGCCGGTTTGGGGTTCTCCGTCGATCTGCGGCCCGCTGCGGGCGACCTGCTGGGCTACCGCGCCAAGCCGCACGCCGGAGTGATCGACCTCGACCGGATTGCGTATTACCCTGCCCGCGACTTCTGGGAGGAAATCCGCTCGACCGAGGGGCGCATCATCCTGGATCCAGGCGCGTTCTACATCCTCGTCAGCCGCGAAGCGGTAACGATCCCGCCCGATTACGCCGCCGAGATGGCACCCTACCTCGCCATGGTGGGCGAGTTCCGGGTGCATTACGCGGGCTTTTTCGATCCCGGGTTCGGGCATTCGGACGCTGGCGGCGCGGGGTCCCGCGGGGTGCTGGAGGTGCGCTGCCACGAGGCGCCCTTTGTGCTGGAACATGGGCAGGTGGTGGGCCGGCTGATTTACGAACGAATGGCCGAGCGGCCGGACAGGCTGTACGGCACGGGAATCGCGTCGAATTACCAGGGTCAGGGTCTGAAACTGGCCAAGCAGTTCCGGCCCGGCCAGATCTGCGCGCGGGCGGATGGCGCAAGCCGAACGGATTTCGAACGATGATTCACTATTTTACGAATGATCGTTCGGTAACCCGCTATAACTTGCGAGTGATGTTGATGGCCTGACGCGCGCGTTTTGCCGCCTGCCGGGTTGCCTTGGAGTGGGCCTGATCCTGCGGGGTGCCCGGGTCGCTGTCGCGGTTCACCCGGTTGACGGCGGCATTCACGCCGGTGTTGACCGCCTTTCGGATCAACTGGTTGATGATCATCTGCACAATCCGTCCGATATCCATCGCGGTCTCCTATGCTTCAAAAAGGTTCGTCTGGCCGATTGCGGCGTCGTCATCGTCGTCGGTCATTGCCCGGGGCAATGGGCGATTGTCCAGCAGCCCTGCCGCGCGCAACTCTTTCAGCCCCGGCAGGTCGCGCGCGGAGTCCAGACCGAAATGGTCAAGGAACGTCGACGTGACCACGAACGTCACCGGCCGCCCCGGCGTCATCCGGCGGCGTCCCAGGGTGATCCACTCCAGTTCCATCAACTGATCGACCGTACCGCGATTGACCGCAACACCCCGAATTTCTTCGATCTCGGCACGGGTAACTGGTTGATGATACGCCACAATGGCCAAGGTTTCAATTGCCGCCCGACTGAGCTTGCGGGTCTCGTGCCGCTCTTTGTGCATCAAATGCCCCAGATCGGCCGCAGTCCGGAACGCGTGCGCCTCGCCAACCCGCACCAGCGCCACGCCGCGCCCGTCATAGCGACGGCGCAAGAGCACCAGGGCCTCGGCCGGATCGCAGCCTTCAGGCATCCGCGCCGCCAGTTCGGCCAGCGTGACCGGCGCGGCAGAGGCGAACAGGATCGCCTCGACCATGCGCTCCTGCTCGGCCAGGGGCGGGATGCCGAACAGCGACGGCTCGAACGGATCGTCCGTCATGATGCCTCGCGTTTGCGAAGTTGCAACGGCGCGAACATCCCCGATTGGCGCAGGCTGACCTGTCCGGCCTTGGCCAGTTCCAGCGCTGCGGCGAAATGTGCCGCCGTAACCGACCGCCGACGCATCGGCGAGGTATCCCAGTCCTCGGGCAGGAACGCCGCCAGTTCGGCCCATTCCGCAGCCGACCCGAGCATGCCGCGCAGCCGCTCCAGCGCCTGTTCCATTGTGAATATATGGTCACGATCCATCGCATAGGGGCGAAAATCGTCATGCGTGCGGATGTGGGCATAGGCGCGCATCAGGTCCAGCAAGGTCACCTCATAGCGGATGTCGCGACGGCGGGTCACCTCCTCGGGCAGGCCGCGGGCAAAGAACTGCCGGCCCATCCGGTCGCGCGCCAGCAACCGGGACGCTGCGTCCCGCATCGCAGCCAGCCGTTCGAGTTGAAAGGCCAGATGCGCGGCCAGATCCTCGGCTGAAGGGCCCTCGTCGCGGGGATCGGGCGGCAGCAGCAGGCGGGACTTGAGGTAGGCCAGCCACGCCGCCATCACCAGATAATCCGCCGCCAACTCGATGCGCAGGTCATGCGCGCGCGCGATGAAGCCCAGGTACTGCTCGGCCAGCGCGCTGACCGAAATGCGCCGCAGATCGACCTTCTGGCTGCGCGACAGCATCAGCAGCAGGTCGAGCGGCCCTTCGAACCCGTCGACATCGACGAGCAGCACCTCATCCGACAGGCGTTCATCGCGCGACCGGTCTTGCGGCGAGTCAGGCATGGGGCCATCCTGGCAACAGGGCGTCAAGCTCGGCTTGCAGAGCAGCGGGGTCAAGCGGCGGGTTACCGCGCCGGGCCAGCAGTGCTGCCGCGGCCCGTGCCAGCGTCGACTCCGCCATATCGCCCGCCGCGCCTGCCACGTTCTGCATCTCCGCCAGATCGCCCTTGCAATGCAGCGCGATATCGACCCCTGCCGCGATGGACCGCGCGGCCCGGTCGGCAAGACTGCCGGTCAGCGCCTGCATGTTCAGATCGTCCGTCATCAACAGGCCGCCGAACCCGATGTCCTGCCGGATCGCGCGGATCGCGGCAGGCGACTGCGTGGCGGGGTGCTCAGGGTCGAGCGCGGTAAAGACCAGATGCGCCGTCATCGCCATCGGCAGGTCGGACAACGCGCGGAACGGGGCAAAGTCGGTGGTCTGCAGCGCCGCAAGGTTGGCGGTGACCACCGGCAGGCCGTGATGCGTATCGACACTCGAGCGGCCGTGCCCCGGCAGATGCTTGATCACCGGCAGGACGCCGGCCGCCAGATGCGCTTCGGCCACTACCCGGGCCAGATGGGCCACGACGGCAGGCGTGTCGCCGTAACAGCGGTTCGCCAGGAACGGATGGGTGTGGGGGCCGATCACATCGGCGCAAGGGGCACAGTTGGCGTCGACCCCCACGGCGCGCAACTCTGCCGCGATCAGCCGATAGCGCAGGTCCAGCGCGCGCGCCGCCCGGTCGCCGGCGCGCTGCACCAGATCGAGCGGCGGCAACCAGTCTTGCCAATGCGGCGGTCGCAGGCGCTGGACCCGACCACCCTCCTGATCCACCAGGATCGGCGCATTGCGCCCGACCGACGCCCGCAGATCGGCGCACAGACTGCGGACCTGATCGGGATTGTCGATGTTGCGGGCGAACAGGATGAACCCGAACGGGTCATAGTCGCGAAAGAACGCGGTTTCGTCCGCGCCAAGTTCAGGGCCCGCGCAGCCAAAGATCGCCGCGCCACACCCGACCGTGCTCACTTTTGCGCGGCCGGAATACAGGGGGTATCCTCGGCGACCAGCGCCGCGCAGAACCGCCGGGCATCGGCCTCGGCGTCGAACCCATGGGCGCGCAGGCGGTAGAACGTGCTGCCGCCGCTTTGCGCGGCCTCGATCACCAGCGATTTGCCGCTGATCAGATCGCCGAACTTTGTCACCAGCCGCGCCCATTCGGCGCGGGCCTCGGCATCGGTATCGAAGGCGCCGAGCTGCACCAGACGGGTGCCGACGGCCAGTTGGCCCGGGTCGATTTCCGCCGGGGCGATCTGCGCCGGGTCGATTTCTGCCGGGGCGGTGGCCGCCACCGGCTGCACCGCCTTGGGTTCCAAGGCGCTGCCCGGACGGGCACGCGGTCGCAACGACGCGGCGGGGGCAGACTGCGAGGTTGGCTCGACGACCGGGTCGAGCGGGCTGAGCGGGGCCACTCCTTCGGCCAGCACGTCGGCGAGCGCCCGGGCCACGGCAGCATCGGTTGCACTGTTGCCGGGCGCATTGCCGTCGGTCGCACCGGCATCGGCCGCACTGGCATCGGTCGCACGGCTGTCCGTTGCACCGGCATCGGGCGGGGTCGCCAGCCTGCCCGGGTCGAGCGCGGCCAGCGTGACCTGCTCGTCCTGCTGCAAGGGTTGCAGCGTTGCGGCCATTCCGGCGACATCCTCCACGCTCAGGTCTACCGGCCGGGGGGCCAGCACCACCTGATCGGGCAAGGCCGCCGCAGTACCAACGGCCGCCACGGCATTGACCGACAGCCCCTGATGCGAGGCGATGTCGCCGCCCGGCACCTTGGGAGCCTCGCGCATCGGTCCGGCCAGCGCGCGCATCACCGGCACCCCCTGCACGTCGCGCACCGCCAGCTTGTAGCCCCACAGGCCAAGTCCGATCACCAGCGCCACCGAACAGGCGGCCCCAGCCAGATTGGCCATCTGGCCCCACCGTGCCGCGCGGCCGCCACCTGCATAGCCGCTTTCGAGCCGTTCGAAATCGAGTTCCGCCATTTTCGCCCCATCGCGCGGGGCGATACGTGCCACCCTCGCGTCCATTATCTGCTCATGAACCGGCGGGGCGCAGGTGGTCAGCGCATCTCCCGGGCCGGCGTCACTCCAAGGATACCCAATGCCGATGCGATGACAACGCCGGTGGCACGCACCAGCGCAATTTTAGCCACCGATGTTGCCGGATTGCCCTCCTGAATAAAGCGCAAGGCTGGCTCATCGTTGCCGCGGTTCCACAGCGCGTGAAACTCCGACGCCAATTCATAGAGATAGAACGCAATGCGGTGCGGCTCGTTGCTGCGCGCGGCAATGTCCACCAGTCGCGGCCACTCGGCGATTTTCCCCGCAAGGGCCAGTTCCGCCGGGTGGGACAGTTGCGAAAGGTTGGTTGCGGCCAATGTCGCATCGTCGACGGCCAGCCCGGCCTCCTGTGCCCGCCGCAGGATCGAGTTGATCCGGGCATTGGCATACTGGACGTAGAACACCGGATTGTCCTTGGATTGTTCCAGCACCTTGGCAAAGTCGAAGTCGAGCGCCACATCGTTCTTGCGCGTCAGCATCATGAAGCGGGTCACGTCTGCCCCTGCCTGTTCGACCACATCGCGCAGGGATACAAAGGTTCCTGCCCGCTTGGACATCTTGAACGGCTCGCCATTCTTGTAAAGCTTGACCAGTTGCACCAGCTTGATGTCCAGCGGCACCCGGCCGCCCGACAAGGCGCTGACCGCCGCCTTCATCCGCTTGACATAGCCGCCATGGTCGGCCCCGAAAATGTCGATCAACGCGTCGAACCCGCGTTGAACCTTGTCATGGTGATAGGCGATGTCGGGGGCGAAATAGGTCCAGCCGCCGTCGGATTTCTGCACCGGGCGGTCGACGTCGTCACCATGAGCGGTGCTGCGGAACAGGGTTTGCTGGCGCGGTTCCCAATCTTCGGGGGTCTTGCCCTTGGGGGGGTCGAGCACGCCTTCGTAGATCAGGTCCATCTCGCGCAAGGTGGCGATGGCGGCTTCGATCTTGCCAGTGCCATACAGCGCCTTTTCCGACGAATAGATGTCCATCTGCACGCCAAGCAGCGCCAGATCGCTGCGGATTTCGTCCATCATCATGGCACTGGCAAAATCGCGCAGATCGGCCAGCCAGTATTGCTCGCCCTTGTCCAGCAGGCTGTCGCCATACTTGGCCTTCAGCGCCTCGCCCACCGGAATGAGATAGTCGCCGGGATACAGCCCCTCGCGGATTTCCGGCTCCAGCCCATGCGCCTGACGGTAGCGCTCATAGGCCGACCGCGCCAGCACATCGACCTGCGCGCCGCCGTCGTTGATGTAGTATTCCCGCGTCACCTCCCAACCCGCAAAGGCCAGCAGCCGGGCCAGCGCGTCGCCGACCACTGCCCCCCGCACATGGCCCACATGCATGGGTCCGGTGGGGTTTGCCGAGACGAATTCGACGTTGACGCGCAGGCCCTTGCCCGAGGTCGAGCGGCCATAGGCGGCACCCTCGGTCAGGGCGGCGCGAACCACGCCGTGCCAGACCGACGCGGCCAGCCGCAGGTTGAGAAAGCCGGGGCCCGCAACCTCGATGCCGGCAATCCGGGGGTCGGCGGTCAGATGCTGCGCCAGCCGTTCGGCAATCGCGCGCGGCGATTGCCCCGCCGGTTTGGCCAGCACCATCGCCGCGTTGGTCGCCATGTCGCCATGCGCCGGATCGCGGGGCGGCTCTACCGTCAGGGCCGAGGTGTCCAGTCCGGCCGGCAACGCGCCCTCCGCCACCATCGCCGCGACCGAGGCCACCACCAGATCGCGGATATCGGCAAAGAGGTTCATATGATCAAATCCTGTCCCATGGGCCGGGGAATGCCAGAGCCCACGGGACAGGTCAAGGCGGCGGAATTGGCGCCGGTGCCTGTCAGCCCTGCGCCCGCCAGTCTGCCAGGGCGGGATTGTCGCCCGATCCGCTGTCGCCCGATCCGCCGCCGCCCGATCCGCCGTCGCCCGAAGCCGGCGTCGGGGTTTGTGGCGTCGTCACCGGGCGGTTGCGAAAGTAATGCGTCTCGCGCGCGCCGAAATAGAACGCTACCACGGCCCCCAAAAGCCACCACAGCGGTTCTGGCACCGCGTTCAGCCCGACCATCCGGTCGGCAAACCGCGAAGGGTCCACCATGGCATAGACGAACAGCCCGATCGTGCCAAAGGCCAGCATCGGGCGCGGCAACCGGTTGATGCCGTTGACCAGCCGGTCGAACCAGCCGGTTGCCGGGGTGTCGAATTCGGCCCCCGACTGGGCCAGGGCGGCCATCTGCGCCTCGGCCGACAACTCCATCTGGCGGGTAGCCGAGGGCACCAGCGTTTCGGCCAACCCGCGCGCGGCATCGCCGAGGGCGGTCACCGCAGCCGGCCCGCCGATCAGTTTGTCGATCACCCCCATTTTGCCACCCGCGCCCGATGCTGCGCCCGGGTCAGGTGATAGCGCGAGGCGATGAACTCTTCGGCGCGGGTGATCCAGCCACCTTTGCCGCCATCCCTGCGGCGGGCGTATTTCCGGCTGGCAGGGCGCGCATCTGCCAAGGCGTAATAATAGTTGCGCCGCGCGATGCCATAGGCATCGGCAAAGTGCAGCGGTGCCGCCTCGGCCGCCATCTGGGCCGCGCGGATGGTCTGCGGGCCGATGGCACCGTCGGGCGTGCAGGGATAGCCCATGTCGGTCAGCAGCCGTTGCAGCACCTTGACCGCATTGGCACCTGCGTTGACATACATGTCGAACACCGATGCCTGCACCATCTCGGGCAGCGCCCCGATGCCGGGCCTGCGAAAATAGTGCTCGACATAAATCTCGGTGGCCTGTGCCCGGGTCAGCCGACGCACGTCGGCCATATCGACGCGGCCATCGCCTGTCACATCCAGCCCCAGACGGCGCAGGGTGCCGATGGTCACCCCGTGGTTGGTCGCACCTCCCGGATCATCGGCATCGTTCACGAAGCCGCCCTCGCGGACGACGATTTCCTTGGCAATCTCTTCGACAGTTGTCATCAGGTTCCCCGGCACGGATCGCTCCCCCGCCGTCAGGGTGCGGCAGGCCGGTTAACGTACGGGAAAGCCTGCGTTCCGGGTCTGAAGGGTCAACTATCGGTCGTTGCGGGGTCCTGAAAGACGCCCTGTTCCTTCAGCGCGTCCATCACCTCGCGGGGCATGTATCTTTCGTCATGCCTGGCGAGGATTTCCGTGGCGACAAAGATATCACCCGCCATCTGGCCGGTGCCGATCATGCCCTCGCCTTCGCCAAACAGATCAGGCAGCACGCCGGTGTATTCGACGGCGACGCTTTCCTGCGTGTCGGTCACCCGGAACCGGATGGTCTCGCCTTGGCCGCGCTGCAGACTGCCCGTCTCGACCAACCCGCCAAGACGGAACACCTCGCCCGCGGCCGGGGGGTCGGACATGACCTGACTGGGTGCGCGGAAAAAGTTGATGCCGTCACGCATCCCGTAGCCGATCAGCCCCGTCGCCCCGATGAGCGCGACAAAGGCCAGCAGGATCACCTGCACCCTGCGCTGTTTCTTCAACCCCTTCAAACCCGCCATCGCCCCCCCTTACGGAAAAATCGGGGCCAGCAGAAGGCCCGCCGTTTCGTCCAGCCCCAGCATCAGATTGGCATTCTGGATCGCCTGCCCCGACGACCCCTTGGTCAGATTGTCCAGCACCGCGACCACCACGGCCCGCCCCGGCAGCCGGTCGCCGATCACCCCCAGATGGCAATAGTTCGATCCTGTGATGTCGCGCGTCGATGGCAGCATGCCGAAGGGCAGCACCTCCAGAAACGGCTCCGGAGCATAGGCGTCGAACAGGGTCTGGTGGATCTTTGCCGGGTCGCCCCGCACATACACGGATGCAAGGATGCCGCGGTTCATCGGCAGCAGATGCGGGGTGAACTGGATATGCACCGGACGGCCGGCAAGCCGAGAGAATTCCTGATCGAACTCGCCCAGATGCCGGTGCCTGCCGCCCGCCGAATAACTGTGGGTGCCGCCCGACAGTTCTGCATGCAGCAGGTTTTCCTTCAGCGACCGCCCGGCCCCGCTGACCCCGGCCTTGAGGTCGATCAGCAGGCTGTCAAGGTCGACCACCCCGGCTGCAATCAGCGGGCACAGGGCAAACTGCCCGGCGGCGGCGTTGCAACCCGTGCCCGCCACCAGCCGGGCGGCGCGGATGTCGTCGCGGTAGAATTCGGTCAGGCCATACACCGCTTCGGCCTGCAGGGCGGGCTGGGTGTGGGGCTGGCCGTACCACTTTGCATATTCCGCCGGGTCGCGCAGGCGAAAATCGGCAGACAGATCGACGATTTTCAGATCGCGCGGCAGGCCGGCGATCACGGCCTGGGTCGTACCATGCGGCAGGGCGCAGAACGCAAGGTCGATCCGGCCAAAGTCGATCTCGTCGATCTTCTGCAGGCGCGGCAGGTCGAGGTGGCGCAGGAAGGGAAACACCTCGGCCATGGTCTGCCCGGCCTTGCGGTCGGCCGACAGCGCGCCGATCCGCATGTCGGGATGGCCGGCGATCAGCCGGACAAGCTCGGCCCCGGTATAGCCCGAGGCCCCCAGAATGGCGACGGTCGCGGTCATGGACCCCTTTCCGGTTTCGACGCTAGCCCTGTCTGGCCCCGGTTGGCCCGCGATGCAAGGGGGAGCGGCGACGCACCCCCCGGTCAGCGCGGCGATGCCTGTCTTGCATTGCGGCGCGGCGCTTGCGATCAAGATAAAATGACATCGGCCACGCCCGACATCCTGTGCATCGGCTCGGCCCTGTGGGACATCATCGGGCGCTCGCCTGCGGCAATGCGGGCGGGGTCGGACGTGCCGGGGCGGATCACCCGGCTGCCGGGCGGGGTGGCGTTGAACATCGCGATGACTCTGGCGCGGTTCGGGTGTCGTCCGGGGCTGTTGTCGGCCGTGGGGCGCGATGCCGAGGGCGACGACCTGCTTGCCGCCTGCGCCCGCCGGGGAGTGATCACCGACCATCTGTACCGCTCGGACGATCTGCCGACCGACCGCTACATGGCGATCGAAGGCGCCAACGGCCTGATCGCCGCCATCGCCGACGCGCATTCGCTGGAAGCGGCGGGGGACAAGATCCTGCGGCCCCTGTCCGACGGGCGGTTGGGCAGCGCCGTTCGGCCCTACTGCGGTCTGATCGCCCTCGACGGCAACCTGACCGAAAGCCTGCTGGCCGATATCGCGGGCTCGCCGATGTTTGCCGCCGCGGACCTGCGGGTTGCCCCCGCCAGCCCCGGCAAGGCCGAACGCCTGTTGCCACTGCTCGCACACCCCGGCGCGACGCTGTATGTCAACCTCGAAGAGGCGGGTCTGCTGGCCAAGGCGCGTTTTGCCACGGCCCCCGAGGCGGCAGCGGCCCTCCTGGGGCGGGGGGCGGCCCGGGTGCTGGTGACGGACGGCGGGCGGACCTGTGCCGACGGGCTGACCGGGCACGGGGTGGTCACCGATCAGCCTCCCGCGGTGATGGTCACGCGGGTGACGGGGGCAGGCGACACGTTTATGGCGGCGCATCTGGTCGCCGAACGCCGCGGTCTGCCCCGGCCTGCCGCCTTGCGCCAGGCGCTGCAGGCCGCCGCCGACTATGTGTCGGGCGAGATCGGCAGTTGATCGCACCAAGGGACACCGGCCCTGCTCTTGGCAAGGCGGGGCGTCCAGGCTAGCTGACCCTTGGAAACTGCCGGGAAAGGCGCACCGATGACCCTGCCCCTTGTGTTCTCGCCCGAGGTTCAGGCGGCCCGAACCCGCGGCGCCCCTCTTGTGGCGCTGGAGTCGACGATCATCACCCATGGCATGCCGTGGCCGCAGAACGTTGAAACCGCGCGGGCGGTCGAGGCCGCCGTGCGGGCGGGCGGCGCGGTTCCCGCGACCATCGCGGTGACGGGGGGCCGGGTGCATATCGGCCTTTCCGATCACGACCTGAACCGGCTGGGGCAGGCGCAGGGCGTGATGAAGCTCAGCCGCGCCGATCTGGCAGTCTGCCTTGCGACCGGGCGCACCGGGGCCACGACAGTGGCGGCCACGATGATCTGCGCCCATCTGGCGGGGATCGCGGTGTTCGCGACCGGTGGCATCGGCGGAGTGCACCGCGGGGCCGCCACCAGCTTTGACATCTCGGCAGACCTGCGCGAGTTGAGCCTGACACCGGTGACAGTGGTGGCCGCCGGGGCCAAGGCCATTCTCGATCTGCCCAAGACACTGGAAGTGCTGGAAACCTTTGGCGTGCCGGTGATTGCCTATGGGCAAGACGACTTTCCGGCGTTCTGGTCGCGCTCGTCGGGCCTGACAGCGCCCTTGCGGCTCGACAGCGCGGCCGAGATCGCGGCGGCGCACCGGATGCGGGCGACCCTGGGCCTTGCGGGCGGGCAACTGGTTGCCAACCCGATCCCGCTGGCGGCCGAAATTGCGCCGCATGACATCCTTCCGGCCATCGAGATTGCCCTGACCGAGGCGGCAGCGCGCCGTGTCGCGGCCAAGGCGGTGACCCCGTTCGTGCTGCAACGGATGTTCGAGTTGACCGAAGGCCGGTCGCTGACGGCCAATATCGCCCTCGTTCTGAACAACGCGGCCCTTGGGGCGGCCATCGCCCGCGAGATCGCCCAGACCTGACGCCCGCGTGGCACAAGGCCGTTGCCTGCGACGCCCGGTCTGTCTAGCGTCTGGGCAACGCACAGGTGAATGCCATGACCGAACCCCCCGCCCCCCGCCGAAGAACCCTGTTGGGGGCGCTGCGGTCCAGCTTTCTGACCGGGCTGGTGGTGGTGCTGCCGGTCGGCCTGACGATCTATCTGATCTGGACGGTGATCGGCTGGATCGACGCCTGGATCCTGCCGCTTATTCCCGCCGCCTATCAGCCCGAAGCCCTGATCGAACAGATCTTCGGACCCGACGCCAAATATCCGGTGCGCGGGGTGGGGGTGATCGTCTTTCTGGTCTTTACCATGCTGATCGGCTGGATCGCCAAGGGCCTGATCGGACGCTCGATGATCAGCTGGGCCGAAGGCATGGTCGACCGGATGCCGGTGGTCCGCTCGATCTACAACGGCATCAAGCAGATTGCCGAGACGATGTTCAACAAGTCCGAGGCGAGTTTCGACAAGACCTGTCTGGTGGAGTTTCCGCGCCCCGGTATCTGGACGCTCGGGTTCGTGTCGTCGAAAGCCAAGGGCGAAATCGCAGCAAAACTGCCGCGCGGCGAAGAGGTGATCTCGGTGTTCATCGGCCTGACGCCGTTCACCTCGGGGTTTCTGGTGTTCGTGCCGCGCAGCGATGTCATCCTCCTCGACATGTCGATGGACGATGCGGCCAAGATGGTGGTGTCGGGCGGGCTGGTCTATCCGGTCAGCAAAGAGCCGTTGGCGATGATCAAACCCTCCTTGCTGGCCAAGGAGGGGGGCTAGTTCACAGCGCGGTCCAGCCGCCATCGACCGAGATCGTGGTGCCGGTGATCTGGTCGGCAGCAGCCGAGCACAGAAAGACCGCCGTGCCGCCGATCTGTTCGACCGTGACGAACTGCCGCGACGGCTGCCGGGCGAGCATGACCTGGCTGATCACCGCGTCCCGGCTCAGGTCATGCGCCGCCATCTGGCCGGGGATCTGCGCTTCGACCAGCGGGGTCAGCACATAGCCGGGGCAGATCGCGTTTGCGGTGATGCCCTGCCCTGCCACTTCCAGTGCCGCAACCTTGGTCAGGCCCACGATCCCGTGCTTGGCCGCGACATAGGCTGATTTGAAAGGGCTCGCGGTCAGACCGTGCGCCGAGGCCACATTGATGATCCGGCCCCAGCCGCGCGCCTTCATCCCCGGCAAGGCCGCCGCCGTCGCATGAAACGCCGAAGACAGGTTGACGGCCAGAATCATTGCCCATCTGTCGGCGGGAAAATCCTCGATCGCAGCGACGTGCTGGATGCCGGCGTTGTTCACCAGAATGTCGCATACCCCGGCGCGGGCGATCAGCGCCCGGGTTGCGTCGGGGTCCGACATGTCGGCGGCCAGATAGCGCACGGAGACCCCGTGATCCGTGGCCAGCCGGGCCGCAAGCGCGTGATCTTCCGGCCGGTCGGTAAAGCTGTTCAGCACGACATTGGCACCGGCACCGGCCAAAGCCCCGGCAATGCCGAGGCCGATGCCCGAAGTGGACCCGGTGATGACGGCGGTCTTTCCGGCAAGGCTCATCGGCGTCGATCCAGGGTTCGCGACATCGGCGGTTCCGGCGGATCCATCCGATGCTGCAACGCGGCGGTCCTGCCGCCACCAACTCAAAAAAAACGCCAGCACAAGGCTGGCGTTCAGTTATGAGGCAGGTTTCATACAGGCAAGAAACCTTCGAGCAGTGTCATCTGTATAGCCCGCCTCGACGCCCACTCCAAGTTAAAAGTTTGAAAAGGCAGGGAACCCGGCCTAGGGTTTGCCCCAACAACCACTGGCCCGGAAGGATTGTTGCCGAAATGAAACAAGATTATTTCCTGGGATTGCGCCGGATGGCAGCAGCTCTGGCCCTCGTTCTGCTGCCACAAATCGGACTCGCCGAAACGGATGTCACCCGCTCGCACGGCATATCTATGTACGGCGCCCCTGCCCTTCCACCTGATTTTGTGTCGCTGCCCTATGCCAATCCCGACGCCCCCAAAGGCGGGCGGATCGTGTTCGGCGAATCTGGCAGCTTCGATTCGCTCAATCCCTTCATCCTCAAGGGGGCCGCCCCGGCCGGGGTAAGCCTGCTGACCGTCGAGACACTTCTGGGCCGTTCCTATGGCGAGGCGTTCAGTCTTTACGGTCTTTTGGCCGAATCGGTCACCACGGACGATGCGCGCAGCTTCGTCGAGTTCACCCTGCGCGAGGCTGCGCGGTTTTCAGACGGCAGCCCGGTGACAGTGGAGGATGTGCTGTGGTCGTTCGAAACCCTCGGCACACTCGGCAACCCGCGCTATGCCGCGGCCTGGGCCAAGGTGGCGGGCAGCGAGCAGACCGGGCCAAGATCGGTGAAATTCACCTTCAACGTGGTGGACCGCGAACTGCCGCTGATCCTCGGCCTGCGCCCGGTCCTGCAAAAGGCGCAGTTCCAGACGCGGGCGTTCGACCAAAGCGCACTGGTGCCGGTGATCGGGTCCGGCCCCTATGTGGTGGGCAAGGTCGATGCAGGGCGGTCGATCAGCTTTGTCAGGAACCCCGACTGGTGGGGTGCCGATCTGCCGTTCAACCGCGGGCTGCACAACCTTGACGAAGTGCGCTATGAGTATTTCGGCGATGGCGGTGTGGTGTTCGAAGCGTTCAAGGGTGGGGTGATCACCAGCTTTCGCGAAACCAATCCGGCGAAATGGGCGACGAATTATGCCTTCCCGGCAGTGGGCGCGGGCGAGGTGGTGCTGTCGGTCATCCCGCATGGCCGCCCTTCGGGGATCGAGGGATTTGTGTTCAACACCCGCCGCCCGATCTTTGCCGACTGGCGGGTGCGCGAGGCGCTGATCCACGCCTTCAACTTTGAACTGGTCAATGCCACGCTGAACGGTGGCGCGTTGCCGCGCATCCAGAGCTACTTCTCGAACTCCGACCTGGGCGCACCGCCCGGTCAACCCGCCGATCCGGCAGTGCGGGCGTTGCTGGCACCGTTCGAGGCCGAGTTGCTGCCCGGCGCGCTCGACGGTTATCTGCCCCCGGTGTCGGACGGGACCGAGGCCAACCGCAAGAACCTGCGGACCGCAATTGTCTTGCTGGAGCAGGCGGGCTGGACGGTGCAGGACGGCCGGCTTCGCAACGCGGGCGGAGAGCCGTTTGCGTTTGAGGTGCTGCTGGTCAGCGGCGCGAACGACATGATCGTGGCCGCGAACATCTATATCGAAGCGTTGAAGCGGCTGGGGATCACAGCGCGGCTGGTGACCGTGGATTCGGCGCAATACCGTGAGCGGACCAATGTCTATGACTTCGACATGACGCATTACATCCGGTCGTTCTCGCTGTCGCCGGGAGTGGAACAGATATTGTACTGGGGGGCTGCGGGGGTCACCGAACCCGGGACGCGCAACTGGATGGGCATGACCTCGCCCGCTGCCGAAGCGATGATCGCGACCATGCTGGTGGCCCGGACCCGGCCTGAATTCGTCGCCGCCGTGCAGGCGCTGGACCGGGTGCTGACCACGGGGCGCTATGTGGTGCCGATGGCGTATTCCAACGTGTCGCGCATTGCCCATGTCCGGCAGTTGCATTATCCTGCCGAACTGCCGATCTACGGCGACTGGCTGGGATTTCAGCCCGAGGTCTGGTGGTACGAAGAGTGACGGCCAGGGGCACCCCGGCGTTGCCGCAACAGGCAGCCAGGCTGCCGATCTGGCCGCCTCCTCCCGCCTCTTTCAACCCGCAGGACCCCCGATGATCCGACTTGACATCTTCTCCGACCCGGTTTGCCCGTGGTGCTATATCGGCAAGGCGCAATTGGACCGGGCTTTCGCCGCCCGACCGGACCACCCCTTTGCGGTGGCGTGGCACCCCTTCCAGTTGAACCCCGACATGCCGCGCCAGGGGGTGGACCGCGCGCAGTATCTCGAGGCCAAATTCGGCGGCCGGGCCAAGGCAACGGCGATCTATGCCCGGGTCGAGCAAGCCGCCGCCGAGGCCGGGGTAGAAATCGACTTTGCCGCGATGACGCGGATGCCCAACACGCTGGACGCGCACCGGCTGATCCACTGGGCGGGGCTTGAGGGGCGGCAGACGGCGGTCAAGGCGGCGCTGATGCGCGGGTTCTTCCGCGAGGGCCGCGATATCGGCGATGCCGCGACGCTGGTGGCGCTGGCGGAGGCCTGCGGGATGGATGCGGCACTCGTCACGCGCCTGCTGGCCTCGGACGCCGACCGTGACGATATCGCCGCCCGGGATGCCGATGCCCGCCGCAAGGGCGTTACGGCCGTGCCGACCTTCCTGCTGGCGGGGCAATACGTGGTGCAGGGCGCACAACCCCCCGACGTCTGGGGCCGGATCATCGAAGAGATGCAGGCGCTGCCCTGACCGTCTGCGCGCACCCGCACTGTGCGCCGCTGCCCCGCCAACGCGCGCCGGGGTAGCTTGCCTTCCGGCGGACTTTGCGGCCTGTTGCCGCCATCCGCACCCCAGAGTGCCCGGCGAGAGTATGAAGCATGACGATCAAACCCCTGAGCCAGGGCGAGTTCATCGCCCTGACGGCCATGTTGTTCGCCACGATCGCCTTTTCGATCGACTCGATGTTGCCGGCCTTGCCGCAGATCGCGGCAGAACTGTCGCCCGACGCCCCGAACCGCGCGCAACTGATCCTCACCAGCTTCGTGCTCGGGATGGGGGTGGGCACGCTGTTTGCCGGCCCGCTGTCTGACGCCTTTGGCCGCAAGGCCACGATCATGGCGGGGGCCGCGCTGTATTCCGTGGCGGCGCTGGCGGCTTTTTTTGCGCCGACGCTGGAGTCGGTGCTGCTGGCCCGGCTGGTGCAGGGCCTCGGGGCTGCTGCGCCACGCATCGTCACGCTGGCGCTGATGCGTGACCTGTATCGCGGGCGCGACATGGCGCGGATCATGAGTTACACCATGATGTTCTTCATTCTGGTGCCCGCCGTGGCCCCGATGCTGGGGCAGGTCATCATCGCGGGTTTTGGCTGGCGCGGGGTGTTTCTCGCCTTCCTCGTCTTCGCGGGTGCTGCGATGCTGTGGCTCGGACTGCGCCAGCCCGAGACCCTGCCACCCGCCGCCCGCCGCCCCCTTGTGGCAGCGCAGTTGTGGGCCGCCTTGCGCGAAGTGCTGTCGCATCGGGTGATCGTGCTGTCGGTGATCGTGCAGACGCTGGCGTTTGGCTGCCTGTTCGGGTGCCTGTCGCAGATTCAGCAGATTTTCGATCAGACCTACGAGCGGGGGGACAGTTTTCCGCAATGGTTCGCGCTGATCGCGGTGGCCTCGGGGGCGGCGTCGATCACCAATGCCGGTTTGGTCGGGCGGCTGGGGATGCGCTATCTGGTGCGGACGACCTTTGGGGTGCAGGCCGTGGTCTCGCTGGTGGTGACCGCCTTGTTCCTGTCGGGTCTGCTGCCGGCCGCGGCCGGGTTCTATATCTGTTTTGGCTGGATGATCGGCGTATTTGCCATGGCCGGTCTGACCATCGGCAATCTCAACGCGCTGGCATTGGAGCCGGTGGGACATATCGCGGGTATGGCGGCTTCGGTCACCGGAGCGATTGCGACGGTGGGGGCGGTGTTGCTGGCGGCCCCGCTGGGACTCGCTTTTGACGGCACGCCGTTGCCCCTGATGGTCGGGGTCACGGTGTTCGCCGGGCTGGGATGGTGGGTGGCGCGACAACTGGGCCGCTGATCACTTGCGCGGCGCGACGACTTTCTCGGCGAGCGCCCGGGCAATCTCGGCCGCGCCCCTGATCCGGTCGCCTTCGGTGGCCCAAGCGCGCAGCAAGACCAGCTTGTTGCCCGAAATCCGGGCGGTTGTGCCCTGCGACTTGATGAAATCGACCAGCCCTGCCGGATCGGCAAACTTGTCGTTGTGAAACTGCACGGTCGCGCCTTTCGGCCCGGCATCAAGGCGGCTGATCCCGGCGCGCTTGCACAGCGCCTTGATCCGCACTACCCGCATCAGCGTGTTGACCTCGCGCGGCAGCGCCCCGAACCGGTCGATCAACTCGGCCGCAAAACCTTCAAGCTCGACCTTGCCGTGCAGCGACGACAGACGGCGATACAGGCCAAGCCGGACGTCAAGGTCGGGAACATAGGCGTCCGGGATCAGCACCGGCACGCCGAGGTTGATCTGCGGCGCCCATTGGTCGTCGAGCTTGGACAGCCCCTGCAACTCGCCCGACTTGATCTTGGCAATCGTGTCCTCCAGCATCTGCTGGTAGAGTTCGTAGCCAACTTCCTTGACATGCCCCGACTGCTCTTCGCCCAGCAGGTTGCCCGCGCCCCGCAGGTCAAGGTCATGCGAGGCAAGGTTGAACCCTGCCCCCAGACTGTCGAGCGAGCCAAGCAGCCGCAGCCGTTTGGTGGCCTGCGGCGTCAGGGGCGCGCGGGGTTTGGTGGTCAGGTAACAATAGGCCCGGGTTTTCGAGCGGCCGACCCGACCCCGGATCTGGTAAAGCTGGCTGAGACCGAACATGTCGGCGCGGTGAACGATCATCGTGTTGGCGGTCGGGATATCAAGGCCGGATTCCACGATCGTGGTCGCCAGCAGCACATCGAACTTGCCGTCGTAGAACTGGTTCATCCGGTCATCCAGATCGCCGGCGGCCAACTGGCCATGCGCGATGACATAGCGCACCTCAGGCACATGGGTTTGCAGGAACGCCTCGATCTCGGGCAGATCGGCGATACGGGGTACCACATAAAAGCTTTGCCCGCCGCGATAATGCTCGCGCAGCAGGGCCTCGCGCAAGGTGATGGTGTCGAACTCGCTGACATAGGTGCGGATCGCCAGCCGGTCCACCGGCGGCGTCGCGATGATCGACAGATCGCGCACCCCGGTCAGCGACAATTGCAAGGTGCGCGGAATGGGTGTCGCGGTCAGGGTCAGGACGTGAACTTCGGCCCGCATCTCTTTCAGCCGCTCCTTGTGGGTGACGCCGAAATGCTGCTCCTCGTCGATCACCATCAGGCCGAGCGACCTGAACCGGATACCCTTGGCCAGCAGCGCATGGGTGCCCACCACGATATCGACAGTCCCTGCCGCCATCGCCTCGCGCGTCGCGTTCGCATCCCTTGTTGAAACAAACCGCGACAACGGTCTGACAGATATCGGAAATCCGCGAAACCGCTCGGCAAAGCTGCGATAATGCTGACGGGCCAGCAGGGTCGTCGGGCAGATCACCGCCACTTGCAACCCCGACAACGCCACGACAAAGGCCGCCCGCATCGCCACTTCCGTCTTGCCGAACCCCACATCGCCCACGATCAGCCGGTCCATCGGCGAGCCCTTCTCAAGGTCGGCCACCACATCGGCGATCGCCGTCAACTGGTCGTCGGTTTCCTGATACGGAAAGCGGGCGGCAAACGCCTCCCAGATCGAGTGCGGGGCTTCCAGGATCGGCGCGTGACGCAAGGCGCGCTCGGCCGCAATCCGCATCAGGCGGTCGGCAATCTCGCGGATGCGGTCCTTGAGTTTCGCCTTCTTGGCCTGCCACGCCCCGCCCCCCAGACGGTCCAGCAAGCCCTCTTCGTGACCATACCGCGACAGCAGTTCGATATTTTCGACCGGCAGGTAAAGCTTGGCATTTTCAGCATATTCCAGCGCGACGCAGGCGTGCGGCGCACCAAGCGCCGTAATGGTTTCCAGCCCCAGATAGCGCCCGACCCCGTGTTCGACATGCACCACCAGATCGCCGATGGTCAGGGTATCGACCTCGCGCAGGAAGTTCTCGGCCTTGCGCCGTTTGCGCGGTTTCGACACCAGCCGGTCGCCCAGAACATCTTGTTCCGAGATCACCGCCAGCCCCGGCGCGGTATAGCCCGCCTCCAGCGCCCAGATCATCAGGAACAGCCCGCCGCGCCCTGCAGGCACCTCGCGAAAGTCCCTGATCGGACGCGCCGAATGCAGCCCCTGATCCGCCAGCAGACCGTTCAGCCGGTCGCGCGCGCCCTCGGACCACGAGGCGATGACGACGTGGGCATCCTTGAGCAAGCTCTGAACATGATCCTTCAGGGCACCGAAAAGACTGATGCTTTCCTGCTGGCGCTCTGGCGCGAAACTGCGCCCGATGCGGCCTTGTGCATCCAGCACACCGGGCCCTGGCGCCTGCGGCAACGGCGAAAGCTGCACCACGCGGTGCCCGGCCAGCGCCGCCTCCCAGGCCCCGTCATCCAGATACAGCAGGCCCGGAGCCACGGGTTTGTAAACCGAATCGAGCCGCCCCTTGGCCCCCATCGCCTCGCGCCGGCTGTCGTACTGGTCGGCGATCCCCTCCCACCGCGACAGGCGGGCGGCGGTGACCTGATCGTCCAGCAGCACGCCGGCATCGGGCAGATAGTCGAACAGGGTTTCCAGCCGGGTGTGAAAGAACGGCAGCCAATGCTCCATCCCCTGATGCTTGCGGCCCGCACTGACCGCCTCATACAGCGGATCGTCCGACCCTGCGGTGCCGAACTCGGTCCGGTAGGTCTGGCGAAACCGCGCGATGGCGGCGTCGTCCAGAATGATCTCGGACATCGGCGCAAAATCGACCGCCTTCAGTTTTGCCGTGGTGCGCTGCGTGGCGGCATCGAACCGCCGCGCGCCGTCCAGCACGTCGCCAAAGAAATCCAGCCGCACCGGACCCCCGGCACCGGGAGGAAAGATATCGACGATTCCGCCGCGAATGGCAAAATCGCCCGGTTCCGCAACGGTAGACACCGGCGAGAACCCCATCCGGGCCAGAAAGCCGCGCAGATGCGCCTCGTCCACCCGGTCGCCGACCCGGGCAACAAACGACGCCCCCGCGATCACCTCGCGGGCGGGCAGGCGCTGCGTGGCGGCATTGAGCGTGGTCAGCAACACGAACGGCCCCTTGACGCCCGACGCCAGGGCCGCAAGCGTCGCCATCCGCCGGGCCGACACATCGGTGTTGGGCGACATGCGGTCATAGGGCAGGCAATCCCAGGCGGGCAGGTCCAGCACCACCGCGTCGGGTGCACTTGCCGCCAGTGCCGCCCGCATCGCCTCCATCCGCTTGTCGTCCCGAGCGATGTGGATGACCGCCTGCCCGCGGGCCAGTTCGCGCGCCAGCAGGCCCGCGTCAAAGCCCTCGGGGGCGCCGCCAAGAAGGATGCGGTCCGCCACGCCTCAGCCCGGCACGCCGATCTGGATGTTCTGGTACATGCCGAACATCGCCGTCACGAAAATAGACGCCATCCCAAGCACCTGCGTGGCCAGCCTGTGCCGCGTCATGCGGCGGAACAGTGCCGGTCCGGTGTTCTCGCCCGCCGCGATCAGCCGGGAGGTGCGCAGGGTCAGCAACCCCAGCACCGACACCGGAACCAAGAGCAGCACCACGGCCTGCGCGAATTCGATCCCGTAGGCAAACCCGAGGATGCCGAGCATGGTGATCATGAAGCAGACCACCGCCACCAGCAACAGCCCCGCCGTGCGTGCGATGTACAACATCCGCGTCGTGTTGATCCGCACCATGGTTTCGAGGTCGGCCTGCGCCTCGCCCTCTTCGCGGCGCGCCCGGTTGATCATGTCGAACGGCACCCCCAGCACCCAATGGCTGGCCGAGGACCACAGCACCGCAAGCGCAATCCAGTACCACAGGTTCGAAAAGGACCGCAGGTCGATCAATTCAAAGATGATCTGAACCCAATCCATGCCTGTCCGCCCCTCCTGCTGCTGTGCCGGCCTCGCGGATCTGGCATCGGTCGTACTGCCGACTTGAGGCGCGCGTCTTTCCATGGCAGGCAGACGGAACAACCGCAAGCCCCCCGCCCGGCGGTCCCCGAGCAGAAAGCCCCACCATGCAGCCGATCCTTGCCGCCTACCCTGCCGCCCGCCTGCGCCGGTTGCGCCGAACGCCGGCGTTGCGGGCGCTGGCCCAGGAAAACGCCCTGTCGGTGGGCGATCTGATCTGGCCGGTGTTCCTGCGCGACGGGGTGGGGCTGCGCGAGCCCATAGCCTCGATGCCCGGCGTGGCGCGGCTGTCGCTCGATCTGGTGGTGCAGGCGGCGGAAGAGGCGGCAAGCCTCGGCATTCCCGCGATCTGTCTGTTTCCCTATACCGCGCCGTCGGCCCGGACCGAAGAGTGCGCCGAGGCCTGGAACGAAGGGAACCTGACAAACCGGGCGATCCGGGCGATCAAGGCCGCGGTGCCGCAGATCGCGGTGATGACCGATGTCGCGCTCGACCCATACAACAGCCATGGCCATGACGGGCTGGTGCGCGACGGCGTGATCCTCAACGATGAAACGGTCGAGGCTCTGGTCCGGATGGCCGTGATGCAGGCAGAGTCCGGGGCCGACATCCTCGGCCCGTCCGACATGATGGATGGCCGGATCGGGGCGATCCGCGGCGCGCTCGAGGCGGCAGGGCATGGCGATGTGGCGATCCTGTCCTATGCGGCCAAATACGCGAGTGCGTTCTACGGCCCGTTCCGCGATGCGGTGGGAGCGACGGCGTCGTTGAAAGGCGACAAGAAGACCTACCAGATGAACCCTGCCAACAGCGACGAGGCGCTGCGGCTGGTCGCCCGTGATCTGGCAGAGGGCGCGGATATGGTGATGATCAAGCCAGGCATGCCGTATCTTGATATCTGCCGGCGGGTGAAGGATGCCTTTGGCGCGCCGACCTATGCCTATCAGGTGTCAGGGGAATACGCGATGATCAAGGGGGCGGCGCTTGCAGGCTGGATCGACGGCGAGCGGGCCATGCTGGAAAGTCTGATGGCGTTTCGTCGGGCCGGTTGCGACGGGGTGCTGACCTATTTTGCGCCCGAGGCGGCAAGGGCCATTCTGGCCGGCCGGAGTTGAGCCGGTCGCTGCGAGGTCCAGCCGGACAGGAGAGCGGCAGACATGCATCGGCGGGGCCTTGCCGGCCTGCATCGCGGGCATGACAGCGCGGCAAATTGGCGCTATATGTGGGGTAACAGGGCCGTCAGAGCCCAAGGCACGAGGCACGAGAGGTGATCCCATGACACAAGTTTCCCGGCGGACATTCTTCGGCATGACCGGGGCGGCGCTGGCCCTGGCGGCTTGCGATGGTGCCGTGGTCGGCAATGGCGTGGGTTCGGGCGGCGGGGCCAAGATCGATGCGCGGGTCGATGCGACGCGCGATTATCTGTTCGGCAGCTATCCAGGGACGCAGGATCTGGCGTCGCGGGCCGCCGGAGTGCTGTATATGCCGCTGCTCACCGAAGCGGGTTTCGGCATCGGTGGCGGATATGGGCGCGGCGCGCTGCGCATCAGCGGCACGACGGTTGATTACTATTCGGCCACCCGCGCCACCATAGGCTTTCAGATCGGCGCACAGCAATATGCCCATGCGCTGTTCTTCATGACCCCTGCGGCGCTGGAGAATTTCCGTCGCTCGTCGGGCTGGGCGGCGGGGGCGGATGTGCGCTATGCCACGCCCGATCAGGGCGGCAGTCTGGGCAAGGAAACGACCGAGCTTGACCCGGTGATCGGGCTGGTGTTCGGCCAGCAGGGGCTGATTGCCGGGGCGACGCTGGCGGGCGTCAAGTACAGCCGGATCATTCCCTGACCCGTCGCAGCCGCCGGATCAAAGACGACGTATCGCCACGCCCGTCGCCCATCTGCTGCACATCCTTGTAGAACTGATCGACCAAAGCTGTCACAGGCAGGCTTGCACCGATCTGGTCGGCGGTATCAAGGCAGATGCCCAGATCCTTGCGCATCCAGTCCACCGCAAAGCCGAAATCGAAACGGTCCTCCAGCATCGTCTTGTGCCGGTTGACCATTTGCCAACTGCCTGCTGCGCCCTGCGAAATCACCTCGACCACGGCGGCACCGTCCAGACCGGCCTTCTCGCCAAAGGCCAAGGCTTCGGACAGCCCCTGCATCAGGCCCGCGATGCAGATCTGGTTCATCATCTTGGCCAGCTGCCCGGCACCGCTGTCGCCCAGACGGCGGCAGATCCGGGCATAGGCCGCCATTACCGGTTCCGCTGCGGCATAATCTGCCAAAGTGCCGCCGCACATGATCGACAACAGACCGGTCTCGGCCCCCGCCTGGCCGCCCGACACCGGCGCATCGACGAACCCGACGCCCTGCCCGGCCGCCAGGGCCGACATGTCACGGGTGACCTGTGCCGAGACCGTGGTGTGATCGACAAACACCGTCCCCGCTGCCATCCCCGCAAACGCCCCGTCCGGCCCCAGACAGATGTCGCGCAGGTCATCGTCGTTGCCGACACAGGCCAATACAAAGTCGGCCCCTTCCGCTGCCGCCCGCGGGGTGGCCGCCGCCCTTCCGCCATGCGCCGCAACCCAGGACGCCGCCTTGGCCGCCGTTCGGTTGCAGACCGTCACGCCGTGCCCCTTGGCCGCAAGATGCCGGGCCATCGGCCCCCCCATCACGCCCAACCCCAGGAATGCCACCTGCGCCATGCCCCCCCCGATCATTGCCCTTCGCTGCCGGATCGACTAGGAACCCATCCAGCAGTCCCCGTCAAGAACTGGCCCCGCCATGCTGACCGCCTTCCGCTGGCTTCTGCGTCTTTTCACCGGGCTGGTCGGGTTGGCGTTGGCGGGCATGCTGGTCAGCTACTATTTCCTGTCGCGCTCCCTGCCAGATTATCACGAGAACTTCCGCCTGCCCGGTCTGACCGCACCGGTCGAGATCGTGCGCAACAACGCCAACGTGCCGCATATCTTTGGCGCGACCGCCCCGGACGTGTATTTCGCGCTCGGCTTTGCCCATGCGCAAGACCGGCTGTGGCAGATGACGATGCTGCGCCGCACTGCTCAGGGCCGGCTGTCCGAAGTGTTCGGCAGCCGGACGCTCAAGATCGACGAGTTGCTGCGCCGGCTTGACCTCTATTCGCTGTCGCTGTCGTCGGTAGCAGCGCAGGACGCGCCGACCCAGCAGGCGCTGCAAGCCTATGCCCGCGGGGTGAATGCCTGGATCGGCCAGGTGAATGCCCGGGCACGCGGCCGCGGAGCGCCGGAATTGTTCCTGTTTTCCAGCGAGATATCGGCTTGGGCCCCGGCCGACAGCATCGCCATCATCAAGCTGATGGCCCTGCAACTGTCGTCGCATCTGGAAAACGAGGTGCTGCGGGCACAAATGTCGATGCTTCTGTCCGACAGCAGGCTGCGCGACATTCTGCCCGACGATCTGTCCGGGGGGGTGACCGCTCTGCCCGACTATTCCGGTCTGATGCCGGGTGTGTTGCCGGCACGGGCGAAAACCAGAATGGCCTACATCGACGCACCGCTGTCGCCGTTCCACAGCCTTGCGTTTGCCGGTGCGTCGAATGCCTGGGCCGCGATGCCGGCCCGGTCGGCGGCCGGCGGGTCGCTGCTGGCCAATGACCCGCATCTGGGGTTTTCAGCCCCGGCGATCTGGTATCTGGCGCGGCTGGAATTGCCGACCGGCGGGGTGATCGGTGCCACGATCCCCGGTATGCCGGTGATCCTGGCGGGCCGGTCGGCGGCGCTCGGCTGGGGGCTGACCTCAAGCTATCTCGACGATCAGGACGTGGTGATCGAGCGGATAAACCCCGACAACCCCGAGCAATACCTGACCCCCGACGGCCCGAGGGACTTTACCTCGCGCCGCACCATCATCACCGTCAGGGACGCCGATCCGGTGACGATCACCCTGCGCTGGTCACAAAGCGGGCCGATCCTGCCCGGCAGCCATTATGACCTCGCCAGCATCACCCCGGCCGGCCATGTGGCGGCGCTGGAATGGACAGCGCTCAGCGGCGCCGACACCTCGATGACCGCAGCGATGCGGCTGATGACCTCTGCATCCGTGGACGAGGCGCGGGCGGCGGGCGGGTTGTTCGTGGCGCCGTCGCAGAACCTGATGCTGGTCGATCAGTCGGGGATCGCGTTGCAGACCATCGGGGCGATGCCGGTCCGCGACATCGGGCATCGCACCCAAGGCCGGATGCCCGCACCTGGGTGGGAGGGGGCGAACCGCTGGTCCGGGACGTTCCCCTATGCCGACAACCCGCGCGTGGTGAACCCCACGACCGGCCTGCTGGGAAACACCAACAACAAGACCGTCGATCTGCCGTTTCCCCGCCACATGTCGTTCGAGTGGGGCGACACTCAGCGGATCCAGCGCTGGCTGACCCTGATGAAGGCGCGCGAAGTGCACACCCGCGAAAGCTTCATCGAGGCGCAGCTTGATACCGTCAGCCCGACCGCGCGCACCCTGCTCCCGCTGATTGCCGCCGATCTGTGGTTCACCGGCGAGGCCGCCGCGGAAGGCACCCCCGAACGGCTGCGCCAGCGCGCGCTGGCGATCCTCGCCGAATGGAACGGCGAGATGAACGAGCATCTGCCCGAACCGCTGATTGCCGAGGCGTGGTTTCGCGCGTTGCAGAACCGCCTGACGCGCGACGAGATCGGCGCGATGGCGGAAGCCTTCACCCATCCCCAGCCGGTGTTCATCGAACGGGTCTACCGCAACACCGATGGTGCCTCGGTCTGGTGCGACGTGATCCAGTCGGCGGCGGTCGAAAGCTGCGCCGACCTTGCGCGCATTGCGTTGGACGAAGCCCTGCTGGGGCTGGTGGAAACTTACGGTCCCAATATCGAAAGCTGGCGGTGGGGCGACGCCCATCAGGCGGCGCACGACCATCCGGTTTTGGGCGAGGTGCCGATCCTGCGCTATTTCGTCAATATCCGGCAGTCCACTTCGGGCGGCGACAACACGCTGCTGCGCGGCCGCACCAAGGGAACCGGGCCGGACCCCTATCTGAATGTGCACGGCGCGGGCTATCGCGGGGTTTACGACTTTGCCGACCCCGACAGTTCGGTGTTCATCACCGCGACCGGGCAGTCGGGCCATCCGATGAGCCGGCACTACGACGATCTGGGCGAGTTGTGGCGGCGTGGCGAATATATCCCGATGAGCCTTGACCCCGAACTGGCGCGCGCCGGCGCTGTGGGGATCACCCGGTTGGACCCGGCACCCGCGAACTGACCGCAGCCACCCGTCAGCAGGTGTTCGCGTTGTTTTGAAACCGGCCGGACACTCCCGGCGCTTTTCACCCCTGACTCGTCCCGCAGGTCGTGTTAAGCCACTTCGAACCCACACAAGGAAGCGCGCGAATGTCTTTTTCCGATCCCTGCCGGCGCCTTGCCCGCTCTGTGGCTCTGGCCACCTGTGTCAGCCTTGCGGTCCTGACCGGGGCTGCGGCACAGGAAACCACGCCCGAAGCCCCCCCCGCAGGCACGCCCCCCGAACTGTCGATGGGCACCGAAGTCGGCCCCGAGAGCAACGGCATTGCCACGCCCGAAACCGCCACGTTGGGCCAGACCTACCTGCAAACCGCGTTCGAGGCCTGGGAAGTCCGCTGCGTCAAGACCGAAGACGGGTCGGACCCCTGTCAACTGTATCAGTTGCTGAAAGACCCCACCGGCAATCCGGTGGCCGAGATCAGCATTTTCGACCTGCCCGCAGATGCCAAGGCCGCCGCTGGTGCCACGATCGTCGCGCCGCTGGAAACCCTGCTGTCCGCCAATCTGCAGATCACGATCGACACCAGCAAAGCCAAGGTCTATCCCTTTACGTTCTGCTCGCAGATCGGCTGCATCGCCCGGATCGGCTTTACCGCGGACGAGGTGAACCAGTTCAAGAAAGGCGCCAATGCGGTGATGACGATTGTCCCGGCCGTGGCACCCGACCAGAAAGTCACGCTGACGATCCCGCTCAAGGGGTTTACCGCAGGCTATACCGCGGTGACCGAGGCAAATACCGACCTGCCCAATCCCTGAGACCGATCCAAGGGACGGGCGGGGCGGGTGACCGGCCCGCTATGCCCGGCGCAGCGCCAGAACCGCGTTCATCCCGCCAAAGGCAAAGGCGTTGGTCAGGCAGACCTCGACCGGCACATCGCGCGCCTCGTTCGGCACCACATCCAGCGCGCATTCGGGGTCGGGCTCTTCGTAGCCGATGGTCGGCGCGATGACGCCCTGTTGCAGCGCCATGATGCACGCCAGAAGCTCGACCGCACCGGTGCCGCCGATCAGATGGCCGTGCATCGACTTGGTCGACGAGATCATCAGCCGGTCGGCATGCGGGCCGAACACATCGGCCACCGCGGCGCATTCCGTCTTGTCGTTGGCAGCGGTGCCGGTGCCATGCGCGTTGATGTAGCCCACCTCCTCGGGGTTGATCGCGGCATCGCGCATCGCCCCCGCCATGGCCCGCGCCGCCCCCTGTTTCGACGGCATCACGATGTCGCTGGCATCCGAGGTCATCGCGAACCCGATCACCTCGGCCAGAATGTCGGCGCCGCGCGTCCGCGCCATCTCGAATTCCTCGAACACGAAAACCGCTGCGCCCTCGCCCTGCACCATGCCGTTGCGGGTCAGGCTGAACGGGCGGCAGGCGTCTTTCGACATCACACGCAGCCCCTCCCACGCCTTGATGCCGCCGAAACACAGCATCGACTCCGATCCGCCGGTCAGCATCGCCCGCACCATCCCCGAGCGGACCATGTGAAACGCCTGCCCCATCGCATGATTGGACGAGGCGCAGGCGGTGGCGACCGTGTAGCTTGGGCCCTTGAGGTTGTACTCCATCGACAGGTGGCTCGCGGCCGCGTTGTTCATCAGCTTGGGCACCACAAAGGGATGCACCCGGTTCTTGCCCTCTTCATAAACCGCGCGATAGTTGTCGTCCCAGGTGTTCACCCCACCCCCCGCGGTGCCCAGCACGACGCCCGCGTCATAACCCAGCCGGCCGTCGAAGTTTAAACCGGACTGGCTGACGGCCTGCCGCGCCGCCAGCAAGGTGAACTGGGTAAACTTGTCATACAGAACAATCTGCTGGCGGTTGAAATGCGCCTCGGGGTCCCAGTTGTGGACCTGCCCGCCGATCTGGATCGACAAACGGTCCCTGTCGCGGATGTCAAGGTCGGTGATCCCGCAGCGCCCCTCGCGGAACGCGGCATAGGTGCCCGGCACGTCATGGGCCAGCGCATTGATCGTGCCGGCCCCGGTGATGGCGACGCGCTTCATGCGACCTTCTGGGCCAGCAGCCCCTCGACTGCAGCGACGATGGCTCGCACCGACGAGATGTCGAATTCGTTCTTGCCGGGCTCGTTGGCGTTGAACGGAACCGAAATGTCGAAGGCTTCTTCCATGGCAAAGATCGATTCCACCAGCCCCAGACTGTCGATACCCAGATCGTCAAGGCTCATGTCCAGCGTGACGTCCGACACCTCGAGCACGGCCTGTTCGGCGATGATGGCGATCACCCGGTCCTGCACAGCGGTGGTCATCTTGGCGTCCTTTCCTTGGTCGCAGATCGTTGCCCGTCATCGTTGCCCGTCATCGTTGCCCGTCATCGTTGCCCGTCATCGTTGCCGGTCGCGGGTCAGTCGGATGTTCGGGGCAGCCTTGCACCGGCTTCCAGTGCGGCCACCCGCGCCGCGAGACGCGGCAGGCGGCGCACCGCCTTCTGCAACTCGATATGCGTATCCATCTTCAACGCCGGATAGCCGAGCAGAACCCGCCCGGCCGGAACATTCGTCAACATGATCGTGCCCGCACCGCAAATCACGTCATCGCCGATGAACAGGTTGTCGCTGACCCCCGCCTTGCCACCCAGGACGACCCGGTCGCCGATGCGCACCGAGCCCGCGATGCCGACCTGGCCGCACAGCAGGCAATCGCGGCCGACCGTCACGTTGTGGCCCAGATGCACCATGTTGTCGAGTTTGGTGCCCGGTCCGACTTCGGTATTGCGGATCGTGCCGCGGTCGATCGTGCAGTTGGCCCCGATCTCGACGTCGTCGCCCAGCACGACCGAGCCGAGCGAGTGGATGCGCATCCAGGCTTGGGGGATAATTTCTCTTCGATATCCTAGGGTTGCCCGCACTTCCTCAACCCCCGAGGGTTCGGGCGTCACAAAGGAAAAGCCATCGGCGCCGATCACGGCCCCCGGTTGGCAAATCACCCGACAGCCGATCCGCACCCGCGCGCCGATCCGGACGCCCTGCAGGATCAGCGCGTCACGGCCGATCACCGCTGCTTCGGCAATCGAGACATGGCTGGCAATCCGCGCTCCGGCACCGATCTGCACCCCGGCCCCGATGGTCACGAAGGCACCAATCGCGGCACCCTCCGCGATCCGGGCCGTCGGGTCGATCACGCAACTCGGGTGCACGCCGGCCGCAATCGCCGGCCCCGCATCGAACAAACGCGTGACCCCTGCCATTGCCACCCGCGCCCGCGGCGCGAACAGGGCGGCCTGCAGACCGAACCCCTGCCAATCCGCCCCCGGCCACAACAGCGCCGCCCGCGCCGCACCCTTGGCCAGACCGGCCGCATAATGCGGCGACAGGGCAAGGGCCAGATCCGCGATCCCGGCCTGCGCCGGTTCGGCCGCGCCCTCGATCTGCAGATCAGGATCGCCCGCGACCTCGGCCCCCAGCGCTGCGGCGATCTCACGGATGCGATAGGCCATGCACAGCCTCCAACCCACGGGTCCGGTCCCGTCGGGCCGGTTTAGCCCTGAACGCCGCGCAGCACCACCCCGACCTCGGTCAGGGCCTGAAAAATCCGCCCGTCCCGGCCATAGACATCGCGGCGGTACCCGATCGTGCCCTTCGCATCCGGCCAGGCCGTGAAATAGACCAGATGCACCGGCAAGGGCGCGACAAGCGGCACTGTGGTTTCGCGGTCCGTGGCCAGATGGCGGGCAAATTCGGCCTTGGGGTCATCGACCTGCACTTGCAGCAATGCATAGGCAAAATCAAATGGATCGGCCAGCCGGATGCAGCCATGGCTGTAGGCCCGAACCTCGGTATCGAACAGCGATTTCGACGGCGTATCATGCAGATAGATGTTGTAGGGATTGGGGAACATGAACTTGACCTTCCCCAGAGCGTTGCCATCCGAGGGCGGTTGGCGCAGCGCAAAGGGAAAGCTGCGCGCCGAATAGGCCGCGAAATTCACGGCCCCGCGCGGCACCACCCGGCCGTTGCCGTCGATGACCTGCAGATGGCTCACGGCATTGCGGTTGGCCTGCAACAGCGGCAGGTATTCCTTGGTGGTGATCGAGCGCGGTACCGACCACGACGGGTTGATCACCATATGCTCCATCCGGTCCGAGAATTCGGGCGAGCGCTGGTCGGGCAGATCCTTGCCGATCACGCTGCGGGTCTGAAAGAGCACGCGCCCGCCGTCGACGATCTGCGCCGTGAAGTCGGGCAGATTGACCCAGACGTACCGGTCGCCCAGAACGGTATCGTGCATCCAGCGCAACCGCTCCATTGCTACGATCACCGATATCAATCGGGTGTCGGGCGCGGTGTTCAGGGCGTCGATCGTGGACGTCCCGGCGACGCCATCCGCCGTCAGGCCGTTGTCGCGCTGAAACCGCTGCACGGCCGCCTGCAGACTGCGGTCATAGCGTTGAGTTGCCGACTGACGAAGATAGCCAAGCGTCACCAGCCGGTTGCGTAACTGGATGACCGCGGCCCCGCTGGCCCCCGGCTCCAGCCGGGCTGCGCCGATGGTAGACCCGAACCCCCCGGCGGCAATCCGCGCTTCGAGGGTCAGCTTTTCCTTCATCAGCCGGGCATAGGCCGGGGCCTTGGGCGGCAATGACTGCAGGAACGCCGCCAGGTCATCGGCCTCGGTCCGGGCCAGCAGGCCCGCAGGGTCCGGGCGGGTCACGTCGCGCAAGATGCCGCCATCGACCGATTTGGGCACCAGTACCCCCGACGACAGATCGGCGGCATAGGCAAGATACGCCGCGGTCATCGCCATTTCCAGCCGCCCGCGGTCGCCTTCGGTCACCGCCGCAGCATGGCTCGCGCGCAACGCCTGCGCATCGTACCGCGCGACCGGCAGACCGTGGTTCCCGGCGCGGTCGAGGGCTGTCAGCAACACGTGACGTCGCGCGATATCCGCAGGTCCGGTCCAGATCGGCGCATACTCCCGCTCTGCATAGAACGCCGCCACCGCCTCGACGCTCGTTGCGGCCTCGGCAAGGGCACTGCTGAACGGGGTGGTGCGGTCCATTGCCACCACCGGAGAGGTCAGGCAACCCGCCATTCCGGTTGTCACGGCAAGCACAAGTCGCAGGCGAGAGAGGCAAAGCCGGGCCGACATCATCTTGGGTCACATCCTTGGGCTGTTCGAACGGCGTTGCATCACGCAGGAAAGTTTCATTCAAATTATGGCCACTGTAAACACCCCTCCCCGCAGAACGTGGCCGGATTGTCGCACAAACAGCGGTCGGGAGGGGGGGAAATCCCCACTTGGCAAACCGGTTTTCAGCAATTTTTTGCCGATTGCTGTCAGGGTCGAGTCGGGGCGGGCAATCTTGGCTTGGGCTTCACGAACGGGTGTGCCAATAGTATGGGCACTTGGGGATGAAGTGACAGGCAAGCCGCCGAAACAGGCGGTCGCAGACCAGCGACGGGACAGGCGCACAGAATGGCGAACATGATTTCTATCGGATTGACGCGGCGCGGCCTGATGGGCGTGTTCGCGGCCACAGCGGTTGTGGCGGCCCCGACGCTTTCCAATGCCTTCGGGCTGTTGCGCGGCGCGGGCGACATTCGCCGGGTCCGGATGCATTCCGGACGCACCGGCGAAAGCATGGACACGATCTACTGGATCGAGGGCGACTACATTCCGGAAGTGTTGAAGGAGATCAACCACTTCATGCGGGATTGGCGCAATGATGCGGTGATCAAGATCGACCCGCGCAATCTTGACATCATGGCAGCCTCGCACCGGCTGATGGATGTGTCGGAACCCTACATGCTGCTGTCGGGCTACCGCAGTGCCGCGACCAATGCGATGTTGCGGTCCCGCTCGCGCGGGGTGGCGAGGAACTCGTTGCACGTGAAGGGTCAGGCGGCCGATCTTCGCCTGAAGTCGCGCACCGTCAAACAGATGGCCCGTGCGGCTGAGGTCTGCAGTGGCGGCGGCGTCGGTCACTATTACAAGTCGAACTTCGTGCACATGGATTGCGGGCCGATCCGGACGTGGGGCGGCTGAGGGAACCCGGTCGCATTTTACCGACAAAGGGGCAGCCGTTGCTGCCTCTTTCGGCACGATCAGATCTGATCCGGGTCTGCCAAGCGGGTTGCACCCCTGCCGCGAAACCCTTGGGCCACGACAAACTTTTCCGAACTGTCGGCCCGGCTCGCGGGCGGCTTGACATTGGCGACCTTGCGGAAGTTCTGTTTCAGGATGGCCTGCAGACTGTTTTCCGCCCCGCCGGCCAGCACCTTGGCGACAAAGGTGCCGCCCTCTTCCAGCACATCCATCGCGAAATAGGCCGCCGCCTCGCACAGCGCGATGATCCGCAGATGATCGGTTCCCTTGTGCCCCGAGGCTGCCGCCGCCATGTCCGACAGCACCACGTCGGCCGGCCCGCCGAGCCAACCCTTGACCAGCGCGTCGGCCTCATCCGTCAGGAAATCGAGTTGGTGGATCTGCGCGCCGGCAATCGGCTCGACCGCTTGCAGATCGACGCCCAGAACCGTGCCCACCGGCCGGCCTGCCCGGTCGCCAAGCGCATTCACCCGCGCCACCGCCACCTGACACCAGCCGCCCGGCGCGCAGCCAAGGTCCACCACCCGCACCCCGGGTTTCAGGAATTCATACTTGTCATCCAGTTCCAGAATCTTAAACGCCGCCCGGCCACGGTAGCCGTCTTTCCGGGCGCGAAGCACGTAGGGGTCGTTCAACTGCCGTTCCAGCCACAGCGTCGATGACAGCTTGCGCCCCTTGGCGGTCTTCACGCGCACCCGCAATTCACGCTGGCCGCGGCCCGAGGTGTTCTTTTCGGTCATTCGTAGGGCCCATCTTCCAGAACGCCGTCCGCGCTCATCTGTGCATACAACAGCCCCTCGCGCAGTCCCCGGTCGGCGACGGACAGTTTGTCGGTCGGCCATATCCGCATCAGCGCCTGAAGGATAGCCGCCCCCGACATGATCAGCGCGTGGCGGTCGCGCCCGATGCGGGGATCGGTGCGCCGGCCTTCGGGGCCAAGCGACAGGTAGTCGCGGATCACAAAGTCGATCTGATCCGAGGTCATCAGCAGCCCGTCCACCTTGGCACGGTCATACCGCCGCAGGCCGAGGAAGCTGGCGGCCACCGTCGTCACCGTGCCGCTGGTGCCGATGATCTGAAAGCCTGCCCGCGGATTATCGGCGTTATAGGGGCTGAACTTGGCAAGGTTCTCTTCGAAAAACCAGCTCATCAGCGCAAAGCGCGCGGCGTCGTCCTCGACGTCGATGAACTGGTCCTTCAGCGTGGCCACCCCAAGGGGCACCGAAATCCAGTCCACCACCCGGGCATCCCCCGGCCCCTGCGCGGCAAAGCCCGAATGCAGCCGCATGATCGAGCGCGGCCGGTCCTCGGGTGCCACGCCCGACAGGTCGATCCAGACCAATTCGGTGGACCCGCCGCCGATATCGACCACCAGCAACTGTTCGGTCGCGGGCGAGACCAGCGGCGCACAAGAAATGACCGCGAGCCGGGCCTCTTCCTCGGGGGCGATGATTTCCAGTTGCAGCCCGGTCTCGCGCCGCACCTGCCGGATGAAATCGCGGGCATTGCGGGCGCGGCGGCAGGCTTCGGTCGCGACCAGCCGCATCCGCCGGACGCCGTGTTTCTCGATCTTCTTGCTGCAAATCCGCAAGGCCTGAATCGTCCGGGTCATCGAGGTACGGCTCAGCCGTCCCGATGCCTCCAGCCCCGCGCCCAGTTGCACGGTCTTGGAGAAACTGTCGACGATCTGAAACTGACTGCCCCTTGGCTGGGCAATCAGCATCCGACAAGAATTCGTGCCCAGATCGAGCGCCGCATACAGCACCGGCCCGGGGTCAGCGGGGGCTGACGTGTCAGTTGAACGAGAGGCCGCCAGAGCCTCGATCGCCGCAGGATCAGCGTCCGCCCCCAAGGGACGCTCGGGCGCCATATCCGCCCTCCATTCATGGTTCCGATCAGGCTAGTCGCGAACCCCGGCAGTGACAAGCATCCGTGTGGCCGACCCCCCCGGGTCGGATCCGCATCTTCGGCCTGCATGATCGTTGTGAAGATTTTTCCGATCCGGCCCGGTCGATTTCCACGCCGATCCGGGATAGCACCGTCACACGGGGCGGTTTGCCGGATCGGGGTCGCAAGCAGGGGACGTTCTGTCGAAATCCGACAGCGTTTGTCGCGGACGTGCGTCTAGAACGGGAGAGGATGAATTTGGGGGGAATCAGAATGCCGGACGTGACAGTGGTTTATTGGCGCGACATTCCGGCTCAGGTGATCGTGGGCAAGGGGCGGCGCGGCTCGAAAGTGCAACTGACCGAGCGGTTCGAGCAGGCCATCGACCGGGTCGCCATGAAGATCGGGGCAAAGGATGCCGATGCCTACATGGCCGAATGGCGCAAGGCAGACGCCTACACGGTCGAGGGTGACCCCGACGCCGTGGCCGCCGCCGAAGCCGCGCGGCTGGAATCCGGCATCGACACCGCCGCGTTGAAGACACTGATCGACCAGGACGGTTGGGCCACGCCCCGCCCCGGACTTTAGGTAGCACCCCATGGCCCTGTTCAACTTCCGCCGCGATGCGGCGACCTCTGACCCGCCGGTTGCCGTCGACCCGGCTGTCGAGGCCTTTCTGGCAGGCTGTTCGATCGAGGTGATGCCGCGCACCGCCCAGAAGGTCGACACTTTCCGCGACCTGCTGCCTGCCGGCACCCGCGTCTACATCGCCCATATCGAGGGCACCCCGATCGCCGACATGGTCGCCACCGCGCGGCGGCTGAATGCCGAAGGGTTCGCGGTCATGCCGCATTTTCCGGCCCGGATCATTCCGGACCGCGCCACGCTCGCCGACTGGATCGCGCGGTATCAGGGCGAGGCGGACGTGCGACAGGCGTTGTTGCTGGGCGGCGGGGTGACCACGCCGGCGGGTGATTTCGACAGTTCCATGCAGATGATCGAAACCGGGCTGTTCGATGGCTTTGCCCGCCTGCACGTCGCAGGCCACCCCGAAGGCAACAAGGACATCGACCGCGACGGCGGCGACCGGATCGTGCTGCAGGCGCTGAAATGGAAACAGGCCTTCGCTGACCGGTCCGATGCGCAGATGGCCATCGCCACCCAGTTCTGTTTCGAGGCCGCACCGGTGATCGCCTGGGCCGACCGTCTGGCCGCCGAGGGCATTCGACTGCCGATCCACATCGGTGTGGCAGGGCCCGCGAAACTGCAGACCTTGATCAAGTTCGCCATCGCCTGCGGCGTTGGCCCGTCGCTGCGCGTCCTGCAAAAGCGGGCAATGGACGTGACGAAACTGCTGTTGCCCTATGAGCCGACCGAGATTGTGGCGGCGCTGGCAGCGCACAAGGCCGCCAACCCCGGCTTTGGCATCGAACAGGTTCATTTCTTCCCGCTTGGCGGCATCAAGACCAATGCCGTCTGGGTCACCGAGAACGGGGGCGCTTCGGGCGTGCCAGCAAGCCAGGGAGCCGCGCCATGACCCGCACCGTCATCGAATCCAGATCGAAAACCGTCGTCATCGGCTTTGACGAGCCGTTCTGCGTGATCGGCGAGCGGATCAATCCGACCGGCCGCAAGAAACTGGCGGCGGAACTGGAGGCAGACAATTATGAGACCGTCCTGAAGGACGCGCTGGAGCAGGTCGCCTGCGGCGCGATGGTGCTGGACGTCAACTCGGGGGCCGTGTTCACCAACCGGATGGCCAGCGACCCGCGCTATGCCGACAACAACTTTGTCGAACCCCCCCTGATGCGCGAGATGATCCTGCGGATCCAGGCGGTCACCGATGTGCCGTTGTGCATCGATTCGTCGGTTCCCGGCGCGCTGGAGGCGGGTCTGATGGCCTGCGAAGGCCGCCCGCTGCTGAACTCGGTCACCGGCGAAGAGGAACGGCTGGACCTGGTGCTGCCGCTGGTCAAGAAATACAACGTGCCGGTTGTGGCGATTTCCAACGATGACACGGGCATTTCGCAAGACCCCGATGTGCGGTTTGCAGTGGCGAAAAAGATCGTCGAGCGCGCGGCCGATTTCGGCATTCCGGCGCATGACATCGTGGTTGACCCGCTGGTGATGCCGATCGGCGCCATGGCGACCGCCGGGCATCAGGTGTTCACCCTCGTGCGCCGGTTGCGCGACGAGTTGGGGGTCAACACCACCTGCGGGGCGTCCAACATCAGCTTTGGCCTGCCGCACCGCCACGGGATCAACGCGGCCTTTCTGCCCATGGCGATCGGGGCAGGCATGACAAGCGCGATCATGAATCCGGTTCGGCAAGTCGAGATGGAGGCGATCCGCGCCGCCAACTTTCTGATGAACCACGACGCGAACGGCACCGACTGGATCCGCTTTACCCGCGTGCTGGATGCGGTCGCGGAAGGTCAGACCTTTTCGGAGGCCTCGGTGTCAGTGGCGCAGGCGTCGCGCGGCCGGTCTGGCGGCCGGGCCGGGCGATCGCGCGCCTGATCCCGCGCTGGCCGGTCATGCGATCGGCGGTTGCGACGCCTGGTTGCGGGCGACCTCTGCCGAACGCCCATGGCGTGACGCCGCAGGCTTGGCCCCTGCCGCGTTCAGGCCTTGTAAACCGGCCGGGGCGCGGTATCACCTGCACGATCAACCGCCCCGAAAGAAGCGCCCTGAATAGCCGTTGCCATTCTGGTGCGCTGCGTGCCATTCCGGCAGACCGACCTGCCCCTTGCCCAAGGACTTGAACCGTGACCGACGACGCCCTCGTGATCTTCACGCCTTCGGGCAAACGCGGCCGCTTTGCCCTGGGAACCCCGGTGCTGACTGCCGCGCGCCAGTTGGGGGTAGACCTCGACAGCGTCTGCGGCGGACGCGGCATCTGTTCGAAATGCCAGATGACCCCGGGCTACGGCGAGTTTTCCAAGCACGCGCTGACGGTTCAGCCCGATGCGCTGACCGCTTGGAACGCCGTCGAAGAACGCTACAAGACCATCCGCGGCCTGCCGGAAGGCCGGCGGCTGGGCTGTCAGGCCCGGGTGATGGGCGATGTCGTGATCGACGTGCCGCCCGAAAGTCAGGTCCACAAACAGGTGATCCGCAAATCCGCCACGATGCGCGACATGGTGATGGACCCCGCGACCCGGTTGATGTTCGTCGAAGTGGCAGAGCCGGACATGCACGAACCCTCGGGCGATTTCGAGCGGCTGGCGCAGGCCCTGCACGACCAGTGGCAAGTCAGGGGTGCCACGGCCGATCTGGCGCTGCTGCGCCGCCTTCAACCCATCCTGCGCAAGGGAAACTGGACGGTCACCGTCGCGCTGCATCAGGGCAACCACGACGCCGCCCCCCGCATTCTGGACCTGTGGCCCGGCTTTCACGACGGCGCGCTGCATGGTCTGGCCATCGACCTTGGGTCCACCACGATTGCGGCGCATCTGTGCGACCTGTCGGATGGCCGGGTGCTGGCCTCGGCGGGGGTGATGAACCCGCAGATCCGGTTCGGCGAGGATCTGATGAGCCGCGTCAGCTATGCCATGATGAACCCGGGCGGCGATGTGGAAATGACCCGGGCGGTGCGCGAGGCGATCGACGCGCTGGCAGGCTCCATTGCAGCCGAGGCGGCAATTGATCCGGCCTCGATCTATGAGGCGGTGATTGTCTGCAATCCGGTCATGCATCATCTGTTGCTGGGCATCGACCCGGTGGAACTGGGGCAAGCCCCGTTCGCGCTGGCGCATTCCGCCAGTCTGTCGCTGGATGCGCGCGACCTGGATCTGACGCGGATCAACCGCGCCGCGCGGGTGTATCTGCTGCCCTGCATCGCGGGCCATGTGGGGGCGGATTGTGCCGCCGTTGCCCTGTCGGAAGAACCGGGCAAGTCGCAGGACATGGTGCTCATCGTCGATGTCGGCACCAATGCCGAGTTGCTGCTGGGCAATCACACCCGGGTTCTCGCCTGTTCGTCGCCCACCGGTCCGGCCTTTGAGGGCGCGCAGATCAGTTCCGGCCAGCGCGCAGCCCCGGGGGCCATCGAGCGGGTCGAGATCGACCCCGCCACCAAGGAGCCGCGGTTCAAGGTGATCGGGTCCGATCTGTGGTCCACCGATCCGGGCTTTGACACGGCGACGGCCACCATGGGGGTAACCGGCATCTGCGGGTCGGGCATCATCGAGGCGGTGGCCGAGATGCGCCTTGCGGGCCTTGTCGATCCGGGCGGTCTGATCGGGTCGGCCGATCAGACGGGCAGCGCGCGGCTGATCCCCGAAGGGCGCACCCACAGCTATCTGCTGCATGACGGCGGGACCGGGGCTGGCCCGCGCATTCTGGTGACCCAAGGCGACATCCGGGCGATCCAGCTTGCCAAATCGGCGCTTTATGCCGGGGCGCGGTTGTTGATGGACGAAATGGGCATCGACACGGTAAACCGCATCACCCTGGCGGGCGCGTTCGGCGCGCATATCAGTCCGAAGCACGCGATGGTGCTGGGGATGATCCCCGACGCAAGCCTGGACCGGGTGACGAGCGCGGGCAATGCCGCAGGCACCGGCGCGCGCATTGCGCTGTGTTCGGTGGCCGCCCGCAATCAGATCGAGGAAACCGTTCACCATATCCACAAGGTCGAAACCGCGATTGCGCCGCGCTTTCAAGAGCATTTCGTCAACGCCAACGCCATCCCGCACGCGACCGATCCGTTCCCGCATCTGCTGTCGATCGTCACCCTGCCAGATGTCAGCTTCAACACGTCCGGGTCTGGCAGTGGCGGGCGGCGGCGGCGGGGTTGACAGCCGCGCGCGGGGCTGCGAACCAAAGGCATGGCGGACGATCCGGTCTCACACCTTCTTTCGCGTGTCGCGACACAGGACCGTTCCGCGTTCCGCGAGTTGTACTCTGCGACCTGTTCGAAACTTATGGGCGTGCTTTTGCGTATGCTCAAAGACCGCGCAGAAGCAGAGGATGCCTTGCAGGAAGTCTTTACCAGGGTATGGCTGCGCGCCGGCCGGTTTGACCCCGACAAGGGGCGGGGAATGACCTGGCTGATCGCGGTGGCGCGCAACCTCGCACTGGACTTGTTAAGGATCCGCACCGACGAGCAGGCCGAACCGGATGCGGCCGAGGCGATCGTCGATCAGACGCCCACTGCCGAACGCCGGATGATCGCCCTGGGCGAGGCGGGTCGGGTCAGCGCGTGCTTTGAACAACTGGAACCGTCCAAGGCCGATGCAGTGCGCGGGGCCTATCTTTCGGGGCTGAGCTATATCGACCTGGCCGCCCGCCACGACGTGCCCTTGAACACCATGCGGACCTGGTTGCGGCGCAGTCTGATCAGTTTGAAGGAGTGTCTGGACCAATGACCGGCACCCCCACCCCGCTACCGGCCACCCCGTCGGACGAAGACGACCTGCTGGCCGCGGAATTCGTCATTGGCGTGCAGGACATGGAAACGCGTGCCCGGTTGGAGGACAGGCAGAAACGCGACCCGGGTTTCGCCGGTTCCGTCAGCGATTGGGAGTACCGGCTTGACGGGCTGAACGACGAGTTTGCTTCGGCCCCCGCCCCCGATCTGCTGGCCGGCATCGAGGCCCGGTTGTTCCCGGTCGCCACCAAACCCCGGCGCGGCTGGTTCGGCATTGCGGGCGCTTCGGTGCTGGCGGCGTCGCTGCTGCTGGCCGTGTTTTTCACCTACCCGCCGGCGCCGCCACAGGCCCCGGTGCTGGCGACGCTCGCTGCCGCCGATCTGGCCTATGAGGTCCGCTCGGATGGCGAAACCCTGCAGGTGATCCGGATCGCAGGCGCGCCTGCCGCCGCAGGTCAGGTGCACGAATTGTGGGTGATTGCCCCCGATGCCGCCCCGGTGTCGCTGGGCCTTCTGGCCGGGGGGCCGCTGGAGATCGCCTATCCGACGCCGCCCGCGGGCTGGCTTCTGGCCGTGTCGGTCGAACCGACCGGCGGCTCGCCCACGGGGGCTCCGACCGGGCCGGTCATTCTGACAGCCGAAATCGGTGCTTGATCACGGCTGAGTGATCTGGCAGAGGACCCCCGGTCCGTCTGAAACCTTCCCGTCCCTGCCCACGTTTCCTGAGAGCGAGGCGGGACGACCCGCCCCGGAACCCGGGAACTGCCCCATGAAACTTCGTCTTTCCGCTACGATCCTCGCGCTGTCGGCCGTCGCCTCTTTCGCTGCAAACTCGAATGTGGGTGGTGCTGCGATGTATGAAGACAAGAACATCATCGAAAACGCTGTGAACTCGGCCGATCATACCACGCTGGTGGCTGCGGTTCAGGCCGCCGGCCTTGTCGAAACCCTGTCGGGTGCCGGCCCGTTCACCGTCTTTGCCCCGACCAACGAGGCCTTTGCAAAACTGCCCGCAGGCACCGTCGACACGCTGCTGTTGCCGGAAAACAAGGAAGCGCTGACCAGGATTCTGACCTGCCATGTGGTTGCCGCCAGTGCGATGTCGGGCGCGATCATGAAGATGGTCGATGACGACAAGGGCACCCATCCGGTGCCGACTGTGGGCGGCTGCACCCTGCAGGCAACCTATGAAGGCGACGTCATCAAGCTGACCGACGAAATGGGCTACGTCGCAACGGTCACCATCGCCGATGTCAAGCAGTCGAATGGCGTCATCCATGTGATCGACACGGTGATGCTGCCCGAGATGTGATTGCATCATCGAGGCGCGGACGCCGGCGGTCCCGCTGGCGTTCGGGCCCCGATGCGGCCCTGCCCGTTTCTGCAACTCGTCCCCACGAAGAGCGGTCAGGGTCCAGCCCCTTCGAAGTTCGCTTCGGAGGGGCTCTTGCCGTGCTGCATCGGCCGCCCGGGACTTCCGCGCCCCTGCGCGACACTTGACGGCAGACCCGGTCTGGCATACTCGGTGTTGCGTCGCGGGTGTAGCTTAATGGCAAAGCTTTTGGTTCCCAACCAAATGACGAGGGTTCGATTCCCTTCACCCGCTCCAGTTTTGATCGTAAGTATATGTTTTTAATAGACTTTCACGAAGTCGATAAATCACGACGGCCCTTCAACCCGCCCTTATAGAATGCGGCATTGTGGCAACAGAAAAGGTTGGGGAACCATCGCCCCGAACAATTGGCCCCCCCGGCCTGTCATCGCGCCGATGCCATCCCCCAAGCTGGGCTTGCACTCTCGACGCCTCGGCAGTTGCAGACATGAACTTGCCGAGCGACAGGCTTGCCAGAAACTGGCTCGACTCAGCGTCCCTTTTTCGGCCATAATTCACTCAGTATCCGAGGGGACGAGATGATTCCTTAAAACGAGATCACAGCATTACTCTCCGTCATTGAACGGCTTGAGCAGACCCAGCGCCTCACCCCGCTTCAGATATTTCGCAAGGAGCAAGCCAGAGCCTATCGCTTTTAGCCGAACGGCCGCGATCCTGATGTGCATGCCCACCAGCGCAAGTACGGCAAGAAATCCGTTTTTTTCAGCCGCGCGAAAAGAACCATCCCGTTTACGGTGACACTCATTTTGCCCTTGGATTTCAGGCCCGCTATCTGGATGCAGAGTTGAGTGACTGGTTTTCTTGGGCATACGTTACTATCCTGCCCGGTATCGCTGCCCGCATCAAAGCAATCCTGAAGCGCGCGAAGATGTCCGAATTGAGCGAACGGTTCGTTGCCGCTTATGACAATCACTT
>Ga0105047_10000641_pt1 | contig 60363 bp, 41 predicted proteins | sample MAT04_FD_78384 | JGI IMG/M metagenome (GOLD analysis project Ga0105047, IMG submission 78384) | Freshwater microbial communities from Lake Fryxell liftoff mats and glacier meltwater in Antarctica - MAT-04 (megahit assembly) | ecosystem: Environmental > Aquatic > Freshwater > Ice > Liftoff... | reverse complement strand
GGCCGTCGGGGCGCCCGCGGCGGCGATGCCGGTGGCCGGGTCGGCGCACTTCGGCTTGAGGAGGCCGACGAGGAGGTTCGGCACGGCGTCCGCGAGGATCGCCTGCTTGTCACCCATCGATGCCGAGTTGTCGATCATGAAGAGGAGGTCGACCTTGTCGACCTGCTGCTGCGAGACCGTCGACGTGAAGTTGACCTTCGTGGTCGGCGGCTGCGTGCCGACCGGGCGAGTGAGGCAGGCGGCCGTCGCCGTCGTCAGCATCGCTCCCGTCGCGAGCCACTTCACGAATCGATTGCGGGTCACAAACCTCGACTTCATCCCGTGCTCCTTCGGCCAATCACAAGCCACGTGCGGGGCGCAGCTTCGACGATATCTCGCCAAACATCAACGAGCCACACACGAGGCCGTCGCATCACCGAGCAGAACCCGTGCCGGAGCGGAGGCACGCGTTCAGCGCCGGATCCGGAGGCAGGGCTGCCAACTTGGTTGGCACACGCCAGCGGCGTTGGCGGAAAATCAGGGCTTTCCCTCGACCGTGATGCACTGGAGGCCGAAGCGGGCATTGACCAGGTGGGTGGTGGGCTTCGTGAAGAGGATCGACTGGGAGCAGCGGAGCCCGGCAACGTTCTCGACGTAGCAAAAGCCCTGTTTCTGGTCCTCGTCGCGGCAGGACTCGCCCGCGGCGGCGGCGATCTGCGGAACCTCGCAGACCGGGAGCAGCCGCGAGGCCTCGCCTTCCTCGGCCGCGGCGCGGTCCCGGACCTTCGCGAGGAGATCGGCGCGCGGGATCCCGAGGCCGAGCTTCGTGCAGGTCTCCTCCCCGCCCGGATCGGGGAGCGTGGCGAGCACGAGGCACGGGACGGAGCCGTCGGACCCGTCGCGAGTGAGCGCCCGCGGAAGACAGGATGCGGTGAGCCCGTCCTCGAGACGCCTGGTGATCGAGCGCACCGCGGGCCGGTAGCCGTAGTCGTCGCTCTCGGGTGCCGTCAGCTGCTTCGGGCAGAGCGAGGCCACGATGGCGTGCTCGCCGAGCTCGTGCGCGACCATGAGCTCTCGTCGCGTCGGGTAGGCCTTGCCGCGGATCTGCACCTTGGCGTCCGAGGGATCGCAGAGCGGCGTTCCTCGCTTGCCGTCGCAGTCGCACGACGCGTCGCTCGGGGCGCACGTGCGCCGTGTCGGAACGATCGAGCCACCGACGTTCTCGTAGAGGTCGAACGTGCACGCGAATTGAAGGTCGGTGCCGCCGGTCGACCACTCGCGCCCGTTCACCGGGTCCGCGAGATCGGTGGCCGTCGGTCCCGGCAGCCCCTCTCGCGGCTCGGTCGAGGGGATCATGTGCGGGTCGATGCCGGTCTCGTCGTAGCGCGCGGGGTCCTTGCCGAGCAGCTTCGTCCAGTCGATGGCCGCGGACTCGCCGCTCTCCGGCAAGAGCTGGTTCGGGACTCCGCCGATGATTGCAAAGTACACGTGGTCGCTCGTGCGCGGACCGTGGGGCAGCTTGCAGAGCTCCTCGTTCGGCTCGCTCGGCAGGTGCGCCGCGAAGAGCGGATTCGTGCAGTCGGGCTTCGCGGAGTAGGCGCCGCGCTCGTGCTCGCTCGAACGCCGCGGGACCTTGGGCTTGGTGAACGCGTCGACGTAGCGCGACACGGGGAACTGCGGGTCGACGCCGAAGCGGCGCTTCATCTCGTGGAAGCGCACGTTGAGCGAGTCCTCGCTCGCGTCGAGGAGGCCGCCCGAGACGGCGCACGCCGGGTCGTTCTTCAGCTTCGCGCACGCGGGGTCGGTCGGGTTGCAGGTCCTCACCAGCTCGCACGAGGTGCACTCGGGCGACGCCGGCGAGGTCGTGCAGACGCTCGTGCCGCGCGAGACGCGCTGATCGTCACCGAAGACCCACCCGGTGCCGTCGAACGAGAGCGGGTCTGCGGAGGAGTCGTCCTCGTCGGTAAGAAGGATGACGGCGACGAGCGAGTCCGGACGGAGGAAGGCCGCGCGCTGCCGGAGCAGCTCGACGTCGACCTGATCGGACGGCCCGTAGCTCGCCTTGCGCGTGGTCGCGCTCACGTCGATCGTCGTCCACGGGTCCGGCTGGACGAGGAAGCGATACACGCTCTCGAGCTGCGCCTCGAGCCCGCACCCGCGCTGGCCGACACCGACCACGAGCTCCTTGAAGGCCGCGCCGAGCGCGTCGATGTTGCCGGTCGCGGGGACCGGCGGGTCGGGGTGGCGGGCCTTGTTCTGGTTCTGCTCGACGTCCGGGTACCACGCGAGGAAGCCGAGGCTCCCCGCGGCGGCGACCGTGCCTCCGCCGGCGCTCCGCGCGAGGAGATGAGCCTTGTCGTCGTTGTCGCGATTGGCATCGACGGGGCACGTCTTCGAGCCCATTCCGCCGAGCGACGACGAGATGACACCGATGTGCATGTCGGTGATCGGAACGAAGGCGGGCTCGGAGCCCGGCGCACACTGCTGGCCGTCGGGCTTCAGCGGATCCGCGAGAACACCGGTCGGCGCGCGCGTCTTCTTGTCGACGCACTTCGGCTGCACGAGCCCGCGCACGAGATCCGGCACCGCATCGGCAAGGATTCGCTGCTTGTCGGCCATGGATGACGAGTTGTCGACCATCACGAGCACGTCGACCTTGTCGATCGCGGGCTGGGGCACGACCACGTCGAACGAGATCTTGGTGGTCGGCTCCTCGGTTCCTACCTCGCGCCGGAGGCAGCCGGTGGTGAGGGCGGTGAGCGTGACGAGTGAGGTGAGGAGACCGCGGGCGATGGTGCTGCGTGCCATGCGAGACGAATGGCCTCGCGCGGCCACATCCGTCAGCTCTCTTCGCGCTCCGCGGATGCTTCAGGTGAGGCGGGGGACGCGTACACCTTGCGCAGCGCCTTCACGTGGCGCGCGGTCACGCCCGGCACCGCCAGGAGCGCCTCGTCCGTCGCCGCCTGGATCGCCTTCAGACTGCCGAGCGTCTTCAGGAGCGCCTTCTTCGTGCCCGGGCCGATCCCCGCGATGCCGTCGAGGGCGGACCTGAAGCGCTTCTTCTTCCCGAGGCGCTCGCGGGCACGGTTCGAGAAGCGATGCGCCTCGTCGCGCGCGCGCGCAAGAAAGAACATCGACGCCGAGTGGCTCTTCAGCGGGATCGGGTTCTTCTGCCCCGGGAGGTAGACGCGATCGACGAGCGTCTCGCCGAGGACGTTCTCCTTCTCCTTCGCGAGCGCGACGATGGGTAGCTCGTGGAGCCCGAGGTCGCGTGCGGCAGCGAGCGCGACCGCGAGCTGCCCCTTGCCCCCGTCCACCACGAAGAGGTCGGGGAGATCCCACTCGGCGCGATCCCGATCGAGCTCGTCGGCGTCGTCCGGGTCCGCGCCGTCGACGGTCTGGGCGGCGGCGCGCTCCTCCTCCTTCTTGAGGCCGCGACGGAAGCGGCGCGCGAGCACCTCGTACATCGCGCGGTAGTCGTCGCCCGCCATGAAGACCTCGCCGCCGTCGGCCTCCTCGGTGGAGCCGCCCGGGGTGGGAGCGGCGTCGGTGGTCTTCGAGTCGAGGCCGTCGCCGCGGACGTGGAACGTGCGATAGCGCTTCTTGTCCGGCTCGCCGTCGAGGAGCGCGACGATGGCACCGACCGTGTCGCGCCCCCCGAGATGGGAGATGTCGCAACACTCGATGCGACGCGGCAACGTCGGGAGGCGGAGCCGCTCCTTCAGCTGCGCGAGCCGCTCGCTCACGTCGTCGCTCGCGCGGCGCTTCTCGCTGAACGCGTGCTTCGCGTTCTCGTTCGCGAGGGCGAGGAGATCGACGCGATGCCCGCGCTGCGGAAGCAGCAGGACGACCTTGTGATGCGCGCGCTCGGCGAGCCACTCCGCGATGCCGGCGGAGGCCTCGGGCAGGAGCGGGACGATCACCTCGTCGGGGATCGGCATCATCACGTCGGCGTCCTCGGTCGGCGAGGTCGCGGGAGCGCCGCCCGGTCCGGCCGGCTCCCTCGGGAGCGACGGGCCGTAGTGCTGCGCGAGGAAGGCCGCGACCACCTCCTCGTCGGGCACCTCGGCGCCCTTCACCGAGAAGGTCGCGACGTCGGCGAGCTTGCCGCGACGGATGTGGAGGAGCGCGAGCTCGACGAGGTCACCCTCACGATGGAGGCCGAGGACGTCGCGGTCGAGGGAGTCGATCGACACGACCCGCTGCTCCTCGCGCACCTTGTCGATCGCCGAGAGCTGATCGCGGTACACGGCCGCGAGCTCGAAGTGCATGTGCCGCGCGGCCTCCTTCATGCGCGTCTCGAGCTCCTTCGACAGCTCGTCGTGCCTCCCGTCGAGGAACATCGCGACCGCGCGGACCTGCTCGTCGTACCAGGCCTTGTCGACCTCGAGCACGCACGGCGCGGGGCATCGCTTGATCTGGTGCTGGAGGCACGGGCGCTTGCGGGCCCGCATCTCGGTGTCGGTGCACGTCCGGAGCTGGAAGTGCTTGTTGACGAGATGGAGCGTGCGACGCGCGGCGGTGGCGGAGTGATATGGGCCGAAGTACCGCAAGCGGCCGGCGGGGTCGGCGGTCGGACGGCGCACGACCCAGAGACGCGGCCAGTCCTCCTTCACGTCGAGCCGGAGGCAGATGTAGTCCTTGTCGTCCCTGAGCTTGATGTTGTAGCGGGGCCGGTACTCCTTGATGAGGTTGTTCTCGAGGATCGCCGCTTCCTTCTCGCTGCCCGTGACGATGGTGTCGAGGTCCCCGAGGGTCTTCTGGAGGATCGGGATGAAGTAGCGGTTGTCGCTCGTTCCCTCCTGAAAATAGGAGCGAACGCGCGAGCGCAGGCTCTTCGCCTTGCCGACGTAGACGACGACGCCCTTCTTGTCCTTGAAGAGGTAGACCCCCGGCGAGACAGGGAGCGCCTCCAGTTTCTCGGTGACGACGCGGGAGTACGGCAACATCGTACGGAGCCGCGAATCCTAGCCGACCTTCGGGAGGCTGTGTCGTGTGCGCTGCACATGACCTAGTCCGCGCCGCGGCGCTGCGCTAAGGCTTCTCCATGGGCGCGATCACGGCGCTGCTCGGCCCCACGAACACCGGCAAGACACATCGCGCCATCGAGCGGATGCTCGAGCACTCGACGGGCATGATCGGCCTCCCGCTGCGGCTCCTCGCGCGCGAGGTCTACGACCGCATCACGGCGCGCGTCGGAGAGAGCCGGGTCGCGCTCGTGACGGGCGAGGAGCAGCGCATCCCGGCGCGGCCGTCCTACTGGGTCGCGACCGTCGAGGCGATGCCGGTCGAGCGCGAGGTCGAGTTCTTGGCCGTCGACGAGGTGCAGCTCGCCGCTCACGACCAGCGCGGGCATGTGTTCACGTCGCGCATCCTCTCCGCGCGCGGCACGAAGGAGACCTGGCTGCTCGGCGCGGGCACGATGCGCCAGGTGCTCCGCGAGCTCGTGCCGACCGCGAGGCAGGTGGAGCACCCTCGCCTCTCGCGCCTCACGTACGCGGGCACCGTACCGCTCGCGCGCGTGCCGAAGCGCAGCGCGATCGTCGCGTTCTCCGTCCCGCACGTCTACGAGATCGCCGAGCGTATCCGGGCGCGCAAGGGCGGCGCGGCGGTGGTCCTCGGCGCGCTCTCGCCGCGGACGCGCAACGCGCAGGTCGCGATGTTCCAGGCCGGCGAGGTCGACTGGCTCGTCGCGACCGACGCCATCGGCATGGGCCTCAACCTCGACGTCGACCACGTCGCCTTCGGCGCGCTCCGCAAGTTCGACGGGCGCGACGTCCGCGACGTCGACGAGGCGGAGCTCGCGCAGATCGCCGGCCGCGCCGGGCGATGGGTACAGGACGGCACGTTCGGGGCGATCACGCCGCTCGATCTGCCGGCCGGGGTCGCGCTCTCCATCGAGACGCACCGGTTCGCGCCGGTGCGCCGCGTGCGGTGGCGCAACGACGTCCTCTCGTTCGCGTCGCTGAAGGAGCTGCGCGAGTCGCTGCACGTGCCCTCGCCGCGCCCGATCCTCTCGAAGATCGCGGCCGCCGACGACTCCTCGGCGCTCGACCAGCTCGCGGTGCGTGAAGGGGTCGCGCGCGCCGCTCGCGGCGAGGACGCCGTGCGGCTCCTCTGGGACGTCTGCACGGTGCCCGACTTCCGGAAGCTCCTCCTCGAGGTGCACGTCGACTTCCTCGAGGAGCTCTACCTCGAGTTCGCGAAGCGCGGTCGCCTCGAGGACGACTGGATCGCCGCGCACGTGCGCCCGCTCGAGACCACAGACGGCGACGTCGAGTCCCTCGTCGCGCGCATCGCCTCGGTCCGTACGTGGACGTACGTGTGCAACCGAGACACCTGGCTCGCCTCCCCGCGCGAATGGCAGGAGCACATGCGCGCGCTCGAGGACCGCCTGAGCGACGCGCTCCACGAGCGCCTCGTGATGCGCTTCGTCGACGTGAAGAAGGGACGCGCCACGCAGGTCGCCGCTCGCCCGCGCCCCTCCCGACCGCGACAAGCGCCGGGCGACGGCGATGAATCGCTCGTCGTCGCGCACGGGCATCCGTTCGCGAAGCTCGCGGCGCTACGTGGCGCGCTCTCGCCGCGCGCGGCCGAGTCCGCCGTGACGGTCGGCTCGCCGGCGTGGGCCGAGGAGGTGATCGAGAGCACGCACGCCGAGCTGCGGCTCGACGTGAGCGGGCGCATCGTGCACGTCGCCACGGGCCGGCCGATCGCCGAGGTCGCGCGCGGCGCTTCGATCTCGCTGCCCGACGTGCGCGTCGTCGACGACGGCGGGCTCGGCGCGGGAGCGCAGCGGCGCCTTCACCGGAGAGCCCTCGCCTTCGCGCGCGACGTGGTCTCGGAGCTGCTCGGCGGCGCGCGCGACGTCGCGTCGGCGAGCACGGAGTCGAGCACCTCGATCGAGGCCTCGGCGGCCGTCCGCGGGCTCGTGCACCGGCTCGAGCAAGGCCTCGGCACGGTGCTCGCCAGCGACGTCGCCGACGTGTGCGCGGTGCTCGACGAGAATGCGCGAGCCGCGCTCGCTCGTGCCGGGCTCGTCCTCGGGCCGCTCGTCGTCTACGTGCCGGAGGGGCTCTCGCCCGAGGCGATCGCGGCGCGGATCGCGCTCGCGACCGCGTGGTACGGCGCAGGCCGCACTCTCCGCCCGCCGTCAGGCGGTGCCGTGTCGTTCCCGATCGGCCGCGGGATCGATCACGCGGCGTTCGCCGCGATCGGCTTTCCGGTCTTCGGTCCGAGGGCGGTGCGCGCCGACGTCGCTGCGCGCGTGCGTGTGCGGCTCGTCGTCCCCGAGCTCGCGGCGGGAGCGGAGGGTGAAGCCGTCGAGACACCGGCAGACGCCGAGGTCGCGAGCTGGCTCGGCTGCACGAGCCGCGAGGTCCGTCGCGTCGCCCAGGCGCTCTCCACGGGGCGCACGGAGTAGGACGCGCCGGGTCGCCACGCCTCTCGTCTCGACGTGATCGTGCCCGTGCCCGATCTCAGTCCTCGATCTCGACGGTCGTGCCGTCGGGGACCATGCGCGCGACCTGATCGATCTCCGCGTCCTCGAGCACCACGCAACCGTGGCTCTGGTACTCGGCCTTCTTGAAGGGCTTCGCCTCGGGCGGCTCGCCGTGGATGCCGATGTCGCCGCCGATGGTCGCGCTCTTCGGGAGCGCGCCGCGCCTCTTCAGCTCCTCGAAGCGCGCGCGGTCGTCGGCGTTCGGGTAGTCGATCTGCATGAAGATGCGGAGATGCGAGGGGAGGTGCTTCACCACGTGGTAGCGGCCGACGGGCGTCACGAGATCGCCCTCCATCTTCTTCGGCCCAGCGCCGCCCTTGCCCACCGCCACGGCGTACGTCGCGACGACGGCCTCACCGGAGAAGAGCTCCATCGTGCGGGCGCTCTTCTTCACATGGACGCGCGTGACGGTCGGGCGCGGCTCGGCCGCCCCCACCAGCCCCGCGCCGACCAGCCCGAGACATGCGAACGCGAACAGCACGCGGATCGTCCGTCTCATCACCCGGAATCCTACGGCAGAAGGCCGGCCCGGGCCAGTTCAGGGCGTGAACGACTGGCTGCGGAAACGTAGGGTGCGCTCGGCCTGGCCGATGTTGCGCACGAAGAGGCCGACGAAGGAGCCGAAGAGGGCGTCCCCCGGGCCGATGCCCGTCGAGCCCGCCGGACGCGTGACCCACTTCCTCATCTGCTCGACCATCTGCGCGTTTACGGGGTTCACCTCGACGATCACGCCGAGGAGGTGCGGCTTGCCCGCCGTGACCAGGGAGCGATCGGTGATCTGCACCTTGCGCGCCTCGAAGCACTGACGAAGGACGCCGTCGACGTTGTAGGCGGCGGAGTCGCGCTCGCCGCCGGGGCCGGAGATCTTGAGGCGGTAGAGCTCCTCCCAGAGATCGTAGGTGATGCGGCACGTGCGCGCCGCGAGCGCGAGGGGCTCGGACTCGCCTTCGCGCCAGAAGTACGCGCGCATGACGACGACGTGCGGCAGCCCGTTCGAGAGCTTGTTCCGGAACGCCGTGTCGAGCACGTCGACGTAGCTGAAGCTCGCCATCAGCAGGTCGGGGCCCTTCGGCTGCGGGTCCCACGAGAACGTGGCCGCGCGCTGCGGGAGCTGCACGGGATTCGACGGCGCTGCCGGCGCCTGCGCCTCCGCGACGGCGGGCGAGATCGTCGTGACGAACACGACGAGCAACGCGAGCAGGAGGGCCGCGGGCCGGACGCGGCTGAGCGACCTTCGGGAGCTCGTGTCGTGTGAGTCACACGACGAGCTCATTGGCCCCCCGAGCGGATCGGGATGAACCCGATGAAGTTGGCGATGCCGAGGGAGAAGCCGCCCGCGGCGGTGTCCGCCTTCAGGCCGAGGTTGAACGTGAGATCGACCGGAACGTTCGAGAAGCCGCGATAGCCGCGCGGCGGAGTCGTGATGTCACGCCCGTTGGCCACGGCGTAGAAGCCCGCGGAGCCGAAGACGTCGACGCCGTAGATGCTCTTCCTGCCGCGGTAGAGCGGGATGCGGTACTCGGCGTTCACGCGCGCGGCGTAGTCGCCGTAGCGGACCTCGCCGATGGTGGTGTTGAGGAAGTTCGGCGCGGCGCGGCGGTCGAAGGCGAGATCGAGGGCGCGATGAGGCCTGAGGTCCGTGTAGTCCCCGACGTAGAACTTCTCGTAGAGAGGGGCGTCGCCGATCACGCTGCCGAGGATTCCTTCGATCCGTAAGACGTGATCCCACGGCAAGGGCATCCAACGGGAGCCGCGAAGGACGAGCTTGGTGTACGGGTAGTCGCTTCCGAGGGGCGTCAGCGAGGCCTCCGCCAGGCCAAGGACGTGCCAGCCGCGCGTGGGAAGAAACGGCTCGTCTCGCGTGTCGTGCACGAGAGTCGCGCTCACGGTCGAGAGCAAGCTCGACCCTGGGCGGAGGTAGAAGTTGATGGGCTCGACGTCGAGGCCGCGGAGGTGGCTCGCCGCACGCGGGAGCTGCGCGTCGATCTTCTCGATGCGGTAGTCGAAGAAGAGGCGCGTCGCGACGCTGCCGACCTCGTGGCCGGCGCCCACCAGGCCGCCGAAGCGCTGGTAGCTGACGACGGCGAAGTCCTGAGCGACCACCTGGGTCGGGTCGTCGACGAGCACGTCGCGGTTGCCGAAGAAGTCCTTCGCGTTGTTGAAGAGGAGCTGCGCCTCGGCCGTCCACGACGAGCGCAAGAAGTCGGAGTCACTGACGCGCGTGCGGAGCGCGATCTGGCGGTCGGCGAGCGCGATGGCTCCGCCGAGCGCGACGCCCGTGCCGGCGAGGTTGGTCTCCGAGACGTCGATGCCGCCGTAGGCGGTGAGCGGGCGCGCACTGCCGTTCGGCTCGGCGTCGGCGGAGAGGCCGAGCCACAGGTCGTTCACGACGATGGTGTTCCGCTCGACGACGTCGACCTGGAGGATGACGTACCCGCGCTTCGTGCCTCGACGCAGCGAGAGCTGCACGTCGCGGAAGAAGCCCGTGCCGAGGAGACGGAAGCGCGTGAGCAGCAGCTCCTTGTCGTCGACGTCGAGCGTGTCACCCGGCCGGAACGGCACGAAGCGCTGGATGACGCGCGCGAGCGTCGAGGTGTTGCCGCGGACCTCGATGCCCTGGAGCACGTAGCGAAGACCGACGCGCCCCGGGCTCCGCACGATGCCGGGTGAGGGCTCGACGGGACGCGTGTCGCTCGTGGCGGGCGCGGTGTCGCGAGGGCTCGGCGCGACGTCGACCGGCGGGAGCGGCGGTGGCCCTGGTGGCGGCTGGGGCAGCTCGGGAGTCTGCGGCGGCGGCTCGGGCTGGCCTGCGCCCCACGTCTTCAGCGGCTGAGCGTGCGCGACGGCAGGGCCGAGCACGAGCACGAAGGCAAGAGCAGCCAGGGACGAGAGACGCACGAGCAGCAGAGGATAGCGGGCTTTGACGGGTTGCTCAGACTTTGGCGTCGGCCTGCGCTTCGGGCTTGGCGGCGGCGACGAACGGGAGCTCGCTCGCCGCGGCCTCGGCACGCACGATTCGCGGGAACGGCGCGAGATCGACGCCCACGCGGCGGGCCGCGTAGATCTGGGGCACGAGGCACACGTCGGCCATCGTGAAGGCCTCGCCGTACGCGAACGGACCGCTCTCGGACGCCTGCGCCTCGAAGGCGCCGAGCCCGCGGGTGATGAAGTACTTCATCCAGTCCGAGCGCTTCGCCTGGTCGCTGCCGCCCGCGCGGTCGAGGACGATGAGGTTCTGCAGCGGCTGGATGCCGGCGTTGATGGTCTGGACGAGCGCGCGGACGCGGGCGCGATCGTGGGCGGTCTTCGGGAGGAGCGCCGGCTCGGGGTAGAGCTCCTCGAGGAGCTCCATGATGGCGACCGACTCGACGTAGGTGACGCCGTCGATCGCGAGCGAAGGAACGTGACCGATCGGATTCTTCGCGAGGTTCTCGGGCTTCTTCTGCTCACCGTCGAGGAGGTTCACGAACGATGACTCGTAGGCGAGCTTCTTGTAGCCGAGCGCGATGCGCACCCGGTACGAGCACGAGGATCGCCAGTAGGTGGAGAGAACGAGCTTCGCGTGGGGCTCCATCGGGCCGCAGCTTAGCGCGCCTTCGGCCCCTGGCGCTTGCTCAGTGGCAGTAGCCCGGGACCACCTCGCCGGCGCAGCGTGCGTACGCGCAGTAGGCGCTCTCGCAGACGGGCGGCAGCACCGAGCAGCCTTCGTTCTCGATGTGGTCGGCGTAGCAGCCGATGTACACGCGGGCTTCGAGCGTGCACGACGCGCTCCCGAGGTCGTCGCCACACCGCCGGAGGCATTCCCTCTGACCGCCGACGCACCCGCCGTTGCCCTCACAGATCGTCGCGCACGGATCCTCGGAGTGAGGCTTCGTCGGCGTTGGCACGAGCCCCGACGACGACGCCCCCTCGTCACCCGACGCCGCGGGCGAAGTCCCAGCCCCCGAGCTCGAGCCGACGCCGCCTGCGCGCTCATCGAGAACCTTCCCCCCGCACGCGCACAGCACCAACGCCGCAACCGCAAACCGAGCCACCGCAGAGTACCCCATGCCCAGTCGTATGGCCCGCCGCCTCCTCATCCATCACCGCCAGGTGGGGCTCCGCCCCTCGCTTCGCGAGGCTCCCCGGGATGTGGACTGCCCGGCGTGATTCGCCTCCGGCGAACGACGCCGCAGACGGCGCCGGTTTCACGCCTGCGTTCGAAGGCTCCGCATCCGCCGTCTACGAGAAACGGCGTGCGCTCCGCACGCCGGTCGGCGCGCAGCGCCGATTCTTCGCCTGGGGGAGGCTCGGAGCGGAGCGACGAGGGGGACCGGAGGTCCCCAACATGAAAGCGTCCCCGGCAGGACTCGAACCTGCGACCCCGAATTTAGGAAATTCGTGCTCTATCCAGCTGAGCTACGGGGACCGATGTGTCGGCTCAATGACTAGCACGAACCCCGGCGCCTCGCGCGTCGGACGATGCCCTGCGGCATCGTGTAATGTGGCGGGCGCTTGGTCCGGGTCTTCACGAAGTCGTCCCGCCCCCTCGTGCGGGCCGTGGCCTTCACGGCCTTCGTGTCGTTCCTCTGGTTGAACCACAGTCTCGGCGGCAGGGACTGGGAGGCGTTCCGCGATCGCACGCTCGCCGCGCCTGCAAGCCACCCTCTCGACGCGGTGCGCTATCCGTTCATGTTCCTCTACCGGCGCGCGCCGGACGAGGCCCTCTACTACGCGACCGCATCGGCGATCCTCGGTCGCCCTTGCGAGATCGACACGAGCGCGATCCGTGGGGACTCCCCGCTGCCTCCGCTCGGCACGCCGGGCGACGGCGTTCTCCGCGTTCCGTATGCCGAGGTGCCGCTCGAGTATCCGCCGCCGAACCTCCCGCTCGTGGTCCTCCCGCGCCTCGTGACCCACGCGTTCGCGACGTACGCGTACGTCTTCGGGGCGCTCATGGCGGCGCTCTTGCTCGGGGCCGCGATGCTCGGCTCGGGCATCGGGGCGAAGGCGTCGCGTCAGCCGCGCCCCGAGGTGGACCAGGCAGAGAGGGTCTTCGGGTTCGGGCTCCTCCTCCTCGCGCATGGCGCCATCTCCATCCAGCGGCTCGATGCGCTCGTTGCGCTGCTGCTCGTCCTCATGGTGCGTGCGGCCGTGCGCCGTGATGACGCTCGCCTCGGGCTCTGGGCAGGGCTCGTCGGAGCGACGAAGTTCGTGCCGATCCTGGTGCTGCCGGTGCTGCTCGTCGCGAGCGGCGTGCGTGGCGGCAAGCGCCTCGCGACCGTGGCGCTCGGCGCGGGCGTCGGGCTCTTCCTCGGGCTCGGCCCGATGATCGTCCTCGGGCGCGAGTCGCTGCCGATGATCCTCTCCTATCACTCGGCGCGCGGGCTTCATGTCGAGTCGACGCTCGGCGTCGTCTACGGCGCGGTGAAGTGGGTGCTCGGTCAGCCCGAGGCGAGCCACCTCGACTATGGCTCGTTCAACTTTCCGGGCCGCTTCCCGGGCCTCCTCGGGAAGGCGGCGATGCCCCTCACCCTCGCGCTCGTCGGCTTCGTTGGCTACGCGAGCCGCCCGGCACCGAAGGCAGACGACGCCGAGGTCGACGAGGAGAAACGCGTCACCCGCATCGTCCTCGCGGCCCTCGCGGCGACGACCGCCCTCTGGCTCGGCGGCAAGGTCTTCTCTCCTCAGTACCTCACGTGGGCGCTCCCGCTCGCCGTCGCGGTCCCGGGGCGCGCCTGGATCCGCGTGTCGTTCGTGCTCGGGCTCGTGGTCCTCGTCAGCCAGATCTACCTGCGCGGGTACTACGATCACGTCTACAACCAGTGGCCCGCGGGGGTGATCACGATGGTTGTCCGGCTCGGCTTGCTGGGCGTGTTGTCTCGCATGCTCCTCGTGCGGCTCCGTGGTAGAGCCGCCGTGCGAGCCCGCGAACCATGACCTCTCCCCTCGTCTGCCCCAGTTGCGACTCCGACGATCACGCGCTCGTCTTCACGTCGTGGAACGGCTACCCGATCCGGCGCTGCGCGAGCTGCCAGCTCGTCTTCACCGACGACCGCGAGGCGCCTCCGCCCTCGGAGCTCTATCCGCACTTCGAGCAGTCCGACACGGCGGCGAGCAAGAACGTTCGCTCCGCTCTCTCCGTCTTCTCGAAGCAGCGCGCCACCTTCGTCGAGCGCGTGACCCCGAAGCACGCGGGCAAGCCGCGGCTCCTCGACTACGGCTGCGGGAGCGGCGCGTTCGCTCGCTTCATGGTCGACCGCGGCTACGACGTCGTCGGGCTCGAGCCGTTCAGCCTCGGTTCGCCGACCACGGAGTCTTCGCTCACCCTCCTCCGCAAGCCGTTCGAGGCGGCCCGCGAGGAGCTCGGCAAGTTCGACGTCATCACGCTCTGGCACGTCCTCGAGCACGTGAAGAAGCCCGCGGAGCTCCTGCGGGCGCTCGCGAGCCACCTCACGGCGGAAGGCGTCCTCGTGATCTCGGTCCCCAACTTCAAGAGCGTCCAGAGCGAGCTCTTCAAGGGCGCCTGGTTTCACCTCGACCCGCCGCGGCACCTCCTCCACTTCGAGCCGGAGACCCTCGCTTCGACGCTCGCGAAGGCGGGGCTCCGCGAGGCCGCGGACCAGCCCTTCCTCCCGGAGTACGGCACGAGCGGCTGGGTGCAGAGCGTCCTCAACGGCGTCTTGCCCCACAAGAACTTCCTCTTCGAGCTCGTGAAGGACCGCGGCGCCCTGCGCTCGCTCTCCGCGGGCACGACAGCCATGCACGCGGCCGCCTCCGTGGTCCTCGGTGCGCCGGTCTTCGCCGCTGCGCTGCCGATCGAGGCGTTCGCGGCGTCGAGCAATCGCGCGGCCGCCATCACGGTCGCCGCGCGCCGCGCGTGAGCGAGGGGCGCCGATGAAGGCGACCGTTCCGCGGAGCTTCGCCCTGGCGCTCCTCGCGAGCGCCACGCTGGGCGTCGTGATCGTCCCGTCGCGCGGGCACTACCGCGCCGACTCGATGGTGCTGGTCTTCGCGGCGCTCGGGGTCGTGCTCTGGCTCCTCGTCGACTTCCTCCGCGCACGCCCGACCGAGCTCGCGGCCACCAGGGTCGAGCGCATCGTGCTCGGCGTGCTCGGCGTGTTCACCTTGAGCGCGTTCATCGACGCGAGGCTCCTCATCGACGTCGAGCGTCCGTGGTGGACGTTGCGGAGCCTCTCGATCGCCGAGCTCGCGCTGCTCGCGACCTATCTGCGCGCGCCCTCTCCCGAGGGGTCGCGCTGGCCGACGATCCGCTTCGCGCTCTTCGGGCTCTGCCTCCTGCTGGCGGGCGTCGAGACGGTCCGCCTGTCGCCGATCCCGCACATCGACGTGTGGACGGTGCAGACCTACGGCGTCCGCGCGCTGCTCGAGGGGAAGAACCCCTTCGTGGCGGTGGCCGTGGTCGACACGGCCCCGGAGGTCGTTCGCGACAACGTCCCCTACGTCTATCCGCCGCTCCAGGTCCTGCTCACGACGCCCGGCTACCTGCTCGGAGACGTGCGCGTCACGATGGGCACGGCGCTCCTCGTCATCGGCGTCTCGCTGCGCGACCTGACGCTCCGCTCCGGTCGAAAGCTGCCGGCTCTCCTTCTCGACGCGCCCTCGCTGTTCGTGTGGCTCTCGCCGAAGCTGCTGTTCATCTTTCAGCAGTCCTGGGTCGATCCCGTGCAGATTGCACTGATCAGCGCAGGGACGGCGCTCGCCGTTCGTCGGCGAGTGTGGGCGGCAGCCGTCCTGTTCGGGCTCGTGCTCGCGTCCAAGCAGACGATGTTCTGGGTCGCGCCGCTCGTCTTCGTGTCGTTCCCGATCTTCCGCCTAAGGCATGCGGCTCTCGCCGTGTGTCTGCCGATCGTGACCTACCTCCCCTTCGCGCTCTGGAACTGGCCCGCGCTGCTGCACGCGAACCTCGGGTTCGTGGCGGGGCTCCCCGCGCGCCCGGATGCGCTGTCGTTCGTGAACTGGGCGCACCTGGCGCTCGGCGTCCACATCCCCTACGCGATCGCGTTCCCGCTCGCGGGGAGCATGGTGGGGTACGTGGTGTTGCGCCGCCGCGCGCAGCCGCATGTCTTCGGCGTGGCGCTCCTCTTCACCTACTTCGTGTTCTTCACGCTCAACAAGTGGACGTTCGCGAACTACTACTTCTCGCTCCTCGGGATGGCCGCGCTCGGCGCCGCCATGGCGCTCCATCGCGGGCCCATCAACGAGCCTGCGCGTGCTGCCCCCGCCCCTCCCCCCTCGGCATCGTGACCCGCACGGCGAGCGCATGAGCCAGCGCGACGTCGGCGACGGAGAGCATGGGCCTTCGTGCGTCGAAGGCCGCGACCGCCTCGTGGACGAACGGGACGAGCAGCGGGCTGCCTGACGCGCCGCTCCCGCGCGGGAGTCCGTGTCGAGCCGCGCCCCTCAGCACGAGCTGCGACGCGGTCGGGTCGCCCTCGCCCGCGACGAGCGCAGCGGTCGAGGAATCGCCGACCACCGAGAGCTGCACCTCGTTCGCGCCTTCCGCGTCCAGCGTCACGTCGAGCTCCGCGTGCGCGCCGCCCTCGAAGAGGATGGTGAGCTCGCCTGCAGTGCCCACGTCGACGCCCGCGCGACCGCACCACTCACGACCGCTTGCTCCGATCACGCGCTTGCCGACGATCCACAGCAAGAGGTCGATCGCGTGGATGCCGATGGAGAGCATCGCCCCGCACCCCCACTGCGCGTGGCCCCTGCGACCTCCGGCGAAGTAGGCATCGTCTCGCCAGAGTCGGAGCTCGAGGCGAAGGCGCGGGTGCGCGCCGAACGCTCCGGCGACGAGCGCGTCGCGCAGCTGCCCCGCGGCCTGCCCCGACCTCCACTGGAGAACGGGCACGACGTTCGGAAGCCTCCGCAGGCGCCCTAGCTCGTCATGGGTCAGCGCGACCGGCTTCTCGACGAAGAGGAGCCGGCCCGGACGCGCGAGCGCTTCGGCCTGTGCGACGTGGAAGGGAGGCGGGCTACACACCGCGCCGACCTCCGCGCTCGCGCTCGCGATCCGCTCGAACGAGTCGGTGGGCGCCCCGCCGACGAGGCTCGCGAGGAGCGTCGCGCGCTCGAGATCCGGATCGAAGATCGCCTCGATCGCGAATCCGGCGGAGCGGAGCGCGAGGGCATGCAAGAAGCCGGAGACCCCGGCACCGACGATGAGGGCGCTTCGCATTCCTGGAGCATGACGGCCCGGGCGGCGTCGCGTAACGCGCCTCACCTGACACGAGCTGACACGGGCGACTCAGGCCGATTCGAGGACGATGGCGGTCTCCGGATCCAGGAGGTATCCGTCGTCGTGCGTGAGCAGCGCCTCGTTGAGCCCGAGCGCGCGCAGACGCCTCACGGTCGTGTAGACGCGCAGCGTGGCCGCCTCGTGCTTCATCTTCTCGCCGGGCCACCCGGCGTCGACGAGGTCGAGGGTGCTCATCGCGACGCCGGGGTTGTCGCTCCGTGCGACCGCGAGCGCCCAGAGCACTCGCCGAAGCGGACCGTGGCGCGTGAGGTCGTGCGACTCGCCGGACGGGAGGACGAGCGAGCGCCCTTCGAGACCGACGACCAGGCTGCTCGCCGGGCGCACATGCTCGCCGACGAGCGTCGCGACGAGCGTCGAGGCCGACATCCTCGAGAGCCCGGCGGCGGCGCGGGCCTCCACGAGATGCGCCCTCTCCTTCGCGACGTCGCCGCGTCCACGGGCGGCGAGCCCGAGCCGGGCGAGCAGAAGCGCCTGCCGCCAGCCCTGTCCGGTCGCGCGCAGCTCCTCGACCTCCTTCGTGAGCCCTTCGACGTCGACCGGCTCCTCGAGCCGCTCGGGCAGGAGCATCATCATGCCGCGGACGGCGCTCTCGCGAGGTACGTCGCGCGTGAGCACGTGCATCGCGAGCGCGTCCTCGAGCCGCGCGCGTGCCGCGCCCGGATCCCCGGTGAGCAACGCGAGGACCCCGAGGCCCGCGAGGGCATCGGCGTGACCGCGCGGGTCGGTGGCCGCGTCGAGGACGCCGAGCGCAGCATCGAACGAGGACCGTGCCCCCTCGAGCTGCGCCGAGGCGAGCTGCGCCCACCCCAGACCGCGGAGCGCCTCGCGACGGAGGTCGTGTCGCCCGGCCGCAACCGCGAGGTCGACGGCCTCGCCGATCAGCGCCTCGGCGCGCGGGGGGTCGCCCCGCTCCAGATGCGCACGACTGGCGACGAGACGCGCTCGGATCTGGGACTCGCGCTCGCTCCCGGCACCGGCGACCTCCACGGCTCGGTCGAACGCCGCCGACCCGAAGTCGATCGCGAAGGCGAAGAACATGGCGTCGGAGACCCGGACCCAGAGCGCGAGCCCGAGCGCCTGCTGCGAGCGCTCGTCAGCGAGGAGCGCGCGCTCCGCGAGCGGCACGGCAAACGCCAGCTCGGAGAGCGTCGTCTGGGCGCTCGGTCCGTAGCTCGTCGCGCGCAGGTCCTCGGCTCGCCTGCCCCATGCACCGAGCCAGCGGACGGCGCACGCCTCGGCGCCCGAGGCGTCCTTCACGCGGTGGAGGGCGCGCACGCAGTACGGGACGGAGAACGCCACGACGCCCGCGCGCGTGCTTCGCACGAGGAGCCCCGCCTCCTCGAGCTGGCAGACGCTCTCGATCGACGCCTCGGGCGCAACGCCGTCGAGGACGTCCCAGGTGAACGGCGCGTCGCAGGCCGAGAGCGTCGTGAGGAGCAAGGCGTCGGGCGCGGAGAGTGCACTCTGCATGCTTTCGACGTGCGCACACCACGGCAAGACCGAGTCGCGCAGGAGCGCGGGCAGCTGGTCCCAGCTCGCGAGCCGGCGAAGGAGCGGGCGCCACCCGGTCGTGCGGGCGATCGCGCCTGCCCAGCGGAGCGCAGGCCGCTCGCATCCGACCGCCTTCGCGATCTCGGCCGCTGCATCGTCACCCACATCGAGCCCCGATTCGGACGCGAGGAGCCGCACGGCCTCCGCGAGATCGAGGGATTGGTAGCTCTCCGGCGCGCCTGGAAGCATGAGCGCTCAGCGAGAGCCGCAGCCCACGTTCGGATCGCCGCCGTCGCAGCCGCGCGTGTCGTTCACGACAGCGCCAGCGCGGAGAGCACGCCGGTGAACAAGAACGCGCGACGACCCACGAAGGAGAGATTACGCCCAAATTCTTGCGCGCGCCGTCGCCGTCGTGCCCGCGGCGGTGAGCGAGCTCGCGCTGGATGCCACGCTGGTCGCGGAGCTCCGGGACGCGCTCGGCGACGACGAGGTCCGGAAGCTCCTCGGAGGGCCATCGTGACGCTGAACGAGGAGCTCCCCACCCTCGAGCTAGCCGCGCTGCGCCCTCGCGCGCACAAGCTGTGCGGGAGCGCGGGCGCGGTCGGGCAAGCCGCGTGATCCGCTCAGTAGTACGTCGACTTGCTGTCGGCGGCCTGCTTGCGGCGCTTGCGGGCGTTCATCTCGGGCGACTCGGCGACGGCCATGCCGATGAGGCGCATGCCTTCGGCGAAGTGCTTCGCGCCGATCTCGATGAGCTCGGGGTTCGCCTTGCCGACATCCGGGAAGCCGCGATCGTTCTCGGGGACCTTGCCCCAGTTCGCGAAGAGTCGGCCCCAGTCGCTCTCGAGGATGGGCGCCATCTTCTCCTTGGCGAAGCGCGGGTACCAGAACATGTCGTGGTAGGCGACGCTCGCGACGTACGCCCACGGCGCCAGCCACGTCTTGAGCGACCACTCGACGGGCTTCTTCAGCGGGCCCCAGTAGATGCGGTGCTGGTTCTTGGAGGCGAAGGTCATCTCCTTGAACGGACCGTCGAAGTGCCAGTTCTCGTTGCCGGCATCGACGTCGCCGACGAGCTCGATGTCGCGCGTGTCACCGCAGCCGAGCCCCTGCTCGTGCGCGAGGCGCACGAACTTGCAGTCGGCCATCGGGTCCATGCCCATGAGCTTCGCGGCGACCGCGTCGATCGCGACCTGGTCGTCCGACGCGAGGATCACGTTCTTCGTGTACGGGACCATGCAGCGCGGGCCGGGGCCGTCACCGGCGAAGGTGCCGTCCATCACGGCGAAGACGCCCTTGTGGATCTTCTTCTGGATCATCAGGAGGTCGACGAGCGTCTCGTGGATGACCGGGTGGGTCCAGTGACGGTGCTCGTTCAGGAGGCCGCCGAACGCGTTCTTCATCGCGCCGGTGGTCGTCGTGAAGATGTGCGTCTTGATCGTCGGCAGGTGGATGATGTTCTCGCCGATGAAGCGCTTCGGGATCGAGAAGCCCTTGGGGAAGACCTCGTTCAGGCAGAGGAACTTCTTCCGCAGGTCGCCGACGGCGTCGCCGATGTCGATCCACTCCTCGCCCTCGTAGAGGTGGACGTTGCGGATGCCGTACTTCTCGACGACGTCGATCTGCTTGTTCTCACGCTCGCCGAGGTGCGCGTCGATGACGACCGTTCGGTTGTGACACGCGTGGATGAGGTCCTTCTTGTAGCCGTCCTGCTCCATGGCGCGGATGACGCCGTCGAGCTGCCACGGAACCGTCGACGACCCCGGGTAGAAGAAGTGCCAGGAGATGTTGATCTTGAGACCAGTGTCTGCGGTCTTGTCGATGTAATCCTGGTAGTTCGCGAGGTTCATCAGCCGGTGGTAGTCCTCGCGGACGGTTTCCGGCTTCGTGCGAAGAATGGCTACGCGTGACTTCTTGGACATTGGGTACTCAGTTATAGGGCAACTCGGGGGACCGTCGAGGGGCACTTACGCACGCCCGAGGCCGGTCATTCCGTCGCATTTTCGCGAACTTTCCTGAGCCGGTTGGCATGGCTCAGGTAACGCACGCAACTACTGCGTGAGGAGCTTGCTTTCGAGGAGCCGAGCGTCGCTCAGGCACTCCTGGCCGAGCAGCACCGCCTCGGCGTTGCGGATGTACTGCTTCGCGTAGGCGACGGCGCCAGCGACGCTCTCGTTGGCGAAGCTCATCGCGCACTGCTTGTTGGTGCAGTGATGGGCGTTCTCGGGATCGATGTGCGCTCGATTCGTGTCACCGACGGGCACGCCGTTGTCGACGAAGCCGACCGCGTGGCCGAAGAAGTGGATGAGCGCGAGCTGCTCGACGAACTGCGGGACCGCCGTCGGGTTGCCCACGGGGGTCTTGATGGCCGGCTTGAACATTCCGATGACGCCCGTGTCGCCGATGGAGACGCCGAGCGTTCCCTTCTGCTCGGTGCCCGTGTCGTCGGTGAACGTGCCGGGGAGGAAGACGACGTAGAAGGCGACCGCGTCCGAGTACTGCGGCTCGGTGCGATGGGCGGCGGCGATCGCCAGGATGTCCTGCGTCGTGTAGGTCGCCGCCGTGACGTCGTCGAGCTTCTCCATCTTCGCGAGCGTGCGCGGGAACTCGAGCTTCTTCTTGCCGTCGAAGACGGCGAGCGCGTTCGCGTTGAAGAGGTTCCACGGATCGCCGAAGTCCTTCACGGTCCCGACGTAGGGCTCGGCGCCGGGCGCGTAGTCGATCTCGACGGTGATGCTGGCGATCGACTTCGAGAAGAGCGTGCTCACCGCGGGCTGGTTGCCGGCCGGCGCACCCGAGTCTGCGCCGGTGCCGGTCGTGGGCTCCTCCTTCGAGCTGCAGGAGGGCGCGGCCGCGAGGGTGAGGCCGAGGCCCGACACGAAAACGAGCGCATTACGCCAGGAACGGAACGACATCGGCGCGCACTCTGGTCCGGCGCGGGCCGTGGCGCAAGCGCATGTACGGCCTTTTGCACCTCTTTTGGGCGGTAACGGGCCTGGCCGTCCGGATGCGCGACGACGACGGCGACCTCTCCACAGGCGTGTCCACAGCCGCTTCACAGGCAGGCTCACAGCGTTGTGCACAGGGTCGCGACGAGATGCGTCGCAGGCCATGATTTACGCCCTCCCGCGCCGTAGCGAACGCGCCGCGCCGCGTGTATGGGAACAGGGCGATGACCGCCGAGATCCTCGTCAGCCCGTGCGCGGAGACGCGCCTCGCGACCGCCGCCGAGTGGCTGCGCTCGCGCGATCCGCGGACGGAGGCCCACGTCACGATCGTCGGCGCCTCGATCGACGCGGCCGCCGAGGTGGCTCGGCGCGGCCTGGGCGCCGACACGAGCGCGTCGTTCGGCTGGCAGCGCACGACGCTCGGGGTCCTCGCCGTGAGCATCGCGCGGCCCGAGCTCGCGAAGCGCGGCCTCGTCCCCGTCGGCGGCCTCGCCCTCGAGGCCGTGTGCGCGCGCGTCGTTCACGACCAGCACCGGGGCGCTCGCGGGGCGAGCAAGCTCGGTCGCTTCTCGCCGATCGGCGAGCTGCCCGGCCTTCCTCGCGCCCTCGCGCGCACGGTCGCCGAGCTGCGCCTCGCCTTCGGAGCGCGCGACATGGAGCTCGCCGACCCCGACCTCGCGCGCCTCGTGAAGGCCTTCGAGGCCGAGCTCGACGCCGCGGGCCTCGCCGATCGCGCGCGTACGTTCGCGATCGCGACCGAGCTCGCCGCGCACATGGACCCCGCCGCGCTCGGCGCCGTGCTCCTCGTCGACGTCCCGCTGCGCACCGCCGCGGAGCGCGAATTCCTTGCCGCCGTCACCGCGCGGGCTCCCTCGGCGTTCGCCACGTCGCCCGCGGGCGACGAGCGCGCCCTGGCGCTGCTCGAGCTCGCCCTCCGCGGAGAGGCCACGAGCACGAAGGTCGAGCGACGGGCACCGGAGACGAGCACGGCGAGCTCCGCGCTCGCGCGCCTGCACGCGGGGCTGTTCGGCGATGCGAGCGCGGAGGCCGCCGAGCACGACCGCTCTCCCCTCTCGATCGCGGACGGCACCGAGGTCGAGATCCTCTCCGCGCCCGGCGAGAGCCGGGAGAGCGTGGAGATCGCGCGCCTCGTCCTCGCCGAGGCCGCGCGCGGCACGAGGCTCGATCGCATCGCGGTGCTCCTCCGGGCTCCGCAGTACTCCGCGCATCTCGAGGAGGCCTTCCGACGCGCGCACGTCCCCGCGTACTTCGCGCGCGGCACGCGCAAGCCCGACGCGGCGGGTCGCGCCATGCTCGCCCTGCTCGCGTGCGCTGCCGACGGGCTGTCGGCGCGGCGCTTCGCGGAGTACCTCTCGCTCGGCGAGGTCCCCGACGAGAACCAGGACGGCTCGCCGCCCGAGGCGCCGCCGCCGGGCGACCGCATCGCGCCGCCCGACGAGGAGACCCTCGGGGCGCTGCTCGGCGAGGCCGCGGCCGCACTCGACGATCGCGCGCGGCTCGATCCGCGCGATCAAGAGGAAGGCGAAGGCGCGACGCCCCCGGCCGGTCCGCCGCCCGTCGCAGAGGAGGACCGCGCCACCTCCTTCGGGACGCTCCGCGCTCCGCGCCACTGGGAGCGCCTCCTCGTCGACGCCGCCGTCATCGGCGGCATCGAGCGATGGCAGAAGCGTCTCGACGGCCTGTACGCGAAGCTCTCGCTCGATCTCGACGCGTACGTGAAGAAGGGAGAGGACGCGCTCGAGGGCGCCGTCCGCCGCGACCTCGCCGCGCTCGAGTCGCTGCGCAAGTTCGCGCTGCCGATCATCTCCGAGCTCGCCGCGCTGCCCAGCGGCAGCTCGGGAGCCAGCGGCTCGAGTGGAGCGACGTGGGGAGCCTGGCTCGACGGCCTCGCGAAGGTCGCGACGCGCGCGATCCGCCACCCCGAGCGCGTCCTCGCGGTCCTCGGCGAGCTGCGTCCGATGGCGCGCGTCGGCCCCGTCGACATCACCGAGGTGCGCCTCGTCCTCGAGCGCCGCCTCTCGCAGCTCGTCGTGCGCCCCTCCGGCCGTCGCTACGGCAAGGTGTATATTGCAACCATCGAGGAGGCCCGCGGCCTCGCCTTCGAGGTGGTCTTCGTCCCCGGCCTCGCGGAGAAGCTCTTCCCGCAGAAGGTCGTCGAGGACCCGCTCCTCCTCGACGACGCCCGGCGTGTGCTCGGCACCGATCTGCCGACGAACGACGACCGCACGGCCGACGAGCGCCTCGCGCTCCGTCTCGCGGTCGGCGCGGCCTCGCGTCGAGTCGTCCTCTCGTACCCGCGCGTCGACGTCGAGCAGGCGCGCCCTCGGACGCCCTCGTTCTACGGCCTCGAGGTCCTGCGCGTCGCCGAGGGAGAGCTCCGCGATTTCCACTACCTCGCGGAGAGCGCCGCGAAGAAGGTCGACGCGCGCATCGGCTGGCCGGCCCCGAAGCGCCGCGCCGACGCGATCGACGAGGCCGAGTACGACCTCGCACTCCTCGAGTCCGTCCTCGAGAAGAAGGAGGAGGACTGCGTCGGCGAGGCCCACTATCTCCTCACCGCGAACGACCACCTCGCGCGCGCGCTTCGCTTCCGCGGGCGTCGCTGGCTGAAGGCCTGGAAGGCCGCGGACGGCCTCGTCGACCCGCCCGAGGAGGCGCTCGTCGCCATCCGCGAGCACACGCTCGACAAGCGCTCGTTCTCGCCGACGGCGCTGCAGAACTACGCGGCGTGCCCGTACCGCTTCCTCCTCTCGGCGGTTCATCGGCTCGCGCCGCGCGAGGAGCCCTCCGCGATCGAGGACCTCGACCCGATGACGCGCGGCTCGCTCGTGCACGAGGTCCAGTTCGTCCTCCTCACGAAGCTCCGCGAGAAGGGGCTCTTGCCCGTCACGAAGCCGCGCCTCGACGAGGCGCGCGACATGCTCGACGTGGTCCTCGCCGAGGTGAGCGCCGCCGAGCACGAGCGCCTGAACCCCGCCATCGAGCGCGTCTGGAAGGACACCATGCAGGGGATCGCCGCGGACCTCCGCGAGTGGCTCCGCCGCATGCCCGAGGAGCCCGACTGGACGCCCGCGTACTTCGAGCTCTCCTTCGGCCTCAAGGACCACCGGCAGCAGGACGACGTCAGCAAGGACGCTCCGGTGCAGCTCGATGCGGGCATCCAGCTCCGCGGCTCGATCGACCTCGTCGAGAAGGACGACACCGGGCGCCTCCGCGCCACCGACTACAAGACCGGCAAGATCAAGGGGAAGAAGGGCGACGTCATCGCGAAGGGCGAGATCCTCCAGCCCGTCCTCTACGCGCTCACCATCGAGAAGCTGTTCCCCGGCCACGAGATCAAGGAGGGCCGCCTCTACTACTGCACGGCCGCGGGCGACTTCACGAAGGTCGACATCCCGCTGAACGAGGAGGCGCGCGCCGCCGCTCGTCTCGTGTCGAAGACCATCGGTGACGCCATCTCCACCGGCTTCCTCCCGGCCGCGCCCGCCAAGGACGCGTGCCGTTACTGCGATTTCAAGACGGTCTGCGGTCCCTACGAGGAGATCCGCACGAAGCGAAAGATGAAGGACCGCCTGAAGCCCTTGCTCGAGCTCCGGAGGCAGAAGTGAGCGCCAAGGAACAGCTCGTCGATCACGAGGCCCGCGCGCGGATCGCGAACGACCTCGACTCGACGCTCGTGGTCGAGGCCGCGGCCGGTACCGGCAAGACGACCGCGCTCGTCGAGCGCATCCTCTCGCTCCTCCGGACGGGCAAGGCCACGCTGCGCACGCTCGTCGCCGTGACCTTCACCGAGAAGGCCGCCGGCGAGATGAAGCTCCGCCTGCGCACGGAGATCGAGAAGGCGCGCAGCAAGGCGGGCTCGCCCGCGGAGCAGGCGCACCTCAACGAGGCGCTCCGCCAGCTCGAGGCCGCGCACATCGGGACGATCCACGCGTTCTGCGCGGACATGCTGCGCGAGCGCCCCGTCGAGGCGAAGGTCGACCCCCTCTTCGAGGTCGCCTCCGAGGACGAGTCCGAACGCCTCTACGACGAGGCGTTCACGCGCTGGTTCCAGGACACGCTGCAGGCGCCCGGCGAGGGCGTCGCCCGCGTGCTCCGGCGCGCGACGCGCGAGCGCGATCAGGACGGCCCGCGTGCGGCGCTCCGCAAGGCCGGGCGGAACCTCATCGAGCAGCGCGACTTTCCCACCCCCTACGAGCGGCCCGACTTCGATCGCAAGGCGGCGCTCGACGAGGTGATCGAGCAGCTTCGCGCCCTCACGCCGTACGCCCCGAAGGGCTACCAGGACAACTGGCTCACCAAGAGCCTCCACGAGATCGGCCGCGTCGTCTTCGAGATCGACCGGCGCGAAGAGATGGCCGGCGGAGTCCGCGACCACGACGCCGTCGAGGCGCAGCTCCGCCAGCTCGTTCGCTACAAGGGCTGGACGTACACGGGCGGCCGGACGCAGTGGTTCAGCAAGGCCGACGGCATCACGATGCAGCGCGTGCGCGAGGAGCGCGCCGCGGCGAAGGAGAAGCTCGATCGCGTCCTCGACTCCGCGGACGCCGACCTCGCCGCGCTGCTCTTTCGCGAGCTGTGGGGTGTCGACGAGACGGGCGCTCCCGATCCCGCGCGCAAGGGCGTGGTCCGCGGCTACGAGGAGCTCAAGGCCCGCGCGGGCAAGCTCGATTTTCTCGATCTGCTCGTGCTCACGCGCGACTTGCTCCGCGACGACGAGAGCGTGCGCGTGGGCCTCCAGACGCGCTTCACGCACCTCCTCGTCGACGAGTTCCAGGACACCGACCCGCTGCAAGCCGAGATGCTCCTGCTGCTCGCCTCCGGCGACGCCAAGGAGAGCGACCCGGACCGCGTGAAGGTCGCGCCGGGCAAGCTGTTCCTCGTCGGTGACCCGAAGCAGTCGATCTATCGGTTCCGTCGCGCCGAGGTGTCGCTCTACGAGAGCATCAAGAAGCGTCTGCTCGCGCAGTCACCGCACCCCGCGAGCCTGGTTCATCTTCGAACCAGCTTCCGGAGCGCGCCTTCGATCCAGGACTTCGTCAACTCGGCGTTCGACCCGCTGATGAAGACCAACGAGCGCGGCTCGCAGGCCGAGTACGTGCCGCTGGCGCCGAATCGCCCCGAGCCGCAGGGGCGCCCGACGATCATCGCGCTCCCCGTGCCCCGTCCCTATTCGGACTACGGGCGCGTCACGAGCTGGAAGATCGAGGAGTCGCTCCCGGACGCCGTCGGGGCCTTCGTCGACTGGCTCGTCAACGACAGCGGCTGGACGATCACTCCCCCAGCGCACGCCGGCTCGAGCGAGCCTGTGCGGATCGGCACGCGCCACGTGTGCCTGCTCTTCAAGCGCCTCCAGAGCTTCGGCAGCGACATCACGCGTCCGTACGTTCGCGCGCTCGAGGTGCGGCGTCTCCCGCACGTGCTCGTGGGCGGCAAGAGCTTCCACGAGCGTGAGGAGGTCATCGCGCTCCGTAGCGCGCTCGCCGCGATCGAGTGGCCGGACGACGCGATGAGCGTCTATGCGACACTCCGCGGTCCGTTCTTCGCCCTCGCCGACGAGACGCTCATCGCGTTCCGCCACACGCAGCGCCACCTCCATCCGATGCGCAAGCGCGACGACGAGAGGCTCACCGAGCTCACGCGCCCCGTGGGCGAGGCGCTCGACGTGCTCGCGCGCCTGCACGTCCGCCGCAACCGGCGCTCCATCGCCGACACGATCGCCCTCTTTCTCGAGGCCACGCGCGCCCATGCGGGCGTCGCGATCTGGCCCGCGGGCGAGCAGGCCCTCGGCAACATCCTTCGCGTGCTCGACATGGCCCGCCGCTTCGAGCAGGGCTCGGTGACGTCGTTCCGCGCGTTCGTGGGTCGCCTCGAGGACGACGCTGCGCGCGGCGGCGTCAACGAGGCGCCCGTCGTCGAGGAGGGCACCGACGGCGTCCGCATCATGACGGTGCACAAGGCCAAGGGCCTCGAGTTCCCGGTCGTGATCCTCGTCGACCCGACCGCCAACACGACGTTCCGCGACCCTTCACGCTACGTCGACGCGACGAAAAAGCTCTGGGCCGTGCCGCTCTGCGGCGCGAGCCCGAAGGAGCTGCTCGACCGCCGCGAGGAGATCCTCGAGCAGGACCGCGAGGAGGCGGTGCGCCTGCTCTACGTCGCGACGACGCGCGCGAGAGAGCTGCTCGTCGTGCCGATCGTCGGCGACGAGCGCGACGACAAGCAACCCGCGCCGACGGCGAACGGCGCCGGCAAGCCGAAGCCCGCGAGCGAGGGCTGGCTCGACGCACTCGATCCCGTCATCTACCCGTCCGACCGACGCGGCGCCAAGGCCGCGCCCGGCTGCCCGCTGTTCGGCGAGGACACCGTGCTCGAGCGCGGCGACCAGGCCTCACGCAGCACGGGCTCGGCAGTGCGCCCCGGCCTGCATCGCCCGGCCGTGGGAACGCACGGCGTCGCGTTCTGGGATCCGAGCGCGCTCGGCCTCGACAAGGAGGACGACGCCGGCCAGCGCCAGCAGAAGATCCTCGCCGTCGACGACAAGGGCGTCGTCGCGAAGGAGGGCATCGAGCAGCACGCCGCGTGGAAGCGCGCTCACGACGCGGCGATCGCGAGCGGATCGGTGCCGAGCCTCGTCGTACGAACCGTGACCGAGGAGAAGTCCTCGACCGCGCCCGTGCCGACGAACGTGGCCTTCGAGTCGACCACGGCCACGCGTCACGCGCGCCCGCACGGCAAGCGCTTCGGCATCCTCGTGCACGCGATGCTCGCCTCCGTCCCGCTCGACGGTGACGCGTCGGCCATCGCCGACGCGGCGCGGATCCACGGGCGCATCGTCGGCGCATCGGACGACGAGGTCTCCGCCGCGCGCGACGTCGTCGCGGCCGCGCTCGCGCACCCGCTCCTCGTCCGAGCTCGAGCGGCCGTACGCGTCGAGCGCGAGACGGCCCTCATGCTGCGCGCCGACGACGGCGCGATCATCGAGGGCGTCGTCGATCTCGCGTTCCTCGAGCAGGGCGCGGGCTGGACGGTCGTCGACTTCAAGACCGACGTCGAGCTCGCGAGCCGCAAGGACGACTACGCCCGCCAGATCGACGCCTACTCGCGTGCCATCGCAGCGGCGACCGGCGAGCCGGCGACGGGCGCGCTGCTCGCGGTCTGACGCGTCGCCCAGCGGCCGCGTGGTAGACTCGGCGTCGATGCCGACGACCGCTGGGACGCGCGCGCGCGGCGCCTTGCTCGCTGCTTGCGCGTTCGCGCTCGGCGTCGCCGGCTGCTCGCTGCTCGTCTCCACGAGCGGCCTCGCGGGTGAGGTCGGCAGCGGCGACGGCGGCCCGCTCCCGGGCGAGGCGAGCACGACCGACGTGGGCCTGCCCGAGGCGGGCACGGACGCGGACGCGGACCTTCCGCCCTTCTGCGCCGCGCTGAGCCCGCCGCCCAAGCTCTGCGCCGACTTCGATACCGGCTCGCTCGCCGACTTCGGAGAGCCCAACGGCACCGTGACGCTCGACACGGCGCTCTCGACGTCGGCGCCGCGCTCGCTGTCGTGCGAGGTCCCCACCGGCTCGGCGAAGCGCGGTGCGCTCGTGTCCCGTTCGTTCGGGGACACGCCCGCCTCGTACGACCTGTCGTTCGACGTCTACGTCGACGCCTACGACGCGACGCTCGACGTCGAGCTCATCACGATGCGTCTCGCAATGCCGGGGGACGTGAGCTGTGGGACGAGCGTCTCGATCCGCAACAGCGTCTGGACGGTCGACGAGTCGTGCGAGGCCAACGGAAGCCAGACCTACGGCATCTCGCACAGGAGCATGCTCGGCATGAAGCTCGGTCGATGGACGCACATCGACACGTCGGTGAGCTTCACCGCGCGAACGTTCTCGCTCACGGTCGACGGCCAGCCGCTCTTCTCCGCCGCTCCCGTCAGCGCGGCGCTGAAGGCTGGCCCCCTCACGCTCCTCCTCGGCATCGTCTACACGCAGACGGCCGCCACGACGGCCAAGGTCCACCTCGACAACGTCCGCTTCGACTATCGCTAGCCCAGGCACGGCCGTCGTCCTCCTCGGGCTTGGCAACCCCGGCCCGGTGCCGCATTCTTCCGGCCGCATGAAAGCCCGCGTCCTCTCCCTCGTCGCCCTCGTGACCGTCGCCTCGGCCTGCGGCCCCGAGCGGCCGCCGCAGCCGCCGCAGCCGCCCACGCCCGTCGCGTCCCACGCGCCTACGCCCCTGATGCCCATCGTACCGGCGTCGGCGATCGTCCCCGCGGCGCTCGACGTCGACCCGGTCGCGGTCGGCCTCGGCCGCACGCAGGCGGGCCCGGGGGGCACCGACGACGTCGCGAAGGCGCGCGACGGCATCGTGCGCCTTTGTGACGAGAGCCTCGCGCGCGCCACCGCGAGCCTCGACGAGGTCCGCGCGATGGACAAGAAGACCGACGCCGAGCTCACCTGGGAGAGCACGGTGGGCGGGCTCGACCGCGCGAAGATCGCGATCCGCAACGCCGGCGACTTCCCGGGCTTGATGGCCGTCTCGCATCCCGACGAGGGCGTGCGCGACCTCGCGAAGAAGTGCGAGCCGAAGGTCGACAAGCTCGAGACGAGCATGTGGCTGGACGCGGCGCTCGCGCGCGTCGTGAAGCGTTACGCCGCGAAGAAGGAGACGCTCACCGGACCGCGCGCACGGCTCCTCGCCCACGTGCTGCGTGACTTCCGGCGCAACGGCCTCGAGCTCGACTTCAAGGGCCAGGAGGGCGTGCGCTCGATCAACGAGGAGCTCACGAAGCTCGGCCAGGACTTCGACACGAACCTCGCGGCCTCGCATCTCTTCGTCGACGCGACGCCCACGCAGCTCGATGGGCTCCCGAAGGAGTGGCTCGCGTCGCACAAGCCCGAGGCCGACGGCAAGGTTCGCATCTCGACCGACTACCCCGACTACTTCCCGGTCCTCACCTACGCGAAGGACCGCAACCTCGCCCTCGAGCTCTACAAGAAGTTCGAGAACCGCGCGGCCGACACGAACGTCGTGGTCCTCGACCGCATCCTCGCGCTCCGCGCCGAGAAGGCGAAGCTGCTCGGCTACGCGACCTGGGCCGACTACGTGCTCGAGCCGCGCATGGCGAAGGACGCGAAGACCGTCGCGTCGTTCCTCGAGGGCCTGAAGAAGCACCTCGCGAGGAAGGGCGACCTCGAGATGGGCGAGTTCCGCGCCCTGCACGCGAAGCTCGGCGGCAAGGTCACCGACCCGATCCCGCCGTCGGACCGCCTCTACCTCGAGGACCAGCTCCGCAAGTCGAAGTACGGCCTGGATTCGAAGGAGGTCAGCCAGTACTTCGAGGTGCGCAAGGTCAAGGAGGGCATCCTCACCATCACGTCGAAGATGTACGGCATCCAGTACCGCGCGCCGCTCACGCCGCTCCCGACGTGGCACGCCGACGTGGAGCCGATGGAAGTCGTCGACGCGAACGGCAAGGTGCTCGGCCGCTTCTACTTCGACCTCTACCCGCGCGAGGGCAAGTACAAGCACGCCGCCGTGTTCAGCATCCGCGACACCGTGAAGATGCAGGACGGCTCGCGGCTCGTGCCGATGGCGGCGATCGAGTGCAACTTCCCGCGGCCGGGGGCCGGAGGCGCGGCGCTCATGAGCCACCAGGACGCCGTCACGTTCTTCCACGAGTTCGGCCACGTCCTCCATCACGTGCTCAGCGAGTCGGAGCTCTCGTCGTTCGCGGGCACGAGCGTGGCACGCGACTTCGTGGAGTCGCCCTCGCAGATGCTCGAGGAGTGGGCCTGGGCGAAGGAGACGCTCGACCTCTTCGCCGTGCACCACGAGACCGGCAAGCCGATGCCGAAGCAGCTCCACGCGGCGATGCTCCGCTCGCGTGGCTTCGGTCGCGCGCTCGCCACGCAGCGCCAGCTCTTCCTCGCCGCGCTCGACCAGACGTACCACACGCGCGCGCTCCCCTTCGACACCACCAAGGTGCTGCAGGAGGTGAACGACGCGTACACGCCGTTCAAGTACGTCGACGGCACGCACTTCCAGGCGAGCTTCGGTCACCTGATCGGGTACGACGCCGGCTACTACGGCTACCAGTGGGCACTGTCGATCGCGCAGGACCTCTTCACGCGCTTCAAGAAGGAGGGCCTCCTGAACCCGAGGACGGCCGCCGACTACCGCGCCGCGGTGCTCGCGATGGGCGCGAGCGACGACGAGGCGAAGCTCGTCTCGAAGTTCCTCGGTCGTGCGCCGAGCGACGCGGCGTACCGCGCGTTCCTGCTCGAGTGAGCCGCGCGTGAGCTCACTCACCATCCAGAGCATCCGCGCCCGGCGGCTCGACATCGCGATGAAGAAGGCCTTCGGCATCGCCGGAGGCGCGCAGGAGCTCGCGGGCAACGTGCTCGTCGAGCTCACGCTCGCGTCCGGCGGGCGCGGCTGGGGCGAGGCGGCTCCCCTGCCCGCCTTCAACGGAGAGACGCAGCAGGCGGCGCTCGAGGCGATCGAGCGAGCCGCTCCCGAGCTCGTCGGCGCCGACGTGCGCGCCTTCCGGCAGCTCGGCGAGCGCATCTTCGAGCTCGCCGCGAGCTCGGCCTCTGCGGCGTGCGCCCTCGAGACCGCGGTCTTCGACGCGCTCGCACGCGCGAACGGGACGTCGTTGCGACAGTTCTTCGGCGGCGCCGAGGAGCAGCTCGTCACCGACGTCACCGTCACCACCGGCACCGTGTCCGAAGCGACCCGCGACGCGCACGAATTCGCCGCGTTCGGCACGCTCAAGATCAAGGTCGGCGGTCGCGACGGCCACGACGTCGACCTCGACGTCGCGCGCGTGCTCGCCGTTCATGCTGCGCGCCCCGATGCGCGGCTGCTGCTCGACGCCAACGGAGGGCTCTCCGTGCGCGACGCCGTTCATCTCGCGAGCGAGCTCCGTACCCGCGGTGTCGTTCCCGCGCTCTTCGAGCAGCCCGTGGCGCCGGGCAACTGGGAGTCCCTCGCGGAGGTCCGCGCGAAGGGACGGCTGCCCGTCGCGATCGACGAATCCGTGACGCGCCCCGAGGACGTGATCGCCGCGCACCGCGCCGGCGCCGCGGACGCGGCGAACGTGAAGCTGATGAAGTCGGGCATCGGGCGCGCGCTCGACATCGTGGCGGCGACGCGCGCCTGCGGGCTCCTTACGATGATCGGCGGCATGGTCGAGGCACGCCTCGCGATGGGCACGTCGGCATGCCTCGCGGCGGGCCTCGGCGGCTTTGCGTTCATCGACCTCGACACGCCGCTCTTCCTCGCAAACGACCCGTTCGAGGGCGGCTACACGTATCGCGGCGAGGTCCTCGACCTTCGCCCGATCGACCTGGGCCACGGCTGCACCCCGCGCTCCGGCGCGTAGGGTCGAGGAGCCCTACTCCGACTCGAAGCGCTTCTTGATGCCGAGCGCCTGCATCTTGTGGGTCAGCGTTCGCACGGGGATCTTCAGGGCTTGCGCGGCGGCCGTGACGTTGCCGCCGACCGCGGCGAGCGCGTTGACGATGAGATCACGCTCGTAGCGCTGCATCTCCAGGCGGAGACGCTCCTTGTAGTCGACGCTCGGGTCCACGGCGGGCGCGGCCGACGGCGACGGCGCCGGGGCAGCGACGACCAGCGGAACAGGAGCGACCGCGGGCGCGGCCGACGGAGCCGCGGGCGGCAAGAACGCGCCGTCCGCGCCTACGGTCGTCTCGCGGACTCGCTCCGGGAGATCGTCGAGCGTGACGAGGTCCCCGCGCGCGATCACAACGCCTCGCTCGACGACGTTCTTCAGCTCGCGCACGTTGCCGGGCCAGCTCCAGCGCACCAGCGCAGCCAGCGCCGAGGGGTCGAATCCGCGCACCGCGCGGGCGTTGTCCCGCGCGGCGTCCCTGAGGAACGCCTCGGCGAGCGGACCGATCTCGTCCTTGCGCTCGCGGAGCGGCGGCATCGCGATCGTCATGCCGTGGAGCCGGTAGTAGAGGTCGGAGCGGAACGTGCCCTCGCGCCCCATCGCCTCGAGGTCGCGATGCGTCGCCGCGACGACGCGGACGTCGACCGTGATCTCGCGATCGCCGCCGAGCCGCGTCAGCTTCTTCGTCTCGAGCACCCGCAGGAGCGCGGCCTGCGCTCCCGCGGGAAGCTCGCCCACCTCGTCGAGGAAGAGCGTGCCGCCGTGGGCCTGCTCGAAGACGCCGCGCGTCTGCTTCTCTGCGCCCGTGAACGCACCCTTCTCGTGACCGAACAGCACGCTCTCGACGAGGCTCTGCGGGATGGCCGCGCAGTTGACGCTGCGGAGAGGGCCCGCGGAGCGCGCGCTGCGCTGGTGGAGCGCGGTCGCGACCACCTCCTTGCCGGTGCCGGTCTCTCCGAGGACGAGCACGGGAAGGACGGCCCGCGCCACGCGATCGACGAGGTCCCACACGGGCCGCGAGCGCTCTCCCATGATGAACGGCCGGCCCGAGGGCGGAGGCGCGCTCATCGCCCGGGCGCCCCGCACCATCGCGGTGCGGGCCGCGTCGAGCAGCTCGTCGACGGTCGTGCCGCTCTCGGGGAGCGTCGCGGCTCCGTAGCGTAGCGCCGCGTCCTGCGCGACGATCTGCGCGCCGAGCGCGTCGGCCTCCGCATGAGTCGCCTCGGGCAACGCGACGAGCACGGCGTCGCTCGCGTAGACGGCCGCGCGGTCGACCGGGCGGAGCTTCTCGAGCAGCGCAGGCACCCACTTGCGCATCGGATGACCGGGCGCGCGGGCCGCCACCATCAACAGCGCCGCGGTGCGACCGAAGGTCTTCGCGCGCGCGAGCTCGTACTGGAGCAGCTCGAGGAGCTTGTCGTACCCGAGAAGGCCCTGAACCCCTGGCCCGAGCGTGAGCACGTGGAGCCCGCACGTCACGTCACCGAGCCGGAGCTCGTCGCCCGGAGCGATCCGGCCGCGCGTGGTGGGGAGGCCGTTGAGCCGGGTTCCGTTCGTGGAGCCGAGGTCCTCGAAGCAGACGCCGCCGTCGGGAGCGACGAAGAAGCGCGCGTGCGCTCGCGAGACGCTCGCGTCGTCGACGACGATGTCCGCCGGCCAGCTCCGACCGAACGTCAGGGGCGCGACCTGCGGCTCCACGATCTTCGCGCCGTCGCGAAAGTAGAAGACGAGCGACACGCGCGCCTCGCGGCGTGAGCCCGGCGCGATCTCCCGGTGCGTGGTGTCTTTCGGCTGGGTCACGTTCTGCGGTCTGGCAAGCGCTTGCCGATCCCGGCAACGGGCGCTCGGCAAGGATGCTTCCGAATGCCTGAATCCACAACGATTTCCGATGGCACGCCCGTCGCAATGGCAGTCGAACAGGCAGCGCAACGCTTCCTGCTTCGACCAAGAAAAGGAGAACGACACATGTTGGGTGGACTCATCACGATCGCGGGCGGCATCCTGGCGGCCTCGGGCTTCATCATCAAGCGCAGCCCGAACGCGCAGCAGCTCATCGACAAGCTGGCGCCTTACCAGGGTTGGATCGGCATGGTGATGTTCGGCTGGGGCGTCTGGGAGACGCTGCACAGCGTGCTCGGCATGTCGCTCCTCGGCTCGCACCCGCTCCAGTGGGTCTTCTGGACGCTCTCGGGCGTCGCGGATCTCCTCGTCGGTTTCCTCCTCGGCTTCGGCCTCATCACGCACTACGCGCTCTCGAAGAACGCGATGGCGATGGCGCGCGGCCAGCAGATCCGCTCGAAGCTCATGGGCATCCAGGCTCCGCTCGGCGCAGTCGCGGTAGTGATGGGCGTCCTCTACATCGCATTCGTCTACGTGGCCTGAGCCGGGTCTCGTCTCGCACGTGCCCGTGCCCGTGCCCGTGCCCGCTCTCGCAATTTCCGACTGGGCAACCGCCCATCCCCCGCCTGGCGCGCCACCACGGGTTGTGCGATCTTCTCGCGCATGTCGCTCGGCCGCGTCGACCGCTACGACCTCCTCGCCCTCATCGGCGAGGGGAGCTTCGGCGGCGTGTATCGCGCGCGACACATCCATACCGGGCACGTGCACGCGCTCAAGCTCGCCCGCGAGGCCGTCGACCCCGAAGGCGCCGCGCGCGTGCTCGCCGAGGCACGTGCCGCCGCAAGCCTTCGCCATCCGCACGTCGTCGGCGTCATCGACGGCGGCGTCGCGGCGACGGGCGAGTCCTTCATCGTGATGGAGCTGCTCGAGGGCATGACCCTCGCGCAGCTCATCAAGAAGGAGGGCCCGCTTCCGCTCGTTCGTGCGATCCGCATCGCACGGCAGATGCTCGACGGCCTCGCCGCCGCACATGCGAACGGGATCGTGCACCGCGACGTGAAGCCGTCGAACGTCTTCATCACCACCGCCTCCGACGTCACCGGCGGCGACATGGTGAAGGTCATCGACTTCGGCATCAGCAAGATGCGAATGACGGCCGGCGCCGCGGGCAACCTCACCCTGCCCGGCGTCGCGATGGGCACGCCGGGCTACATGGCGCCGGAGCAGCTGGGCGACGCACGCAGCGTCGACCCACGCGCCGACATCTACGCGGTCGGCGCGACGCTCTTCGAGATGCTCGCGATGCGCACTCCCATCGAGGCCGACAGCTTCGAGACCTGGATGCGGCGCCTCCGCACGGAGCCCGCGCCGCTGCTCGGGTCGGTCGCTCCCCACGTGCCGTCAACGCTCTGCGCCGTCGTGGACCGCGCGCTCGCGCGCGACCCCGACGCACGGTGGCCTTCCGCTTCGGCGATGCGCGGCGCGCTCGACGTGGCCTTCACATCTCCTCAGGACGCGTTCTCGCCGACGGCGACGGAGACTCCCCGCATCGTGCTTCCGGCGACGTTTCCTCAGGCCGCGGGCGGGTCCGGCTTCGGCGGCCCCGCCTTCGCGAGCACCCCGCCGCCGGTGCTGCCGACGCTGCCGATGCACGCGCCGCAGCAGGCGTACTCGCAGCCACCGCTGCAGTACTCGGCGGCGCCGCAGTATCCGCCGGCGAGGAGCTCGGGCTCGATGGTGCCGTGGATCGTGGCGGCCGTCGCGATCGTGCTCGTGCTCGTCGTCATGGTCGGCGCGGGCGCGGCGTTCTACGTCATGCGCCCGCGCGCGTCGACGGCGACGGCGACGGCGACGCCCGCCGAGCCGGCGACCGTCGCGACGACCGCCGCCGTCAATCCGGCAGCGCCCGGTGCAGCAGCGCCGGCCGCGCGTCCCGTCGCGGGTGGCCCCTCACCTGCCGCAACATCCGCGAAGCCCGGCGCGGCTCCCGCACCGGGCCCGACGACGGCCCCGACGGCTCCCGGCGCGCCCGTCGCGCCCGCGCCGGCCGCGCCGGCCGCGAAGGTCACCGGCAGCGTACGCATCTCGCCTCCGCGCATCGTCGGCGAGCTCCGCCAGGACGCGTTCATGGCGCTCGCCGGTCGCGCCCGCCCCGCCATCGAGCAGTGCAACCCCGAGCGTCGCGCGCTGACCGTGAAGGTCGACGTGATGATCGGCGACAAGAAGATCACGATCGCGCAGCCCTCGGTCAACACGAACCCGGGCGACCCGCTCATCGCGCGTTGCGTCGCCCAGTCGCTGAAGGACGCGCAGTTCGCAGCCTTCGCGCCAGGCTCCAGCGGCATCTATCAGGAAGCGCAGTTTTCCTGGTAGGGCTCCGCCCCTCGCTTCGCGAGCCTCCCCGCGAGGTGGACTTTCCGGCGTGATTCGCCTGCGGCGAACGGCGCTCCGCGCCGAGGACACGCCTGGGTTGGCGCTTGGCTGTGAGCTTCCACTCGTGAGGTCTCGAGAGAGCGCTGGTGGCGCCGATGAGCCGCTACCCCGTCGAGCACGCCGAGGGCGGCATGATGGGGGCGAAGTCCACGCCGAGTAGCGCGCGAGCGGTCGTCCGCGCTGGCGACGCGCTACGCTCGCCGGATGCCGTCGACGTCCGAGAGCCTGAATCGCGAGTGCGGGTGCATCTCGGTCGACCGCGAAGCCCTCCAGGCGCTGCTCGAGCGCGGGCGTGGATCGGGCGGTCTGTATGCGTCGATCCTCGCGAACCAGCCACACCTCTTCGCATCGGTGCCGGTCTTCGTCGGTCGCGAGCACGTCGACGCGATGTTCGCCGTCATCGAGGCGATCGAGCGTGTCGTTGCGCTCCCGACGTTTCGTAACGCCGCGCTGGTCGCGGCCCCACCGATCGCGACGATCGACCACGGCCCACGCGGCGTGCTCTACGGCTACGATTTCCACCTCGGAGACGGCGGCCCGAAGCTCATCGAGATCAATACGAATGCCGGCGGTGCGCTGCTCAACGCCGTGCTCGCACAGGCGCAGAAGGCTTGTTGCGTCGAGATGGGCACGCTCTCCGAGGGTCCGGTTGCGCTCGATGCCATCGAGGGCCGCTTCGTCGCGATGTTTCGCGAGGAGTGGTCGCTTCAGCGCGGGGAGGCGCCGCTCGGCACGATCGCGATCGTCGATGCGGCTCCGGCCGCTCAGTACCTCTACCCCGAGTTCTTGCTGTTCGAGGCCATGTTCCGGAGCAAGGGGCTCGACGCGTTCATCGCAGCCCCGGAGGATCTCCGCTTCGACGGCCGGTCGCTCCTCGCAGGCGAGCGACGCATCGATCTCGTCTACAACCGGCTCACCGACTTCTACCTCGAGAGCGACGCCGTTCGCCCCTTGCGCGATGCCTACGTCGCGGGGGCGACCGTCGTCACACCGCACCCCAGAGGACACGCGCTCTACGCGGACAAGCGACACCTCGTGGCGCTCTCGAGCGGAGAGCGCCTAGCCGCGCTCGGCGCGGACCGCTCGACCATCGCCACGCTGCTCGCCGGCGTGCCGCGCACCGTCCTCGTGACGGACGAGAACCGCGGAGCGCTCTGGGCGGAGCGAAAGAAGTACTTCTTCAAGACCGTGGCCGGCTACGGAGGCAAGGCGGCCTACCGCGGCGACAAGCTCACGACCTCGACCTGGGCCGAGATGCGCGAGCGCGCGTACGTGGCGCAGGAGCTCGTCCGCCCGAGCGAGCGCACCATCGTCATCGAGGGAAAGCGGATCCCGCTGAAGCTCGACGTTCGCGTCTACGTCTACGATGGCGCTCCTCAGCTGCTCGCGGCACGACTCTACCAGGGACAAACGACGAACTTCCGGACCACCGGCGGCGGATTCGCCCCTGTCTTCACGGCCGGTCCCGATCGAGGCGACACGCGACCCGGGACGTAGGCGCAGCTCGCCCGCAAATCGATCGTCACGTAGGTCGGGCTTGGAGGACAGCGATCGGTGCTCGTTCTTCTCGCTCGCGCTCCACGCGGCGCACCGCGCGAGTCTCGGACCGAGCCCCGGTCTCTGCTCACCAGGTCCATCGAAATAGTACATCGCGTGCGCGTCGATCTGCGGTTGCTAGGAGCTCCGATGGCGGAGCGATGATTGGTGACCGCCAGGCGGCCGCGGCCCTTACCGAGGGTCGGCGGCGGCACCACGCTGTCGACCACCACCTCGATGGCGAACAGGCGCAGCGGGGCGCGCCCGTGGGCCGCACTCTCCGATTCCCTCGTCGCGTTCCAGGCAGCGGTGTGTGCGGCGCAACAAGAACCGCATACGGCAACTCTCGTGAGATCGGCCAACCCCCGCTTCTTTTACCTACGCTCCTGCTGACGGGCGATGGCGATGCCCGCCGCGACTGACCTGCTCGGCGCGGCGGCCGGTGCTATCCTGAGTGGGCATGACGACCGCCGCATCGCGCCCCGCGTCGATGGTTGCCGTCGAGGTGGACCCTCGCGGTGAGCGGCGCTTCGTCTTGCACGGAGTTCCGTGGTCCACGTACGTCACGCTGCGCGATGCGCTCGACGAAGACCGCGGCGGCGGCGTGCGGATGACGTACCTGGAGGGGACGCTCGAGCTCATGAGCCCGTCGACATTGCACGAGGACGTGAAGACGATCCTCGCGCGGCTGCTCGAGGTCTGGGCGACCGAGCGCGACGTCGACCTTCGCGGCTTCGGCAACGCCACGTTCCGCCGCGAGGCGAGCCGTGGAGGTCTCGAGCCCGACGAGTGCTACACGCTCGGCGCTCTCGCCGACCAGGGCACGCCGGATCTGGCGATCGAGGTCGTCGTCGGTAGCCCGCTGGTCGACAAGCTGGATGTCTACGCTCGCCTCGGTGTGCCCGAGGTCTGGGTGTGGCGCGACGGCGTCCTCACGGTTCATTGCCTCACCGAGGGCGCCCGCTACGTGGTCGACGCGAAGAGCCGCGTGCTCCCCGCGTTGGACGTGTCCCAGCTCTCGAGCTTCGTTCGACCGGGAGAGAGCCAGACGAAGCTCGCGCGCGCGTACCGCGACGCGCTTCGCCCGTAGCGTCTCGCTGAAGTAGCCGTACGGCAGGCGTGTGACATCCCGAGGGCGGGACCATTCGGCAAGCCGGGCTGGTGAGCCGGCGATCCACCCGCCGCTCACGATCTGCCTAGAAAACCGTGCTCCCGGAGGCGCAAGGCGCGGCATACGACGTGCACCTACATGCGGCCATCACCATGCGCATCCACGCTCTCCTCCTTGCCCTCACGCTCACCGCCTCGGTCGTCGGCTGCTCCTCCGAGGAGGCGGCCTCACCGGGCGAGCCGCCCGTCGTCGAGAACCATCCCGGGACACTCGTGATCACGACGCCCGCGCGCGCCGCGTTCCTCGAAGACGACGGCAGCCAGGTGGTGGAAGTGAGCGGCACCGGCGCGACGTCCGCGCTGACCGTCAACGGCGAGCGCGCCGACGTCGCAGCCGACGGCACGTTCCACGCGCGCGTGAAGCCGAGCAAGGGCTTGAACCTCGTCGTTGCCCTCGACGGTGAGTCTCGCCTCGAGACCCCGTTCCTCTTCGGTCACTTCCTGCCGGCGACCACACCGGTCGCGCACGCCATCGCGCTCGACGTCGGGTCCTTCGGGATCTCGGCGGCCGCACCGGCAGCGAGCCTCGAGTCCGTCACGAACCTCGCGCTCGCGAAGCGCGACCTCATCGGCGCCTTCAAGGGTCAGAGCTTCAGCGGCACCGTCACCGGCGCGACCTGGACGTTCGCCGTGACGGGCGGCTCGAACGGCGCCGCGAACGTCACGCTCGCCTCGGTCGCGAAGGGCCTCGGCGTCCACGCGGCCGTGAAGAACGTCATCGTCGACGGACGGCTCTCCATCGGCGCGCTCGGCCTCACCTACGCGCGCGACGTGCGCATCACGGCCTCTGGCGCCGTCGTGACGGGAGACGTCGCGCTCGCGCTCGACGACGCTACCGGCGCGCTCACCGCGGAGATGCCGGCGGCCGGAGCCAAGCTCGACGACTTCCACTTCGACACCGACAACGCGGGCTTCCCGTGCTGCGTCGACACGATCCTCACGGGCTTCATCAAGCCGAAGATCGAGACCGCCATCGCGGAAGGCATCCGCGAGCAGCTCCCGAACGCCCTGAAGCTCACGCTCGACGGCATCGGCCTTCCGAAGGAGATCGGCTTTGCCGCGTCGGGCCTCGCCGTGAACGTGCCGGTCGCGACGCGCTTCGACGCCGCGTCGTTCGACATGTCCGGCGGGACCATCACCGCGTCGGTGCTGTTCGGCGCAAAGCCCGCCGCCGGGACGCCCGGCGCGAAGGCGCCCGGCTGGCTCGCGCTCGGCCGCCCGTTCAGCGAGCCCGCGACGCGCGCGCCGGTGCTCGGCGTGTCGTTCTCGATCGACGCGGTCAATCAGCTGATGTTCGCGGCATGGGGGAACGGCTCGCTCTCCTACACGGCGCCGGCCCCGCTGAGCGCGAAGCTCTCGCCTGCCCTGCCTCCGGTCGTCGCGATCACCGACGCGGGCGCGCTGCGCCTCGGGATCGGCGAGATCCTCGTGGCGCGCGAGGGCTCCGACCGTCCGATTGCCGGCGTGACGCTCCTCCAGGACGTGACGGCGACCGGCGACGGCGACGCGCTCGTGCTCACGCCGAAGGGCGAGCCGAAGATCTCGGTGACGTGGCTCAGCGACGACTCGGCGTGGAGCGGCAGCAATCTCATCGCGTCCGCGGCGAAGGACCAGCTGACCAGGCTCCTCAAGCCCTTCCGCCTCCCGGTGCCGAAGTTCGCGCTCGACAAGCTGGGCGGCGGCTTCGTCGGTCAGTCTCTCGCGATCCAGTCGCCGACCGTCGTGGTCGACAAGGCCACCGGCCGCATCGGCGCCGCGGGCAAGCTCGCGCTGACGAAGTGAGCGCAGACGCTCCGCGGTCGTCGCGGAGCGCGTGCAGACGCTCGAGACGGCGTGGAGCATGCACTTCGCGAGTCCGCGGCGAGGGCGGGATGGGAAGGCCGCCGTCCGGCGACGGACGCGGTCCACAGCGGTTCCTCGTCGCTCATGCGGCCCCCTTCGCCCACCCCACGGCGGGCGGGGGCTCTGCCCGCGATGCACTTCGACGTGCCCGACGCGCTGCGAGGACTGCGCGTTCTCACGGTCGACGACGAGCCGGACGCGCGGGAGATCGTCTCCGCGGTGCTCGCGGCGTGCGGTTCGGTCGTGGTGGTGGCCTCGTCCGTCGACCAGGCGATGGTCGCTTTCGACCGCGAGCGGCCCGATGTCGTGCTCTCCGACATCGGGATGCCCGATGCCGACGGCTACGAGCTCATCCGCCGCGTCCGCTCGCGCACGCGAGCCGAGGGGGGCGCCACGCCAGCGGCGTGCCTCACGGGCTACGCAAGCGCCGAGGACCGACGTCGTGCGCTGCTCGCAGGCTTCACGATGCACGTCGCGAAGCCCATCGATCCCGCGGAGCTCGTCGCGGTGGTCGCGAGCCTCGCGCGCATGGCGAAGGCCCTCGGCGAGTAACTCGACGAGAACGCCGCGCGCTCAGGACGAGAGGGACAGGATTCCCAGGTGCTCGAGCCGCGTGAGGACGGCCATGACCTCGTGCTCCGGCATGCCGGAAGCGTCGACGAGATCGGGCACGGTGAGCGCGCCATCGGCGAAGGAGAGGAGGAACGCTTCACGCGGGGCAAGCGGCGCCTCCGAGAGACGTTGGCGGTCGATGACCAGAGGCTTGATCGAGAGCGAGGCGTCGCGTCTCGCGACGATGCTCGTCGGGCCGACCTCATCGACCCGGAGCGCCTGCCGCTCCGCGCGTCGCAACGTCTCCTTGCCCGCCCTCCGCGGGGCTCCCGGCAACGCGACGTCCGGCTCCGCCGGCTGCGAGGAGTAACGCCCTTCCGGTGGCGCCGAAGGCGGCGGAGCGAGCGGCGCAGCAGAAGCCCGCAGCGCAAGGCCACCGCTGCTGTCCCGCCGCACGAGCCCCATGTCGATCGTGTCGTGTCGGTGCGCCCCAGACTCCTTTGCGCCCGCGCACGCGGGGACGGACGGCGGTGCGGGAAGCGTGTCTCGCATCGCGAGCGGCTTCGCTTCGTCGGCGTCAGTCACGCCTGCATCGTTGATGACACGGCCGTGAGTGCCGGACACGAGCTGCGCTTGCTCGGTGTCGGGAGACTTCGAGGCTCGGCCCGGCGTGCGGACTCGCACGGCGCCGATTCCAAGCTGCGTGACGTTCCGCTTCTCCGCCGCCATTCCGACCTCCGGCTCCGATGGGATGCTCGAGGGCGAGCGCTGGAATCAGCGCCCCCGACGATCACGCTACCGTGACACCGCAAGCGTCTTCAACGGACACTCTCCTGACCTCGGTTTGCCGCAGGTGAAGAGAACGACGGCCGCCCCGGCCTCCGGGGCGGCACCATGATTTCGGCGTCTTGGACCGGCACGCTCGTAGTGGAAAACCGCAAATACAGGCTCCGCCTTGCACGTGGGGTCACTCTAGGACAGAGTCCGCCGTTGGTCGCGCACGGCCAAAGGAGCCCATGGCCTCGTTCCCCTTCGCGTCCACGACGCCCCCTCGCACGCCTGCCCTTCGCCGGTCTCCACGGTCGCTCGTGGTGCTCTTGCTCCTGGCCGTCGCCGCGTGCAGCGCATCGGGCGAGACCGGCCCGGCGATCGACGCCGAGCTCGACAGCCCCACGGACGACCCCAACGTCGACGCGGTGGGCACCGAAGGCACGAGCGGCCGCGGCCCCTCCGCTCGCGACCTCGTCGACGACACCGCGCACTACCTTCCGCTCGCGCCTCCTGTCGGCTCGGTGCGAGCGACCGTCGCGCAGCTCACGCTCGCACCGAACACGGTGCAGGGCGCGTTCACGGGCGACCTCGTCACCTGGAAGGACTCCGCCGGGACGAACCGCACCGCGTTTCTACCGAACCCCACCGCCACGGCGGACGCCGCAGGCGCGTTCGGCGGCTACCTTCGGACCTTCACGTACGTCACCGGCGGCGTCACGCGGACGCTGAACCCGAGCACCACCGAGCCCGGCCTCGGCTTCGTCTTCGGTCAGAAGACGAGCGACTTCACCGTCATCTCGTCGAAGTACGTGCAAGGCACACGCACCGTGCGCTCGGTGGGGCCGAACCACGCCGTCATCGAGTACGCCTATGCCTCGCTGAAGACGCCCGCAGGCGCGAGCGTCCCGCTCAAGGCCACCATCCAGTGGACGTTCGTGACCGGGCGCGACTACCCCACCTACTCCGTCACGCACGACGCGTCGGCGGTCGCCGCGAACGTCATCGACATGAACGCGCAGGCCCCGTACGGCGGCCTCGAGTACACGGGCACCGCCGGCACCACGACCGACGGCGTTGGCTGGGGCGACCACTACAAGTTCGTCACCACGAGCAGGCCGCTCTCGATGAATTCGACGTGGACGTACAACACGGCCAACGTCGTCCCTTACGTCCACTCGTGGAACAACGCGAAGAACGCCGAGATGGGCCTCGTCCAGACCGAGCGGTACGCGCGGCACGACGGGGGCTACGGGCAGTTCTATTCGAACTGGAACAAGACCAGCGCCACGAAGGTCGTCGATGCCGGCGCGCCTGCGTCGCAGACGATGCCCATCAACTGGAACTGGACGTTCCTCGTCGACCAGTGGCAGCTCCCCGACACGAAGCCGAAGGTCATGGGCTGGGGCCTGAACTTCGGCGCGGTCGGCAAGACGAGCGTCGCGAAGTACGGCGGCGTCGGCACGATGAGCGGCTACCCGTACCAGAGCTACGCGGTCTCGCTCGTCCTCGGCCCCAAGACCTCGGTGACGTCGCAGGTCGCGCAGCAAGAGCGCGTCACAGCCGCCACCATCACTGCGACGCGCGGCAGCGTCGTCACGAGCGGCCCGGGCGGCGTGGGCCGCACCGACCTCGTCACGTACTCGCCGGCCGGCTACGACCCGCTCTACGGCACGTTCGATCTCGAGGCCGAGGCCACCACCGGCGCCGTCGTCGCCGCGTTCGATCCCAGGGCGAAGGCCATCAAGTTCCCCGCCTTCCGCGTGCTGAGCTATCCGCTCACCACCGACCCGACCGGCGTCCGCATGGGCGCGACGAACCTCGTCGAGGGCACGGACTACGCGGTCTCGCGCGACGGCTCGACGCTGTGGTTCGTGCTGAAGAAGACCGTCTCCGCGGTCACCACCATCGCCTTCAACGAGACGGCGCCGCCCCCTCCGCCTCCTCCGCCTCCTCCCGGTACCTGGGCCGACATCGCGATCGACGCCGCGCAGTCGGTCGGCGGCTTCACGAGCGACGTCTTCCGCTGGCGTGACGCGCAGAACACGGAGCGCAGCGTCGCGCTCGTCCGCAACGACGTGGTGGACCCGGCCGGCTTCTACGGTGGCTACGCTCGCCGATTCACGTACGTGAAGAGCGACGGCACGACGCTCACCGCCACCGGCGGCCACACGGCGCAAGATCCCGGCTGGGGCTACACCCTCCACCACCAGGACCCCGGTGCCGACAGGGACACGCTCTCGTCGCGCCGCGCGCCGGGCACCTACCGTCAGGTGTTCGTCGGCAAGCACCACGCAATCCACGAGTACTCGTGGAACGTCCTGCGCACGCAGGGCGACGTGCCGGCAGGCTTCCCGCCCGTCGACAAGCCCATCAAGGTCACCATCCGCTGGGTCTTCGTGAACGGTAAGGACGGCCCGGTGTGGACGCACACCATCGACACGTCCGGCCTCGCGGTGAACACCTTCAACGCAGACGATCGCTCCCCTGCCGGAGAGCTGTCCTTCGACGGCTCGAACACCGGCGTCGTCTCGGGCGCGGGCTGGGGCGACCACTATCGCTTCAAGACCACTTCCGCGCCGCTCTCCATGAGCTCGACGTGGGACTACACGCAACAGAACCGCGTTCCCTACGTGCATCTGTGGAGCGACGGCACCAACACGGAGCTCGGCAACGTCCAGCAGTGGGACTGGCAACACAAGGACGCCGGCTACGGCTGGTTCTATCCGAACTGGGGCCACACGAGCGCCAACAAGGTCGTCTCCGACGGCGCACCCGCGACGCAGGCGATGCCCGCGGACTGGAACTGGACCTATCAGCTGAACCAGTACGAGATCCCCTTCGACGGCGCGAGCAAGCGCCTCAACTGGGGAACGAACGTCGGCGCCGTCGGTCAGGCCAGCTACCCGGCCTACAGCTACGACCGCAACGAGTCGGGCCATCCGTTCACGGCGCGCAGCACGCGGCTCCTGCTCGGGCCCAAGGGCACGACCGTCGCCGAGGTCGATCAGGTCACGCGCGCGATGGGCGTGACGCTCACCGCCACCGAGGGCACCGTCGTCACGAGCGGACCGAAGGGGATCGGCGCGGCGGCCACGGCACTCCAGACCTTCTCGCCGCCCGGCTGGAACCACGTCTACGGCGTGCTCGAGATGGTCGCGCAGTCGAACGACGGCGGTATCGCCGTCGACATCGGCACGAACGGTCAGGACCTCGTCAACCCCGTGTTCCGCTTCAAGGGCTGGACGCAGCCGCTGCCCGCGACCCTCTCGCTCGGCGGCGTGACGCTGAACAAGGACGCCGACTTCCTGCCGTCGCTCGTCACGAACGAGGGCGGGCCCGAGCTGTGGATCACGATCCTGCGCACGCTGCGCGGTCCGGTCAACCTCCAGGTCTCGCCGAAGGGCGCACCGCCTCCCCCGCCCCCGCCCCCGCCGACCGGCTTCACGGACATCAACCACGTCCTGTCGACGGGACAGTCGAACAGCGTCTTCAACGGCGGTACGCCGGTGCTGACGACGACGCAGCCCTACGCGAACGTGAGCTTCAACGTCGGCGTCATTCCCGGCATCACGTGCGACGGCAACGGCTGCAAGGCGTACACGGTCCCCACCAGCTTCATCCCGCTCGTCGAGGGCGACACGTTCCTCTACCCGGTCGAGACGATGTCGAGCGGCATGGCGAACCAGATCACGCGCGGCGCGCGCATCCTGCTGGCGGGACAGCCGCTGCCGCAGAACGATCACAAGGTGCTGGTCAGCATCCACGGCCGCAGCGGGCGCACCTACCAGTGCCTGCGGAAGCTCGGCTGCAACTGGCTCGAAGGCACCTACGTGCGGCCCTTCACCGAGGGCATGCTCCAGGTCCAGTGGGCGAAGCAGATCGCGCAGCAGACCGGCAAGAGCTACGCGGTCCGCGCGGTCACGGTGATCCACGGCGAGTCGGATCACTACGGCAACGAGTTCCCGATGGCCTCGAGCGACGGAACGCCGAACGGTCTCCAGAACTACGCCGACGCGATGGTCGAGTGGCAGCAGGACTACGACACGGGCGTGAAGGCGATCACCGCGCAGACGGGGACCATCCCGCTCCTCATGGCGCAGATGCACTCGTGGTCTGGTGATAGCGCCAAGACCAGCCAGATCCCCATCCACCAGTACAACGCGATGCTGCGCGCGCCCGGCAAGGTGGTGATCGTCGCGCCGGAGTACATGCTCCCGTTCGCGAACGACGGGATCCACTTCACCTCGCCGAGCGGTCGCCGCATGGGCGAGTACTTCGCGAAGGCCTACTCGAAGATCGTCGTCGAGGGACAGACCTGGGAGCCGGTCCGACCGAAGACGGTCACGCGCTCGGGGAACGTCATCACCATCACGTACTTCGTGCCGGTGCCGCCGCTCGCGCTCGACACGGCACAGGTCACGAACCCCGCCAAATACGGGTTCGAGTACACCGACGACAGCGGCGCGCCGCCCGCGATCGCGAGCGTGCAGGTGACCGCGCCCGACACCGTGACGATCACGCTGGCCGCAACGCCGAGCGGCGCGAACAAGCGCATCCGCTACGCGTACACGAGCACGGGCAACGTCACGCCGGGGCCCGACTTCGGCGTGCGTGGCAACCTCCGCGACTCCGACGCGACGCCCTCGCTCTACGGCAACGCGCTCCAGAACTGGGGCATCACGTTCGATCTGCCCGCGCCGTAGATCCCAGCGGCTGGTTCGCCCCAGAATCCGAATCGCGACCGCATCCTCTTCATGGGCCGCGTCAGCGATCCGACGGGCTGACCAACCCTGCTCCTGCGTGGGCGGTGGCTTCTCTCAGCTTTCTTCGGCAGTAGCGGAGACGCGCGAGGGGCGTCGGGTAGCGCCTGAGAAACCACTCCATGTACGCACGCATCTCCGCGCCTTCCGACCCCGCTAGGCTCGCGCGCGCGTGAGCCTCGCGCTTCGCGAACTCGGCGGGCGGGAGCGGGACGTCCCAGCATGACTCGACGGCATGCTTCATGGCTTCTGCCGCAGCGTCTCGAGCCACTGAATGTCAACGAGATCCTTCGGTCGCCCCCCCAGCCGCTTCGTCACGATGAGATCGTCGATGGACGGCAGCAGCACGAAGAGGCCCGGCAACAGCTCCGTCGCACGACGCCGCTGCCACATCTCGTCGAAGGTGAGCGACACCCCGTCGGGAATGGAGGCACCTCGGGCGACGACGACGTCGATGCGCTCGCCGTTCTCGATGACGTAGCGCCCAAGCTTTCGCGCCTCCTCCGGGCTTCGATTCGCGAAGTGATCCTTCGACTCGAACGCCTGGTTGAGGAGCTCGATGTCCTCGTGGTGGATCCACAAGTCGTAGTCCGCGGTGAGGACCGGCGCCCCGAGGAGCACGAGGGCACGACGTCCGATCAGCAACGCGCGGGCTCGGGAGTCCTGCAAGATGCGGAAGAACTCCTCATCCGAGATCCCATCGGGCTCCATGACGGGATTGTACCACGCGCCTCGGGCGCGCTCTTTACCTCAGAATTGAAGTCACGAGTCGTGATGATGATTGCGGCACAGTCAGACTGTCCACGAGATCGGGTCAGATCATCGCCGCTGGCGGCTCGTCGGAGGACGCGACTGAGCCCTCGCACCGCGGGCGCGCTCAGCGCGCCATCGCGGAGAACTTGGCGAGGCTCGCGACCGTCATCGCGAACTCGCTCGGATCGGCAGGCTTCGCGAGGTGCATCTGGAAGCCCTCCGCGAGCGATCGTCGTCGGTCCTCCGAGCGCGCGTACGCCGTCAGCGCGAGCGCCGGGACACGCCGCCCGGCCGGGTCGTCGAGCGCACGAACGTGACGAATGAGCGTGTAGCCGTCCATCTCGGGCATGCCCACGTCGGACACGAGCACGTCGGGCACGTCCGTCGCGAAGACCGCGAGCGCCGTGTGCCCCGAGCTCGTAGCGGTCACGCGTGCCCCGCACTTCGTCAGGACCGCGGTGAGCAGCTCGCGCGAATCGTCGTCGTCCTCGACGAGCACGACGTGCACGCCCGCGAGATCGGCGACCTCGAACGGCGCGCCGATCGCCGCCACCTCGCTGCCGAGGATGGGAATCGGAGGCGAGGGAGACTCACGAAGAGCCGCGCGCGGCAGCCTGACCGTGAAGGCCGACCCGAAGCCGGGGCCGTTGCTCGTCACGCCGATGCTGCCGCCGTGGAGCTCGACGAGGTGGCGCGAGATGGCGAGCCCGAGCCCGAGACCGCCGTGGACGCGCGAGATGGTGCCGTTCGCCTGACGGAAGCGGTCGAACACGAACGGCAGAAAATCCGAGGGGATGCCCTGTCCGTTGTCCTCGACGGCGATCTCGATGGCCGACTCGACGCGGCGGAGGACGATGCGGATGCGACCCTTGCGAGGGGTGAACTTTGCCGCGTTCGACAGCAGGTTCCAGATGATCTGCTGGAGGCGTGCCTCGTCACCGAGCACCTGGGTGTCCTCGGAGTCGAGCACCACCTCGAGGGTGATCTCCTTGGCGTCGAGCGCGGGCCTCACCGTCTCGATGACGGCGGTGATGACCCGCAAGGGCTCGACCGACTGCACCTCGAGGCGCATCTGCCCCGAGATGATGCGCGAGACGTCGAGCAGGTCCTCGATGAGGCGCGCCTGCGCGTCGGCGTTGCGACGGATCACCTCGATGCCGTGGCGAAGGCGCTCTTCGGGGAGCGTGTCGTCCGCCATCAATCGCGACCAGCCGACGATGGCATTGAGGGGAGTGCGGAGCTCGTGGGACACGGTCGCGAGGAACTCGTCCTTGCTTCGATTGCTGGCCTCCGCCTCCGCGCGGGCGTGCTCGGCGGACATGCGGGCCGCGCGCTCGGCCTCGAGTAGCTCTTGACGCTCGGCCTCGGCTCGCTTCTGCCGGGTGATGTCGGTGATCGACATGACGCAGCCGAGGATCTCGTCACGCTGATACGAGAGCGGCACGGCCGTGCACAGGACGTCCATCGGCTCGCGGCCCACGATGTCGAGGACCATCTCGACGCTCGTCACCACCTCGCCTTCGAGCGCGCGGGACGCGGGATGCCGCATCCCCTCCGCGCCTCGCAAGGGGAACGAGGCGAACACGTGCTGCAGCGCCATGCGGTCGACGGAGATGTCCCGCGCCGCCCGGCTCGCCCGGGTGACGACGCCCTTCGTGTCGCACACGATGATGGCATCGGCCACCTGATCGAGGATCGCGTTCGCGAGGCGCTCGGACGCGACGATCTCCTCGTTCCGCTTCTGCGCGGCGAGATTCGTGACGATGACGGACGCGCCGGGCTCGCCGTCGTCGTTCGGGCTCATCGAGAGGTACACGGCGACGGGCATGCCGCCCGGGGTCCGTAGCGTGACCTCGGCGGCAGTCGCCTCGGTCCGCGAGGTCGCGAGCAGCCCACGGCAATCCGCGACCGAGCGAGGGTCGACGAAGTCGACGAGGGAACGACCGACGATCGTCTCGAGCGGTGTCGCCGCGATCTTCGCGAACGCGGCGTTGCTGTAGAGCACCACCCCGGCGCGATTCACGAGGAGCGCGCCCTCGTTCATGGTCTCGACGAGGCGCCGGTAACGGTGGTCCGCGCCTTCGAGCGTGTAGACCTTCGGGCCCGCGGGCGTCGTGACGACGAGCGCCTCGACCTGACCGAGCCGGATGGCATCGAGCGTGTCCTCGGCCTCCTGCAGGCGCGTCCGAAGGAGCTCGAGCTCGCCGTCCTCCCTCGGAGGACGTCGGCTGCGTCTCTTCACGAGGCTCTTCATTCAGCTCAATCCGAGGACGACGCGCGCCTTGTCCGAGAGATGAACGAGGATCCGCCGCGGCGGCCGCCCCGGGGAGACCCTCACGAGCGTTGGGATGGTCATGACGCGCGCCTGGAGCGCGAGCAGAGGCTGCTGGTAGACGTCGACGACCTCGAGCTCGTAGGGCTCACCCGGATGATCGTCGCAGATGGCCCGCATGACCTCGACGGCGCGCGCCGACGACGGGGAGGCACCTGCGACGTACAGGCGAAGAATGCAGCCCACGGAGGCGGAGGGTGTGACGGGCATCAGCGCCCCTTCTTCTTGTTGTCGGTCTTCGACAGGTGCATGAGGTCGAGGCCGACGAGCACGCGCTCGAGGTTCGAGAGGTCGCCGATGATCTTCTTCATCGGAGCCGGCAGCCGCCGCACCACCGTGGGGATGGCGATGATCTGATCTCCCTCGGCGAGCGTGGGATTCTTGATGAGGTCGACGACCTCGATCGAGTAGCGACCGAGCAGGTGCTCCTCGCAGATGCGCTTCAATCGCGCGAGCGCCTCCACGCTTCGCGGCGTCTCTCCGGCGACGTACAGGCGGAGCTCCCAGCGCTCTTCGTCGTCCGCCTTCACCTTCTTGCGAGCTGCGACCATCCTCATCGCTCCTTCGACGGGGAGACCGCCTTGCGTGGTCCCTGGAAGCGCGAGCGCGTGTTGGCGATCGCGGTTCGCTCGGCGCGATCGCGGTCGGCGCGCGCCTTCGTGTCGGTCACGTTCAGGCGCACCGCGGCCGCCTCGCTGGCGAACTCGGCGACGAGGCCTGCGAGCTGCGTCTGCAGCGCCGCGTGCTTTCGCTCGAGCATCTCCTCGCCGCGCACGGCTGCGGCCAGGCGCTGCGCTTCCTCGTCGGCGAAGCGAACGTCCTGCTGCGCGCGCGCCGAGCCGGTGAGGATGCCCTCGGGGCCCGGGTACACGTCGAGAAGGCGGATGCCGCCGGCCTGCAGGATGAACTCGCGCACCTGATTCGAGTGCGGCATGCCGCGCGACTTGATCACGTAGAGACCGCGCGTGCGCTCTCCCTGCATCTCGACGTCCCGCAGCTCGAGCCACGTGTCGATGAGCGAGGAGATTCCGGCCTCGGTCCCCACCATCCGCGCAGACGCGGTGAGGTAGGTCACGAAGCCGGTGATCTGACGCATCTTGAGCGAGTCGAAGAGGCGCACCATCATCGATTTGACGTCGCGCGCGTTGCCGATGCTCGTGAGGCTCGAGATCGGGTCCAGCACCACGAGGCGCGGCGAGAAGGCGTCGATCTCCTTGTTCATCTGGAGGAGGTGCATCTCGATGCCGTAGAGCGACGAGCGCGTCGCATCGATCTTGAGCAGCCCCTTCGCGCGCCACTTCTCGAGATCGAGCCCGAGAGACCGCATGTTGCGGACGATCTGGGACGGAGATTCCTCGAGCGCGAAGACGATGACGCGCTCGCCGCGCGCACAGGCCGCGTCGACCATGTGCGCAGCGAGCGAGCTCTTGCCCGTCCCGGCCGCGCCGGAGACCAGGATGGTGCTCGTCCGGAAGTACCCCTTCCCGCCCAGCATCTGGTCGAGGTCGGGAACGCCGGTCGACACGCGCTCGGTGGAGACCTCGTAGTCGAGCTGAACGCTCGTCATCGGCAGCACCGACAGCCCGCCCTCGTCGATGAGGAACGGATACTCGTCAGCGCCGTGGCTCGAGCCCCGGTACTTGACCACGCGAAGGAGTCGCGTCGTCACGAGGGAGTCGACGCGCTGGTCGAGCAGCACGACGCAGTCCGACACGTACTCCTCGAGGCCTTGCCGTGTGAGACCAGGCTCGCCGCGTTCGGCGGTGATGATCGCCGTCAGGTTGCGCTCCTTCAGCCAGCTGAAGAGTCGCTGGAGCTCGCTGCGCACGGTCACCGCGTCCTTCAGACGAGCGAACAGCACCTCCAGCGAGTCGATCACGACGCGCTTCGCCTTGACGGTGCGCACGGCGAGGTCGAGGCGGATGAAGAGCCCGTCGAGGGTGTAGTCGCCCACCTCCTCGGTCTCGCTCGGATCGAGCCGCACGTGCACCAGGGCGATCCGCTCGTCCTTGCGGAGGCGTTCGAGGTCGTAGCCGAGGGACGCGACGTTCGTCGCCAGATCGCTGGGCGTCTCCTCGAAGGCGACGAACACGCCGGGCTCGTCGAACTTCTCGGCCCCGTGGACGAGGAACTCGACGGCGAAGATCGTCTTGCCGCAGCCGGGCCCGCCGCAGAGGAGCGTCGGTCGGCCCGCCGGGAGGCCGCCGCGCGTGATGGCGTCGAAGCCGGCGATGCCGGTCTTGGCCTTCGCGAGGACGTGGGGGGAAGAGCGGGAGGAGGAGGGAGAGACGTTACGGAGCTTCTTCTTGGAGGTCAGTGGGCGCAGCATCGTCGTGGCTGAGTTGCACGACCCAAGCCGCACCCGAAACCGCGACAAAGGCCCGCCTTTGGCGATCCGTCCGCTGGGCAGAATGCCACAGCGGTCCTGAATCGCCCGTTCAGGCCGCAAGCCCGCCTGCGCGTGGCCACGGCAAGGGACACGATCGCGAGTGAATGTCGGTCAGGCGCTCTCGCAGGGCGCCGTCATCCACGCGGCGGCGCGCTCCACGGCAACCTGCGACGGCACGAGCGCGGCGGCGATCGCCGGCGGACGGCCCAGGAGCATCCGGACCTCGATGGTGCCCGTCGTGCCATCTCTTCGCGGAGCTCCACCAGCGCGTGGTCGAGGACCGGAGGTCCCCACTAGGGAGCGAGCTTTGGCTCTTTGGCGAAGAGGAGCACGAGGAACTTGTTGCCGAAGGACTCGAAGGCCTCCGTGGCCATCGCCTCGTAGACCTTCTCCTCCGCGGGGCCGGGCATGATGGTCTCGTCGTCCTTCAGCTGGCCGAGCGCGGCCTGCTTCATGATCTCGGCCTTCAGCTTCATCGGCTTCGGGTCGCCAGGGATCACGAAGATCGCCTCGAACGGGAACATGATGCCGACGTAGCTGCCGCGCGGCCGCGTGCTCACGTAGGAGTGACCCGACCACTCCGCCGCGTGCGTGATGAAGAGCGTGGGCACCTTCACGTCGGGAAGGGTCTCGGCATCGAAAGGAACCTGCGCGCCCGCCGTCACATCGAACAGCTCGGGGGAGAGGCCCGCGTCGAGCTTCGTCGAGAGCAGCTTGCCGAGGACGACCTCGCGCTTCGTGCTGCGCTTCTCGTCGAACTTGAGCGACGGGTACGAGACCTCGCCCATGAACGACGGCGTCTTCGCGACGTACTGATCGGCGCGCCCGAGCGACTCGCTCTTCTTCCGGCGCAAGCGCACCTCGACCTTCGGGCCGTGCTTCTCGGACCACGCGAACAGACGCTCGACGAACGCGACGACGTTCTTGTCCTTGCCCGGCGCGCGCTTCTTGTAGGCGTCGAGCTCGCGCATGTAGAGGGCGTGGATCGCCTCGCGCAGCTCCGGCTCGACCCCGTGCTCGGGGAAGTGCTTCGCGAACTCGTCGAGCGCCGCGAGCGTACCGGCGGCCTTCGCCTTCTCGAGCTCGCTCAGCATCGCGGCGCGGATCGACACGCCGACCTCGCTCGCGATCTTCGAGGCGGGGTGGTCCGTCTTGTACTTCAGCAGAGCGTCGACGGAGCCGGTGCGCTCGGCGTCGCGGAGCTCGGCGCGCGGGAGCAGCGTTCCGGCGACCTCCTCCTTGAACTTCGCGCCGCGCTCCAGGTAGGCGCGGTACGACTCGGTGTCGTTCGCCTGCGTCGCCCGGGCGTACATCGTCTTGTCGCTGCCGTTGTTGCGGAGCGCCCAGAGCGTGGGTGCCACGATCGCCGCGACGGCGAGCGCGACGACGGGGCCGAGCTTCCGCCAGGGCGGAAGCCGCATCTCGTACGGGTCTCGCGGACCGACCGGGCTCGAGAACCTCGGATTGTGGAGCGGGTCGACGGCGACGAGCTCCTTCGGGTCCTCGGTCGCCTTCGCGTGCATCGCGCGGTCGCGAGCGGCCTGCACGTCGGCGACGATGCTCGCGGCCTGCGCCGCATCGGCGACGGGGAACATGAACGTCGCGCCGCCCGAGAAGGCGACGCGCACCGAGCCGCCCTGCACGTCGACGCCGTTGAGGTCCTGCGTCCAGAAGACCTTGAACTGATCGCTCCGCGCGTCGATGAGGCACGCCGGGAAGAGATAGACGCCCGCGCCGTAGGGAAGCGCGCGCTCCCGAACGACGCGCGCAAAGGCCTGCACGAGGCCGAAGGCGATCCCGAAGATCAGCAGGGCGTAGAGGAGCAGCGCCTTCCAGGAGTGGAGCGCGAGGGAGCTGTCGAGCGCGCCGTAGCCGATACGCGTGACGACCACGAGCGTGACGAAGCTGCCGCCCGTGAGCGCGAGCCACGCGACCTTCGTAGGCTTCGCCGCCTTCGTCGCGAGCAGCGGCGCAGGCGGAAAGCCGCTCATCACGGAGCCGACGAATCGGTCCTGGATGGAGCGCGGGAGCTTATAGAAGTCGACGGCCTTCATCCCACCCGGAGCGAGCGTATCAGGCACTCTCGATACGTACGAGGTTACGTGCAAGAGTTGCGAGACCGACGAGGTCCTCGACGGCGCCGCCGAGATGCGGAGTCGCGATGGCCGCGCCCGATTCGGTCTCCATGCGCAAGCGGGCGAGCAGATCGCGGTCGCGTTGCGCTCGCCACCGCTCGGCGTCCGCGAGCTGACCGAGCTTCTTCAGCGCGACGTGCTCGGTCTCCCCTGCCTCCGGCCCGAGCTGGATGCTCTCCGGACCGAGGAAACCGCGGGTATAGGCCCAGCTCCGGTTGAGGACGTACCCGGCGAAAGGCAGCCCGAGCTCCTTGATCTTCGACTGGAAGAACGAGGCCTCGGCGAGCGCGGCGGGCTCGGGGCTCGTGACCAGCAGGAAGGCCGCGTCCTCCGACGAGAGCAGCTGCCGCACGGCCTCGGCATGGGCTCGCATCCCGCCGAACATGCCCGAAAAGGCGCCCAGGAAGCTCTGGAGGTCGCTGTAGAAGCCCTCCCCGAACGCGCGCGTGAACACGCGCTCGATCAGGTCGGACGCTGCCCGCATGAACGCGCCTTTCTTCGGGAGGAACACGCCGATGACGCGCTCGTCGAGGAACATGGAGAGCTTGCGCGGGGCCTCGAGGAACTCGAGCGCGTTACGCGAAGGCGGCGTGTCGAGCACGACGAGGTCGTATTTGCCCTCGGTCGACAGGGTGTAGAGCGCCTCGGCGGCGGTGTACTCCTGCATTCCGGCGACGATCTTCGAGAGGTGCTGATAGAGGCGATTGTTCAGGATTTCCTGGACGCGCGTCTCGTCTGTCGCAAGACGCCGCACCATTTGCTCGAAGACGACCTCGGGGCTCAGCATCCAGGCATAGAGCTCGCCGTGCACGGGGACTCCCAGCTCGTCGAGCTTCGCGCGCGGGACCGGCGACGGCGCGCGGGCCGCCTCCGGGATCCCCATCGCCTCGGCGAGGCGACGCGCAGGATCGATGGTGAGCACGAGCACCTTGCGGCCGTGGACAGCGCTCGCGACACCGATCGCCGCGGCGGTGGTCGTCTTGCCGACGCCGCCGGCGCCACAGCACACGATCACCTTCTTGTTGCGCACCAGCGGGTCGACGAAGGTCGTCGTGTCGCGCAGGCCGGGAAGCACGTCGGGCGGCCTCGAGCTCATACCACTCCCTCTACCGCCATCAGCGAAGCCATCTCCTCGGCGAGACGCGGACCGTCGAGCCAGACGTCCTGGAGCGAGACGATCGGCACCGTCACCTCGCGCCGCAGTCGCGTGAGCGCGACGCGCGAGCGATCGATCCGTTCGAGCGTTCGTTCACCGAGCGTCGGCGCACGGCCGCTCAGCATCGTTCGCACGGCCTCGCGCTCCTCCGGGCTGAACGGGTCGTACGGCACGCGGTTGACCATCACCTGCGCGAGCGGGATGTCGTGGAGCTGGATGCCCTTCGCGAGCTCGAGCGCCTCGCTCACCGGAAGCGTCTCGGGGAGCGTGACGACGATGGCGCCCGTCCGGGTCTCGTCAGTCAGGAGATCGAGCCCCTCACGCACCGCCGCCGCGATCGGGCCGGTCGGGATGACCCGCAGGAGCGACGCCGGGATCTGCGCGAGCGCCAGGGCATGCCCCGTCGCGGGGAGGTCGACGATGATGAGCTCGTGCTCGTCCGTCCCGTCCCTGTGCTTCATACGGACGAGGTCGAGGAGCCGGTAGAGCACGCCCATCTCGGGGAAGGTCGGGGCCGCCGCGAGAAAGCGTCGGATGGCGGCAGACCGCATCGCGGCGTCGGCCAGGAGCTTCATCGGCAGGACGTCCCGGAGAAACCGGGTGTGTCCCAGGTGGGGGGCGAGCAGGACGGCCTTCAGGTTGGGCGCGACGCTCACCGGCTCGATGTCGAGGCGCTCGACGCCGAGCGCGTCCGCAAGGGCAGAGCTCGCCGCGGGGTCACCCACCATCTCCGCACAGAGCACGCGCTTGCCCTGACTCGCCGCATAGCGGGCGAGCGAAGCCGTGACGGTCGTCTTTCCGACGCCGCCTTTGCCCGTGACGAGCACGGCACGCAAGGGAAGCAGCCTCTTCAAGCGAATCCATGCGTATCACCTGCAGTGCTACGCTGTCTGCCATGCCGAGCAAGGACGCGGACGACGAGATCGAGGTCCGGTGCCCCGAGTGCGGAGCGGTTGTCCGCGTGGCGGTGGCCGAGGCCGAACGAACGAACAAGGCCAAGTGTCCCAACGGGCACGAGGTGCCGCTCGCAAAGGCGCTGGGCTGAGCGGGTGAGCGGGGCCGCGCGCGTCGGGGTCGTTGCCGTGGCGCTCGCCCTGGTAGGCGTGCTCCATGCCGGCTGTGGCGAGGACGCGAAGGAGCTCTTCACGCGGCCCTTCGACGCCGGCACGGACGCCGACGCGAGCGGCGAGGCCGGGCCCGAGGTGGACCCGACGCTCGGCGGGCCGTGCACCGAGGACGCGCAGTGCGACGACGCCATCACCTGCACGTTCGACAGCTGCGACAAGACCTTGCTCCGCTGCCGGAACGTCCCGGACGACTCGCTCTGCGCCGACCCTCTCTACTGTAATGGGCGCGAGCGATGCGTCCTTCGCCTCGGGTGCGCGGCGGGCCCGGTCGTCACCTGCCAGGACGACGACCCTTGCACGGTCGATCGATGTGTCGAGGCCACGAAGGGCTGCGAGCACAATCCTCGCGATCTCGACGGCGACGGCGACCCCGACAACCACTGCGTCGGGAGCCGCGACTGCGACGACCTGGACCCGGACGTGGGCTCGAACCACGCCGAGATCTGCGGCAACGGCAAGGACGACAACTGCAACGGGATCCCCGACGAGACCCCGTGCCTCGCGCCTGCGAACGACGTCTGCGAGACGGCGCTCCCCGTCACGCTCGCGTCGAACCAGGTCGGCACGTTCCTCCTCTCCACGGCCGCGGCCAAGCGCGACTACGCGAAGACCGGCTGCCCTCAGGTGCAGACGCCGACCGCCTCGAAGGACGTCGTCCTGAAGATCGTGGTCCCGGCCGGCGCGCCGCAGGACGTCGAGGTGTGGGCCAACGCGCAGGAGTCGAAGAACGAGGTCGCCGTCGCGCTCCGCGCGGGCGCGGGCCCGGACGATCTGCCGGCCTGCAAGTCGGATGCGGCCGAGGTCGGCTGCGGACACATCGCCGCGTCACCGTCTGCGCGCGCGATCGCGCGCAACCAGCCCGGCGGCTCGCTCGTCTACGCGATCGTGACGACGCAGCAAGCGGGCGCCGTGGACGTGAAGGTGCGCGTCTCCGACGTCGTCGCGAAGCCCGCGAACGAGTCGTGCGCTTCGGTCCCCGTCGACGTTCCGCTCGACGTGCCGATCACGGTGGCGCTGATCGACGCGGCCAAGGACGTCCCGAGCGCCTGCGACAAGGTGCAGACCGGCGAGCTCACGTACTCGTTCACGGTGCCCGGCGCGCTTCCGATGGACGTACAGATCTTCGCGTCGACGCTGGTGGGCAGTGGCCAGCCGGTCGTCTCGCTGCGCGACGCGGCGTGCGCGGACGAGCTCCGCTGCCGCGTCGGTTCGGTGCTGCCGCTCTTCGCCAGGAAGCTCGCCCCCGGCCCTCACGTCTTCACGGTGGCGGGCACGAGGCAGATCGACGCGAGCATCCTCGTGAAGGCGTATCCGGGCACCGACCCGCCGAACGACCAGAGCTGTACGACGGCGGAGTCGCTCGTCCCGAACGTGGCGTTCCAGGTCCCGCTCGCGAAGCACGAGGACGCGATCAAGAACGGCTGCCTCCCAGGCGGGCCTTCCGCGGCGTACAAGCTCGATCTCGCCGTCGAGAGCGACGTGCTCGTCATCGGTCGCTTCCCGGCGAACGAGGCCGGCTCGGTCTCGCTGAGCAGGCCGGGGTGCGGTACCGCAGACCTCGTCGTGCCGCCCGGCTGCGCGATGGGACCGTCGCCGCAGCGAGTCTCGGCGAGAAAGCTCCCGGCCGGCAGCTATCGCGTGGTGGTGGCCGACGAGCTCGGCCAGACGGCGCAGCTCACGGTGCTCGTGAGGCCGAGCGTTGCGCCGACCGCCGTCGGGCCCTCCGACAGCTGCCTCGCGCCGTTCTCGCTCCCTGCCGCGGGCGGGTTCTTCATCGGTGACACGACGAGCAGCGCCCCCGACTTCAGCGCCGGCTGCGATGCACCGGGCCAGCCGATCGGCGGAGCGAACGACCAGATCCTGAAGCTCGCGCTCACCCAGAAGCAGCGTGTGGTCCTCGACATGATCGGGTCGTCGTACGCGACGATCCTCGATGTCCGGCAGGGCGCGGCGTGCCCGGCAACGGAGGTCCCGAACGCGTGCTACGTGGGGTTCAACGCGAGCCGCAGCTTCCTCGATCTCACGCTGGATCCGGGCAGCTACTGGGTGCAGGTCGACGGCTACAACGGCGACCGGGGCGCGTGGAACCTCGACGTGCGCGTGCTGCCTCCGTAGCTCCAAGGGTTCGATCGTCCGAGCTCCGGAGGAGCCCGCGCATGTGCGGAAGTTCCCGATGTCGGGCTTCTCGCGCCGAATACCCTCGGCGTCCGCCATTGGTCGCGCCTTCTCGGCGGCCTCCTCTACGCGACGTCACCACGGCTTTCGTGGCCCTTGCTTCTGCGACGCACCTTCGACATCGACATTCTGGACTGCGCGAAGTGCCATGGCCGCTTGCGGGTCGTCGCGGCGATTGTGGACGTGCGCGATGCCCGCACGGGGCGGAGGCGCTCCGCGGCGGCTGGACCGTCAGGCAGCTCGAGCGCCAGTTCGACAGTCAGTCCTATCAGCACACAGCGCTCTCGCGGAACAAGGTCGCGATGCTGCAGAAGGGCGCGATCGCGAGGTCAGCGGATGCGGTCAGCCCGGAGCAGGAGATCAAGGAGCCGTTCGTTCTTGAGGATTCTCGTCCCTCGAATCGAGCTCGGAGAATTAGTTCTTACTCAAGTGGGGACTTGGTCCCCCTCGCTCGCTGCGCTCCCGAGCCTCCCCGACTCGCCTTCGGCGAACCGTGCTTCGCACGGCGCCTTCGGCGTGCGAAGCACGCCGGTCGCCGAAGGCGAAACCCGGGGGTCCCCGACACGAAGTGGCGGGGGGCGGAGACCGCAAGGGTGAAGCCAAATGGCCGAGTGCGATAGGACCAGTGAAGTCGTTGACGTTGACCAAGATGTTCTGAGTCAACGTCTGGGCGTTCACCTCCACGTTCACGTTCACGTTCACGTTCACGTTCACACCACGTCAACGTCAACGTCAACGCCAACGCCAACGCCATCTTTCGGCCGGACCTCGGGTCGTCACGAGC
>Ga0105047_10000640_pt1 | contig 60460 bp, 46 predicted proteins | sample MAT04_FD_78384 | JGI IMG/M metagenome (GOLD analysis project Ga0105047, IMG submission 78384) | Freshwater microbial communities from Lake Fryxell liftoff mats and glacier meltwater in Antarctica - MAT-04 (megahit assembly) | ecosystem: Environmental > Aquatic > Freshwater > Ice > Liftoff... | reverse complement strand
ACGTTGTGACGTGGCTATGTCACCAACGGTGGTGACGTGGCGCGCCGGAGGCAACGAGCAACAGCGGCCGGCGCGTTGAAGCGGGCCGAGTTGGGAACTACGATTCCGTTGCTTTGATCGATCAACAACGTGCAAAGGATGGATTGTCATGACGCAAAAGACCTACGCTGTGCCTGAAGGCAATCACTACGACAATATCACAAACCATCTGCGGTATCTGAACGACAAGATCGTCGACGCATTTAATCAGTTCATCACACTGACGACTGCCATCGTTGGCGGTGCGATCTACCTCGAAACTACGCTGGACGCGGCAGACGCTAGACGCAACGGCCTGCGGTACTCTGCCATCGCATTGTTAGTTGTCGTCGGCATCGCCTCGGCGGTGCTCATGTGGGCGAATGACAAATCGTGGCACGCCTATCGAGAAAAGCTAAGTCAACTGTTTCCGGAAATCGATCCGCCGAAAAAGGTAACCAGAAAGACGGCAGAGAGGCTGATGTACTTGCTGATCGTTGTAACGTGCTTAGGCTTTATCTTTGCGAACCCATTGGTTTCGCCGAAACCGGCATCGACGTCGCCAAGTTCAAACCAACCCACGGCTGCGCCGTAGTTGTTGGTCGTAGTTCCCAACTCGGCCCGCTTCAACGCGCCGGCCGCTGTTGCTCGTTGCCTCCGGCGCGCCACGTCACCACCGTTGGTGACATAGCCACGTCACAACGTCGCCACGTCGCCCACGATCGCGCGTGCCGCGTCGTTGCGCCGTGCTCGATTCCACGCTCCACGCCACGCGCTCGCGGCCACGTGGCCAACGTGGCCAACGTGGGTGGTTGCCACGTTGCTGGTCCAATAGGTACTCCGCCGCCGAAACTAGCCCCCCTACATCCCCGGGGGGAAGCGCCGCAAAGGAGACAGTCTTTCTTGGATTGAGTCATGAAGAGGCCAGTTGCCTTCGCTCCGCGTCACGTTTCCGCGCGAAGATCGTTGCGGGTGCAGACTCGTACTCCTCCGATGCCGCCTTCGTCCAGACGTAGTCACATCGCAGGAGCTCCTCGGGCGAGCGAGAGTGCTCCAACGCAAACGGCACTTCCGGCAAGGCTGATGAGAGACCTTGGTCCATCGCAACCCTTGCGTGAGCCCAGGCGACCACCCACGCTGCCAACTGAGGCAGCTCCTCGATGGTCGCGGTCAGCTCGAGTTTCGAGCCGTACCGAGAGACTCGCGCAACCGGGAACTGCGCTCGCGCCTGATGCTCCAGTTTCGTTGCCGGCGCATGCCCACTCGAGTCGTGGTGATTCAGGTGAATGCGGGGCACCACCCGCCGATAGTTCGTGGGGCCATTGAAATCCCCGACGTACGGCAACACCAGGACGTGGTGGTAGACGCACATTGCCGGCCCCCACATCGCAGGCCAAGCGTGACCATGCTTGGTGAACCAGGCATGGAGCGGCATGCCGGATTGTCGAGCCAAATTGACGAAGAACTCACGGAGACTTCGAGTTGCGTTCATCTTGCCGATTCCCCTTTCGGTTAAGGTGCCAAAAGTGCCGCGAAGTGCCGCGAGGTGCCGCGACACTAACACTTGTAGCCAGGTTCCTACCCGCGTGCGGGCGCGTGTGCGCGAGCGCGCCTGCGCCCGCGTACAATTACAAGAGGCGGTGTCGCGGCACTTCGCGGCACTTTTGGCACTGACCTGGCAGAGTGGGAGGGTTACGCAGGACGCGTTGCCGTGAGCGCTGTGAGCGCCGTGAGCGCTGTGAACATTTGAGTTAAGCAAGTTGCACCCCCTCGATGAACCGACCCGTGATGTTGCTGCGTCGTGTCTTGGCATGCGGCACCGCCGCTTGAAGGTCTCGACTGAAGCTCTGGACGGTGCCGGGATGATCGCGACCGTTGTCGCTGCACCACTGGCGCCAGGCGTCGTAGAGTCCCTTCAGGTCGCATCGGAGCACTAGTCCCACCTGGCAGCACTCTCGGACGAAAGCCCCGATCGGACTCAATAGATCCTCCAGCGCCTCCGAGGCCGCCCGGCCCGACTCGGGCTCGACGAACCGACCCTCGCGCCGCAGATTGTGCCACCCCTCCACGGCCCATTTGAGGATGCCAGGCAACTCCGGAACCAGCTTCTCGGTAAGCGATAGGTCTTCGCGACCGAAGAAGCTCTGCGTGAAACGGAGGATCACGAACCGGCCAGCCAGCGCACCGCTGGTCTCGCTCAGACGGGGCAGTTCGTTCGTGAGAAACATAAACCGCGTTGGCAGCTTCATTGTCACGCTGCCCAAGTACTTGCGGTCGATCGTCAGCGTGTCTTCGCCGCTAATACAGAGCAGACGCTCGACGACGGCTGCGATGTTGTCGCCGGCGAAACGGGCGTCGGAAACGACAGCCAGGATCTTGCCGATCAGCGGCTGTAGACCGAACGGACCGGCCAGGCCCGATGTCGTGGGCCCGCAGATGTTTCCGGAGCCGATCAGCCGGGCTAAGATGCGGGCGATGGTTCCTTTGCCGGAACGCTTGGCGCCGACCAGGAGCATCATCTTCTGTTGGCTGGTGTCGGCCGTCAGGCAGTAGCCGAACCAGGACTGCAGCAGGTTGATCGACGCCGGATCGTTCGGAAACACCTGGCCCAAGAACTCCAGCCACAACTGCGGCGCGGCGGCATCCGGGTCGTAGTCGAACTCCAACGCATTGGTGACGAAGAGCTTCGGTGAGGGATCGAGCCGCGTGAGCGTCGGCAGATGCAGCACCGTGGATCGGCAGGGCAGCAGTTCGCCGGCCGGCGGAACGCCCGTAGCATCGCCAATCCAGGTCGGCGGCGAGAGCGTGCTTGGCAGGTGGACGAGCGTGCGGATGGAGTCGAGGGCCGACTTGATCGTGCCGGGATTTGACTCGAAATCGACCAACTCAGGTTCTCCGGAGCGACGACTCATGACGTACCTCAAAGAGTTGTGGAGCCAGGGTTGCAGCAACTGACACAGCGACTCGTCTTCGACTTCGAGATAGCGATTCTCGCGCCACCCCAGCAGCATTCCCGCGTAGCTCTGAAGTGTGCGGCCATGCGGGTGTGAGTAAGCCTCATCCACAAACGTCTGGGCGGTAGGCAGTGTCCGCCGCGGAGACAATACAAGCCGGCCCGTCGCCGGGTCGCGGCTACCAAGCTCCACGGGCGCGTGGGCGTCCTCGGGTGCATCATCCTGTCCGTCATCGGCTTCGGCGGCTACGGCCCGCACGGGAGCGGGCAGCGTTGCTCTCGTAATCGCCGGCGCCGCTTCGACGGACGTAAGCAACGCGGCGCGAAGCTCATCAGGCGCGAGCGAATCACGAGCTTCGATCCATTCTGTGACGTCCTTGAACCCTTCGGGAACGGGAACGATCCGAACCTCGGTCGCACGCCCAAGGAGCCGCCTTGCAACATCGGTGGCGTGGTCGGAACCGACATCGCCGGCGTCCGGCAGAATCGCGGCGCGCCGGCCGGCCAGGTGCGAATCGTCGGCGAGCCGGGACCACTTGCCTGCACCGCCCGGGTTGCAGGTGGCAACGAGCTCCAAGGAGCGGATGCTTTCGACGTCCTTCTCGCCCTCGACAACGAACACCCACTCAGCAGGATCAGCAGCAGCCAGCTCCGGAAGCCGGTACAAGACCCGCGGCGTGTCGCCAAGATTCCAGGACCAGCCCCCGTTGCCATCCGGTCGGCGCTGTCGGAACGACTTCGGCTCGAAGCGGACGACCTGGAAGAGGAGCGTTTCGTTGACGTCGCGATAGTCATAGGTGGCAACGATCGATGACTGGGAGCCGAAGAACGACTTGGGAACTGCATTTGGGGGAAACAACTCATTGAGGCCGATCCCAAGTGCCCGTGTCACTTCCATGGTGCTGCACGTCGCATGGCAATGGAGCAACACCCGTCCGTCGTCGCCGCGGGAGACACTCAGGCTGGACTTGCGGTCTTCGTGCGACGGGCAACGGGCTTCCCATTGGTTGGGGCCGAGGTGTCGGACGCCCTTCAGCAGCCCCAGCACATGTTCCACCGGATCGCCATGAACATTGCGTGAGCGCTCACGCTGAGAGCGCTCGCGCTCACGGGCGCTCACAGGGCGCTCACGCCCCACGGCCAGGGGGTGCGCATTGCCGGATTGTGCCCCATCGGTGGGGGCGCTTCCGTGAGCGCTCACGGTCCACTTGTGAACTACGCCTGCGGACACCCCCAGCTCGGCGGCTATCTGCCGGAGGCTCATTCCCGCTTGGCGCAGGGCGATCGCACGCTCCTGGGGTGATTCGCTCACTCCAAGAACCTCCCGATCGCATTCCGCACGTCCTCGACCGACCGCGCCAGCACGTAGACCCCGCCGAGGCGTTCGATCATCGCCTGGTAGCACTTCTGCTCGGGCGATTGGCGTCCGTCCTCGCTTTTGACCTCTACCTCCAGTCGAACGCCGCCGGGCAGAATGCCGGTGAGATCGGCCTGGCCGGGAACGCCGAAACGAACGACCCGCCGGCCGATGCGCGCCACGCCTGTGTTGGCCCGCCAAAGTCTCAAACGCGGATTGGTGCCGAACACCCGCAGAATCTCATTCTGAATTTCTTGTTCCGTCATGCTGCCACCTCCATGCGTTGCTTCTTCACCTCCGTCACAAACCCGCGGGGCCAGACGCCAAATGCATCCTTGAATTTCCAGCTGGCCCAGCCCGGACGGTAGCCACGCTCTCGAGCGACGGACGTGAACTGCTCGAACACAGATCGCTTTTGATCAGTGGTCGCCCGCTTGGGATCGATGAGCTCTCCGCCGAATACCAGCGGCCACGTCCCAAACCGCTCGTTGAAACGAAACTCGCTCCAGGCCTCCTTAAATCCATGCTCGATCCGCTCCGTTTCGAGCGCCAGCCACACTTCACGCCGATAGTTGAAGGCCGTGTCATCGAATGCAATGAGCTCGCCGGCGCCTTCGATGGGCGGGAGTTCCCGATCGGACTCGGTCGGTTCGGCCTGCCACCCGCAGTTGGGGCAAACCGGATGCACGGGCTCATAGAGCAGAAAGCAGGCCGCGCAGCGCCGCAGCCCGAGGGGCTCGCTCTGGCGGACCAGCTCATCGCCGAGCGAGTAATTGAGGCGCCGGGTCACCAAGCCGTGGGCGTGATGGTTGCCGGCATGATCCAGGACGATGGCCGCTTCCTTGTTGGAGCAGGCACGCATGGCCCGGCCGACCATTTGAATGTGCAGATTCAGGCTGGCGGTCGGCCGAGCCAGGATTGCGCATTCCAGCGAAGGAAGATCCCATCCCTCGGTGAGCACCATGCAGTTCGACACCACCAGCGTTCGACCTGCACGTAGTCGCTCGAGGATCGCCTCGCGCTCCGGCCGAGTGAGCGTGCCGTCCAAGTGCTCGGCGGGCACGCCCGCATTTTGAAACGCCTCGACGATGGCCCGCGAATGCGGCACGTCGACGGCGAACGCAACGGTCCGCTTTCCCGCGGCACGCTGCTGCCAAGTCTGTACGATGCCGGCGTTGTGAGACTGTGTGTTGGTCCGCTGCGCGAGGCCTTCCAGGCTATAGTCGCCTGCGATCACGCGGATGCCATGAAGGTCCGGAGACTGCGAGGCAAACACCTTCGGCCGGCAAAGCACCCCAGCGTCACATAGCTCGTCGGCGTAGGCCGCAACCACGAGCTCGCCAAAGGTCCCGCCAAGACCTCGGCCATCGAGACGAAATGGCGTCGCGGTCAGTCCGACCACGGCGGCGTCAGGATAGAACGCTAGCACGCTCGCAAAACCACGCGCTGTGACGTGATGTGCCTCGTCGACCATGATGAGCCCAACCGGAGGGCGCTTACGCTGGGCGAGGGATTGAACGGAGGCTACCTGCACCTGAGCCCAAGGCGTCGCGCGGTAGCCGGCCATGACGATTCCAACTTGCAGGCCGTGCGCCATAAGCCGCAACGCGGCTTGGTCGACAAGCTCCTTGCGGTGGGCAAGCCACAGCGTTCGCCTGCCAAGTCGCTCGACAATGGCCGTGCCCATGGACGACTTACCTGATCCGGTCGGGGCGACGAGGAGGGGGCGACAGTTCAGCGTGTCGATGACTTGCTGAACGGCCCGCTCCTGGTAGTCCCGCAGTTCATGTCGAGAGGAGATTTCCATTCCGTCGTTTCCCCTGAGTCTCGGGACGATATCCAATGAGCGCATTGCAAACGCGGCAGACAGTCCGAATCCGCCCGCCCACCGGCGCTTCGTCGCGCCAGTGGGTCGGGTCGGCATGCGAATGCGTCTGCCGCCGCTCTAGAAAGGGACGATCTTCTTCGGCCCCTCCGTAACGACCCGAGCCCACTCGACCGGAGTGAACTGCTCGGGCTTCTTGCCGGGAACCAGCTCCCCCAGCACCCGGAACCACTCGGCATCGAGTTGCGCCTGCGTCCACTCGGGCGAGCAGGCGGCGGCGAAGACACTCCAGGCCTGTTCCACCGAGGCGCCCTGAGGCGCGGCCGCAGGTGGGGCCGACTTCACGGCGGGCCTGGCCGCGGGAGCCGCCGGTTTGCCGGCCGGTTTCGGAGCGGGCGCCGGTGTCCCGCCAGCGAGTGCCCGGAACTTCGATCCCAGGCGCGTGTTTACCGCCTTGCGGACCTGGTCATCGGCCTTCCGCACCCCACCGCCCGTCGCGTCTTCGGAGTCGACGTACTTCACCTTGATCTTCTGCTTGCCCTCGTACTCCTCGAACGCCAGTTTCACCTGCACGATGCGATCGGCCATGTCGGCATCTTGCAGCCAGAACGGATCGCGACCGTCCCATCCGAAGGCCCGCTTGAGCGCGTCGATCTGCGAGGTGTTGAGCGAGCCGTCCTTCTTCTCCAGGAAGAAGTAACCGGTGATCTCGAAGTCCTGGTCGAGGGACAGCCATTCGCCGTTGACCAATTCCTCCAGCAACTTGAACTCGCAGGCGAAGGTGGCCAGGTTGTTCTGGCCGCTCTCGCCGACGCCACGTTCCGCCACCGCCGCCTTAAACCGTCCATCACGATCGGGAAGCATCTTTAGAACCTCCAAAGTAGGAATTGAACGCTCGCCCTCGGGCATCAGCCCAGGAGCGACTGCCACTATGTCTGGTCGTATTTGGTCAGCGGCATCGGCTCGCTGATCGTGCGGCTCTTGGCCATGCAGTGAGGGAGTTCGGACGGATAGATCGTCCGCGTGCCCGAACCCTTCCCCTTGCGATCCTTGACGGCCACGTCGTAGCCGACGAATAGGACGTGGTCGGCCCATTCGCGAACCCGCAGTCGGATCGACGACTTGCCACTGGCCGGCGACTGAAGTCGCGGTTCGTACCGAATCCAGTCTTCGCCATCGGGGTTGGGAACGTTCGACGTGCAGTCGTGGCAGATCATCACCACGTTCCGCCCGGCGCGGGTGTGCTGGTCGAGATCGCCCAGTAGCGTGAGGAACGTGTCGTAGACGTGGACGTAGCCCTTGCCGAATCCGTAGTCCTCGATCCGCTGAACGCGGTTCCCCTTCTCGTGCGGGACGGTGGCCACGGTGTATTCGGCCGCCAATTCCTCAGCTTTGGTGGCCGAGTCGATGACGATCGTCTTGATCTCGTCCCAGCCGGGAGCGTGCAGCGCCTCGCGCATCTGCGCCCAGGTGCTGACGCCGGTGACCGGGCGGAGATCGAGCCCGAGACCCGAGGCGTGCAGCTGCGGTTTGAGACGCGGTAGCGAGTCGTCAAAGTCGAAGAACGCCACAGGGCCCGGGGCGCTGGCGGCGACGGACGTGTTATGCGTGACGATGAAGTCGTCGGTCACGTAGAGGCCGTCCAGCGCCTCCACCTGGATGCATTGGCACGGCTTGCGCCCGATGGGCTCTACGCTTCGGATGGAGTGTCGGATCGCCCAGCGTGGAGCAGCCCACCGTCCCAGGTGTTTCGCCGAGGAGACCGGGACGACGTCCTTCGGAAAGCTGGCAAAGATCCGATAGGCAATGCGGCCGCGTTTTTTCTCGCCGCGGTAGGTGAACGAGGGCTCTTTGACCATACACTTCGTCGAGCCGCCCAGCGATCGAACGAGGAAACAGAAGTCTTGCCCCAGTTGGTCGCTGCTCGTGGAGTACTCGATGGAGCCTGGGTTCGTAACGTGGCCGTCCGTATCACACAGGCCCCGCAGCAATTCAAGCCGCTCGCACACGGAGGCGAAGAGGTACTGTCGAGGGATGAACTTGTCGTAGGAGTGTTTGCCATACAGGCCCAACTCGCACAACGCGGCTTTCAGGTCGGAACCCTGATGGTGCACTCGAAGCCGTCGTTTGACGCGTAAGCCAATATCGCCATTGGCGACGCAGACGTCGCTGTCTGCCACACTCGAGGACACGAGCTCCTGAATGTCCTGTTCGGGATTGTGAATGTTTACGCTGCCGCCTTGAGACGACCCATCGCCCAGGTAAACTCCCAGCAGCCACGGGGCGACGGGCAGAGGCTCGTGCTGTGAGGCGAAGTGCACTGGCTTGACGCGCGGCACATGGTGGTTGAACTCACGGCCATACCGCAGCGTCCGGCGGATACTGGCGAGTGGGCGTACCGCGCCGGGCAATCCCTGACCGCGCTCCGTGACCGTTCGCGTGTGCCATAGATGGTCATCGCAGCACTCCGTCGTCGAACCGTCCCGGAAGACGACACGGAAGACGTCCTTTTCGCCTTGGGGGTAGACTCCCAACACACGGCACGGCTGGCCGTTGGAGCCGATCACGGCGTCGCCGACGACGATCTCCCCCATCGGCTTAAAGCCAGTGGGCGTGAGAACCTTTGCATCCAGGGGCTGGGCTTTGCCGATGCCGCCCGGCCCGTACAGGACGATGCGATGGCCGGCAGCGTCCTGAATGGGGCCGAACGCAACCTTGGACTGCGGTTTTGCGATCGGCGCTGATGGGGAAGCAGTGCGCGGCGGAAGAGCCGGGCGCGTAGCGGGAGCAGGCATACAATATCTCCTAGTTAGGTTGCGATGGGTCCGGATCAGGCCGCGGCCAGTTCCGGGTGGACGTCGCGCAGAATCTCGAAACCGGAAGGCGCGATGCCCGGCTCGACATGAATCGAGTTGAGGCACAGGTTGGCGAATTGGCAGTAGTCGCAGGTCATCTTGCCGACGTTGCGGAACCAACGACTGTGCCGTTGGGTCTCCTCAAGCTGCTCGGCCTGTTGCCAAAGCTCGACCTGGAACTGGGCCAGTTCGTCCTCCAACCGCGGTACTTCACGGCGCTGGAAGTAGAACTCGGGCCGCTCACCGATGTCGGCCAACAAGCGTTCGCCATACTCGACGGGCGATTCGGGGCGGGATTGCAGGACGTAGCCGAGCTTCGAGTCGCCGGTTTGACGCGGCTTGCCGGCCGCCGTGAAGACCCGCTCGCCCTCCGCGTTGAGGACGACTTTGTGGCCGTCGTCATCGAGGAGTGGGACCTGGACCGGCTTGATCGTAGGCTTGCGTGTGACGTCGTAGAGGACCGTGGTCACGTCGAACCCCAGCGCCCGTGCGGCTATCACGTACAGTGAGATCTGCGGATCGCACCGCAGGCGAAGCCAATAGTCGCTGTCGGATGAGATGTCTTCGCCGGAGGTCTTGTACTCCAGTACGGCCAGGCGGCCATCCGGCAAGCGGACGATCCCGTCAATCTTGCCAGCGACGACAAACGACGGACTTGCTTGGCCAGTGGCGGGGTTTACCAGCGGAATCTCGAACGCCTGCTCGACGCCCAGGAATTCGAGTTCGTCCGCGGCATAGCGCCAGAAGTATCCCGCCAAGAGATGTCGGACGGTCTCGCGTTCGACCTCCCATTGCCACGGATCGGCCCACACGGGTCGTTCGTCGTACGCGACGGCGACTTGAGCGACGGCCAGGTCAGCGTCCAGCCCGCGATTTCGCGCCTCCAGACCGGCATGAAAAGCCGAACCGAGCCGTAGGGCGTCTCCTTCTCGAACTCGCGACAAACCTAGTTCGTAGCGGTAGTAGTGTTGCCGTTGGCAGCGGCGGAGCGATGCAAGCCGCGTCGATGTCAATCGTGTAGGAGTTTTCATGTTGCTTGTTCCGGTTCTAGAGGAGGTAGCCGTCGATGCCGGCCGCACGGAATCGCTGGCGCAGTAGGTGGCGTTCCCACGTGGTGATGGCGGGCGGCGTGGCGGCCATGTTTGCGAGGCACGCCTTGCGGAGGTTGTCGGGAAGCCCCGCGACGACTGCAGAAACATCTTGTTTGAGTTGTGCCAATTCATGCTCTCCACGCGGGTATGTCTGAAGGCGCCGCGTGTGACAGTCGGCGGGGACCAACTGGTTAGTCATGACCGTGCGGCCATCGTGGTCCTCGACCGTCCCCCATAGCGCCTCGGACTCTATATGTCCGTGGAACGAATCGCAGCGCGCCTTCAGGAGAGTCGCGGCCCGCCGCACGACGACCCGCTTGGCGAACGTTTGCCAGGCGGCTTGCGATGGATCGAACCAGCACGCCCGACGGCAGAGATCGGTGCGCAGGTCCTGCTCGAAATCTTCCTGCGACCAGACGACGCCGGACTGGAAGCACTCGGCGCGCGCCAGGCGGCGCGCAACTCGCGCGATCCACCAACGCACGACGCGAACTTCCATGAGGTCGGAGATGTTTAGATCGATGGACACGGTCGCCATGCTGTTCCTTCTCTTGCTAGGCGGCCTTGTGCCGCAGACGCCGACCTGTAGCCATGATCCGTCTGCGGTACTGACTAAGCCGCAGGACCTGCTCCTCGTTGATGCCACCACTTTTGGGCAGGCCGTTCGTCAGCCGCCGCAAGTACCGCTCGGTGGCGGCAATGAGTTTGCCTGCCGACAGTCGCCGCCTATCCAGTAGGGACTCCAGGTCGTCGATTGCGTTCTGGACCTCGGACATCCGGCAACGGGCATCGAATTCGCACAACGGCGTGGTCATGATTCTGCTCCTCCGAAAGCTCTGACTGGACAAATGCCAACTCAAACCGACCGCGGCGGACCTGGCAGAGTTGGGCCAGGCCCCGCGCGGCGAGTTCTTCCCAGGCGGCCTCTCCGCGGGCCACCTTCCGTGCAGCGGCGCGGTAGCACGCCTCGCACAGTCCCCGGGCGCGCGCCGTTCGGCGGCACCCGGGAACGAGACAACGTTGGGGGCGGGTCATGGGCGGTTCCTCCCAATTCCGAACCGCTCCCGCAGGGCCTGTTTCATGTCGGCCCGGTTGGAACGCGGGCGACGGGGCACTGGCTGGTCGGCCGACGCGTTGAGCGCGGCGATGAAGCGTTCGAGCGCTTCTTCGCTGGTATACCGTCGGCCCCCCACGATCACGGTTTCGAGGACTACGCCTCGGCGCCCCGTCAGCGCCCACAGCCGGACGGTTTCGTAGTGCAAGGGTTTTCCCCCCGCACGCCCCGGAAACCGTCGGCACACGTCGGACAGCGCCAAAAGCGTGTCCTGCCGCACGTCGATCATCGTCCCGCCCTCGCTTGCCCCTCGACAGATGAGCACAAAAATACACAAAAAACACCAAGCGTCAACTAGGAAAACAAGATCGCGTCCAAAGCGACGGCGGCGTAATGGGTTAGTGTGTTGACAAGTGTGGACATCATGTGGATACTTGCGCATAAGAATCCACAACCACACGCTCGCGACTAACCCTTGGAAGTGCCCCATGCCTGAGAAAAAAGGGGGCTTGCACGACACGGAGAGCCTGCAGAACATCGCGCAGCGGCTAGGGACGGTGCGCGATCGGCTCTTGGCGCTACGGGATGGGTTGCAGACGCCCGTGGGCAAGAAACTCGGGAAACTCTGGGTGCTTGGCCACCCGAGCATGATCCGCGGGCTGGAGTTCTTGGAGCACTTCGCCGATCAGGGGCATCGAGCGTTTCAGGAAGCGCTGACCAAGGAAGGTCAGTTCGAAGCGCAAGACACGCCGCCAAAGGCTAGGGCGAGGAAGTGAGAGACGTCCGTCGCTTCGTCCTGCGATGAGGCGTAACTGTTCGGCGGATTATGCCGCCGGCCGGCTTCTGCTAACGCCGCAACCGCGGGTCCGCCCGTACTCTCAATTCACGATCAATAATCGACCAACCCGATAGGGTGGCTCCCCGTCGAAAATGGGTGTGGATTATGCCGCTCCGATAATGCCGCATCGCACATCGAAGTGAAGCTCCGTAACTGTTGTGCTCGGCAGCAGTTGAGCATTAGAATCGTGGTCGTGTCGATTGCGCGTTATGCCGCCGGAGTGGCCATCGCAACTAATTACGACGGCGCTTTTCCGGCGGCAGAATTACATAGTTGGCCGAAAGCCCATGCGTAATTCACTCACGATTGTCTTCGCCGTCATCGTAGCTGCGGTATGCTCTCGGCCATTGATGTCAGGGTTGCAGCATTTGGTATTGCCTGCTGGACAGCGATTGAGTGTCTTTTCGCCCATCGAGGCATTCGCCGCGTTTGCCCTGTTTGCCCTCTTCCTCTGCGCGTGTGCCGGATTGGCTGCGGCAGTGGGTTTCTACCTCCGACGCTACTCCGCAGCGGTGCGGTGGACGATTGTGGTTCTTCCGATGTTGATTGCGGGGGGCTTCGTCACACTACTGAAAGCTGCCCAGTTCCGTGACGCGCAGGCCGCTGCTGCTATCCTCGGGATGCCATCCGCGTTTTCTCTGCGCCAAGCATCTTTCCACACGGTCCCAGCAGTAGCCCTTGCGGCGGGATTGCTGGCCGTTACAGTTTCGATGTTTCTTCGAGCGAGGAACGGCCAACCAGGCGCTGCACCGAATGGCGGCCCCGCCACGCCAGTTGGCAATTCGGGAGTCACGGAGGGGCCGCCATCGGCCATCGGTGAGCTGATTCGATATAGGGCTAAACCAATGGCCGCCGATACTGATGTCACAACAAACACGAAACCGAAACGACGGTGGCCGCAATTCAGTCTCCGAACACTTCTGCTGTTGACAGTACTCATCAGCCTTTTCTTCGCGTGGATTGGCAACATTCTGATCCGTGTTCATCACCAGCGAGACATCGTCGCCAAAATCCAATCGCTCGGCGGCAAGGCTTACTACGCCTATCAGCTCGCTGGCGAACATATCGACGCGAAATCACCGCCCGGCCCAAAGATCGTCCGGTTCTTCATTGGTGACGATGCTTTCGCTCACGTCGAAGCCGTCTTTCTCAACTACGAGTCAAAAACCACGGACAAGGACCTCGTGTTGCTTACGGAATTGCCGAAACTCAAAGATATCTCATTGGACGGCCACGACATTACCGACAAGGGACTGGAATACGTCGCGCAGGTGCCCAAGCTTCGTGGCCTCAGTCTCACTAATACCAACGTCACCGCCGATGGATTGGCACGCCTACACTCGGCCGATGGCTTGGTGTCGCTGACGCTCCACGGTTCCACCGTAAATGACGATACAATCCGCCAGCTCAACAAACTTCCCAATCTCCAGTATCTCCAACTTGTCAGAACTACGGTCACATCGGCCGGTGTTAAACATTTGGGTGATCTAAGCCAACTACGTGGATTGGATCTTCTTGTCGCCGCTTCCGTTGACAACGATGGCCTTCGGCATTTGGCTAATCTTACAAACCTGGAAACACTGCAACTACTCGATACGTCCGTTTCCGATGATGGGCTCGTACACCTACGAGGCTTAACACACCTCAGGGCGTTGGTTCTTTCCGGAACCAATGTTTCCGATTCAGGTATTGAACACGTGTCGGCTTTACGCAAACTCACTCACCTACGCTTGGATCGAACAAAGGTCGGCGATGCCGGGCTCGCCCAGCTCACGAAACTGAATGATCTGGAAAGCCTGTGCCTTACACGAACTGAAGTTTCTGACGATGGCGTGGTTCATCTCGCCAAAATGAGTGAACTTCGGTCGCTTGAAATCCATTGGACCAAAATATCCGGCGATGGAATTCTGCGTATGGCGCATCTTACAAACTTGGAAACCATTTCCGTCGGCCCTGATGTTACGAAGTCCGCGGCAACCCAATTCCGGAATTCATTGCCGAACTGTCATGTCACCTGCTACGATAAGAATGGCGTTCGAGCATTTCAACTTCCCTGATGCAGACCAACGCCACATATCAAATCGGTGAACCGGAGTTGGCTCGCCTTTTGATTCTTCAACATCGTTTCCTTCGATTACAATTCTTGGTATCCCAACGTCAACTCCGTTGGTCCGCCAACCCGGTTACCTCAAACGTTATGCGGCAGGAGGAATCGCGAGATGAAGCCTATCATGACTGTTTTCGTCGTGTGCTGCACGGCGATCATGCTCGCTGCTCCGCTTCCTGCCGGGGATAACGGAAACCCGCAAGCCCCGAATGCCAAGCACCCGGATGAGGTCGCCCGGATCATAAAGCTCCTGCCAAAAATCGAGTCGACCGATGCCTATGACAAGATCATTGGAACGCTTGGCTTGCCGAAAGATTGGGATGGCGGTTCGGTCAGCAGCACACACTGCACCATGGTGTGGAGAAAACTAGCCCCCGGCTACCATTTCGCCCTCAACTTCGATCCAGTGTTCAAGGATGGAAAGATCACGTTGGTGTTCACTGAAGCGTCGTTCTCCGCGCAGAAGAAGCCCGGATTTCCACCGGATGAGCACCACACCATTTATCCATATCGGTCGTCGAAGGGCATGGTTCACAAGTGACTATGCCCGCCGCTGCGAAATGCGGCATAACAAGTCGCTGCAGACAGACCGGGGCCGCATTACGGTTTTTCAGGGTTCAAAGGTTTCTCAGCGGCCCCGGCTGCTGAGCTTTGTCGTTCGGCGGCGGAGGGCTTGTTGGTGGGCGAGCATCTTCCAGCACTGGAATCGGCCATCTCCGACGTGGGGTGCTGGACGTGGTGGACCGCCAGCCTGCCGGCGGCGTTCCAGGTCGAGTTCGGCGGGGTGCAGTTCTGGAACCCGCCGGCTGGTGAGGGCCAGCCGCCGTCGAGCCGCATCGCGCTCCGGTTCCGTAAGCCGCGTCTGGTGTACTTCCTCACGCTCGCGGATGGTGTGGCCGCCGACTGGCCGGACCAACTAAATCGCGACGAATTGGAGCCGCCGAGCGTCGATCACGAGGCGTTCACCCTCACCGCCGCCGAGTTGTGCGGGCAACTGGTGGGCAAGGCCGTCGCGGTTCGGGCGCTGGTCGGCGAGCCGGGCGTCACTCCGCTGCCGAGGGCCGGTGAGGCACTGCTCGGCTTCGAGGCCGGCCCGTTCGGGCTGGTTGTCGCCGCGGACTCGTTGGGGGTGTTCAACCACCGCGGCGAGCTGGACGCCCCGGCGGTACTCGCGGGCCTTCGCAAGTGGTGGGAGTATTGGCGGGAGTACTGGCGTCGCAAAGACACGCCCGATCCGTTGCCGCGGGACTATGCGTGCGAGGTCACGATCCCTCTCGCACCCGAGGCCGAACCAGGCGCTGCAGCAGACGGCGGGGGATGATTGGTTTCTGGGACTTCCAGCTCACCGGTGCCCCCCCGCCGCTGAGCTGTTTCGTTCGGCGGCGGAGGCGGAGATCGCGTGAAGCTGTTCGACATCCGCACCGATGACAGCCACGCCGGGTACGTCGCGGCCGTCAACCGCGGGCTGGAGAGCGAGCCGGGCAACCCGTATCTGTCGCGGTTCGGGCCGGTGTGCAGCCCCCGCTGGTGGGCGTGTCACGACCGGGGTGAGTTGCCCGTTGAGGTGCTGTCTGGCTTGGTATCCGTGGTCGGCCAGCGGCCGGACTGGACCCACGAGCCGGAGGACGTGGTGGAGTTCGTGGCGGGTGGGCAGCCGGTCGCGTATGATCGGGTCGATCACTGGGCTAAAGTCCCGATCCGTGTCGGGGACCAGATCACCGTCACCCGGACGGTGGCGGAGTTGGCCACGCAGACGGGGCCGGTGTGGTATCTGATCGATCTCCGCGCGGAGTGGGTGGCCGCCGAGCAAAGGCACGCCGAACCAGCCGTTGCACCTGACCGCGGCGGCATGTAGCCTTTTCAGTGTTCAACGTCTCACTAGCCGTTGCGGCAAGTGAGCTTTGGCGTTAGGTGGCACTACGCGCATGGTCATTCGCACACCAATCATTTCAGCACTCCTGACTATGGGACTACTCAGCTTCCTCTTCGGCTGCTCCAAGCGCGATGCAGCACAGCCAGCCACACCGAAGTTCACGGAGCTTTCACGAGAGGACACCACACGGTTGGAGCAGCAGCGTGGTGTCGTCGCCGCCGCCGCCAAGCAGCGATACGGGACGGCAGCACTGACCAAGACCAAGGCCGACTTGATGGTTCTTCAGCGGTTGCTCGACGACCGGGCGTTCACAAAGACACAGACCTACGAGTTGCAGTGCCTAGGCATCGCCTTCGGCGATGTGCTGGCTTCCGAGTTACCGCTGCGATGGATGATGGTTACCGACGAGTATGGCACTGACCCCACGCTGCGCTACAAGGACACGACCATTCAAATCAACGCACTCACGATGCTTTCCAAGCGAGTGGAGCGTGGCGAGGATGTCGATGTTCAGACGATGCTACGCATGAGCGGGGAGCAGACTGCCCAGCTTGAGAGGGAGTTTCAGAAATGACCGTGCCGCCTAACCAGCCGCTGCACCTGGTCTTTCCCTGCGCCTTTGCAGCCAAAATCGCTTTTCTGTCTACGAAGATGTGTTCGGTACTTTCATTAAAGAATGGCCCGACCATCGTATCGAGCGTCTTCAGTTGGTCGGCATTTGGAATCCAAGGCTGTTGCGCTGGGGTTGGGAGCCTAACGCCGTCGCGGCGGAGAGATGGTGATCCTCGGCAAGAGCAACCGAACTCTTGCCTCCTCGGCCGGAAGCATGCCCTCCAAATACAATTCCTTCAGCGTCAAGGATTGGCCAAGCGCCCCCAGGTGCTCGATCTCCATCCGGCCACTACGCGACCAAAAACCGATCGAAAGTCCTTCCAGCTGCGGAATCTCGGCGAGTGCCTCGATTCCTGCCTTGGTAAGATCGGCACCCGACAGATGCAAATAGCGCAGGTTCGGAAGTTCGCGCAAGTGCCGAACCCCAGTGTCTGTAATCGGCCCTGATTCATGCCTAGGGCGAACGTCCAGCTCCTCGATCAGCTTGAAGTGGATCAGTTCCTTGAGAGCCGCGTCATCCACGTTGGCGTAATCCATCTTCAGCCGCTTCAACTTCGCGAGCGGGCGCAAGTGGACCAACCCTGCCCTTCCGATCTTTGTGGAACTGAGATCCAATTCCTCCAATTGTGTGAACCCGGCGATGTGACGTAAGCCTTCGTCGGTCAGCTCGTGGGCGCCCGCGATCGATAGCAAGCGGAACGAAAAGGGCCCGGCTTGTTTCAATTGCGCGAGCGCTGCGTCGGTGATCGCTGACTGCTGATGGGATAGCTGCAGCTCGGAAAGGTGTTTGAACTTTTGTAGGTATTTAAACCCCGAGGGCCGGCAACTGACGCGTGTGACACGGTCCAGGATTCGCAATGCCTGGACATGCCAGGGTGCAGGATTTGCCCACTCGTACTTGCGGTCGAATCGCGATGTCTGGAATGCTGGACTGAACCTAGCCAGGGCGTCGACCCACAACGGATGGAAGGTCACCATGCCAGGGCCATATATATGTTTTGCGCAGTACTCTTCGGCCCTGTAATCCTCGATTGTGTGTGCCAGCAGTTCGCACCAAGGCCCCGTGCGTTTCAGCCACTCCAACTGTGGATGCCCAAGGCGGGTCGGAATGATCACTACACGATCCCAGAAGACATGCGGCAGGAAATCCTTCAGCCCACTGCCGGTGACCGCTGAGTCGGAAAGCTCCAGCCAATTCAGCCGGCGCAGCCCTTTCAAATACTGCAGCCCGGTGTCGCTGACCTTCGTCCGTGAGACATCCAGCCGTTCGAGTCGTTCAAGTGTGGCCAAGTGTTTCAATCCGGCGGACGTGATCTCCGTTCCGGCCAGATTTAGCGTGGCAAGCTGTCGGCATCCCGAAAGATGGGCCAACGCTTCGTTCGTGACTTTGGAATCCGACAAGTCGAGCGACACGATCCCCGTGAGCTTTGAAAAGTGGACGAACCCCGCGCCGGTAATTGCCGTTTTGGACAGGTTGAGCGAGGCGATGCGTTCGAGATTAGCTAGATGCACTAAGCCGGCATCAGTGACGTTCGTGCCCGACAATTCCAACGAACTCAATCGCTCGCACCTTGCCAGATGCAACAACGCGGCGTCCCCCAGAGGCGTGTCGCGGAAGCTGGCCGATTCTAGGTGCTTTAGGTTAGCAAGCGGACTTACCTTGCTGTCCGCCAACGGCGAGCCTGACAGATCGAGACTGCGAAGCCCAGGATGAATGTGAAGGAGTCCAGATCCCCTGAGGCCCGATCCCCTCAGTGTCAATTGTTCAAGACGTCGCAGCGCGCCAAGGTTCGCCAATCCGGCGTCAGTAATCTGGCACTCGTCGCAACTGAGCGACCGCAGGTTCACCAGCCGGCCAACGTGCTGCAGCGTGTCGTCCGTAACCTCGCCTTTGGTTAGCGATAAATGGGCCAGATCTGGCAGCCAGCGCGGCACTTGTTCCACGGAAATCCACAGCCGCGGCACGGCGGGCTGCGCTGACACGTTAAAGAACTGCGTCCAGGGATCGAAGTGTCCCGAGGGGTACGCAACGGTCTTGTTGTGGACCAGGATTCCTCCTGCAAAAAAGTTATGCGGGCCATCGACCGTGATGTCGAAGACGGCAACGCTTCCCTGAACCTGATCGATGGGCCCAGCAGCACCTATATTTCCATCCACTTGCAACAATAGGTCGTCCGGTGCGAGATTTGCCGTAGGTTTCCACCCTCCTTGCGTGAAGACAGGATGTTCGGCCGTCAACCGTAGACCGCCCCGCACCAGCCACGTGCGAGTGTTGTATGCCTGGCGAATCGCCAGGATTTTGCACAACACCTTGCGACCGGCGTTCAAATCGTAACCCCAGACTCGCGTTCCCGTCTCTAGCGTCTCTACCGGCCGCGGGCCATCTTCCGTTTCAACCGGCGTGCCTGCGGCGAGACAGGCGAATGCCGAAGTCGTCGAAACCTGGACTGGCGCCCCGTCGCCAAGAACCATAACGTCGAACGTTTCCTTGACCCAGTTCTGATGGTGTAACGCGAATCGCACGATCCGCACATCGTTCGCGCCGTCCGAGATATTATAGGGCGTCAACGGGTCTCTAAATAATTCGTCGTCGTAGATGTCTTTGTGCCGCTCTTGGGGTACATTTGGACGCACTAACGACAGGGCCTTCTCGCGAATGTCAGTCAACGGAACAAAGTCCTGAACGCGCGTCACGATGACTGCACCGCTGCGGTACTCTTCGCCCCGTTGTCCGTTCGCATCGAATGTCCCGGAGATCGAAATCTCGTAATCGCCAATGCTGTCGAATCTCGGTGGCGTGCCCTTCCACTTGCCAATCCACGGATCTCCATAACGAGGTGCGCTGCGGAAACCCTCTTGATCCAGCGTTATCAGATAGGTCGTCCCGTCATCTTGCCAGCTATCGGGGTTCTTGCCGGTGACGTCGGCTTTCAACGCATGTTTCTTGCCATCAGGCGTTGTGATATGAAACGTCATCGACCGCAAAGTCTCGACCCGGTCGAATCCGAGACCACCCCCGCGGTCGAAGCTAATTAGTGGACTGTTCCAGTGGATTGCCACACGCAGCGGATCGCTTGGCGCAATGCGTCTTATGATCGGTCGGAGTGCGGTGTGTACCAAGGGGCGCGGGAGTTCCTCTTCGGGGGTCAGCGGATAGATGTCGACGCGGCGACCCCGTGCTCGAACCAACCATCGCCCATCCGAAGTGATAGTCGGAAGCCGCCCAGTGTCGAAGAAGGGGTGAACTTCGTCCCCCTCGAACACACCCATTCCCCACCAGTCCTTCACCACAACTCGATTGTCTATTGTCATCCCGATCACAGTAGGCGTGACTTCATGAAACTGGCCGCGTTCTGAAGGCTTTCCCTGCTGCGACAAACGCTTGCCGGTCGCGGTCTCATAGACGTTCACGACATGGGTCCGCGCGTCAACGAGGACCCACTTCGTTCCGGCGGCGGAAAACCAACCATCCGCAATCGCAACCGAGTCGATCGGCCGACCTCCCTGATACTCGCCCGTCTCTAAATTCCAGCGATGAATGGCGGCGTCAATGCCGCCCACCCACAATTCCTTACCAGTTTTCGGGATGTACCACCCAGCCGGCGGCACGTCCAAGTGGTGTGATGCCCACAACGATGACCCGTTCTCCAGATTCCAGAGCGTCATCACGCGTACATTTCGTTGTCCGTCCCACGGCAACGCATTTGCGGGCCGCACCACGTCCTCCGGTTCACAAAGATCCTCGTCCAGTCCTTCGATCGTGAACAGTCGGTCGCAGCCAGGATTGAACCCGAGTCGGCATATGGGCCGATCAAACCTTGGCAGCGTGTGCAGCAGTTTGCCCGTCCTGGTATCCCAAACTCGAATACTCCGTCCGGCGTTCTCTACTGTCGCTAGCTTGCTGAGATCGCCGGAAGCGGCGGCCGTCAGGAGCGTGCCGGGGGGCGATGCCAGTCGAACTCGATGTTCAAGCTCGCCACTGGGAAACTTCCAGACCCATACTTCGTCGGCCACCAGCGTTAGCAGAAGCTTGCCGTTGGCAGCGGTGCTCAGCCATCGGATTCGTTGTGGATGCCAGAACTTGGTTTCCGCGTGCGATAGAGCTGCTCCTGGTGGGATTGATGCAAACGAAACGTTTCCCCATAGCCCGCGCCGCGTTTCTTCGGACGAAATCGCTTCCCAATCGTCGAATGACGCGACGTGAGAAGGTGCCAGGGGCGTCGATCGTTCAGCTACGGCCGGTTGCGGAATCGGCGGTTGTGGCGCAACTGCAGCGGGAACCGCGACGTTGCCACCGCATCCACCACAAACCACGCACAACGCGAAGAGTACACAGCCTATAAAGCATACTCGTGCTGAGTGAGGCATTGTTCTGATCCTTAGCAGCGGCACGTTGCACCATGTAAGTCAGTGTCGCTCTCCAATGACCGCATCGCAAGCAGTAATGGGGTGGACCGAAGTCCAGAGATGGCTTACCGCAAATGTCCGACACGTTAGCGGCGAGTGTCGATCGGGCCCAAAGCTCGGGACCGTGGGCGACGCCGGCTCAAGACGGCGGCCCGCCCAAGTTGCGGGTCATAGGATCAATTCCAGGTAGGGCGCGCTACTCGGTGGTCGCGTACTCAGAATCGCCTCGACATGCTGGCGCCCTGCTGCTTGTAGTGGCTTAGGGCTTGCACGACTCGAGCCCCACTACGGCCATCGCCAGTCTCGCCTACGATGTCAAAGATGCTCGCCAGACTGCCCGATTCGGCGAAGACTGCCCGAATGGCAGCATCTTTCCCCAGTTTTCTTGGGGTTCTCTTGGGGTTATTTGGGATCTTTTGTGCTTGCCATCTTTGTCGCAAGACGCCACACTGACGAGCGTTATATCTAATTACAGTCTGTTTTGAGACTGTCCTACGGAACCGAAGGTTAGAGGTTCGAGCCCTCTTGGGTGTACTGTCCTAAGTCATAGTCGCCGAAAGCGTTATCTTACCCGCCGGCGTTCGGCGGTGCGGCCCAAGTCTTCGGGGAAAGTGGTAGTACTACCACTTCTCCATGGGGTCGCACCATGCCTAAGTCCCGTCCGCCAGCGTATCGTCGGCACAAAGCTTCCGGCCAAGCTCGCGTCATTGTGGGCGGCAAGCACGTCTACCTCGGGCTCTACGGCTCCCCGGAGAGTAAGGAAGCGTACAGCCGAGTCGTGGCCACCCTTTCACAGAATGGGGGTCGCCAGCCGGCCAGCATCGCTGTTGGGGATACACCAACCGTCAGTGCCCTCATCCTGGCCTACTGGAAGTTTGCCGAACACTACTACCGCCGAAACGGGGCTCCGACCAAAGAGCTCACTGGCATGCGCGAAGCCCTACGCCCACTCCGAGATCTCTTCGGCTCGACCCTCGCGTCGGACTTTGGTCCCAAGTCTCTGAAGGTCGTCCGGCAAGCGTTGATCGACTCCGATCTATCTTGCGGCGTCGTCAATTGACGAGTCAAACGCATCAAACGCCTGATCAAGTGGACGGTGGCCGAGGAGGTTGGCCCCTCCCTCGAGCTACCACGCCCTGCAAGCCGCCTTCACGTCGTAGTCTTCGAGGCTAAGGTCGTTCGGCTTGGGAAATTGAGAAACGGTCCTTAATCGTCGGCCTGGCCTCAAGCTCCCGTCCATCTCGGCGAAGAGACATGACGAGCGTACGACCTGGCTTTGAAGTTAATATGCGCCCCATCTCAAAGAGATCCATGGAATCGGTCGATTCGCCGTTGATTGCCAGGATCTCATCCCCTGGGAGTACACCTGCAAGACTAGCGGCCCCTCCCGGCGCAACGACCCCAACTCGAAAACCAGTCTCCGTCGGAACAGGTCGCAGGCCCGTAACGCCGCGCGGATCGGCTTCGGCATACCGTGACCCCTCGCGGAAATAGGCGGTCTTGGCCGGAAAGTCCATGGTGACATGGAAGCGAGATAAATACTTCAGTCCCAACAATCCCAACCGGTCTCGATCGCAAAGCGTATCGCTGTGGGTGAATGGCCCCATGGCGAGTTCGCGCAGCAGGCCAGATCGGCTGCCAACCTCCCCTGAGGCTGTCATGACCGAGTGCGTTCCTCCGACGTCAATGGCCCCGGCCTTTGCCAGCACATCGAAGAGTTCTTTTTCAAGGCACGTGCTATTCGATCCGGTATCGATGATCAGCCGGTGACTTGCATCGCCGCAACGAACCTGAACCAAGGGCTCCCGCCGATCGCCGTAGATGATCGGGATGGCCGATCCAAGCCATTCCGTCGTGGGGAGATCCTTGAGAAAGCGAACTTTTCCCGCATCGAAATCAATCTGCACGATGAAGTTGCTTAGCACATCCATGCCCAGCACTCCATCGAACGCTTGCCCCGACATTTGGCGAACTGCCGAGAAATCGGTGCAGAAGATAGGTCCGCTGCTCGACACCGTTAGCGTCCCGAGCTCAATCGGCGGGCATTGAAATCCCTCGACATTTGAGAATCCCCCGGGCGTTTCTATCTCGATTCGATCCCGGCTGGGGGTCAGCTCCGCTTGAAAGCGGAGGTCCAGGGCAGATCGAGTGCATCCGGTATCGAGTTGCAGACGCACTTGCTTGCCAAGAATCTTGGCTGGGATGAACAGATGTCGTCCCTCGCGCCCCACAGCCGCCTCGAATAACACGTCGCCACGCAGTGGTGCTGCGGAGAGGCCTCGGACCGCTCGTTCCGGCTCCACGACCCTGGGCTGATCGCTGGAAGTGGTTGCGTAGAATCGCAAGTATCCACAAGAAAGGGCGCAGATTGCGCCAATCGTCAAGACAGGAAGAATGCGGCCGTGCATCCTGCACCTTTGGCAATCCAGGGAAGCGGCGAGCTACGCGCAATCCTTGCGCAATCTATTGTGGACACGATGCAAGGCTCATGCCGGGACGGATCCACATTCTGCTAAGCCGCCAGCAGTCGGATCGATACCGCTATCCTGCAACGGATTGTGTGAAGCAGGTCGACAGCAATCACCCGCAGCGGGCGCCGGGGCCTGAGCATTTATCGCTCATCGCGATCAGGTTCTGAGATGAGTCGCTTTTCTGCAGTAAGTCCAAGCGATCGCAATCGCGATCGAAGTGTCGTGCGAGTCATCCCCAGACGAGTGGAGGCCTCGGACTGACTGCCGTGAACGTGCTCGATTACCATCGGCAACAGGATGCGATCAACCGCCGCATGCACATGCTCGTAGATGTCGTCGTCAACGCCGGCAAGAAGCTCTGCCACATGCCGATCGAGCGTACCTGTGGCAATGGGCGTCTCCGGCGGGTGCGCCTCGGACGTTCGCAGTTTCTCGGGCAGACATTCAGGCGTAATGATGTCGTTCGTGGCGTGCAGAATGGCAAACGTGATCGCGCTTTGCAGTTCTCGGACGTTGCCCGGCCAATGGTAGGCCTCGAGCAGTCGGTAAGCATCCGCCGAGACGCCACGCACGCGTTTTTCCAATTGGCGATTGCCACTCTGCATAAAGTGACGAACCAGCAAGGGGAGGTCGTCGAGCCGATCCCGCAATGCAGGCAAGCGGATCGTGAAGACCTCCAGGCGATAAAAGAGATCGAGTCGAAACATGCCCGCGTCGACCAGCGCGCGAAGATTGCGGTTGGTTGCCGCGATGATCCGCACGTCGGTCTCGATGGTGGAGTTCCCACCCACGCGCTCAAACTTGTGCTCCTGCAGCAAGCGAAGGATTTTGGCCTGCGACAAGATGGACATGTCGCCCACTTCATCCAAGAAGATGCTTCCGCCGCTGGCTTGTTCGAATTTGCCGATCCGTTGCGAATCGGCCCCCGTAAAGGCCCCCCGTTCGTGGCCGAAAAGTTCGCTCTCCAGGATCGATTCGGGAATCGCGGCGCAATTGAGAGCGACGAAGGGACCGCTGGCTCTGCGGCTGAACGTGCTGATGGCGCGGGCGACGAGTTCTTTTCCGGTGCCGCTTTCGCCCTGAATCAGCACAGGAACGTCCTGTGGGGCAATGCGGCCAATTGCCTTGTACACCTCCTGCATCGCCTGCGAACGTCCGACAATCATTTCCTCGGAAGGCTGCTCGCGGCTCTCTTCATTGGTCTCGAGCGAAAGCTGATTGGCCTGGCTCAGCGTCAGCGCCTTGGCAATCACTTCTTGAAGGCGCTTGAAGTCCACCGGCTTCAACAGATAGTCGAACGCGCCGCGCTTGATGGCCTCGATCGCAGTTTCTGTCGTCGTGAACGCAGTGACAATGATGACGGGTAGCGCCGGATTGATCGCCCGGATCTCGTTGTAGGCATCCAGTCCCGACATATCGGGGAGCCGGACGTCCAGAATGATCACGTCCGGTGACTTGGAACGAACAAGGTCTATGCCGGCCCGAGCCGTTTCGGCGATCAAGACGCGGAGTTGCGGAGACTCCAAGCCCTTCTTGAACGAATAGCAGACATTGGGCTCGTCGTCGATCACCAGAATTTGCGGCATGACTGCATCCTACAGAGACCGCGGTAAAGTTACACGGCCTGGGTGAACGAAGCGTGCCGGGCGTATCGCTTTGGCAGCGCGATGGCAAAGCACGCGCCTCCTTCGTGCCGTTGCGATGCCGAGATGCTCCCCCCATGGGCTTCGATAATTCGCTTGGAGATCGATAGGCCAAGCCCCATCCCCGTCTCTTTAGTGCTCACGAACGGCTCGAAGATCCGTTCGGCCAGTTCCAACGGCAGGCCCCGTCCGGAGTCGCTGACGGAAACGACCCAGGTGGCCTGCCCATTGGGGGCCACGTCGGCACGTACCGTGATATGGATCGAACCGCCCGTCGGCGTGGCATCCAGGGCATTGACCAGCAGGTTGAGTAACACCTGCCGCAACTGAGTGCTGTCTCCGATGATGCAAACAGGCATTGCAAGCGGCGCGAAGTGCAGTTCGACTTGCTGTTGCCGCGCCCTGTGAGAGACCAAGGTGACGGCGCTGGCGATCATCGCGCTCAGGTCGACCGCTTGAGAGCGCATCTGGGGCGGTCGGGCAAAATCGAGAAACATCTCGATGGTTCGCTCCAGGCGAAGAATCTCCTCGTCCATCACCCGCAGGTCGGTTTCTCCCAAGTGATCCTGATCGCCGCGGGCCAGGGTGGATTGCACAAGAAACTTCATCGACATCAACGGATTACGCAGTTCATGGGCCAACCCAGCGCCTAATTGCCCGACGGCGGCCAGTTGCTCGGCCCGAATCGCAGCGCGCTCGCTTCGCTGCAGTCTTTCCACCACGCTGGAGACGCGTGTTGAGATCTCGCGAAGCTCCAACTCCATGGACTTGAGCCCGGGCGGATCATTGGGGGCAGGAACCCCCATCGCTTCGCTTAGCTTTCCCGAGGCATCCTTCAGCGGCACGCCAAGATCAAAGATCGAGCGATTCACACTTTGGGCAATGACGATACCCGTTGCGAGTCCGACAAAGGCGCCGCAGATGCAAATCACCGCCAGGAAAAAGACGGTTCGGTTGGCTTCGCGCTGGCTCTCGGCATTCGATTGCTTGGCAAGATCTTCGTGGATCGCCAGCAGGCGCTGCGCGGGAACGAGCAGCTCTGTCGAGACGCGATCGAGCAACGGAGTAATCGCGTCGCGCGAGGGGGGAACCTTCGCGTTCGCTAACTCAGCTAATTGCTGACGGAAGCCGTGGTATTCTCGCCGAATGCTGATCACCAGGTCCAGTTCTTCTTTCGAAAGATCAAGCGTTGCGCCCGTTTCGGCCCATCGCTCAACCTGAAGCTGGGCCTCGGCGGCAGCCTCCAGAAAGTCGGGGTCCTGTGTGTGGATGTACTCTCGCAGGCGGTTTCGCAGCGATCGGATGGAAATTTCCAGTTCGCTCGAAGCTCGCAGTTTCGAGACATTGAGCAACAGCAACCTGGACGTTTCTTGCTGATTTGTGTGAACGCTCCAAGCAGCGCCTGCGCCCAGGACCAAAAGCGTCGCGCTGACGACGACCGTAGGGGCGATGATGCGAAGGCTGAGTTTGCTGAGCATCGGCCTGAGCTTTCAGGAGTGGGAGCGTGTCCCGAATTGTAGCAAATCATCGCGCGAAAGCTGTCGCGAGGTCGGCTCGCAGACATGAAACACCGCGGGCAGTTTTTGGCCGTCCCGAGCGGTTTTTGCCCATTCGCCGATGGCAAACTGGAGAACTCGCTGCACATTCAAGCTGTCTTCTCCTTTACGCATGTTTCATTCCAAACAAAAACCGCGGGGATCGTGGCAAGTGCTCCATACCCCCCAGCTAGCAGCCGAACTCGTGGCACCCCATTTGCTTTACGAGTCGTCGCTGTCGGTCCTGCGTGCGACCCCCCCCTGACGGACCGTGGGAGCGGAACAATGGACGAATTCCGAGACCAGGTGAGCATCTTCAGGTGCTGGGGAAAGCGGAGCGCGTATGGGACTGGTTCGGCTAGCACTCGGTAATATCTACGGCGTCATCGTCTTTGTGCTTGTCGTCGCAATTCTTGGGACGGTTTCGCTACTGACGATTCCCGTCGACATCCTTCCCTCGTTCAAGACGCCCGCGGTTCAGGTCCTGACGTATTACAACGGAATGCCCGCGCGCTCCGTGGAAAGGACCATCACCGACCGCGTGGAGCGCTGGGTCAATCAGGCGCCCGGCGTCTCGAATGTGGAGTCGCGTTCGGTCTCGGGTGTCAGCGTCGTCAAGCTCTACTTTCAAGACGACATCGACCCCAGCACCGCCCTGACGCAGACCAACTCGCTGACCGGTGCGGCCATGCCCTATCTGCCCACCAACACACTGCCGCCGGTCTCGCTTCCCTTCGATCCCACGGGGACGCTTCCCCTGGGGATTCTGACGGTCTCGAACCCCACCATGGCGGAACAGGAAGTAAAGGACCTCGCTCGAGTCGAAGTCCGCAATCGCCTGGGCTCGGTTCGTGGCTGCGTGGCCCCGGTAGTGGTGGGGGGCAAAGATCGCCGGGTGATGATCTACCTGGATCATCAGCGGCTCGAGGCTCGCAATTTGTCGCCGACCGATGTGGTCCGGGCGCTGGACAACGGCAACATGATGATTGCGCCGGGCACGGCCTACATCGGCGACAATCAGATCGCCTTGGACACGAACGCCATGGCGCGCACGGTCGACGATCTGAACGATCTGCCCATCGTGTTCGAGCCCGATCGCCAGATCTATCTGCGGGATGTCGCGACGGCCGAAGACGACGCCGTGATCCAGAAATCGCGCGTGCGGGTGAACGGCAAACAGCAAGTCTTCGTGCCGATCTATCGCCAGCAAGGGGCCAGCAGCTTGAACGTCGCCGACGGAACGCAGCGGGCGATTCCGGAGATGGAGGCCGAGCTTCCCGAAGGGAGCAAGCTGGAATTCGTCATGGACCAGTCGGACTACGTCCGTAAGTCGATCGAGAGCCTGATCCACGAAGGGATCGTGGGTGCGATTCTGGTCAGCATTATGATCCTGATCTTCCTGGGCGAATGGAAGATGACCCTGATCGCCACGATCTCGCTGCCGCTGGCCATTCTAGGGGCCTTCATCGGACTCAAGACCTCGGGCAATACGGTCAACGTGATGACCCTGGGGGGCCTCTTTCTCGCCATCGGCCCGCTTGTCGACAATGCAATCGTGGTGCTTGAGAACATCCACCGGCACATGGGCATGGGCAAGACAGCATTTCAGGCCTCGATGGACGCCACCAGCGAGTTGACCATGCCGGTGATCGTGGCCACGCTGGCGCTGATTGTGGTGCTTTGCCCCGTCGCTCTGACTCCCGGAGTGAGCGGCTTTCTGTTCAAGCCCCTGACACTTGCCGTGGCGTTTGCGATGGTGGGCTCGTTTGCGTTGTCGTGGACTTTCGTGCCAGCCATGTGTTCGAAATGGCTCCAAAGCCCAGGCCAGCATGGTCATGGCCACGAACATGAACATCGCCATCACACTCCGATCGAAGAATCTCCGGGCTTCTTCCGCCGGGTTTATCTGAAGATCGATGGGGGAATCCGATTTGTAAACCGCAAGTACGAGACATTTCTGTTCTTTTGTCTGCGTCATCGCCCCCTGGTGCTTGGCGCCGTCGGCGCGATGTTCGTCGGCTCGCTGGCGTTGTTTCCCTACATCGGTCAGACCTACTTCCCGGCAGTCGACGCGGGACAGATCTCGATTCAAGTCCGGGCTCCCTCGCGTCTGAGGTTGGATGCCACCGAACGCCGGATCATCGAGGTCGAGAAGGCCATCGCCGAGGTGATCCCACCCGCCGAGTTGAAGACGGTCGTCTCCGAAATCGGGCTCAACAATGACTGGTCCGCGGCCTACTCCGCGAATGCGGGCCAGCAGGACGCAGTCATTCGGCTTCAGCTTAGCGGAGATCGCAAAAAGAGCTCGCAAGAGTACGCTACCGATCTGCGGGCTGCGCTTACTGCCAACCCCGATTTTTCGGACCTCGAGTTCAGCTTCGATACGGGGGGCATGGTCTCCGCAGCGCTGAACTTTGGCGCGGCGTCGCCCATCGATCTGCAGATCTCAGGGGGCACGCCCGAAGAGAAGTACGAAGTTGCCGCCAAGGTGCGTGGCCTGGCTGCCACGGTGTTGGGCGCCGCCGATGTGCGGGTCGTCCAGCGCACCGATGCTCCGTTTCTGGTGCTCGAAGTGGATCGCACCCAAGCAGCCGCGGTGGGCTTGACCGCCAGAGATGTGGTCATGCAGGTAGTGACCGCCATGAACTCCAGCATCGCACTGACGCGAAACTTCTGGATTGATCCCAAGAGCGGTAACCAATACTTCGTCGCCGTGCAGTATCCGGACTCGCCAAGCTTTCGCATCAATGATCTTCGCAACGTATTTGCCACGGGAACCCATCAGCGATCCCCCGTACGGCTCGGTACGCTGGTCACCATGCGCGAATCGACCCAGCCTGTTGAGTTCAACCATGTCGGACTGAAGCGAGTAGTCAATGTGCTGGTGAACACCGAAGACCGCGATATCGGCGGAGTTGCCGCAGACGTCACCGAAAAGTTGAAGACGCTGGCGCTTCCCAAAGGCATGAAGATTGAGCTGAAAGGTGAATACGCACGTATGACCGAGTCTTTCCAGAGCCTGGGCGCAGGCCTGGCGCTGGCTTCGGTTCTGGTCTATCTTTTGATGGTCCCTCTGATGCGGTCATTTGTGGTTCCCATGATTGTCATGGCCACCGTTCCCCTGGGGCTGATCGGGGTGTTGGTGATTCTGTGGGCGACCAACACCACGCTGAACGTGCAGTCCGAGATGGGGGTGATTTTTCTGGTGGGCATTGTGGTCTCGCAGGGCGTTCTGCTGTTGGACTTCGCCAATCAGTTGCGCCGGCACGGGCACTCGGTACACGAGGCCATTACCCAGGCCGCGGTGATTCGCTTCAAACCGATCATCATGACCTTTCTCGCGACCTTCCTGGATCTGCTTCCGATGGCGATCGGGGTCGGCCGTGGGAGTGAATCGCTGACCCCGCTCGCCCGAGCGGTTGTAGGCGGGCTGATGTCATCGACCTTTCTGACGCTTGTCGGAGTGCCTGTTCTGTACACACTTCTGGTGCAAGACAAGCGTCATGTTCCACTCGAAAATGCTTCTGAGCAATCGCACGGCGGTCAAGAATGAGCAGCACCATGACGGGTACAGACACAGCGAAGCGACTCGCGTTGCCAGGCCGGCAAAGGCCATTGATAGTGGCCAGCCTGATTGGCGCGCTTGTCTTATCGATCTTGTGGGTGGGCTATCGATTCACCGCGGGGACGAATACCGAGGCCACTCAGACTTCGCCCAAGTCGGCTGTGCAGCGTGTTCCATTCAAGAGGTTGGTAAAGACGGTGCGGCCCAAGAAAGACTCAAGCCTTCGAGTCTCGGTCGAGCAGATCGCCACGCTCGAGCCATACTACCGGGTCGACCTGAAGGCGCGTGCATCAGGCTGGGTGAAGTACGTCGCCGCAGATATCGGCTCGACCGTAAAGAAGGGAGACGTCCTGATCGAGATCGACGTTCCCGAATCTGAATCGGATGTCGCGCAGAAGGCGGCGGGCATCACGCTGCGAGAAAACGAACTCAAGGTGTCTCAAGCGCGCGTTAAAGACGCAGTCGCAGCGAGCTCGGTGGCGGCCGCGGCCGTGAAACAACGCATTGCTGAGTTGGCTGCTGCCGAGGCCACCAAGGAATTTCGCAAAAGGCGATACGAGCGGTTCAAGGAGCTTGCGAAACGTGGTGCCGCCGTTGTCGGCGTTGTGGACGAAGAAGAACGAGACTATCTGGCCAGCGGCGCGGCAGTGGAAGCCGCCAAGGCCGCGATCGAAAGGGCGAAAGCGGACTTGTCGGAAGCGGATGCGAAGGTCGAAACTGCGAATGCCGATATTGACCTCAGGCGCACGCTGATCGTCGTCGCTGAGAAGGAATGGGAGCGGGCCAAGGTCGTTGCCAGCTACGGCAAGATCGTCGCTCCCTTCGACGGAGTGATTACCCGCCGAAACGTCGATCCGGGGTCGTTCGTGCAGAACGCGACGACAGGTACTTCCGAGCCGCTCATGAGCGTCGCGCGGAGCGACATGCTCACGCTCGCCGCCAAGTTTCCCGACAACGTGGCGCCGTTCGTCCGAAACGACACCGCCGTGGCGATTGTGGTCGACAGCTTGCCTGGGTTCAGCCTTACGGGCAAAGTCTCGCGATTCGCCCCTTCGATTCAAGGGAGCGATCGCACGCTGCGTGTCGAGGTTGATCTTTTCAATGGCACAAAAGCCGAATTCGATTCCGTCCGCAAGGGACTCGAGTCCAAAGGAATGATGGACGGGGCTCCGATTGCGGTGGGAGGCGAGTCTGCCTCGAAGGCCACTTATCGGCTCGTCCCTGGAATGACCGCGACCATGCGATTGATGCTGGAGGAAGGGGGAGAGTCCTTCGTCCTTCCCAGCAGTGCCATCTATTCGCGCACCGGAAAGCCCTACATTCTGGTCGTGGAAGATTCGATAACGCGACAGATTCCTATCGTGATTCAGGTCAGCGACGGCAATGCCGCGAAGGTCGCGATTCTTGCGAAGGAGTCGGCCGCGGGAGAGGAATTCCTGCAGAGCCTTACCGGGCAGGAAGTGGTCGTCGCCGCCAGGCAGCTTGAACTGGGCGATGGAGCCAAGGTGGAGTGCAAGTTGTCAGATTGGTAGCCGTCTATCAAGGCAAGGAGGCCGAGATGGTAAATATAAGTCGAAGAATAAAAGCAGCGCTCGCTGCAACGCTGGCTCTTTTGGGCGGCTGCGCCACGCGTGAATGTGCCGATTGCCGACAGGCATGTCCGGCGCCTTCGTACTGTGCCTATCGCGGGATTCCGGCGTCGGATTCGGCGATTGATAAAGGCTCTGGCGGTACGACAGAGGATCTGCCGCCTGCCTCGCCTCACCTGCCCGGCTCAGACCCTCCGCCTGCGTTCTCGACCCAGGAGCCGGTCTATGCACGTACGGAGACGCTGCCGATCGACTTGCCCACGGTACTCAGGATGGTTGACTCCACCAGCCCGGCTGTGGCCGTCTCTCGGGCACGCGTGCGGGAAGCGATGGCGCGCGAAGATCAAGCTCAGGTCCTTTGGCTGCCGAATCTGACCGGCGGAGTGGCGTACAATCGTTTTGACGGGCAGACACAGAATCAGCGAGGCGAAATCTTTGGCAAGTCACGATCCAATCTGTTTGGCGGCGGCGGTCCCCAACTCAGCGTCGATTTCGCCGATGCTCTGTATCAACCGCTGATCGCCCGCCGCGAACTTTCAGCCGCTCGATATGCCGTCCAGGCAGAGACCGTCGCGACGCAACTGTCTTCGGCCCTGGCCTATCTCGATCTGCTGCAGGCGCACGCCATGCTGGCCGTGAACGCCGACACGATCCTGCGGCTCGAGAATCTGGTACGGCTCAGCACGGATGCCACCGAAACGGGCGCAAACCGCAGCGCCACGGACATCAATCGCGCGCGAACGGAACTGGCCCTGCGCAAGGCGGAAAATGCCGACTTCCTGGGACGCGAGGGAGCCATGGCGGCCCGCCTCGGAAAGCTTCTGCAACTCGACCCGTCAGTGCGTCTGATGCCCGCGGATGCATCGGTTGTCCCGGTGGCACTAATCGACGAAGAACAGACCATCGAGGAACTTGTCGCCGTGGCGATCTCCAACCGCGACGATCTTGCTGCACATCGGCAGTTGGTCTCCGCGGCCTGGGAACGGGTGCGAAAGTCTCAAGCAGCGCCTTTCATTCCCAAGCTGATCGCTACCGATCAGGGTGGTACCTTTGGCGGCGGCGTCAATTCCGAGATGGGCGATTTCGCGGCGCGCAATGCGCTCAATGTGCAGCTCTACTGGGAGTTGAAGAACCTCGGCATTGGAAACCGAGCTGCCACGCGCGAACGCGAGGCAATGACCGACAAGGCCACGTTCCAACTGGCCGAATTGCAAGTTCGCATCATCGCCGAGGTGGCCGAGGCCGCCCGAGTTGCTTCCGCCAAGCAAGCCAGTTTCGAGCCTACACGCGGCGCCATTCTCGAATCACTTCGCTGGTACGACAAATCCATCGAGATCGCGCGCAACGCCACCGGGCGTCGCGGAGAGTTCGACTCGCTGGAACCGCTGCGATCCATTCAGGCGCTCACCCTCTCTCGCACCAACTACCTTTCGGCAGTCGTGGAATACAATCGGATGCAGTACCGGCTTTTTGCTTTGCTCGGATACCCCGCTTGCCGAGCACCGTTGGACGGGGACCATGCGAGCGTTCGATAAGGCCATGCGATGCCATGTGCCACGACTGGCACTTTGGCATTTATTGCCCTGGATGACCAAAAAATGCCCAGTCCTAAAGCCGCTAGCTCATCATCGCATCGCAATCGCACGAAGTCCTGGGATTCGGCGGGCATTCCGCCAACACGTTCACGGCGCGCGCCTTGCAGTAACATCTTCCAAACAAGGCCGGATCGACGTCTCGCACGACGTTGAACCAAGTTGAGTTGAGTCAGTCCTCCTGCCGCTCGGAGAAGCGATCGCCCCGCCACGCGCGCGGCTCTCTACGCTTCTTCGAGCGGTTTTCAATTGATCTGCGCAGGCGTACCGGTTCGAGAGGTCCCGGCAATGAAAACAAGCAGCATCCGGCACATGCTGGTCGCGGACCTGGAAGGAGCGGTCCTTGGACACGCCGACTCGCTGGAGGGTTTTCGGCAATGGGCGACTGAAGAGCGCGCCTACATGACCGTGGTGTACTTTACACGGAGAGCGATCCCGAACCCTCGGCAGTACGTGGAGCATCTGAGCTTGCCCACCCCCGACTTTCTCATTGCGGCACTGGCGAGCGAGATCTTTGACTTTGCGCTGGATGAGCGAGTCGCCAAGTGGGAACGCTTGACCGAGGTTGGTTGGGACGCCGAGCTTGTTCGGCGCACGATCCAATCAATAGGCGGCATGAACGTCCGATTCGGTGAACGGCTTTCTCCTCACATGGTCAGCGTACTCCTGGAGGACCGGAGCGCCACAACTCGCAGCCTGCTTGAGAACGCACTCTCGCGCGAGGGAATGCTCGTGCAGACGAATCGCAATGGTGACTTCCTTGAGATCGTTCCTGGAAGCACCGATCAGCTCGCTGCACTTCAGTTTCTTGCCCGTCAGCTCCGAATTCCGCTCCCGCAGGTCATCGCTTGCGGCGGCGATGAAAGCAATTCCGCCGTCTTCTACGGCAGTTTTTCGGGGGTGCTGGTCGCAAACTCAAGCATCCATGTGCCGACCTCCCTCACCAGCTTGAACTACCGCTCGCCATTTGCCTTTGCCGACGGGATCATTGATGGTGTCCAATTCTGGCGAGAAAAATGGGCTTCTTGCGCACCGGGAAGATGACCCTATTGCGCTTTGAGGCGGGACCGCCTCGCCCAACCATGGGGGACCGGTCACGCTCAATGCGAACGGCACCTTCACGTATCAGGCGGCCAGCGGCTTTGCGGGGACGGAATACTTCAGCTACACAGTCAAGGATCTGTCGACGGGCCTGACGAGCAACCTAGCGTACGTGGCCATGCAGGTGGCAGCGGCAGCGCCTCAGGTCGACTTCAAGCTCGACGGCATGTTTGTGGCTGCTGCCGGTCAACCGCAGCAGGCTTTGATGCGCCTGAACGACGACTACGACAACAAGGCCGTGAGATTTGCGGGGAAGATGCCGCTGCGGGATCTCAATGTCCCGACAGTCTTACCTACCGACGATGAGCTCGTGTCGGGACGATTCCATATCGACGCCGCAGGCGCAACAGGCCAGTGGTCGCTGAGTTTCTCCACGGCCATCGACAATCTGTCAGGCGGACTTCGCGTGTGGAGGAAGCAAGGGAATACATTGACTCGGATCGACCCGGGTGCGCTCAATTCTATCGACAATGCAATCCCTGCCAGAAAGGAATCTCCGGCGAGCGTGCGTCGCGCGTACAACTTCGGGACCCGCGAACAGGAAGGTTTCCGAACAGAGAGTGAAACGTCGCCCCCGAGGGCGTACACTACGGGCATGCCCTAACCAGCTCTTACCCGCCGACGCTGGTTTCCACGGAGCTTTAGCATCCGCGCGATGCTGGTGCTGACGCTGCTGGTGGCCGTGCCGCTGGCCTGGAAGATGAATCAGATCAGCCGGCAGCGGCGCGCGGTGGCGGCGATTCGAGAGTCGGCTCACGCGCGCCACGAGTGGAAGTCGTTCACCTGGTGAGTTCGGACTTGCGCGTGGCGGGCAAGTACGATGCCAAGATAGACCTTCTGGTGACGGATGTCGTTATGCCGATACTAGGGGGACGTGGACTCGTAGCGAAATTCTCGGAACTGCAGCCTAAGGCCAAAGTCCTGTACGTCTCGGGCTACACGGACGACGCAATCATTCGGCACGGCGTGATGCGCGAGGAGGTCAATTTTTGCAATGCCGTTTGCGCCCCTGGCGCTAGCGGTCAGCCGCAACTCCCGCGCGAGCGCCAGCGCCATGATGAGAATCTTGATCGAACACACCATCAGCAGGACGATCGTGGGCATGTCGTCCTCCGCGGGCCAACGAAAAATGCCCTGTCGCGTGAGCTATGTCGCGCGCAGGGCCAGGGATACCCGGAAATGGGATCGGGAGAGCTACTGGCTCCCGATCAAGGGAATGTGCCCCATTCGGGGCAAGAATTATGGGTAAGGCGCGGTGCCCCTTCTTTGAAAGACGTCGAGCACAAACGACTAACCCGCAGCTAAACCGCCCGCATCAAATCAAGGTTGCCTTGTACCGGATGTACCGTCACCCCTCCGCGACACCTCGATATTCCCCGCGATTTCACGCATGTTTCGCAACGCCTTGCAACACACGCCAAATCTTCGTAACGTCTCTCCTGCAATATCCTTACTGCCTTCTAGCGAGATGAGACGGTCGAACTACGGAACCGAAGGTTAGTAGAGGTTCGAGCCCTCTTGGGTGTACTCTCTGTAAGTCGTACCAGACATTTTGTTTGCGTACCTGCCCCATTGGGCAATGCGGCCGTGAGGCTCTGGAAATCCAGTATGTGTACTGGATTTAGTAGCCCACACATCGCATTTATGTCCTTCTGACGCCCCTCATGTCTTCCAACGGGCCGCGCCGTTGTCACTCGAGACAGCGAGGGGGAACTACTCCCCTGGCTTCGGAAGCCGGACGACGACCCCCTGCTTGGCCTTGCTCTCCTCCGCCGCCTGAAGCAGCGCGTAGATCTCCAGCGTTTCGGCCGGGGTGACGGGCGGGGCGCCTCCCTTGAAGAACTTCGCCATCTCGATGGCCAGCCCCTCGTAGCCCATGTAATTGTCGTTGGTCGGCACGACTCCCTTCACGGGGACGCCGTGTCCGTAGACGCCAGCGGTCGAGACCCCCTGGTCGCCAAATACGGTCGCGCTGTACTTTACCGCCCCCTGCTTGATCCCTCGGTAGGTCCCGACGCGGCCATCGCTCCAGACGGCCGTGATCGATTCGCACGAAGGAGTCGAGGTGCAGGAGACGCTGACGACGCCCGTCCCCATGATCGTGTACAGGGTCTCGATGCTGTGTAGCGGGCGGATGAACCGGTCGGCCTCGCAAGCCTTCTCGTCGAAGCCGCCGTACACGTCGCAACCGAGCACGCGCCCGACCTCGGGGTGGTTTCGCATGCCAATGAAGCCCGGGCTGAAACGATGCTGCGAGGTGCTGAAGCAGGGGGTCTTGGTTTCGGTGGCCAGCTTGAGAATCGCCACCGCATCGGCCGGAGAAGCAGCCAGCGGACGCCCGATGAACAGGCGCTTGCCGGCTTTGAGGACGGCCGTGGCCTGCGCCAGATGCTCTCGGCCATCGAGGCTCATGATCATGACGCCGTCGCAACGCTTGAGGAGCTCGTCCAGCGAATCGACGAACTCGACCGGCGGCACCGATTCTTCGGGCGTCTTGGGTTTCTGGTAGAGGTCGCCGATCTGCTTCTTCCAGCGCTCGCCCAGTTCGCGGCTCTCGGGGTAGTCGGCGCTCGGCGTCAGCAGGGCGGCGACTGCCCGCACTCCGACCAGGTCTCCTTCGGCCTTGGGGTTATTGAAGGCCTGCGTGTAAGCGACGCCCTGGTAGTTATCGAGGCCGAGGATGCCGATGCGAACCGGATCGGCAGCGGCAGCGGGCAGTCCCTTGCAGAAAGCTATCGCAAGAACGAACCAAGCAAGGATGGCGCGGGGTGGCATAGCGACCTCCGATCGATGGAGAGTGGGGAGTGACCTGACCACCCCATGGAATCTGCCTAAGTGAATCCAGTTGCGTCTGGCCTCTCACAAACATAAAATGCTGCTTATTGATTGTCGAGAGGAACGCTTCCTGCTTCTTCGGGCGAACTGCATCTTATGTCCCATCCTTCGCGGCGAAGCCTGATGGTCGGACAACTCGCCTTCCGCGGGCTGGCTGCCTTTGTCCTCATCGCATGGATTCCCAATCAGTTGCGGGCGGAAGTCCGCGTCCGCCCCGAGCGGATTGAACTCTCGCGCCCTGAAGGTTCTCAGCAGTTGCTGGTGACCGAAACGGTGGACGGAAGGGAGCGGGACCTGACCCGCAGCGCGAAGTTTGTGGTCCCGCAGCCCAGCCTGGTGCGGGTCGATGATGAGGGGTTGGTGCATCCACTTGTCGAGGGCGAGACGACCCTCACCATTCACGCGGGCGGAAGCGAGCTGCAGGTCCGTGTTCAAATCACAGGACTCAAGAATCCCGCCCCCGTCTCCTTCGAGCACGAGATCGTCCCCATTCTCTCCAAGGCCCGCTGCAACTCGGGCGGATGCCACGGCAAGGCCGAGGGACAGAACGGTTTTAAGCTCAGCCTGTTGGGGTTCGACGGCGCAAACGACTACGACGCGATCATCAAAGAGGGCCGCTCGCGCCGCGTATCGCTGGCCGCTCCGGAGGAGAGCCTGTTGCTGCGCAAGGCGTCGTCGCAGGCGCCGCATGGCGGGGGTTTGAAGATCGCGCGCGACAGCCCGCAATATCTGCGGATGGTGCGGTGGCTGGCGACCGGCGCTCCGTTCAGCGTCCCAGGCGAGCAGCCGGCGGTGGCGATCGAGGTGGAGCCGGCCGATCTGGTGATGCAGCCCAAGGAACAGCGGCAGCTGCGTGTGACGGCCCTCGATGCCGAAGGACGCCGGCGGTGCGTGACCATCGAGACCGATTTCATTTCGAATGCCGGACAGATCGTCGAGGCCAACTCGCGCGGGCTGTTGGAAGCGGGGACCATTCCGGGCGAGGCCGCCATTCTGGTGCGATACTCGGGGCACGTGACGGTCTGCCGCGTGGTGGTGCCGCGCAGCGGACAGCAATTCACTCGCCCGCCGGAGCAGAACTTCATCGATAAGCTGGTATGGGACAAGCTAGTGAAGCTCGGGATCGAACCGAGCTCGCAGACTGGCGACGCGGCGTTCCAGCGGCGTGTCTACCTGGACACGATCGGGACGCTCCCTACCGCGGCTGAAGCGCGGAAGTTCTTAATCGACACCTCGGCCGACAAGCGGAGCAAGCTGATCGACGAGCTGCTGGCGCGACCCGAATACGCCGACTATTGGGCGATGAAATGGAGCGACGTGCTGCGGGCGGACAAGATCAAGGTCACCCATCAGGGAACCGTCGGTCTGACGCGCTGGCTCCACAAGAGCTTTGCGCAGAACCGCCCTTTCGACGAGATGGCCCGCGAGATTGTGACCGCGCAGGGACCGGTGCAGAGCGAAAGCCCAGCGGCTTTCTTCAAGGCGGCCGATCAGCCCGAAGTGGCCAGCCGGTTCGTCAGCCAGTTGTTTTTGGGCGTGCGCATTGAGTGCGCCCAGTGCCACCACCATCCCAGCGAGCGATGGGGGCAGGACGATTACGCGGCGCTGGCCGGGTTCTTTACCGGCGTGAAAATCAAGAAGCTGCCCAATGGTTCCGAGGCCGTGGTCTCTCGCTCCGGGACGGATGTGAAGCATCCGCGGACAGGGGATCCGGTTCCCGCCCGGGCCTTGGGGGCCAAGTCAGCCGATTTTGCCGGCATCGGCGATCGACGGCAGGTGCTGGCCGCCTGGATGACGAGCCCCGACAACGCCTACTTCGCGCGGACGATCGCGAATCGGGTCTGGGCCCACTATCTCGGACGCGGGCTGGTGGAGCCGATCGATGACATGCGGGTGACCAATCCGGCCACCAACGAGCCGCTGCTGGATGCGTTGGCTTCGCACCTGCGCGAGGTGAAGTTCGATCTGAAGGCCTACACCCGGACGCTGCTCAACTCGCGCGTCTATCAACTCACGGCCGAAGCGAACGACTCGAACCGCGACGACCGGCACCATTTTTCGCACGCTTGGCCGAAGGCCTTGCCGGCCGAGGTGCTGTTGGATGCGGTTTCGCAAACCACGGGCGCCGCCGAAAAGTTCAACGGCTGGCCGGCCGGCACGCGCAGCATCCAGGTGTGGGACAACCGTATGCCGTCGTACTTCTTTCGCATTTTTGGCCGGCCTGTGCGGGCGACGGTGTGCGAGTGCGAGCGGAGTAACGAGCCCAGCATCTCGCAGGCGCTGCACTTGCTGAACTCGCCGGAGCTGAATGAGAAGATCACCAGTCGGCAGGGCGTGGCGCGGCAGTTGGCCGATTCGGAGCGCTCGCCTAAAGAAATCATCGCCGAGCTTTACCTGGGCGCGCTGGCGCGGTTCCCCTCGCCCGAAGAAGAACGATTGATGTTGGAGGCATTTTCTGCGATTAGCGTTTCGCGACGCCAGGCTGCGGAAGATGTGCTATGGAGCGTGATGAATACGAAAGAGTTCATTTACAACAATTGAGATGCTGGTCGCCGGTGGCCCCTCGATGGGGACTGCCGTCATGACGCTGAGTTCGCGAATTTCTGAATGGCTACGATCATCCTGCTGCTACCGGCGGCTAGTGCCTCGTCAACGCTTAGATTTAGGTCTCACCGAAGATGCTGGCATTCATTAGCCCGACGCGCCAGTTTAGAAGTTGCGCATTTGAACTGAGCGGCAAGGCGCTAGCCGCCGGTGGCGGGGGAGCAGGGCCACCGGCGGCTAGCGCCTTGCCGCTCAGTTTTCGTTTACCTCGTTGCCCGTCGGCGGCCTCCCCTCGCTGGCGCGCGCGCCAGCGAGGGGAAGCTCCAGGCGACGTCGCCGCCATGTTCCCCTCGCTTGCGCGTCGCGCCAGCGCGGGCTAGTGTTTAACCCCAAATGCAAGCCTTGACGGCGGCTAGTGCCTTGCCGCTCAGTCCATAGCGAACAGATAGAATCAAGATGCGAGGAACGGCTATGTTGAACATCGGCATCGGTCCGAATAGCTCCCGGCTATGTAACGGCCTGTCGCGCCGGCACATGCTGCGGCTTAGCGCTGCGGGGATGTTCGCCGGCGGTGCGCTGCCGCAACTGTTGGCTGCGGAAGGCCCGCGCCCGTTCGCCAAGGCGAAGGCCTGCATCTTTCTGTTTCTGGAAGGGGGCCCTCCGCAGCAGGATATGTGGGATCCCAAGCCCGACGCGCCGGCTGAGATCCGCGGGCCGTTCAATCCGATCAACACTTCGGTGCCGGGAACCACGTTTACCGAGCATTGCCGCGAGTGCGCCAAGATCGCCCACAAGTTCACGGTCGTCCGCAGCCACTCGCACAACGACAACGGGCATGCCACGGGCTACTACTACGTGATGACCGGGCGGAAGGCGCCGTTTGCCGACGGCGAGCATCCCATTCCGACGAACGACAACTTTCCTTCGCTGGGCTCGATCGTCGCCCGCGAACTGGGGGCGAGCGGCAAGGTGCCTCCCTACATCAATATTCCGCATCCAATGTCGGCGGGCGGGCCGGGCTATTTTGGCGCGGAGTATGCCCCGTTTGTGATCGAGGCCGATCCCAGTCAGCCCGACTTTGAAGTGAAGGACCTGAGCCAGCTCAAGGGGCTGACCGAGTCGCGATTCAACCTGCGACGGAAGCTGCTGTCGGGGCTCGAGAATGAACGGCAGCGCAACGGGCGAGCGGCCGCCATGAGCACGTATTACGGCAAGGCGTATGACCTGATCACTTCGCCCGAGGCCCGCAAGGCGTTCGATATTCATGCGGAGCCGGCCAAGCTCCGCGAAGCCTATGGCCAGACGCAAGGCGGGCAGTGTGCACTACTCGCCCGACGTTTGGTCGAAGGGGGCTGCCGGTTCGTGGGAGTTGACATGCCCGGCTGGGACGTCCACTTCAACTGCTTCCCCAGCCTGAAGGAAGACCTGATTCCGCCGGCTGATCGGGCGTTCTCGGCCCTGGTGAACGACCTGGAAGACCGTGGCATGCTGGACAGCACGCTGGTCATCATGATGGGGGAAATGGGCCGCACCCCGCGCGTGAACGCTCAGGCGGGGCGCGATCACTGGTCTATGGCACAGTGCATTCTGTTCGCGGGCGGGGGAACCAAGCCGGGGCAGATTATCGGCGCCACCGACAAGCAGGCCGCCGCGCCGACCAGCGACCCGGTGAGCATCCAGGACTTCCTGCATACCACGTATCGCTTGCTGGGGATCGACTCGAAGCGAGAGTATCCCGACACGCTGAACCGGCCGATCCCGCTGACCGACGGCGGCAAGTTGATCCCCGGGCTGATTGCATAGGACCGCCTATGAACCGCATCACGCGTATCGTCGCGCTCGTTCTGGCGAGTGTAGCCTCAGCCCCCTTGGCTCAGGCGCAGCTTGCGCCGGAGATCGGCTACGTCTATCCCTCGGGCGGTCAGGCGGGGACGACGGTAGAGGTGAAGCTGGGAGGATACGACTGGACGCCCGACATGCAGATTTTTCTGCACGACCCGCGCGTCAAGCTGGAGATGAGCGGTCCGCCGACTGCAGTCCTGGTGCCGGAGCCCCCGTATTGGTTTGGCGCGAAAGGGCGCGGACCAGCCTGGCCTCTGTCGCGCGAATTCACGGCTCGGCTGACAATCGCTGCGGACGTGCCCGCCGGTCCGGTGCTCTTTCAAGTTGCCAACGCCAATGGCCCCTCGCCGGCTGCCGTATTCTTCGTCGGTACGACGCCCGAGGTGGTCGAGGAGCCCGCGCGCAAGACGCCGCAGGTGCTGCCTGTTTTGCCGGTGACGGTGAACGGCCAGATCCGACTGATTGAGGAAATCGACCAGTTCGAGTTCGTCGCTCCTAAGGCCGGCCCGCTGACCGTGGAGCTTGTGACGAGGCAGATGGGCTCTCCGCTGCACGGCATGCTGAAGATCCGCGACGATCAGGGCAAGGTGGTGCTGGACCTGGCCGATACGGAAGGGCGCGATCTGGCTGCGACGTTTATCGCCCGGGCCGGCGCGAAGTACACGCTGAGCCTGCACGATCTCGATTTCGCGGGGGACCGCTCGTACGTCTATCGCCTGCTGCTGTGGCCTGGTCCTCGGGTGCCGGCGGCCTATCCGGCGGCCGGACGACGCGGACAGACACAGAAGGTAGAGTTCGTGGGCCTGGGGCTAGCTACCGGCGGCGACCTGCTGGAGACTGTGACCCGCGAGGTCCCCTTTCCGGCAGGCCACGAGGCGTCGTTCGAGTATGTGCTCGAAACCCCCGTGGGCGCGGCGCGGCCAGTCAAGCTGCTGATCTCGGACCTGGCCGAGCAGGTTGCCGCGCCCGGGGTGAAGGAGCCGGAGTTGCAGCTTCCTTGCGCGGTGACCGGCGCTCTCGAAGCCCGGTTTGGCTCGCAGCAGTTCCGCTTGGCACTCAAGAAGGGGGAGAAGTGGCAGTTCACGGCGCAGACCGACGCGCTGCGTTCTCCGCTCGATCTTGATCTGACGCTGACCGACCCGGCTGGAAAAGAGGTCGCCATGGATGACGACGCGCCGGGCACGACCGAGCCCTCGCTGTTGTTCGCCGCGACTGCCGACGGCGCGTATGTCCTGACGCTGACCGACCGCAGCGGCAAGAGCGGCCATCGCGGGGCCAACTACCGCCTGCTGATCGAGCCGCAGCGAGAAGGCTTTCAACTCACTTTCCCTGCACAGTTGGCCGTGCCGCTGGGAAGCACGACCAAACTCGCGCTAAAAATCCTTCCCCAGGCGGGCTTCAAGGGGGCGATTGCGGTGACTGTCGCCGGTTTGCCTGAAGGGGTCAGTGTGCCGGCCAATCTCTCGATTCCCGAAGGTAAGACCGACCTGGCAATTGATCTGACAAGCCTGGCCGACGCGCCGGCGGTTGCGGCGCTGGCAACTATCTCGGCCAGCGCTAAGATCGGCGAGCAGATGGTGACGGTGACCAAGCCGGTGCTGCTGGCCACGATCTTGAAGCCTCGGGTCAAGATCACGCCCGAGGGGCTCGACGACGTTCGCAAGGTGCAGCGCGGAAGCACCTTTCTGGCCCCGCTGTTCATCGAGCGGCTCGAAGGCTACCAGGGTCCGATCACGCTGGAGATGACGGCCAAGCAGCAGCGGCATCGACAGGGGCTGGCCAGCGACGAATTCGTCGTCCCGCCCGAGGCCAAGAAAGTGGAGTATCCCATCTTCATTCCGGAGTGGATGGAAACGACCAAGACCAGCCGCATGATTCTGAACGGGGTGGTACGGGTGCCCGATCCCAAGGGGAACATGCGGACGCTGGTGCAGCGGATGGAGCTGCGCATCGGGGTACTTCCGCAGGGGGCGCTCCTGAAGCTTGCTCAGGCAGGTGCCGAAGGGGGTGAGTTGTCGGTCCGGGTGGGGGACGAGGTGCAGATCCCCATCACGCTGTTCCGCGCCCCGGAGTTTCGCGAGGCGGTGCAGGTGGAACTCATCACGACAGATCTGCCCGTCGGCGGCTTCATCGCCCCGCCGCTGGCGGTGGCTGCCGACGCCACGACAGGCAAGCTGACATTGCGCGTGGCGGCCGATGCGAAACTGACCGGCGACTACACGCTGTTGATCCGTGCTTCGTCGAAGAAAGACGGCAAATGGCCCGTCGTATCCGAAGTGAGGATTGGCCTGGCCGTGCAGTCGACTCCGTAGCTTTCTGCAGTAGTCTGTTTCAAGTGAACCGAAGCTCGCGTCGCTCGGATTGTAGACAATGCGACTTGGATTGTTTACAATCAACGCTCTTCTCCCTGGGCCCATAACCTGGCTTGACCTCGCATGAAAACCGCCTCACGCACATACTTGGCGGCCAGGTGGTTCTTCCATTGCGCTCCCAGGTGGGTTCTCGCCGTCAGCGCACTCTGGTTCGTCTTGAGCCCCCGCGCCATCCACGCAGAGGAGCTCTCGCACGCGGAGTTCTTCGAAAAAGAGATCCGCCCCCTCCTGATCTCCGCCTGTGTGAAATGCCACGGTCCCGATAAGCAGGAGGGGGGGCTGCGGCTCGATACGCGCGCGGGCCTGATGAAGGGAGGTGAGAGCGGCGCGGCCGTCTCGCCTGGCAAGCCTGAGTTGAGCCTGCTGGTGGCTGCGATTCGACGCGAGGGGGATGTGCGCATGCCCCCTGACAAACCCCTGAGCCAGACCCAGGTCGACGCCTTGGTGCGCTGGGTGGCATTGGACGTTCCGTGGCCCGATTCCGTCGTCCTGGCGGCGCGACCTGACGCGAAGCATTGGGCGTTCGAGCCCGTGCGCGAACCTGCGATCCCGCCCGTAAAGAACCAGGCCTGGGTGCAGACCCCGATCGATGCCTTTGTTCTCGCCCGTCTTGAAGCCCAAGGCTACGCGCCGTCGGCGCCGGCCGATCGCCGAACACTGATCCGCCGCGCGACATTCGATCTGCTTGGCCTTCCGCCTTCTCCCGAGGAAGTCGCAGCGTTTGTCTGCGACGAGTCGCCGCGGGCCTACGAGCGCCTTGTCGATCGCCTGCTGGCGTCGCCTCACTACGGAGAGAAGCAGGCTCGCCACTGGCTAGATATCGCCCGGTACTCGGATTCGAAGGGTTACGTCTACGCTCGCGAGGAGCGGTTCTGGCCGCATGCCTGGGCCTATCGCGACTGGGTGGTGCGGGCGATGAACGCCAACCTGCCGTACGATCGCTTCCTGCTGCTGCAACTGGCGGCCGATCAGGTCGAGGGACCGCGCGAAGACCTGGCGGCCATGGGGTTTCTGACGCTGGGGCGTCGCTTTCTGGGCGTCACGCACGACATTGTCGATGACCGCATCGACGTGGTCACGCGCGGCACGATGGGGCTTACCGTGTCGTGCGCTCGCTGTCACGATCACAAGTTCGACCCATTCCCGACACGCGACTATTACTCACTGTATGGAGTCTTCAAGAGCAGTGCCGAACGCCTGGCGCCGCTCGCCGAGGTCGACCGCCAATCTGAGTTCGGCAAGAAACTGACCGAGCTCGAAGAAAAACTGCGGGCAGGGATGGAAGACCGTCGCAAGAAGGCGGGCGACCGTGTGCGGAAACGGGTAGCCGACTATCTGGTCGCGCAGCTCGAACTGCACAAATATCCCGAGGAGGGCTTCGATCAGATCCTGGAACCGAAGGATGTGATTCCGGCTTTTGTACGCCGCTGGCGGGCGTATCTGGAACGAGCCGCGAAAGAGGACGATCGAGTCTTTACCGCGTGGCGCCGGTTCCGAGCGATTCCCGCGTCGCAATTCGCCGAGCGAGCCCCGGAGATCTGGCGTGATCTTCAGGCAGCGGCGGCCGACAAGGTTCATCCGCGCGTGGCGCAGGCGTTTACCAAGTCACCCGCCAGCATGCAGGAGGTGGCCGAGGCCTATGGCAAGCTGTTCGCCGCGGCTGATACCGAGTGGCAGGCTCGCCCTGACAAAGCCGCCGCGCCGCCGACCGATGACCCGCTGCTCGCCGTGCTGTACGGCTCGCGAGCGCCGTGCGAAGTTCCCCGCGAGCCCATTGTCAGCACCGAGTCGTACTTCACCTCGGGTGAATGCAATGAACTCTGGAAGCTGCAAGGAGACGTCGAGCGTCATCTGATCAACTCACCACAGTCGCCGCCGTTCGCGCTGCACCTGGTCGATTGCGAAATCGTGGAAGACGCCCGGGTGATGAAACGGGGCAACGCGGGTCAACTGGGCGACGTGGCACCGCGGCAGTTTCTGGCGGCACTGTCCGGCCCCAATCGACAGCCGTTCCGGCAGGGGAGCGGTCGGCTCGAATTGGCCCGTGCGATCATCGCCCCCCAGAATCCGCTGACTGCCCGCGTCGCGGTGAATCGCGTCTGGCTGCACCACTTTGGTGCGGGCCTCTCGCGAACCCCCAGCGACTTTGGCCGTCGCGTGGACGCTCCCAGCCATCCCGAGTTGCTCGATTGGTTGGCCGCGCGGTTCGTGGCTGAAGGCTGGGACCTGAAAAAGCTGCATCGGCAGATTCTGCTTTCGGCCGTTTACCAGCAGGCCTCGCGCGGGCCGACAGAAGCCGCTCCACTGGCGCGATTGCAGCAGAATGATCCCGAGAACCGCTTGCTGTGGCGAATGAACGTCCGCCGGCTTTCCTTCGAGGAACTCCACGATGCCGGTTTGGCCGTCACGGGCGAATTGAAACTTGATCTCGGCGGCAAGGCCACGCCGCTCTTCGGATCGCAGCGGCGCACTCTGTATGCCCAAGTCGATCGCCAGTTCTTGCCCAGCGTGCTGCGAGCATTCGACTTTGCCAACCCCGATCTGCACATTCCGCAGCGATCGGAAACCATCGTGCCGCAGCAAGCGTTGTTCTTCATGAACCATCCGTTCCTGCTCGAGCGAGCCCGGAAGCTGGCCCAACGAAGCGGACAGAACCTTCCTGGCGAGGATGCCGCGAAGACCGAGACCGAGCGAATCCGCCGGATGTACCGCAGCGTCTACCAGCGCGAGCCCACGCCCGAACAGCTTTCGGCCGCGCAGGCGCTGCTGCGGATGGATCAGCACGAATCGCCGGTGCCCGTCGCGCCGGAGACAGTAGCCTGGAAGTACGGCTTTGGCGAGTACCAGACTGAGGCCAAGCGAGTGGCTGGCTTCAAGCCGCTGTCCCATTTCGTTGGCAAAGCCTGGCAGGGTGGCCCGAATTGGCCCGACGCGGCCTTGGGCTGGGTGCAACTGACGGCCGAAGGGGGCCACGCCGGCAACGACCGACAGCACGCTGCGGTTCGGCGGTGGACAGCTCCGGCCGCCTTGCGGCTGCAGGTCCAGTCGCGGATCGTCCATCCGACTTCCGCCGGCGATGGAGTGCGAGCCTATCTGGTAAGCAGCCGCCAGGGGCTGCTCAAAACGGCCGACGTCCACAACCGCGAGGAACGCTTCGACTGGGACGCGATCGATGTTGAGCCGGGGGAAACGCTCGATTTCGTGGTCGATCTGCGCGAGAACCTGAACCACGAAGAGTACGTCTGGGATGCCAAGCTCACCGAACAGATTGCAGCGGGGGCTGGCGCGCCCGGCAGAACGGGTCTGGTGTGGGATTCTCGCCGCGACTTTGTCGGTGCCCCGACGACGGGGATGAGTCCGTGGGAGCAACTGGCGCAAGTGCTGCTGGCGGCAAATGAGTTCCTGTTTATTGATTGACGAGGTCCGATCATGACTCCGCTGCCTGCTTCGCGCCGTGACTTTCTTGCCCGTAGTGGGATGGGCCTGGGCGCTGTCGGCCTTGCGACCCTGCTAGGCGACGAGGGGGAGCTTCGCGCGGCTGAGGCCGCCCCGAAGGGTCCGCACTTCGCTCCCCGCGCGAAGCGTGTGATCCACTTCTTCTTGAACGGCGGCCCGTCGCACGTCGACACGTTCGATCCCAAGCCGGCGCTGGCCAAGTACGCCAATCAGCCCCTCCCGGAAACGCTTCGCACCGAGCGCAAAACCGGCGTCGCATTTCCTTCGCCCTTCAAGTTTCAGAAGTACGGCCAGAGCGGGCTGGAAGTCAGCGAACTCTTCAGCAAGACCGCCCAGCATGCCGACCACATGGCAGTGGTCCGCTCGATGTACGCTCAGGTGCCCAATCACGAGCCTTCGCTGATGTTGATGAACTGCGGCGACTCGGTCCAGCCTCGGCCCAGTGTCGGCTCCTGGGCGTTGTATGGCTTGGGAAGCGAGAACCGCAATCTTCCCGGCTTTGTCGCCATGTGCCCTGGCGGCTATCCCATTAAGGACGCCGAGAACTGGCAGTCGGCCTTTCTTCCAGGTGCCTATCAAGGGACGTTCATCGACTCCAAGCACGAACAGCTCGAAAAGCTGATCGAGAACATCGAGCATCCGCACACCACGTCGGCCGCGCAGCGGCGGCAGCTCGACCTGCTGGCCCAGTTGAACGCGGAACACCGCCAGTCCCGCAGCGACCCCCGTCTCGACGCCCGCATCCAGTCGTTCGAGCTGGCGTTCCGGATGCAAGTCGAGGCGGCCGAAGCGTTCGATCTGTCGCGCGAGCCGCAGCACATCCGCGCGGCCTACGGTGGCGGAGTCCATGGTCGGCAAACCCTGATCGCCCGGCGGCTGCTGGAACGAGGGGTACGATACGTGCAGCTGTGGCACGGGGCCGGGCAGCCGTGGGACAACCACGACAAGATCGCCGAGAACCACGCCAAGCTGGCCGCCGAGATCGACCAGCCGATTGCGGCGCTGCTGACCGACCTGGCCCAGCGCGGCATGCTGGACGACACGCTGGTCGTCTGGGGTGGCGAGTTCGGCCGCACCCCCACCGTTGAGTTGGGAAACGATGGCGCCAGCAAGCTCGGTCGCGATCACAACCACTACGGCTTCAGTGTCTGGATGGCCGGCGGCGGGATCAAGGGAGGGACGGTCCACGGCGCGACCGACGACTTTGGCTTCAAGGCCGTCGAAAGCCCAGCCAGCGTGCACGATCTTCATGCCACGATCCTGCACCTGCTGGGTTTCGATCACAAGCGTCTGACCTATCGCTATGCCGGCCGAGACTTCCGCCTGACCGATGTACACGGAAACGTGCTGAAAGACATCGTGGCCTAGCAGCGTTGGCATCGGCCTTGTCTACCAAGCTGACAAACATTGCATTCACCCGTCATCTCACTCGGTGGGCGAGCCCTGCGACGGCTTACTTCGGCGGTCAGCAAGCACGGAAACGGCCACGCCGGTGGCCAGGACGGTCAGAATCACCGCCAGTAGGTACAGATTGAAGTGACTCCCCAGGGCGACCTTCAGCCTTTCGGCAAGAAACATCTTGATGCCCACGATCATCAGCACGATGGCCAGCGAGTGCTTCAGATAGCGGAACTTGTCGACCATTCCCGCTAGCGCAAAGTAGAGTGACCGCAGCCCCAGAATCGCGAACACGTTGCTGGTGAACACAAGAAACGGATCGCCCGTGATGGCAAAGATGGCGGGTATCGAGTCGACGGCGAAGATCAGGTCGGTCGTTTCGACCATCAGCAGCGCGAGCGCCAGCGGTGTCAGAAGCAGCGTTCCTGGGGGAGACTGATCCACAATCGCGTCCGGCACGCTGGCCGCACCCGGCACTTCGCTCTCGTGCGATTGCGGCGTGCCAGCGCGGACGGCGAAGTGCTCTCCGTGGAACCGCGCGGTCACCGGAATCAGTCGTCGGGTCCATCGCACGAGGAAGTTCTTGCTCGGGTCGGTCTGCTCCGACTCGATAAAGAGCATCTTGATGCCCGTCAGAATCAGAAATGCCGCGAACAGATACAGCACCCAGTGGAAGTGCGCGATCAGCGTCGCTCCCAGAGCGATCATGATTCCGCGCAACAATAGTGCCCCCAGAATCCCCCAGAACAGCACGCGGTGCTGGTAAATCGCCGGCACCGCGAAAAAACCGAAGATCATCGAGATCACAAAGATGTTGTCGACGCTCAGCGATTTCTCGACGACGTAGCCGGTCAGGTACTTTTCTGCCGCGATCGCACCGTCGTTCATCAGTCCGTCGACGGTGTCAGTCGTCGTGCCAAGGCCCAGCCACTTCCCCTCGTACGCGAAATAGACGAATACGCCGAACGACAGGCCGAGCGATAACCACACGGCCGACCAGGCCAGCGCTTCCTTGACACTGACCACATGAGCCTTGCGATGAAAAACGCCCAGGTCGAGTGCCAGGACCAAAAGCACAAACGCAATAAACGCGATCCAGATCAGCATTCTTGTCCCTCAATCGTTACAAATTGACCTGGACGCTCGAATCCTGGCACGAATGTGGCTCACGACTCAACGACGGTCGTGATTTCAGCCCGCTGGCGCTGGCCGTCGATCCCCAGCACCAGCAGCGGCAGGTTCGTCTTTCGGAGCAACTCATCGGCGAAGTTGCCTTGCAACACGTGCGCCCAGTCTCCGTTACAACGCGTCGACAGCGCAATCAGATCAACATTTCGCTGTTGGGCGAATGCTGTGACCGCCGTGGCGGCCGATCGTTCCGTGGTCACAACATGGGCATCCACGCGTGGCCCGGCGCGCTTTACTTCATCGGCGATTCCGCTCAGGTAGGTGGAGGGAATCGAATGCTCAAAGGAACCCAGGCTCCAATCGTGGTTCTGCACATTTATCAGCGAAAGCTTGGCTCCCTGCAATCGACTGACTTTGGCCGCGACATCCAGGACGCGCTCGGCCAGCAGCGTCCCATTAAGCGGGACGAGGATGTGTCGCGCGATCGGATCGCCCGTCAAATCGACAGGGTGCGAGTACCCTTTCACGAACAACCCTGGCGTTCGAATGCGCCGTCGCAGCCCGTTGGACACGCTGGGCGAGAACAACCGTCGCAAGAATCCCCGGCGTCGCGAGGCCATCACGACCAGATCCGCTTGCGCGCTCTCTTTGGCTAAAGCCCCGACAGTGTCGACGCTGTCGATAAGACGGGTCTCTACAGTAATCGAGTCGGTGCGCGCTACGCGCGCCGCGACCTCAACAAGATAGTTGTAGGCTTCAAGCTTCGCGCGATGGTTCCATTCATCGACGGCGCACATCTGCCAAGGCTCGACATGCTGCATGTGTGGATAGACGTGAACAAGGCGGACCTTTGCCCGCGATCGTCGCGCAATAGCCAACGCATGCGGGAGTGCGTGCTCGGCATGCTGCGTTCCGTCGAGCGGCACCAGCAACGTGCGCAGTGCATACTTCGCCGAATCCGCGCAAGGCTTCTGCGCAGGATGCGAGGGTTCCGACGCCTTGTCCCAGGGATGAATCCTCAACTGCGGAGCAGACAGAACAGGCTCTCGATGTTCCCGATAGAAGGCTTCCTGTCGATTCGTGTGTCGGGTCATGGCAGTGTTCCTTCTCGTAGGGCGTTGTGAACGACAGCAACGAAAGCAATCGCCGTGCCGGTGCGATCGAAGTCGCATTGCTGCTGACTCGCACGGTCCCATCGGACACGCGGCCTGCGGCTTTGACGACGCTTTCGTTTGGAATCGCCGCAATTTCCCGCATGAAATCGACTGCGCGACTTCTGGAGCCTGCGCGATATGTCGCCTAGCGTTGACAGGTGACAACGGCGGTTGACACATCTGCATCGCCAGCGTCTGGCAGCGAGAGAATGCGAGCCAAGCAACCCTCCACAGCCCATGAAGCGAGGATTCTGGGCCCGCGAACCATGGTCCACTCGATCTGGTCTGAAAGTTGCATTCTCACATCTCTCTCCATTCATTCCCCTCGATCGCGAAGGTAGAACACATGCGAAACATCGTCATCACCGAATCTGACCGTCGAAATCTCGAGGCGGTCCTTTCGTCGGAGTTTGCCACCGTCATTGGACCGTTGACCCGCCTGGACGATCTCAGGGCAGAACTTCAACGGGCGCAGATCGTCTCGCCGGACGAAGTCTCGAACGATGTCGTCACCATGAACTCGACGGTGGTGCTGCGCGATCTCGAGTCGGGTGAGCAAGAGACCTATACGCTGGTATTCCCCAACGAGGCCGATATCGCGGCAGGCCGTTTGTCGGTCCTGGCGCCGATCGGCACGGCGATCCTCGGCGAACAAGTCGATGCCGAAGTTCTGTGGCGCGTGCCAGGCGGCTGGCGACGTCTGCGGATCGACGAGATCGTCTATCAGCCGGAGCGCGAGGCCGCCTTCCCGCTCGGGTAGTCGAGCAGGGCGGTCTCGATCAGAGACTCGACGCTGATGCCTATCAAGCGTTTTTTTCCGGCCGACGATGGGCACGCATCTCCGTGCCCATCCCCCGCTCAGGAACGGTGGTCGCTCGCTTCGATGCCGTACTTCTTGAGTAGCTTATGCAAACCCTGCCGAGACATGCCCGCCTGCTTCGCGGCGCGGGAGACATTGCCATCGTTCTGGTCCAGCAGGTTCGCCAGATACTTGTGCTCGGCATCGTTCAGGGCGTCCTGGCGTGAAGTCGCTGTCGAACTCCCTTTTGCGGAATCCGAGCCGGTTTCGATGCGCCGTCGGAGCGCAGCGGGCAAGTCGTCGGGCGTGATTGTCTCTCCCTTGCAGATCGCCAGTGCATGTTCGATGGCGTTTCTCAACTCGCGAATATTTCCTGGCCAGGCATAGCGGCGCAACAGATCCAGCGTCTCGTTGGATATGTCGACCGCCTGGCGTTGCGGCCCACGCAGCTTCGTAAGGAAGTGCCGCGTTAGATGCAGCACATCGTCCCCTCGCTCGCGCAGCGGCGGCAGTTCGATATGAATCACAGCCAATCGATAGAACAAGTCCCGCCGGAATCGCCCGGCGTTCACTTCCAGTTCCAGATCGCGATTGGTCGCGCAGATGAATCGGGTGTCGATCTGCTCTTGCACAGTCTTGCCAAGCGGAATGAACGTCTGTTCCTGAATGACCCGCAACAGCTTCGCCTGGAGCGGCAGTGGCAACTCGCCGATCTCGTCGAAGAAGGCCGTCCCCTTGTCCGCCTGAAGCAACAGACCGACCTGGTCTTTGATGGCGCCGGTAAAGGCCCCCTTGGCGTGGCCAAACAGCACGGACTCGAACAAGGACTCGGGAACCGCGGTGCAATCAATGATCTGAAAGGTATTCTTGGCCCTAAGGCTGCGGCGGTGGATGGCAGCCGCAACGACTTCTTTGCCCGTGCCACTTTCGCCTGTGATCAGAATGTTCGCGTCGGTTCCCGTCATGCGGTCGATGATCTCAAACAGCTCGCGCATGGGGGCACTTTCGCCGATGATCTCGGGCGACGTTGCCGCGGCCTGCTGCTTTTCTGGTTCCTGCGGGGAACGGCGTGCATGAGCCAACGCGCGGCGCACGCTGGAGAGCAAGTCCTCGTACTTCACGGGCTTCAGCAGATAGTCGGAGATGCCGAGCCGGACGCTCTCGATCGCCGAGGGCATGGTCGGGGCGCCCGTCACCACGATTAACGGAATGGCAGGCCACTTCCCGCGCCCTTCGCGGAGCAATTCAAGCTTGAGATTGCCAGGCATGTTCAGGTCCGAAAGGACCAGGTCGAAATGCTCCCGATTCAGGCGCTCGAGCGCCGCCCGTCCGTCGGGGACCGGGACGCAATCGTACCCTGCTTTGGTCAGCAGTTGGGACGTCGTTCTGAGATACAGCGGTTCGTCGTCGGCGATCAGGATTCGCGCCAGCGGCTGGTCAGCCATGATTCACTCCTTGCGGCAATTCGAGCCGCATGGGAAACACGGCCGCGAAACGACTCCCTTCACCTACGGTCGTCTGCACCTCGATTCGCCCCCCCATCGCCTCGATCAGACTTCGAGAGACGGAAAGTCCCAGGCCCATTCCGGCTTGCTCCTCGCCTTGCTTCGTGCTGAAGAAAGGATCAAAGATGTGGGGCAAAACCTCAGGCGCAATCCCCGGTCCGCTGTCTTCAATGCGCACGGCGACACTTTGTCCGCGACGATCCATCGCAACTTCGACCGTTGACTCCGGCGGAGACGCCTGGAGTGCATTGCGAATCAGATTGTAGAGGATCTGCTTGACCTCCCCTTCCGCCAGGACAACGCGCGATGACTCCACCATGTGAGTCACGTGAATCGCGACCCGGCGTCGGGTGGCGGCATTTTCCAGCATCATCGCCACTTCGCCTACGATGCGCGCCAGGTCGAACTCCGCAGGTTGTTGGGGGGCTCGCCGATACAGCTGATACATCTGATGCACGATGCCGCTGATGCGTTCGATCTCGCGATCGATCAACTCGAGCAAATCATAATGCTCGTGCGCAGGAGTAAGAGACGACTTGATCAACTCGAAGGCATTACGCATTCCGGCCAACGGGTTGTTGATCTCATGCGCCACTCCGGCCGCCAGTTGACCCAGTGCGGCCAGCGTTTCCATTTGACGCTGGCGATGTTCAAGTTGCCGCAGCTTTTCAGTCCTCTCCTGGACCAATTGTTCCAGATGGTCCGCATGCAGGCGAAGTTGATCACGCAACTTGCGGCGCTCGGTGACGTCGCGAATGCTGGTCCTGAACCCCAGATACTCGCCCTGTGCGTCGTACATCGGCTGCCACGAGAGGGACATCCATCGCGTATCTCCGCGACGATGCAGGCACGCGAACTCAACGTTCTCGCCGGTGGTGCGCTCTTGGGCAGACGCCAAAACGTCTGCGATGCGTTCGCGATCCTCGGCAACGACGATTGGAAGCGGATAGTCCTGCATCGCCAGGCATTCGTCGACCGAGTATCCCGTCGTTCGATCTACCGCTTGATTCACCCAAAGCAAGGGCCCCTCGGCGCTGTGCCAGCTCTCCCAGTCATACGTGTAATCCGCAACCGCGCGAAACCAGCGATCGTCTACGGCGTTCCTCGTGGCCGGAGCCGGGCTGGGCCGTCTCTTCGAGCCGATCGGTTTCTTGCTTGGTTTCTTCATGATCGCGTTCGTGTTCCTAGGCTCGATCGCAACAGCAACTTTTGGGCCTACGATTCAAAGTGAGGTATCCGCCTGTTTGGCTTTCGACGTCGTCAACGGAGCGTGACACGTGTCAACGCGCGTTGACACGTGTTTGCGGCGTTTCCGCCCGAGATAGGGCTTCTTATTCCAGCACTCCGTTCCTGGCGTCCATGGCACGGCGATTGCTCTTTGTCTGCGGAAGGCCCGCATTCTATCCCATTTCAATAAGGAACTGGACATGCAATCGAATCTCGATCGGAAGACGCATCGCAACACCGCTGCGCTGAGCATCAAAGGCCGAGGTCCTGCCTGGACGCCGGATCTGCAGTTGTTGCTTGACCGCTGTTTGCAGCGAATCGGCGAACGATTCCCGCAGACGATTCGTTCCGTCGCCGCATCCCTGGAGGACATGAACGGCCCGCGAGGCGGCGTAGACAAGCGATGTGCCGTAACCTTGACGCTCACGGGCAACCGGAACGTATCGGTAAGCGCATGCTCGACGAATGCCGAGGCGGCCGTCATCCAAGCCGGCCGACGTGCTCGCAATGCCGTGATCGGCTCGGTGCTCGGTGCGCGAGACAAACGATCAAGAGATTCTCGCCCGGAAGAAAGGGTCTCGAAACGTTTTGATTTGCCGCAATAGTCGTGCATTGCGCAGCCATGACCCAGGCTGGCGGCGGCGATTACCCCCGGTTCAACCGACGGTAACGGTCGGGCGAGAAGCCCACGATCTTCTTGAACACCCGCGAGAAGTAGTACGCGTCGCTGTAGCCCAGCGCCGCGGCGACTTCCTTCACACTCAGGCCGGTCGTGTCGAGCAGTTGCGTCGCCCGCTCCACCTTCAAGCGGATGAAGTGAGCGATGGGTGAGACGCCCGTCCGACGCTGATATTCGTGGGCGAACTGGAATCGCGACAGGCGCGCTGCCGCCGCAAGTTCGTCCAGGCGCAGGGCCCCGTCAAGCTGGCGCTGCATCAGCGCGTGAACGCGCTCGAGCTGAAGCTGGCTGCGGCTGACCTCGCCGGCCTCGGCAGTTGCCAGCCGGCACAGGATCTGCCGCAGCACATGAGCCGCCTGCAGGGCCGCGGGCAACTGATGCGGGGTGCGGCGCAGTTCGATCAGCAGTTGGAAGTCACTGACGAGCGCGGCGCGCACGCCGATGTGGGTGACGATGTCGCGCCGCGAGAGACCCGCGTGACGCAGATAGGCCAACGACTGCGTGCCGGTGAAGTGGGTCCAGTAAACCGTCCAGGGATCGTCGTCCACAGCGCGGTACTCGTGCGGCACGCCTGGCAGGAAACAGAGCAGATCGCCCGGCCCGACGGGGCGGCTCGCTCCGAAGGCTTCGACCTCGGCCCGCCCTTCGACGCAATAGAGCAGCAGGCAGTCGTCGTGCGTCTGGCGTCGCATCGCGTGGCCGCGGGCGGCCGGATAGTACCCGGCACTGGTGGGATAGAGCGCCCGCCCTAGCGCGTGTTCGGCCAACGCCCGCGTGGTCGGGGCGGGGAGGATGAAGCGCACGGCGCCGTGCGTCAGTAGCCAGGTCGAGGGTTGGCTCATGGGGCCCGTCCAAGGAAAGTCGAAAACATCACGGGCCTGCCGCCAGCGGCCTGCCAGCAAGATTGTCCATCAGATCGGCAAGAAATTCCATTCGGGCCGACAAAATCGTCGCCTACAGTATTGGAAAAGTCCTCCAACAACGTGCAGGCCGCCCCATGCTCCTCGATGCCCCACTCACGCCGATCCTGATCGGCTCCGACCTCCACGCGGCTAACGCTGACGCTTTCGCACCTGTCCACAATCCCTCCACGGGCGAAGTCATCGCCCAGGTCCCGCTCTGTGGCGCTGCCGAAGTCGATGCGGCTGTCGGCGCCGCCCAGCAGGCGTTCCCGCCGTGGGCCGGCACGCCCGCACTCCGGCGTGCGGCCGTGCTGTTCCGCTATAAGGCCCTGCTCGACGAGCACTTCGAGGAGCTGGTCGCGCTTGTCACTCGCGAGAACGGCAAGACCCGCGACGAAGCACGCGGCGATGTCCGCCGGGGCATCGAAGTGGTCGAGTTCGCCTGCGGCATTGCCGAGCTCACCAAGGGACAATCCGTGCCCCAGTTGGCCGACCAGATCGACGGCCTGGCCACCCGCGAACCGCTGGGTGTGTGCGCGGGGATCACGCCGTTCAACTTCCCGGCCATGGTTCCGATGTGGATGTTTCCCATCGCGATCGCCTGCGGCAACACGTTCATCTTGAAGCCCAGCGAAAAGACCCCGCTCACGGCCGTGCGCCTGGCCGAGCTGTTTCTCGAGGCCGGACTGCCCCCCGGCGTGCTTAACGTGATTCACGGTGGGCGGGCAGCGGTGGATGCCCTGCTGATGCATCCCGGCATCGCGGCCGTCAGCTTTGTGGGTTCGACCGCCGTGGCCGGGCACGTGTACTCCACCGCGTGCCGCCAGGGGAAACGCGTGCAGGCCGCCGGCGGCGCCAAGAACGTCATGCTGGTCCTGCCCGACGCCGACCCCGACGCCACGCTGCGGGCCGTGATGGGCGCAGCCTTTGGCTGCGCCGGCCAGCGATGCATGGCCGGGTCGATTCTGCTGCCGGTTGGCGCTGCGGCCGAGTGGTTCCCACCGCGGCTGCTGGCGGCGATGGATGCTCTGCGCGTGGGGAGATACGTCCGCCGACGCAGACGCCCAGATGGGACCGCTGATCGACCTTGCCGCGCGGGAGCGGGTACACCGGGCCATTGAGGCGGGCCAGCGCGAGGCCCGTTTGCTGCGAGACGGCCGGGCTGCGATGCCGGAGGCAGGATTCTTCGTCGGGCCGACGCTCTTCGACGAAGTTCGCCCCGAGATGCGGTTGTTTCAGGAGGAGATCTTCGGCCCGGTCCTGTCGATGGGCCGGCCGCGCGACTTGGACGAGGGCATCGCCTGGACCAACCGTGCACCGTACGGCAATGGCGCCGTGATTTTTACGGCCCACGGCGGCGCCGCGCGGCGGTTCGCCCGCGAGGTGCAGTGCGGCATGGTGGGCGTGAATGTAGGGGTTCCGGCGCCGATGGCGCTGTTTGCGTTCTCCGGCTGGAACCGCTCGTTCTTCGGCGACCTGCACATGCAGGGGCAGGAGGGGGTGCTTTTTTATACGCGGCAGAAGGTGGTCCTGTCGCGGTGGGACAACGCCTATCGCCGGTCGCAGGGCTGGTGACCGAGCGTGAATCAGCGATTGTGGTGACGCCCAGGGTTAGCTCGGCGCGTGAGGACTCGGTACCCAGGGCGTTGGAGAGCGCGAGCTTTTTCGAGTTGAGCGCGCCGGGTGGGACGCAGTTGACGTAGGGCAAGCGATCACGCGGCCCGATGAGGGGCGGTATCGATTCACTCTGTCACACCCTACGTGGTTGCGCGATTCAAAGAAAAGAAGCAAGGGCGCGATACGAACAACGGGCAGCCCCCCTCCCCAGCCCTCCCCACAAGTGGGAGGGAGCAGGAAGAGAGGGCGGGGCGCTGTTGGCGATTCAGGGTGAGCCGCGTAAGGGTTGTAGCTTTGCTGACCCTCCCGTTTTCTATGTGCTCGCTGAGGACCTCGATATCCCCGCATTCTGAACTCAGCGCCTGCGCTGAGTTCAGCGCCGGCGTTGAGTTCAGCGCGTAACTTTGCGGGTTGGTCGCGCCCGGTCGGCCGCGGTCGGTGTAACTTTGCGGGTTGAAACTCAGCGCCTGCGCTCAGTTCAGCGCTGGCGCTGAGTTCAGCGCGTAACTTTGCGGGTTGGTCGCGCCGGATCGGACGCGGTCGTTGAAACTTTGCGGGTTGAAACTCAGCGCCTGCGTTCAGTTCAGCGCTGGCGCTGAGTTCAGCGCGTAACTTTGCGGGTTGGTCGCGCCGGGTCGGACGCGGTCGTTGAAACTTTGCGGGTTGAAACTCAGCGCCCGCGCTGGGGTCAGCGCATAACTTTGCGGGTTGAGCGCGTCAGGGGCACGCAGTCGGTGTAACTTTGCGGGTTGAAACTCAGCGCCTGCGCTGAGTTCAGCGCCCGCGCTGAGGTCAGCGTGTAACTTTTCGGGTTGAGTACTCGGCCGCACGCAGTCGGTGTAACTTTTCCGCTTGAAGCTCGGCGTCCGCGCTGGGGTAAGCGCGCAAGTATTCGAGTTAATCGCCATCGGCGTTTCAGCCCCGACAGGGGCGCTACAGGTCAGCCCAGGGCAACGCCCTGGGTTACGGATTCGGAATGTGTTGCTAGCCCTGAAAGGGCGCTACAGAAAGGCGCCATCGTTGTAGCGCCCTTTCAGGGCTAAACTTGGCGCAAATGGACACGATACCCAGGGCGTTGCCCTGGGCTGACCTGTAGCGCCCCTGTCGGGGCTGCGAGAGTGCAAACTTTTCGAGTTGAGCGCGCCGTGCGGACGCGAACTCCTTTTTGAAGGCCCGCGTGCGGTTCGGTCGCAGCCCGCCTCCACCGGCCTTCTATCCATCATGCAGTATAGCAAATCATCAGTTCGATGTGAATCTGATTCTGTATGTTTTTTCAGTGACTATTCGCTCCAAGGAACTTGCACCCCCTGGTCGGCGACCAGTAACCTCGCCGTGCGAACCCTTCGCGCTTCGGCGAAGATCATCATCGCTCCGGTCCGGGGGCGTCGCCCGGCCAGGCAAACCATGCGAGAGTGAGCCGTTCCCTGGTACGATAACTTCCCCCTAAACATGGGAACGGTGTATGAGAAGCTCATTCAGCCTCGACCTGCAGAAGAAACTCAGCAGGGCCTCAAAGTTCGCTTTAGCAGACGTTCGTGCCATGACACGTGACGAAGCTTTATATGGCGTCTCACTGATCACAAATCCACTTGGCACGGCAGTTTCGCTTATCGCGCAAACCGAGGAGAATCTGGATCGGAAGGTGTGCCAGATGCTTGAGCAAGGTGAATGGTCGAGTCAAGCTGGCGATGCGCAAAGCCTGTTGAAAACTACGCAACGCTGGACAGGCGAGGGGTGGCTCGCATTTGAGCCGATCTTTGAAGATGTGAATAGGTTTCTCGGAGCTTTGTATGGGGCAGATCCTGACGCGTTTTTTGACTCAGGAGTCACGAGGCTCGTGTTTCTATGCTGCCTGACGGTCCTTGGGGCGTTGGATGCGCAAGGGCGCTTTGGGAGGGGGCGACAACGGGATTCGGTTGTGTTGAATCTGTTCATCAGTGACCAAAGCGAAGAGGAGCTGATCGCGTGGGCGAGGTCAATCAATCCGCAGGAGGCGTCCGATCGATATGCAAGGGAGCTACGTGGTGCTGGCCGTGCATTTAAACGCTTGGCTTATGCTCGAAAAGAATCTGCGAGGCGTGGGTAGATCCAAGGCTGGGTGATACCCGAAGAGGAGACCGTGCCGAATTCGCACGTCAGACAGCGCGCTTCTCTCAGGGCAGGCCTGCATGGACGAAAAGTGCCTGAGCGGCGCCGGGTATCCAGCCCCTGACGCTAACTTCAAAGTCTTGCCAAGCAATGGCTTGCATGCTTTGCCCAGGGCCCGGGCGGCGGGGTCGATTGCCGCCTAACAGCCCGTTTCGATAACGAATTTTCAGCGTCGTAGCTTGCGTGGCGCGCTCAATTTGGTCGCAGGGACAACTGAAAGGGCGATCGGAACTCGCACGGCGCCGTTTTCCAAGCGCTCCACATCCAAAACGCGATGTAGGACGCCAGCGCGGCGAGCAATCCACTCCCCTGTAGGCTCCGCGGTTTGCCTATTCCAAACAGGCTTCGCATGATGCGGCCCAAGTTGT
>Ga0105047_10000639_pt1 | contig 60486 bp, 60 predicted proteins | sample MAT04_FD_78384 | JGI IMG/M metagenome (GOLD analysis project Ga0105047, IMG submission 78384) | Freshwater microbial communities from Lake Fryxell liftoff mats and glacier meltwater in Antarctica - MAT-04 (megahit assembly) | ecosystem: Environmental > Aquatic > Freshwater > Ice > Liftoff... | reverse complement strand
GTGGCCTTTCTGGCCTTCGGCTCCCAAGGAGCCACCGGCGACCTCACCGCCCAGGACCGGGTCACCGACCTGGCCCGCACCATCAAGTGCCCCACGTGCGGCGGCGAATCCTCGGCTGAGTCGAACGCGCCCTCCTCCCAGGAGGTGCGCCGCGACATCGCCCAACGCATCGAGCAGGGGCAGACCGACGACGAGATCAGAGCGTTCTACGTGTCGCGCTACGGCGAGGGCATCCTGCTCACGCCGGCGTCGACGGGAGTGGCCTCGCTGGTCTGGATCGTTCCGGTCGTCGCGGTCGTCGTGGCCATGGCGATGCTCGTCCTGGTCTTTCGCCGTAACCGAGGAGCCGCGGGCGGGGCGGCCAGCGCCGAGGATCGGGCGCTGGTGGCCGATGCTCGCCGCGACCTCTCCGAACCATCACCGGGCGACGGCCACGGCGAGGGGTCGTCGCGTTGAGCACCACCGAGCGCGGGGCCCCCGGCGCGCCGGCCGACGGCCGCGCCGTCGGGACGGCGGCCCGCAAGGCGGCCCGAACGCCGGGGTCGGGCGGCGCCTCCGGTGGCGGCGGTACCGGCACCCGTTCGGGCCGAAGCTCGCGTTCGTCGGGATCCGGAGGGCCGACGGCGCGCCGGGAGGAGAGCGAGACCCGCCGTCGCCTCGATCCCGACGTGCTCGCCGCGCTCGAGGAGGAGCGTGACTTCCTGCTGGCCTCGCTGGACGACCTCGAACGCGAGCACGACGCCGGCGATGTCGACGACACCGACCATGCCGAGCTCAAGGACGACTACACCGCCCGCACCGCTGCGGTGCTGCGGGCCATCAGCCAGCGCCAGGAACTGGCTCGGGGCCGCCGGGCCCCTCGCTCGTGGGGGCGGATCGTGGCGTGGGTGGTGATCGTGGCCTTGTTCGCCGTGGCCGTCGGGGTGTTGGTGGCCCGTACGTCGGGCAACCGTCCCCCGGGTGGGACGTTCACCGGCGACATCCGGATGTCGAGCCGCGACCTGCTGCTCGAGGCCCAGGAGTACACGGGCCAGGCCACCCAGCAACTCCAGGCCGGCGACGCGTCGGCCGCCCTCGAGTCCTACCGCTCGGCCATCGAGTCCTACCAGCGGGTGCTGGAGCTCCAGCCCACCAACGCCGAGGCCCTCACGTACCAGGGCTGGGTGCTGCACACCCTGGCCCTCAACGTCGGCGACTCGGGCTCGGGCGCCGAGCTCGACGCTCAAGCGCGGGTGCGCCTCGACGAGGCCATCGCCGCCAACCCGACCTACCCCGATGCGCGGGTCTTCCGGGCCATCATCCGGCGCGGCCTGGGGCAGGCCGATGCCGCCCGGGCCGACCTGGCGGCGGTGTCCGACGACGAGGTGCCGGCCTTCATGCGCAACATGGTGACGGGCCTGCGTCAGTCGTTGGCCGCCCCCACCCCCACTCCGGGCTGACGAGGGCAGCGCGGCCGTCGCCGACGGCGTCGAGCGCGCAACGGCATCGACCGGGGTGTCGGCCGTCAGACCTCCGGGGGGACGTAGCGACCCCGGAGGACCTTGCCCCGCTCGCACTCGAGGATCCACAGCGAGCCCTTGGAATCGAGGAGCGGGCCGTCGACCTCCATGGTGTCGGCTCTGAGCCGGCGAAGGATCTGGGGGATCACGTCGCCGTGGCTGCAGGCCACACCGTGATCGGCCTCGAGCTCGAGGAGGAAGGCGAGCGCCTCGGCGGTGTCGGCTCCCTCGCTCAGCGCTTCGTTCGTCTCGACCTTCAGGCCGAGGGCGGCGGCCAGCGGCTCCACGGTCTGCACGCACCGACGGAACGGGCTGCTCACGACCCGACCGATGGGTTGCTCGCCGAGCCTGTTGGCCAGCCATGTCGCCTGAGCCTCACCCTTCTCGGACAGGGGTCGCAGCCGGTCGTCGTCGTCCCACGCCGAACGCTTCCCGGCGTGGGCGTGGCGGACCAGATGGATGGGCACAGCCGTCACGCTACTGAACCTCGGGAGCGGTACCCGGACCATCGCGGCGGTGATCGCAGTGTCCGTGACGCGGGCCACACGCGCGCGCGTTTGGGGCTATGGTCTCCACCTGATCTGCCGGGGGGTGGATCACCACCTAGGGGGAATGAATGAAGCGATATCGCGTCGTCGCCGTGCTCATGGCGGTCGGTCTCCTGGCCGCCGCCTGCTCACGAACCGACGACACCACCACGCCGGCTGGCGGTGGCACCGCCGCCACCACCTCGGCGGCCAACGCCAAGTGCGAGGGTGTCACCCTCGAGGCCACCGACACCGGGGTGACGGCTGACACCATCACCATCCAGGTCATGGCCGACACCGGGTCGCCCCTGGCCCCGGGCCTGTTCCAGGGCAACGTCGACGCCCTCGAGGGTTTCGAGAAGTTCGTCAACGACAACGGCGGCATCGGGTGCCGCCAGCTCAAGGTCGAGGCCTGGGACTCCAAGCTCACACCCGACGAGGCCAAGAACGGCCAGATCCAGGCCTGCACCACCGCACTGGCGTCGGTCGGCGGCAACTCGCTGTTCAACCCCGACGTCGTCACGATGAACACCTGTGCCAACGCCCAGGGTCAGCCGGTGGGGATCCCCAACGTCTCGGCGCTGGCCAACGACATCAACGAGCAGTGCGCCAAGAACTCGTTCGTCATCCAGGGCATCGCCGAGACGTGCAATCCCGACGGCACCCCGCCCACCGGTAGCCGCCCGCTCCTCAACTTCCTCGGCCCGATCCAGTACTACAAGACGGTCGAGCCGAACCTCACCGGCATCTTCCTCGTCCCCGGTGACCTGCCGACCACCATCCAGTCGGCCACCTACCAGATCGAGGCCCAGAAGCAGGCCGGTGTGAACTGGATCGGCGCCGTCAAGGTTTCCGGCCGGGCCGAGCAGTCGGCCTTCACCCCGATCGTGCAGACCGCCAGCAACAACAACGTCAACTTCGTGTACAACGGCTCGAACGACACGGCCATGTTGAACATGCGCCGTGAGGCGGCCGCCCAAGGGCTGACCGGCGTCAAGATCTGGGCGTGCTCGCTGGCCTGCTACACCGAGAAGTTCAAGGCGGCCGGCTCCGACGGTGACGGCACCTACGCCTGGATGCAGTTCCTGCCCTTCGAGGACAAGGGCTCCAACCAAGAGCTCGACAACTACCTGAGCTCGGTGGCCACACCCGACTCCTTCGGCGCCCAGGCGTGGATGGCGGCGGTGCTGTTCCAGGAGGCGGTCAACAAGATCGTCGACAGCAGCGGCCCCAACGCCATCACCCGCGAGGCCGTGCTCACCACGCTGAACGGCATCACCTCGTTCGACGCCAACGGCTGGATGGGCCCGAAGAACCCGAAGAGCGGCTTCTCCGACTGCCAGGTCATCGTGCAGCTCGAAGGGGGCACCTGGATGCGCAAGCTCCCCGCCGAGAAGGGCCAGCTCGACTGCAAGCCGTCGTACCTCACCACGCTGACCCTCGACCCGGCCGTCGAGGCTCAGAAGATCCAGTGATCGGTGCGGGGGCCGGCGGCGATCTCAGCCGTCGGCCCCCGCCTGATCGACCCGTCCGAACCGCGAGCACACCCTGGGGGCAAGCATGCGGCTGAAAATCTCACCGAGGTTGTTCGCCGTCGTGGCCGTGGCCCTCGGCGTGCTCTACATGGTGGTCGCCAACTGGGGCGGCAACCCGCTCAGCCTGAAGAACATCGCCACCTTCCTCGTGGTGGGCGTCGCCCTCGGTGGCATCTACGCCATCCTCGCCAGCGGTCTGGTCGTCACCTACGCCACCACCGGCATCTTCAACTTCGCCCACGCCGCCATCGGCTGCTTCCTCGCCTTCACCTACTGGCAGTTCAGCGTCAACTGGGGTTGGCCGGTTCCGATCTCGATGGCCGTCGTCCTGCTGGTCATCGCCCCGGCCATCGGCATCGGGCTCGACCGCCTCATCATGCGCCGGTTGCGCGATGCCACCCTGGTCGTGCAATTGATGGTGACCGTCGGCTTGATGCTGGCGTTCATGGGCATCACCCTGACCATCTGGAAGCCCACCACCGGGCGCACCCTGCCCCAGTTCTTCCGAGGCTCGAGCGGGGTCCAGATCGGTGATGTCACCGCCACCTGGCACCGCATCATCACCGTGGCCGTGGCCATCGGCATCGCCGTCGGCCTGCGCTGGCTGCTGTATCGCACCCGCCTCGGCATCTCCATGCGGGCCGTTGTCGACAGCCGCAGCCTGGCCGGTCTCACCGGCGCCAAGCCGGCACGGGTCAGTGGTGCCTCCTGGGCCCTCGGCTGCATGACCGCCGGCGTCGCCGGCATCCTCATCGCCCCCGAGACCGGCCTCGTGGTCGAGAACCTGGCGCTCTTGATCGTCGTGGCTGCCGCAGCCGCAGCCATCGGCCAGTTGAAGAGCCTGCCGTGGACCATCGCCGGTGGGCTGATCATCGGGCTCAGCAAGGCCTTCGCCGGGGTCTTCCTGTCGTTCGATCAGAACTGGACCTACGCCCCCGAGGCCATCCCGGCGGTCATCCTCTTCATCGCGCTGCTCTTCCTGCCCCAGGCCCGGCTCGAGACGGGCAAGGCCAAGCTCACCAAGCGCACCGAGCGCCTCACCAAACCCTGGGAAGCCCTGCTCGGCTCGGGGGTGGTGTTCGGTCTCGTGTTCATCTGGGCCCAGGGCTGGATCCCGTGGTTCGGCACCATGTTCGGGACCCGCTCCGACGTGTGGCTGGGGCGGGCGGCCGGCTTCATGGTGCTCGGCGTCATCACCCTGTCGCTCGTTCCGCTCATCGGGTGGGCTGGCCAGGTGAGCTTCGCCAACTTCGCCATCGCCGGCATCGGGGCGGTGCTGTTCAGCCACTTCGGCGGCCAGAACGGCGATCCCATCGGGATCCTCCTGGTCATGCTGGTGTGCGCCCCGCTCGGTCTGTTGGTGGCGCTGCCCGCCCTACGGCTGAAGGGGTTGTACCTGGCCTTGGCCACCCTGGCCTTCGCCGAGTTCGCCGACAAGGTGATCGTCAGACATCCCAACATGCTCGACCCGTCGGCCACGGGCACGCTGTTCGAACCGTTGCGGATCTTCGGGTTCCAGATCAGCACCAACGTGGGTGACCGGCAGGCCTTCGTCGTCTTCATCACCCTGATCTTCTCGTTGTTCATGCTCGGGTTCATGTTGATGCGCCGCACCCGGTTCGCCCGGCGCTGGATCGCCATGTCCGACAGCCCGGCGGCGTCGGCCACCATCGGCGTGAACCTCACCGTGCAGAAGATGCTGGTTTTCGCCCTCTCGGGGGCGGTGGCCGGTTTCGCCGGGTGCATGCTCGGCCTCTCGTCGGGCGCGCTCCGGGTCGATTCCTTCCCGCTGTTCGCCGGGCTCCCCCTCGTGCTCTTGCTGGCGGTGCAGGGTGTGCGCTACCCGATCGCGGCCTTCATGGCCGTCCTGGGCCTGGCGTCGTTCCCGGCGATCAACGAGATGCTGGGCAAGCCGTCGTGGCTGACCGCCATCGAGCTCATCGGCCCGGGTCTGGCCGCCATCGGCATGGCTTTCCGGCCCGAGGGCGCCGTCTTCTACGCCGGTCGCGATCTCGCCGGCCTGCTGCCCTGGCGCAAGGACGCGCGCCTCGAGAAGCAACTTCTCGTCGCCAGGACCCGCGAGGAGAACATCAAGAAGGACGAGATCAACGACCTCGGCCTCACCCGACCGTTCACCCCCGACAAGGTGTCCCAGCTCGACCGGGTCCTCAACGTCGCCGACGAGCTCGACGAGCACCCACTCGTGGCGACCCAGGGCAACGGCTCGGGCCGCGGTCAGCACTCCGGCAACGGCCACGGGCGCGTGCCGGCGGCGACCACGGAGGTGCTGGGATGAGCGCGCTGCTCACGACCAACGATGTCGTGGTGCGCTTCGGCGTACTGCAGGCCGTGTCGCACGCCAGTCTCGAGGTCGAGCCCGGTCGGGTGACCGGGCTCATCGGACCCAACGGGGCGGGCAAGACCACGCTGTTCAACGTGATCACCGGGCTCCAGGAGCCGACCCAGGGTCGGGTCGTGCTCGACGGGGTCGACATCACGCAGAAGAGCCCGTTCAAGCGGGCCCGCCTCGGGGTGGCCCGTACGTTCCAGAAGCTGGAGGCCTTCAGCAGCCTGTCGGCGCTCGAGAACGTCCTGGTCGCAGCCGAGCAACGCCGGGCCTGGGACAAGACCAAGTTCGACCCCGCCGCCGTCGCCACCGAGATGCTCGACCGCGTCGGGATCGGCGATGTGGCCGATTTCATGGTGGGCACCTTGCCCACAGGAACGGCGCGACTGGTGGAGCTGGCGCGGGCGCTGGCCACCAACCCCAAGGTCCTGCTCCTCGACGAGCCGTCGTCGGGTCTGAACGAGGAGGAGACCGAGGAGATGGCGGTCCTCCTGCGCCGCCTGGTGGCCGACGGTCTGGCCGTGCTGCTGGTGGAGCACGACATGTCGTTCGTCATGGGGACCTGCGAGTACATCTACGTGCTCGACTTCGGTCAGGTGATCGCCACCGGCAGCCCGGCCCAGGTTCAACAGGACCCGAAGGTACAGGCCGCCTATCTCGGCACCCTTCCCGAAGAGGTGTCGGCGTGACCGCCATCCTCGAGCTGCGCAACATCCGCGGCGGCTACGGCACCATCGACGTCATCCACGGCCTCGACCTCAGCCTCGAGGTCGGACAGGTCCATGCCCTTCTCGGCCCCAACGGCGCCGGGAAGACCACGACCCTCGCCGTGTGCTCGGGTCAGATCGTGCCGTCGCGCGGCCAGCTCCTGATCAGCGGCCGCGAGGTCAACGGCGCCAGTTCCGACGCCATGGCTCGGGCCGGGGTGTGTCTCGTGCCCGAGGGACGGGGGATCTTCGCGAACCTCACCGTCACCGAGAACCTGCGCATGTTCACCCACGCCGGGGTCTCCATGGCGCACGTGCAGGAGAAGGCCTTCACCCAGTTCCCGCGGCTGAAGGAGCGACGCAAGCAGGTGGCCGGCACCCTGTCGGGGGGCGAGCAGCAGATGCTGGCCATGGCTCGGGCCCTGGCCACCGACCCGGCCCTTCTCCTGCTCGACGAGCTGTCGATGGGTCTGGCCCCCATCATCGTCGAGGAGCTCTACGAACGGGTGGCCGAGTTGGCCGCCCAGGGCGTGTCGATCCTCGTGGTCGAACAGTTCGCCCAAGCCGTCTTGGGTGTGTCGACGGTGGCGTCGATCATGCTCCACGGCCGCATCACCCGCAGCGGCCCCCCCGCCGAGATCGCCGAAGAACTGGCCGAGGCCTACCTGGGCGCCTCGGCCGAGTCGGCCTGACCCGTAACGAACGCACACCAAGGAGCATCAGTGACCACGACCGAAACCACTCCAGAGTCTTCCGCACCTTCCGCCCGCCTCCAGGAGTTCCAGCAGGAGGTCGACCAGATGAAGGTCACCGGCGGGAAGGCCAACCCGGAACGGGTGTGGGTCATCCTGTCGGTGCTCGGTCTGATCGTCGGCGTCGTGCTGACCCTGTTCGGGTGGATCGCCACCCAGGGCACCACGAGCACCCTCGACTTCGCCAGCTACAACGCCATGGGCAACTTCGGCCTGGCCCTCACCGTGGCGTCGGCCGCGGTGTTCGTGGTGATGTCGCTGCGCCGCTACTTCCGCTTCTGGTTGGTCCGGCTGATCTTCGAGCAGCGCGAGCAGACCGACCGGATCGTGGGCTCGCGCTGAGCTGAGCTCCGACGGAGGGTCAGGGCACGAGGGCGCGGAGCCGAGCCACGACGTCGGGTACGGCGGCGAGGGCCGCCCCGACATCCGTGTCGGTCGTGTCCCAACCGACCGAGAGCCGGAGCGAACGGTGGGCGTCGACGCCCATCGCCTCGAGCACGGGTGACGGCTCGAGCGATTCCGACGAGCAGGCACTGCCCGAGTGGGCGGCGACGCCGGCTTGGTCGAGGCCCAGCAGCACTCCCTGCGGTTCCACGCCGTCGATGCTGACGCAGACGCTGTGGGGGAGTCGGCCCGCTTCGGTGGTGTCGCCGAGCAGGTGGACGCCGGCGACCGCAATGAGGCCGCCGAGGAGGCGGTCGGTGAGGGCGTACGAGGCGCGTTCTTCGTGGCGCAGACGTGGTTCGCCGTCGTCGGTGCCGGTGGTGAGGGCCGCCGCGACCGCTCCCAATCCCACGATGCCGGGGGTGTTCTCGAGGCCGGCGCGTCGCGCCCGTTCCTGATCGCCCCCCTCGAGGAGCGGCGCCAGGCGCAGACCGCGGCGCACGAACAGCACCCCGGTGCCCGCTGGTGCCCCGAACTTGTGACCGCTGGCCGACAGGAGGTCGGCGCCGAGGGCAGTGACGTCGACCGGAACCCGACCCACGGCCTGGGCGGCATCGACGTGCACGAGCACGCCCTGGGCTCGGCACGCGGCGACGACCTCGGCCACCGGTTGGAGCGTGGGCACCTCGTGGTTCCCCCACTGCACGTGCACGAGGGCCGTCTCGGGGTGCACTTCGCGTAGGAGCCGATCGGCGTCGATGCGGCCGAGGCCGTCGACCCCGACGATGGTCACGTGGCCGCCGAAGGCTTCGGCGAACGTGGCCGCCGATCGACGAACGGCCGAGTGCTCTACCGCCGCCAGCACGACGTGGGGACGCTGGCCGGCCTCGACGGCCCGGCGCACGGCCCCCCAGGTGGCGGCGGCGATCGACTCGGTGGCGCCGCTGGTGAACACGATCTCCCGGCTCCGGGCCCCGATCAACGTGGCGACTTCGGCGCGGGCCTGCTCGATGGCGACGCGGGCCCGCAGACCTTCGGCGTGGATGCGCCCCGGATCGCCGGCGACGAGACCCAGAGAGTCTGATCCGGTCAGCCACGACACCATTGCGTCTCGGGCCTCGGGACGCAACGGCGACGTTGATGCGTGGTCGAGGTAGTGACGACTCACGACCACCGCTCTCGGGGTTCGGGCCGGGTGGGTGCTGACACGTCCGGTCAGGCCTGGATGGCGGTGACGCAGACCGAATCGCCCATGGGCAACGACGCTTCGATCTCGACGCGGGCTTCGGCTCCGTAGAGCACGCTCACCATGCCCTTCATCATGCCCCGGTCGACGGCGCAGATCACCGGGTTGGCCATGACCGCATCGCCGAACGGGCAGTGCTCGCTCACGATTCGCAGCTCGTTGTTGCGCTTCTCGGCATGAGCGGCGAAACCGTGGCCGGTGAGGGCGTCGGCCACGGTCTGGAGGGCGGAGCGGACCGACCGTTGGCTGTCGGACACGTCCCCGAGGCTGGCGGCCATGAGGCGGCCGTACTCCTCCCCGACCTCCTCGGCCATGGCCTCGGCCTGCTGGCGTGGGAGCAGATCGAGGGCCCGGCCCAAGAGAGTGACCAGGACGTCGTCGTGGCGGACGGGCAGGTCGAGCCGGTCGCCTTTGGTGGTGGCCCGGTAGCGCTTCGACGGCCGTCCCGCTCCACCACTCGGCTTGGCCACGGCGACGTCGAGATAGCCCCCGCCGGCCAGCTTGTCGAGGTGGTGGCGGGCCACGTTGGGGTGCAGCTCGAACTGCTTGGCGACCTCGGTGGCGGTGACGCCGTCGGTCGACGATCGTGCCGCCAGGTAGATCTCGCGTCGGGTCGGATCGCCGAAGGCCGAGGTGATGGCGGTGACGACCGACGAGAACTCCGTTGGAGTGAGGGTGGCCTGGTCCACCTCGGTATTCTACCTACGGCTGTAGGAGAAATACCGGCTCGTCGAGCCCGTCTCCCCCTTCGTTCCCGCCAGGAGCCCTGCCATGACCACCGAAGCCGACGTCATCGAGGCCCTGCGCCCCGTCGAGGACCCCGAGCTGCACCGCAGCATCGTCGACCTCGGCATGGTGCGCGGGGTGGCCATCGACGGCGGGGTGGTGGCGGTGCGCATTGCCCTCACCACCGCCGGTTGTCCGCTGCGCAACGAGATCCAGACCCGGGTGAGCACTGCCGTCGAGGCTCTTCCCGGCATCGATCGAACCGAGCTCGACTTCACGGTCATGACCGACGAGGAGCGGGTCGAGCTGCGCCAGAAGCTGCACGGTGACCCTGCCTCCACTGCGGGCAGCCAGCAGGCCCACGGCCACGCCGAAGGCCGGGTCATCCCCTTCGCCGATCCGGCGAGTACCACCCGGGTGCTGCTCATCGCCTCCGGCAAGGGCGGGGTGGGCAAGTCCTCGCTCACCGCCAACCTCAGCATCGCCCTGGCTCAACGCGGTCACAAGGTGGCGGTCATCGACGCCGATGTCTGGGGCTTCTCCATCCCCCGCATGCTCGGTGTGGATCGCGCCCCTGTCGTCATCGACGAGATGCTCGTCCCACCGGAGGTGCACGGGGTGCGCTGCATCTCCATGGGCTTCTTCGTCGAGGAGGAGCAGCCGGTCATCTGGCGGGGCCCGATGCTGCACAAGGCCCTCGAGCAGTTCCTCACCGATGTCTTCTGGGACGAGCCCGACTTCTTGCTCGTCGACCTTCCCCCGGGTACCGGCGACATCGCCCTTTCGTTGGCCCAGTTCCTGCCCCGGGCCGAGCTGTACGTCGTCACCACCCCGCAGCCGGCCGCCCAGCGAGTGGCCCAGCGAGCGGCGTTCATGGGGGAGAAGGTCAACCTTCAGGTGCGCGGGGTGATCGAGAACATGTCGTGGTTCACCGGTGACGACGGCAAGCGCTACGACCTGTTCGGGTCGGGTGGCGGCGCCGAGCTCGCTGAACGCATCGAGGTCCCGTTGCTCGGCCAGGTCCCGTTCGTCCAGGCCCTGCGCGAGGGTTCGGACTCCGGTGACCCGATCATGGCCGTCGACCCCGGCAGTGAAGCGGGTCGGGCCATCGCCGCCATCGCCGAGCGAATGGACGTCGAGCTGGCCCCGACCCGGCGCTACAACCCCGCGCTCAAGCTCGTGTCGCAGAGGTAGCCGGCCCGGGGGATCCGACGGTGCCCTCTCCCGCCTAGGCTGACCCCGCGTTCGCCGTCCGGTGGGCGAATTTCTTCCCGTACGACCTCGCAGGAGTGCCCCGTGGACGTTCGCATCGGTGTCATCCACACCGCCAAGGAGATCGACATCGAACTGGCGCCCGACGCCGACCGCGAGAAGATCCGTGTCGCCATCGAGAAGGCCATGGGCGACGACGACGTGTTGTGGCTCACCGACCGCCACGGACGCGAGATCTGCGTCCCGGGCGGCAAGATCGCCTACGTCGAGCTGGGTACCCCCGACACGGAGCGGCGCATCGGCTTCGGCGCCGGCTGAGCCGGCGCCCCACCATGGCCCGCCCAGCCCGGCTCGAGCTGCTCGAGCGTCGGTTGCTCTTCGTGACCGGCAAGGGTGGGGTCGGCAAGACCAGCATCGCGGCCGCCCTCGGCCTGCTCGCGGCCCAACGGGGACAACAGACCCTGATCGTGGAGATCGACGCCAAGGGCTCGCTCCGCGACGTCTTCGAGTCGGCGGCTCTGAGCTTCACGCCCGCCCCGCTGGCCCCGAACCTGTTCGGCATGGTGATGAACACCGAGGAGTCGCTGAAGGAGTATCTGCGACTCCAGATGCACATCCCGTTCCTGGGTCGCATCGGGCCGTTGGCCAAGTCACTCGACTTCGTGGCCACTGCGGCGCCGGGGGTGAGGGAGATCCTCACCGTTGGCAAGATCGCCTGGGAGGTACGCGAGCGCCACTACGACCTCGTGGTCGTCGACGCCTCGGCCACCGGTCATGTGATCGGGCAGCTCGCCGCACCCGAGGCCATCAACGACCTCGTCAAGGTCGGCCGGGTCCGCGACCAGACCAGGTGGATGCTCGACCTCCTGTCCGATCCGCTGATCACCGGCGCGGTGGTCGTGGCCACGCCCGAGGAGATGCCGGTCACCGAGACGCTCGAGCTCGTCGACCGGCTCGAAGCCGAGACCCAGGTTCCGCTGGCCTCGGTCGTGGTGAACAAGGTCCTGCCCGAGCTCTTCGGTCGGGGTGAGCAGGAGGTCTTCGACCACCTGCGCACACCAGCCCCGGCTGCTCGATTGGCCGCGGCGGTCGATGGACCGGTCGAGCCGCTGCTCGACGGCGCCCAGCTCGCGGTCACCCTGCGCCGGACGCGGGCCGAGCACATCACCCGCCTGCGCAACGAACTTCCGGAGGACCTGCCGCTGCTCTACGTCCCGTATCTGTTCACGCGGACGCACGGGCTACGGGCCACCCACACCATCGCCGAAGCCCTCGGCGCGGAGCTGGGCTTCTGATGCCCCGGTCCGCGACCTCCTCCGCACCGGCGAGCGGCGGGCTGCAATCGCTGCTCGCGTCGAGAGAGATCGTCATCACGTGCGGTTCGGGAGGGGTGGGCAAGACCACGGTGGCGGCCTCGATCGCGGCCATGGCCGCCGCCCAGCTCGGCGGGAAGGTGCTGGTGCTCACGGTCGACCCGGCTCGGCGGCTGGCCACGGCACTCGGACTCGAGCAGTTCGGCAACGTCGAGACCCGAGTGCCTGACGAGCTCTTCGCCGATGCGGGCGTGTCGCCGCGCGGTGAGCTGTGGGCGGCGATGCTCGACACCAAGGAGTCGTGGGACGAGCTGGTGCGAGCCCACGCGCCCGACGCCACCACCCGCGACACCATCCTGGCCAACCCGCTGTACCGCAACATCACCGGCAAGTTCGTGCAGAGCCACGACTACATCGCCATGGAGCGCCTCTACGAGATCCACCGTTCGGGTCGCTACGACCTGATCGTGGTCGACACCCCACCGACCCGCAACGCCATCGACTTCCTCGAGGCTCCCGAGCGGATGGCCGACTTCTTCTCGTCGCGGTTGCTTCGCTGGCTCATCACTCCGGCCCGCTCGCGCTTGGTGAACGTGGCTTCCAAGCCGTTCTACACGATCGCCGACCGCATCCTCGGCTCCCAGTTCCTCACCGACATCGCCGAGTTCTTCGTGCTCTTCCAGAGCATGTACGACGGATTCGTCGAGCGGGCCGAGGCGGTCACGCGCACACTGTCCGACCGGCGCACCAGCTTCGTGGTGGTGTCCACCCTGGAGGACGGACCCGTTCGCGAAGCCGAGTTCTTCATCACCGAGCTCCTCCGCCGGGACCTGAACCTGGGGGCGGTGGTGCTGAACAAGGTCCTCCCGGAGTGGCTCACCGACGAGGCGGCCGGTGAGGTGGCCGCCCATCTCGTGCGAGACCACGACGCGCTGGCCCAGACGCTCACCACCGACGACGCCGACGGGATGGGCGATCCTGCACAGGTCTCCCGCGTGCTACGCGAGGTGGGGCAGAGCTACCTCGACTACCGCGTCGTGGCCACCCGCGAACGAGAGCAGGCCGTCGAGCTCGCCAGCCACGCCGGATTCATGGTCGCCGCCCCCTATCTCGACCACGACATCGCCGACCTGACCGGGCTCCTGGCCCTGGGTCAGCGCATCTGGTAGCGGTCCGCGAGAGGATCTGTCCATGGCCAGCCTCGCCGAGCTCGCCCGCTCGCACACCCGCCTCGGTCTTCCCGAGATCGATCACCTCCAGCGTCTCGTGGCCACATGGGGCCTGCTCGCCGATCTGTGCTTCGCCGACCTCATGTTGTTCGCAGGCAGCGACCACGACGCCGAGGGCCATCGGGTCGACGGGCCCGTGCCGGACAAGCCGCTGGTGGTACTGGGGCAGATCCGTCCGACGACCAGTCAGACATTGTTCCTTCAGGACTGGGTGGGTCGGGTGGTGTCGGCGTCCGAGCGGCCGTTCGTGGCGCGCTGTCTGGGCGCCGGCACCATCATGGAGGGCGAGATCCGGGGTGACGTGCGCCACGAACCGGTGCGGGAGTTGTGCATGCCCGTGATCTTCAGGGGCCGAACCGTCGGGGTGCTCACGAAGGAGTCCACCCCGACGGTGGGGCGCCAACCGGGCGAGCTGGAGCGCACCTACGTGGAGGTCTTCCACCGCTTCGCCCGCATGATCGCCAGCGGCGAGTTCCCGTTCGCCGGAGAGTTGGGCCCCAGCGAAGAGGCGCCACGCGTCGGTGACGGCGTCATCGTCCTCGACGCCGCCATGCGGGTCGCCTACTCCTCGCCCAACGGGGTCTCGGCGCTGCACCGGGTCGGGGTGCACGCCAACTCAGAAGGGATGCGCTTCGGTGAGCTGGGCCTGCCCGAGGTCGCCATGCGGATCGCCTACGCCCAGGCCCGTCCCGCCACCGAGGAGGTGGAGCGGGGCCCCGAGATCACGGTGCTGATGCGCTTCATCCCCTTGGTGGAGAAGGGCTCGGTGAGCGGGGCGCTGGTGTTGTTGCGGGACATCTCTGAGCTGCGCCGGCGCAATCGCCTGCTGTTGAGCAAGGACGCCACCATCCGTGAGATCCACCATCGGGTGAAGAACAACCTCCAGACGATCTCGTCGCTGCTGCGCCTCCAGGGGCGCCGGCTGTCGTCACCTGAGGCCAAGGCGGCCATCGAGGAGTCGGTGCGACGGATCCGATCCATCGCCCTGGTGCACGAGACGCTCTCCTACGAGGCCGGTGACGACGTGCCCTTCATCGAGATCGTCCGGCCGCTGGTGCGGATGGTCGAGGAAGGGCTCATCTCGCCCGAGCACCCGATCCGGTTCTCGATCCGTGGCGATGCCGGCACGTTGGCGGCCACCGTGGCCACCCCCATGGCGGTGGCGCTCACCGAACTCCTCCAGAACGTGGTGGACCACGCCTTCCCCGAGGGCACCGAGGGTGACCGGCACGTGGTGGTCGACCTGGCCCACGACGAGCAGCTCTTGACCGTCACGGTCAGCGACGACGGAGTCGGGCCACCCGAGGGCTTCACCGTCGAGGCCAGCACCGGACTCGGCCTGTCGATCGTTCGTACGTTGGTGACCACCGAGCTGGGCGGGACGATCGAGTTCCATCCCGGGGCGGGGTCGCCCGACCGACCTGGTACCACCGTGCGGGTGGTGGTCCCGTCCGATCGGGGATGACGGGGGTCCAGAACGATCTCGACCTCCCCGAAGGGAGGCCGAGGGGTGGACTTCGGTGCGGTCTCGGTGTCGTCGCCGTGGTCGGCGACGGGCGGTCCCGAGGCTCGAGATCAGGAGGCGCGACGCCGGGCGGTGAGCCACTGGCGTCGCAGCTTGCGGCGCTCCTCCTCGGAGGTGCCGCCCCAGATGCCCGAGTCCTGGTTGGTGGTCAGGGCGAAGTCGAGGCACGGGGCCTTGGCCTCGCACTCGTCGCACACGGCTTTGGCGCTCTCGATCTGTTCGATGGCCGGACCGGTGGTCCCGACCGGGAAGAACAGGTCGGGATCGGTGTCGCGGCAGGCGGACAGGTCGCGCCAGTCATCGGACGCAGCGGACAGGGACAACGAGCGGGACGTGGTGAGGGCCACGGTGCCTCCACAGATAGGGCTCACGAGAGAAAGGGCTTGAGGGCCAGAACGATCGTGAAGCTGTTCACATGCCACCGCGATGAGATCATCCGTGTGGCTGGGACCTACGCAAGATAGCGGTGGCCGACTGATTTGACAAGGGGCTGTTTCGTGAGTTTTCTGTCGTTCCCGTCACACCTCTCGTTCTCTCCGACCGGTGCTCTGCCGTAGCGTCGGCTCGTGACGCTGGTCATCGCCCACCGGGGGGCCTCGGTCGCCCGGCCCCCCGGCAACACCGTCGAGGCCTTCCACGCGGCCCGGGACGCGGGGGCGGACTGGGTGGAGCTCGACGTGCGGCCCACCGCGGACGGAGTGCTCGCCGTACACCACGACGACCGGCTGCCCGATGGACGCCTCATCGCCGGCCTGGCCGGCGCCGAGCTCCCGACGTGGGTTCCCACTCTCACCGAGGCCCTCGAGGCCTGCACGCCCATGGGGGTGAACGTGGAGATCAAGGTCGACGGCTCCGTCGCCGGTTCGGTGGCCGAGCCGCGACTCGTCGCCGACACCGTGGCTGTGCTGACCGGACTCGCCACCCCCCGGCGCTTCCTCGTGTCGTCGTTCACCTGGTCGGTCCTCGATCAGGTTCATCAGCTCGCACCCGAACTGGCCACTGCACTCCTGGGCCTTGATCCGTCGTCGGGTCCCGACATGATCACGGCGGCCACCACGGGAGGTCACCGTGCCGTCAGCCCCTGGGATCCGTTCGTCACCCCCGCATTGGTCGAGCGGGCCCATGACGCCGGAATCGAGGTGCACAGTTGGACCGTCGACGACCCTGTTCGCATGGCCGAGCTCGTGGACATGGAGGTCGACGGCATCATCACGAACGTGCCTGATCTCGCTCGCCCGATCGTCGACGAAGGCCGCTGAGCTTCCCCTCACGTCCGGGGCGAGGATCCGTTCCCCGTGGGTCTCGGGCACACCAGGTCGAGGACGTTGGGCTCGTAGCGCAGGGAGAGGTGCTCGACGTCACCCAGATGGTCGCCGTCGACCTGGTACGGGAACGGTCCGTAGCCGACCACCTCGATCGCGTTCACGTCGTCGTGGTGGGCCACGTGCCGGCTGGACCGCAGCCGTCGTCCTGAGCGGAGCGCCGACGCCAGGACGCCGAGCAGCGGAAGAGCATCGAGAGTGCGCAGGGTGACCACCGACAACGCGTGGTCGAGGTCGGCGCAGGGAGCGATCGTGAAGGGGCGGGTGCCGAGGAAGGTGTAGGGGTTGGTGTTGGCGCAGATCGTGAACATCGCATCGTCGATCGTCGGGCGACCCTGGATGCGCACGGAGAAGCGAGGGCGGCTGCGGTCGTAGTGCCGTCGCCACGTGTCGAAACCGGCCCAGGCGAACAGAAGATGGCTGGCCCAGCGCTTCAGCGAGCCGCGACGCTCGACCTGGGCCACGATGGCGGCGTCGAAGCCGATCCCCACGTGGAAGAGGAAGTAGCGGCCGTTGGCCGAGCCCAGTCCGACCCGGCGGATCGAGTCGTGGGCCAGCGCGTCGAGGAGCACACCGGTGGCCTCGATGGGGTCGTCGGGGAGCCCGAGGGTGCGAGCGAACACGTTGGTCGAACCCCCCGGGAGCGCGGCCAGGGCGGTGCCGGTGCCGGCCAGTCCGTTGGCGGCCTCGTTCAGCGTTCCGTCGCCGCCGAGGACGACCACCAGGTCGGCGCCGTCGGCCGCGGCACCTCGGGCCAGTCGCGTGGCGTGACCCCGACGGGAGGTTTCGGCCACGGTGACCTCGTGGTCGGCGGCGAGGGCCTTGGCGATGACCACCTGGCCGCGTGCAGTGACCGATGAGGCCGAGGCGTTGACGATGAGCAGGACCCTCACAAGACCGGCGACGGTAGTGGAGCGGCGAGGGGGACGTCCCTGAGCGGGAGCGAGCGCGGCCTGGACCCCAGGGAAACCGTTCGAACAATTTGGCCTCTGGAGGTCCGACGGCCGAGAATGCCGCCATGAACGTCGTCGTGTGCGTCAAGCAGATTCCGGACCCGGCCGACCCGGGTGCGTTGGATCCCACCACCAAGACCCTGAAGCGGGACGGCAAGCTGATCCTCGACGAGTCCGACTCGTACGGGGTCGAGATGGCCCTCCAGCTCGTCACCGCGGCCGGTGGGGGTGAGGTCACCCTCGTGTCCATGGCCCCCAACAACGAGGTGAGCGGCTTGCGAACCGCCCTGGCCATGGGTGCGGCCAAGGCCATCCTGGTCAGTGACCCCGCTCTGGCCGGGTCCGATGCTCTCGGCACCGCCAAGGTGCTGGCCAAGGCCATCGAGAAGGTCGAGGGCGCCGACCTGGTGCTCACCGCCACGGAGTCGAGCGACGGTTACACGGGCACCGTGCCCGAGCAGATCGCCGGGTTGCTCGACCTGCCGTCGGTCACCTTCGCCAAGCAGATCGAGATCGACGGCGCCACCCTGAAGGTGCAGCGCCAGACCGACAACGGCTACGACGACGTCGAGTGCCCGCTGCCAGCCGTGGTGTCGGTGACCGCCGGCGTGGTGGAGCCCCGGTACCCGTCGTTCAAGGGGATCATGGCGGCCAAGTCCAAGCCGGTCGACACCTTCACCGTGGCCGACCTGGGCCTCGACGGTCAGGTCGGTTGGGCCGGTGCCCACCAGGAGATCGTGGCCATCGAAGCTGCTGCGGCCCGCGAATCCGGTGAGGTCGTCGAGGACGACGGCACCGGCTTCGAGAAGATCGTCGCCTACCTCGACAACCTCAAAGTCATCTGAGCCACCAGGAGAACATGACATGACGCTTTCCAAGATCTGGGTGTTCGCCGAGGCCGCTGACGGCAAGGTCACCACCGGCACGCTCGAACTGCTCACCAAGGCTCGTGAGCTCGCCGACACGGTCGAGGCCGTCTACGCCGGCGGCGACGCCGAGGCCATCGCCGCCACCCTGGGCGAGTACGGCGCCACCAAGGTGCTCACCACCGGCGACCTCGGTGGCGCCCTCCCCGGGGTGCCGGTGGCCGGCGCCATTGCCGACGCCGTCGCCGCGCACGGTCCGAACGCCATCGTCTTCCCCACCAGCTACGGGGGACGCGACGTCGCCGGTCGCCTCTCGGTCAAGCTCGACCGCACGGTGATCACCAACAACGTCGACATCGCCGTCGAGGGTGCCAGCCTCGTCACCACCGAGCCCGTGTTCGGTGGCGCGACCAACGTGAAGACCACGTTCACATCCGACGGCCCCTACCTCGTTCTGGTGCGGCCGAAGTCCTTTGCCGCCGAACCGTCCGCGGGCGCTCCTGCTGCGGTAGAGGCCATTGCCGTACCCGACTCGGGCCAGAGCGGCGGGGCCAGGATCGTGAACCGTCACGTGGAGGAGCGCTCCGGTCCGTCGCTCGACGAGGCCGCCGTGGTCGTCGCCGGTGGCCGTGGTCTCGGCGAGAGCGAGAAGTTCGAGATGATCGAAGATCTGGCCAAGGCCCTCAACGGCGCCCCCGGGGCCTCCCGGGCCATCGTCGACGCCGGCTGGGTGCCCTACAGCTACCAGGTCGGCCAGACCGGCAAGGTCGTCAAGCCCACCGTCTACATCGCCGCCGGCATCTCCGGTGCCACCCAGCACATGGTGGGGATGAAGGGCGCGAAGAACATCATCGCCATCAACAAGGACGCCGAGGCCCCGATCTTCGGCATCAGCGATCTCGGCATCGTCGGCGACGTGCACAAGGTTCTCCCGGCCCTGCTCGAGGCGCTCAAGAACCGCTGATCCACCGCTCCACCGCCCGGGCCCCCGCACCGCCCGGGCCGCACCGCCCGGGCCCCCGACCGTGCGGCCTGCACCGCCCGGGCCCCCGATTTCGCCGGTCTCTCTTCTGAACCTGTCTACGAAGACCGCGCTCCGGGGCAGGTTTGGTAGACAGGTTCGGAGAATGGGGGGCAGACGAAGGGGCTCGTCGGCGGGGTGCTGGGCGGCTGGGTTCTGGGCGGCTGGGTTCTGGGCGGCTGGGTGCTGGGCGGGGGAGTGCTGGGCGATGGTCAGACCAGAGGCCAGGGGTAGCGCTGGCCGCTCGGGTCGGTGGGCAGCTCTTTGTTGCGGACGAGGGCCCGGGCCCGGGCCTGCACGGCGTCGCGTTCGAACACCCCGAGCAGCGCCGCCAAGGGAGCAGCAAGGTCGCCCGAGGCCAGACCGTCGAGATCGGACCGCGTGGCGTCGTCGATGGGGTCGCCGCCGAACTCCCAGATGACCGTGCGCAGCTTGAAGTCGGCGTGGAACGAAAGGCCGTTGTCGATACCCCAGATGTGGGCGTCGGTGTCGATCAAACAGTGCCCGCTCTTGCGGTCGGTGTTGTTGGCGACGAAGTCGAACGCCGCCATGCGACGAAACGTGTCGTGGTGGGTCTCGTCCTCGACCAGCGTGAAGTAGTGCTGTTCGAAGTCGGCGTCGACGAACGCCTGGAGCGAACCGATGCCGAGGGGCCCTTCTTCGCGCACCACGGTCAAGGGCACCAGGTCCCATCCGAGGGCGTCACTCAGCTCGTAGGCGGCCACCTCTCGGCGGTACAGGCCGTCGGGGAAGTCCCAGAGGGGGCGCTCGCCCTTGTGCGGCTTGTAGATGCCCCGGGCAGTGCGTCCGTCGAGGCAGCACTCCACCAGGAACGTGCCGTTCGAACTCCACGGCATCCGGCCGAGGATCTCGATCTCGCCCTGCTCGAGCAGGGCCCGGTCGGTCAGTTCATTCGGGGGCACGCATGCCTCCCGGGCCCCATGGGCTGGCCGCACAGGGGGCACGGGGGCCGGCCTGCGGCGACGAGCTCACGGCCGACGTGGATGAAGCCTGCGACCTGGGCCCGGCTCATCCGGATGCGGGCGCTGGGGAGCCCCTCGTCGGGGTCGTGGCCTTCGAGGGCCTCTTCGAAAGGCTCGGCCACGATCAGGATGCGGTCGTCGGCTTCCTCGTAGGCCACGGCCAGGGAGGCGATGGGCCAGGAGGTGATGGCCGCGGAGGGGTCGGGGGGCGCGCAGGCCCGCGGGACCACGGCCGCGTCGATCGCGGGGAGGTCGGCGAGGATGCCGGCCAGGTAGTCGCACAATGCCGCGACCTGCGACTTCTCCAGCTTGAACAGCACCGGCACCCCGTCGTGGACCACGTTCAGGAGGAACAGCCGATCGCCGGGGTCGCCGAGCGTGCACGGCATCACGACCTCGGGGGCGGGGAAGTCGAACGATTCGATCATCAGGACAGCCCGAGGGCGGTGAGGTCGTCGCCCGTGGAGTTGGCGGCGAGGACCGCCGGGCCCCCGACGCCGTAGAGCACGGCCGAGATCGAGCACGGCGACACGACGATGCGCTGGAAGAGATCGAGGTGGGTGCCGAGGGCCTGGGCCAGCGCCGCCTTGATGGTGTCGGCGTGGGAGACGGCCACGATGGTCTCACCGGGATGGCGGGCCACGAGGCGGTCGAGGGTCGAACACATGCGGGTCTGCATCTCGGTGAACGATTCGCCCCCCGGGAACCGGAAGCCGCTGGGATAGCGCTGGACGGTGGACCACTCGGGGAGCTTGTTGAGCTTGGTGAGCTTCTCGCCCGTCCAGTCGCCGAAGTCGCACTCGAGCAGGCCGCGCTCGGCCACGACCTTGAGGCCTCTCGCCGTCGCGATGGGTGCGGCCGTCTCGCGGGTGCGCTCGAGCGGTGAGGCGTACACGGCGGCGACCTTCTTCAGGGCGCCTATCCGGTCGGCTGCGGCCTGGGCCTGCTCGCGGCCCTTGTCGGCCAGGTGCAAGCCCTTGGCCCGGCCGGGCAGGGTGGTGCCGGTGGTCGGGGTCTGGCCGTGGCGGACCAGCAGCACGAGCGTGGGTGGTGGGGTCTTTCGTCGGGGAGCCATGAGCGCCGGTCACGATACCGAGACCGACGCCCGTCACCGACGTCGAGCGGGCCCTCATCCCCGGTGCGACCCCGAACGTTCGCGGACCGGCCTCTGGCTACCCTCCGCTCATGTCCGATTCCCTCGCCGCCGTGGCCGCCGAGGTGGTGGCGTGTCGTCGGTGCCCGCGCTTGGTGGTCTGGCGCGAGGAAGTGGCGGCCACCAAGCGGGCGGCCTACGCCGATGAGACCTACTGGGGTCGGCCGGTGCCGGGGTTCGGTGACCCCGAGGCCGGCATCGTGGTCGTCGGGCTGGCCCCGGCGGCCCACGGGGCCAATCGGACCGGCCGGATGTTCACCGGCGATCGATCGGGGGACTGGCTGTTCGCAGCCCTGTGGCGAGCCGGCCTGGCCAACCAGCCCGAGAGCCACGATCGACGCGACGGTTTGGTGCTGCGCGGCGTGTACGTCACCGCGCCGGTGCGCTGTGCTCCGCCCGCCAACCGTCCCACCCCGGCCGAGCGTGACGCCTGCGCCCCGTTCCTCACCCGAGAGTTCGCTCTGCTCTCGTCGGCCCGGGTCGTGGTTGCTCTGGGTGCCTTCGGGTTCGCCGCGGTGGCGAGGCACTTCGATCTGCGACCGCGACCGCAATTCGGCCACGGGGCCGAGGTCGCCCTCCCTGATGGTCGGGTGCTCCTCGGCTGCTACCACGTGAGCCAGCAGAACACCTTCACCGGTCGGCTGACCGCACCGATGCTCGACACCGTGTTCGACCGGGCCGGGGTTCTGGCCGAGGGCGGTTGACGGGGCCGATTCGGGGGCGAGGGGTCGATGGTCTACCGTATTCGGCGGTCCGCAGGCCCCCCTGCGCCGGATGAACGACGAGGACGGTTTTCCACGATGCAGCGACGAACGGGCGTCACGATGGCCGCAGGGGCGGCGGTGCTCGCCCTCGGGCTCAGCGCCTGCGCCCCCAGCAACACCCCGACGTCCTACAGCCAACCCGTGGTGGAGAAGAACTTCCTCCAGAGCTGCCTCAACCGTTACGTGAACCTGGTCAACGACACCCTCGCAGTCACCAGCGACACGCTGTCGACCGGCGTGGTCGGCGGCAGCCAGTCGCAGTGCGAGTGCCAGTTCAACGTGTTCGTCACCCAGGTGCCGTTCAACTCCAGCGACACCACCGTGTCGGGCTACAGCGGACCGAACTTCATCGACCTGAACGAATCGCTGCAGGGCGACAACCCCGGTGAGGCCTTCAACGCCCTGCCCGCCAGCGTCCAGAGCGACATCAACGCCTGCGCCCAGACCGGTCCCACCTCGGGATCGGGGCCCACCTTGCCCACCGAACCCACGACGACCCAGCCCCCGGGCACCCAGAACACCACCCCCGACGGGCGCCCGCTCGACGGCTGAATGTCGCCACTGGCGGGCCTCGGGCCGCGCCCTCCTGCTGCGGGAACGAACCCGGGGGTCCGGTTCGTCGCGGCTGCCGGTCAGGCCTTGGCGGCGGCCTTGGTCGGAGCCTTCTTCTCCGGCAGCCCGAGACGGACCCCGGCCTCGGCCCACTTCGGCCACCGCGAACGGCTCTTCTCGGCCAGCTTGCGCATGAGGGCGATGGCGCCCGGGTCCTCGTCGCCCGGGCGAGCGATGATCGACCCGTCGGCGATCATGCGGGCGATGATCTCGCGCCCGAGGTCGGTGCGCACGATGGTGAGCGTCCAGTCGTTGTCCTTGCCGATCCCGCCGGTGGAGATGTCGGCGTGCTCGGCGGCGAAGTCGGGGCAGTACGTGCAGCCCTCACGGGTCCAGGCGTGGCACTCCTTGAGGTTGACCTCGTGGTAGGTGCCGTCCCGCATCCAGAGCTGGAAGACGCCCTTGATGTTCATCTTCACGATCTCGGCCTTGGGTAGGCGGTACTTGGCTTCGAAGAGCTCCTCGAAGATGGCGTCGTCGAAGGTCTTCGAGCACAGCAGGCCGATGTTGAACACGATGGGCTTGCTGATCTTGCCGACCTTGCGGCTCCACATCACCGGCGGCACCGAGGACTGGCAGCTCATGCCCACCAGGGCGAGCTGCTTGAGGCCCCGCTCGAGGGCGTCGTCGAGGGCGAGGGTGTTGGCCGAGTACGTATAGCGGCTTCCGGCGGCGGCCAGCACCTCCTCGCGGTTGGTGGCCACGCCCGGGACGGCCTTCCAGGTGGTGGCGTCCCCGCCTTCGAGGTAGGAAGTGAGGGCACCGTCGATGTAGCCCTCGTCCAGCGCCCAGATGAGGATGGCCGAGACCAGGCCCCCGTCCTGGCCCATGCGGTGGACCATGTCGTCGCTGGCCCGGGTGAGCAGGATGTCGCCGTGGATGCCGGCGACCTCGTCGTCCTCTCGTTCCCGGCCGAACAGGTGCTCGTCGGCCTGGGGCTCCCACAACCGAAAGCGCGGGCAGGCCCGGGTGCAGCTCGTGCAGCCCTTCTCGCCGTGGACGCAGTTGTCGAGCCCGAGCTCCTCCTCGATGTGGAAGGGCTTGTACCCGCCGGCGGAATGGTCGTACCCGATGACGTCGTGGGGACACGCGATGACACAGCCGGCGCACCCCGTGCACAGCCCCGACGTGATGACCTCGCTGTAGAGCTCCTTCCACTGGAAGGTCCAGCGCTCGGCTTTGGCGGGGGCGGGAGCCGGTGCGGGGGCGTCGATCGTCATGGGCGGAGGTTAGTGAACCGAGGGGACGACCTGGCCACCTGGCGGTACTCGACCGATCGGTCGAGAATGGGCGCATGGACCTCACCTATCCCCCGGAAGCCCAGTCGTTCCGCCTGGTGGCCCGGGCGTGGCTGGAGGAGAACCTCCCCGACGGCTGGTTCGAGCCTGGGTTTCGCATGGACGACGCCGAGCGGGCGGCCTGGAGCGACGACTGGACGAAGAAGCTCTTCGCGGGCGGGTGGATCTGTGCCACCTGGCCGAAGGAGTACGGCGGGAAGGGCCTCACCACCATGGAGGCGGTGGTGCTGAACGAGGAGTTCGCGCACGCCGGGGCCCCGATGCGCGCCGACTTCTTCGGTGACACCCTCGTCGGCCCGACCATCCTGCAGTGGGGCACCGAGGAGCAGAAGATGGAGTTCCTGCCCAAGATCCTGTCGGGCACCATCGCCTGGTGCCAGGGCTTCTCCGAACCCGATGCGGGGTCGGACATGGCGAACCTGAGCACGAAGGCCGTGCTCGACGGTGACGAGTGGGTGCTCAACGGCCAGAAGATCTGGACCACCCAGGGGTTCGTCGCCGACTACGTCTTCGTGCTCTGCCGCACCGATCCCGACGCCCCGAAGCACAAGGGCATCTCCTACCTGCTGTGCCCGATGGACCAGCCGGGGGTGGAGGTGCGGCCCATCAACCAGATCGACGGTGCCGCCGAGTTCGCCGAGGTGTTCTTCACCGACGCCCGTTGCCCGAAGGACAACGTGGTGGGCGGGCTCAACAACGGGTGGTCGGTGGCCATGACCACGCTCGGCTTCGAGCGGGGGAGCTCGGCCACCACCGGGCACCGCCGCTTCGAGACCGAGCTCGACCACATCATCGAGCTGGCGAAGGCCAACGGGGCGATCGACGATCCGCTCGTCCGCCAGGGCCTGGCCCGGTGCTACAGCAAGGTCCAGATCATGAAGGTCAACGGCCTGCGGTCGCTGGCGTCGGTCATCTCGGGCAAGAAGGACCCGGGGGTGGTGGCCCTCGGCGCCACCAACAAGATGTTCTGGAGCGAGTACCACCAGCAGGTGATGATGCTGGCGATGGACATCCTGGGCATGGAGGGACAGATCCTCCTCGGTGATCCCACCGTCGAGGAGTCGGTGCCGGGGTACGGCCGTCGCCGCACCAGCGCCCGGTACCCGGCCAACGCCCTCCAGTCGTCGTTCTTCTTCAGCCGGTCCGAGACCATCTGGGGCGGCACCTCCCAGATCCAGCGCAACATCGTGGGGGAGCGGGTGCTGGGCCTGCCCAAGGAGCCCAAGGTCACGGTCTGACCCGGTCCTGTCCCTTCGGTGGGTCGGAACGCCTCGCCAGGTGACCCGATGGCCGAGGGGGACCCCGGTACGATCGCTTGGTCATGTCTTTGGTCCCCCCCGTGTCGCCCGAGCCGTCCCCGCCTTTGCCCGTCACCGGTCGCAGTCGTCGCCAGCGGACCCTGCTCGGCCTCGGGATCGTGGTTGTGGTGGCGCTGCTGGTGACCGGGGGCACCCTCGGCTACGGCTGGTACCGCTACAACCAGATCGGGCAGGAGAACCTGGCCCTGGCCGAGTCCACCGGCGGAGGTCCCCAGAACTTCCTCATCGTGGGCTCCGACAGCCGAGACGTGGTGACCAAGTCCGACACCGACGCCAGCGCCTTCCTGAACGAGGCCGGGGCCGACCAGGCCGGCCAGCGGGCCGACACGATCATGGTCGCCCGGATCGACGCCAAGGCCAAGACGATCGACCTGCTGTCGTTTCCACGCGACCTGTGGGTGCCGATCATGCCCGGTGGCGGAAACCAGCGGATCAACACCGCGTACACCGGCAACGGACCCCAGGCCCTCATCGACACCCTCGGGGCCGACTTCGGGATCGACATCAACCACTACGTCGAGGTCAACTTCAAGAGCTTCAAGGGCATCGTCGACGCCGTCGGTGGGGTGCCCATGTACCTCGACCGCCCCATGCGCGACGACCACACCGGGCTCTACCAGTACGAGCTCGGCTGTGTGAGCCTCGGCGGCGACCAGGGCCTGGCCTTCGCCCGGGCCCGTAACCTCGAGTACAAGGACAGCAAGGGCCGTTGGGCCACCGACCCCAGCGGCGACCTGGGGCGCATCAATCGCCAGCAGGTGCTGATCCGTTCGATGATCGACCGGTCCCAGGACCGCTTCGGCAGCCTCGACGTCAAGGCCGTCAACGACATCGTGAGCTCCACCGCCGACAACCTCACCGTCGACAGCGGTCTCGACATCGGCCAGATGGTCGACCTTGCTCGAGCCTTCCGTGGGTTCTCGGGCGACCAGATCGTCACCCACGCGTTGCCGGTGGTTCCGTTCATCACCAACGGGGGCGCAGACGTGCTGAAGCTCGACGACACCCTGGCCGAGGAGACGCTGAACATCTTCCGGGGCCTGCCCCCGGGCACGGTGTCCACCAAGTCGGTGACCGTGGCCGTGAGCAACGGCAGCGGTGCCGAGAAGCAGGCGACCAAGGTCTCGGGTGAGCTCGTCGGGCTCGGCTACGAGTCCTCCGTCGCCGCCGACGCCCCCCGCACCCAGGCCCGCACGGTCGTGCGCCACGCCCCCGGGCTCGAGCGTCAGGCCGACCTCGTGGTCCGCCAGCTCGGCGCCGGTGCCGAGCTCCAGGTCGACAAGTCCCTCAACGGGGCGGCCGTGCCCATCGTGCTCGTCACCGGCACGGACTTCACCACCGTGCTCCCCGAGGCCCGTCCGCCGGTCGATGCGGCCATCACCGCACCGTCGACCACCTTGGTCGACGGGCGGGCCACCGCGTCGACCGAGCTGAAGCCCTCGAACCCCGACGAGACCACGGGCATCGTGGGGGTGGCGCCGGGTCAGCCACCGCCGGGCACGGTCTGTCCGTAGTCGTCCCCCGGGGCCGCACCCTGGCCTTGGACCCGGGCCGGTTCTGACCCCCGCTCGCGGCCCGGCCGGCGATTCGCTTCAGCGCCCTCGGCAGGATTCGAACCTGCGCACACGCCTCCGGAGGGCGATGCTCTATCCCCTGAGCTACGAGGGCTGGTGCCGGCGGGGCCGGTCACCGGCGGTGAGGCCGGAGGGGAACGATAGCGCCTGGCCACGGGTGGGTCCGTTCCGTGACCCGACCGGTGGCCTTCCCCCGAACCTCGCTCAGCTCTCGGGAGCCCGACGGTAGGCTCGGCTGCCCGCACCTTCCAGCTCGGGAGAACCCGCCACTCGTGATCCGCGATCAGCTCGCCACCGCTCTGCACACGGTGCTGTCGACCCTCGAGGTCACCCCGTTGCCGGAGACGGTGCACCTCGAGCGGCCGGCTCGGCGCGAGCACGGCGACTGGTCGTCGAACGTGGCCCTGGTCGCCGGCAAGAAGGCGGGTTGGAACCCGCGTGAGCTGGCGGGCCGCATGGCCGAGATCCTCAACGCCTCGCCACCCCCGCACGTCACGGCGGTCGAGGTGGCCGGGCCGGGGTTCGTGAACTTCCGTCTGGCCGATTCGTGGCTCCACGACGTGCTGGCCGAGGTCGTCGAGGCCGGTACGCACGACTACGCCCGCGTCGACGTCGGCGGCGGAGCCAGGGTGCTGGTCGAGTTCGTGAGCGCCAACCCCACCGGCCCGCTGCACGCCGGTCACGGTCGTGGCGCCGCCTACGGCGATTCGCTGGCCCGGGTGTTGGCCCGCACCGGTCACGAGGTCAGCCGGGAGAACTACCTGAACGACCGCGGCACCCAGATGCAGCTCTTCGTGGCGTCGCTGGCCGCCCGACAGCGAGGAGAGGAACCGCCCGAAGGCGGGTACCAGGGTCAGTACATCGTCGACTGGGCGGCCGAGATCCCCGAAGGTGCCGACCTGCTCGAGTGGGGTGAGGCCCGGGCCATCGCCGACCATCGCGACACCTTGGCCCGCATGGGCGTGCACTTCGACACGTGGTTCAGCGAACGTTCGATGGTCGAGACCGGTGCCATCGAGACCACGCTGGCCGACCTGCGTGAGCGCGGGGTGGTGTACGACCACGAGGGGGCGGTGTGGCTGCGGTCCACCGACTTCGGCGACGACAAGGACCGGGTGCTGGTCAAGAGCGACGGTCAGTACACCTACCTGCTCCCCGACATCGCCTACCACCGCGACAAGTTCGCTCGGGGCCACGAGGTGTTGATCGACGTGTGGGGCGCCGACCACCACGGCTACGTGCCCCGCATGCAGGCGGCCATGCAGGCTCTCGGTCATGGCCCCATCGAGCTGGAGTGCGCCATCATCCAGTTGGTCAATCTCATCAAGAACGGCGAGCCGGTGCGGTTCTCCAAGCGGGCCGGCAACGTGGTGGAGCTGGCCGACGTGCTCGACGAGGTCGGTCCCGACTCGGCTCGTCTCACCTACCTGTTGCAGTCGATCGACTCCACCCAGACCTTCGACTTCGACCTGGTGAAGAGCCAGGCCATGGACAACCCGGTCTTCTACGTCCAGATGGCCTACGCCCGTATCCGCAGCATCGAACGGGTCGCGACCGAGCGCGGGGTGACTCGTGTCCCCTTCACCGAAGTCGACCGATCCCTGCTGCTCCACGAACGCGAGCTCGAGGTGTTGCGCGTCCTGTCCGAGCTTCCCGACACGGTGGTGGCGGCGGCCAACGATCGGGCGCCGCATCGCATCGCCACCTGGGTCAGGGAGCTGGCCGGGGCCGTGCACGGCTTCTACCACGACTGCTATGTGATGGGCGATGGTGTGCCCGCCGAGCTCACCCAGGCCCGACTCTGGCTCGTCGAGGCGGCCGCCATCGGCCTGCAGATCGGACTCGACCTGCTCGGCCTCAGCGCCCCGGAGCAGATCCTCTCGGACCCTGGCGTCGACGCGGCCTCAACGGTGCCGTGAGCCGGCTTCCTTTCTCCCTGTTGCCCGACACCTCCGAGGTCGGTGCCGCCGGCCAGCTCCTCGTCGGGGGTTGCGACACGCTCGAGCTGGCCCGCGAGTTCGGTACCCCCCTGTTCGTCTACGACGAGGCCACGCTGCGGGCGCGCTGTCGCGAGGCGGTGGCCGCGTTCGGCCCGGGGGTCAACTACGCCACCAAGGCCTTCCTGTGCCTGGCCATGGCTTCACTCGCAGCGGAGGAGGGGTGCAACCTCGATGTCTCCACCGGAGGGGAGTACCACGTCGCCCGCGCCGCGGGGGTGCCCGCGGCGCGGCTGGTGCTGCACGGCAGCAACAAGAGCGACGACGAGCTGCGGCGGGCGCTCCGCGAGGGCATCGGGCGCGTCATCGTGGATTCCTTCGACGAGGTCGACCGGATCGAAGCCCTGGTGGGCCAAGGCCTGCCCGTCCCCACGGTGCTGCTGCGGATCACCCCTGGGGTCGAGGCCCACACCCACGAGTTCGTGCGCACCGGCCAGGACGACTCGAAGTTCGGCTTCGGCCTCCGCTCCGGTGACGCCGAGCTCGCCGTCCAACGGGTCACGGCGTCGCCGGCGCTCGACCTCGTCGGGTTCCACGCCCACATCGGCTCTCAGGTCTTCGAGGCCCGGTTCTTCGAGCTGGCCGTCGAGGCCCTCGCTCCGTTCGTCCGCCGCCACCCCCTCCCCGAGCTGTCGTTGGGAGGTGGGCTGGGAGTGGCCTACGTCGAGGGCGAGGAGGCCCCCTCCATCACCGAGTGGGGAGAAGCCGTGCGCCGGGCCGTGGCCGCCGCGGGCATCGATGCGACGATCACCGCCGAGCCCGGTCGCGCCCTCGTGGCCCGGGCCGGACTGACCCTCTACACCGTCGGCACCATCAAGGACATCCCCGACATCCGAACCTATGTGTCGGTGGACGGCGGGATGAGCGACAACCCCCGTCCCGTTCTGTACGGCAGCGGCTACGAGGCCTTCCTGCCCCGATCGGTGGCGGCCGAGCGTCCCCGAACCGTCACCGTCGTCGGGAAGCACTGCGAGTCCGGCGACGTGGTCGTTCGTGACGCCCGGCTCCCCGCCGACCTCGCCGTCGGCGACGTGTTGGCCACACCGGTCACCGGCGCCTACGGGCACTCGATGGGCTCCAACTACAACAAGGTGCCGCGTCCGCCGGTGGTGTTCGTCGGTGGCGGCGACGCCCGCATCGTGGTCCGACGGGAGACCTTTGACGACCTCGTCGCCCTCGACCTGGTCTGACCGGACGGGGTGACCCCCGACCAGGTCGCGCTGAGCGCGGTGATCGTCGCGTTCGCGGCGGGGGTGCAGACCGTGACCGGTTTCGGTTTCGCCCTCATGGCCGTGCCGCTGCTGTCGCTGGTGATCCCGACCGAGACCGCAGTGGTGCTCTCGGCGTCGCTCGGACTGCTGAGCAGCTCGGGTCAGGCCTACACCGAACGCCGCCACGGCGACCGGCCCACGATCAGGCGGATGCTGCTCGGCGCCGCTGTGGGTGCGCCCTTCGGGCTGCTCATTCTCATCGTCACCACCGAGCGCCAGCTCAGGATCGTGCTCGTCGTGGTCATCGCCGTCTTCCTGCTCATCAACGTGCGCAACATCAACCTGCGTCGACCGAGTCGGGTGGTCGACCTCGTCGCCGGTGGGGTCAGCGGCGCCCTCAACACGGCGTTGTCGACCAACGGTCCTCCGCTGGTCATGGCCTTGCACGTCCGCCATCTCACGCCCCAGGTGTTCCGGGGCACGCTCACCGCGGTGCTGGCCGGGTCGGGGGTCATCACCGTCGCCCTCTTCGCCCTGTCGGGCCGCTACGAGCGCGACATCGTGGTTCTGTTCCTCGTGTCCTTGCCGGGCTTGGCGGCCGGATTCGCCCTCGGGGTGCGTCATCGCCACCGGGTGAGCGCCGCCCGCTTCCGGCAACTGGTGATCGCGCTCCTGGCTGTCACCGGCGTCGTGGCGCTCGTCGGGCTCCTCGTGGCCTGAGCCGGACCAGGCGCCCGACCGGGGATGTGGGGGCTCGAGCCGGTCGGGTGCCGACGGGGGTGGGCGAACCCGTTCGGGCCGGCCGAGCACCCGCCGGTAGCCTCACCGGCGTGAACAGCTCTGTTGTCAGGGTCGGCCTGCTCGGATGTGGCACGGTCGGCTCGGCCCTCGTCGCCCTCGTGGACGAGCAACGTGATGCCATCGAGGCGCGCGCCGGAGTGCGCCTCGAGATCGTCAGGGTCGCCGTGCGCGACGCCACCCGGCCTCGGGCCGTCTCCCTGCCCGACGGGGCGCTCACCACTGATGGCGCCGGGTTGGTGGTCGATCCTGACGTCGACGTGGTCGTCGAGGTGATGGGCGGCGTCGAACCGGCCGGTGCGCTGGTCATGGCGGCCCTGGCTGCCGGCAAGCCCGTCGTCACCGCCAACAAGGAGCTGCTGGCGGTGGCCGGTCCCGAGGTGTTCGCCGCCGCTGGGGCCGCCGGGGTCGACCTGCTCTTCGAGGCGGCGGTGGTCGGGGGGATCCCCTTCGTCCGGCCGCTCCGCGAGTCTCTCCTCGGCGAACCGGTGAACCGGGTGCTCGGCATCATGAACGGCACCACCAACTACATCCTCACCCGCATGACCGAGGGCGGGGCCGACTACGGCGATGCCCTGGCCGAGGCCCAGGCACTCGGCTACGCCGAGGCCGACCCGACCGCCGACGTCGAGGGTTTCGACGCCGGCGCCAAGATCGCCATCGTCGCTTCGCTGGCGTTCGGGGCGCGGGTGCGAGCCGGCGACGTGGCCTGCGAGGGCATCAGCGGTCTCGCCGCCGACGACATCGCCTTCGCCGGGCGGCATGGTTTCGTGGTCAAGCTCCTCGCCGTGGCCGAGCGTTTCGGGAAGGCCGACGCCACCGAGGTCATGGCCCGGGTGCACCCGGTGTTCGTGCCGGTCACCCATCCCCTCGCTTCGGTGCGCGGCAGCTTCAACGCCGTCTTCGTGCAGGGCGAGGTGGTCGGTGACCTCATGTTCTACGGCCGAGGGGCTGGTGGTGACCCGACCGCCAGCGCCGTGCTCGGTGATCTGATCGACGCCGCCTCCAACCTGCGGGTCGGGGCCCACGGGAGTCTTGGCTCCTTCGTCGATCTGCCCTTCCGTCCGGTCGACGAACTGGCGTCGGCGTTCTACCTCAGCATCCTCGCCGTCGATCAGCCCGGGGTGCTGGCCACGGTGGCCGGGGTCTTCGGACGCCACGGGGTGTCGATCGCATCGATGGAGCAGGTGGTGCCACCGGCCGGTGGTGCGTCGTCGGCGGTCGGGGCGTCTCTGGAGCCGGAGCGCGAAGCCCGGATCGACTTCATCACCCACATGGCCGGTGAGCGCGACGTGACCGACACGATCGCGGAATTGCGCAGGCTCGACGTGGTGGTGCGGGTCGGGAGCGTGGTGCGGGTACTCGACGACGAGCCGGACCGGTGATTCTGGTGCCGACGTCCGTGGGGAACAGCCGGCGATGAGCGGTCTCGACTACGTGAGCACCCGCGGGTCGGCGCCGAGACTCCAGTTCGCCGAGGTGCTCCTCGCCGGTCTCGCTCGTGACGGGGGCCTCTACGTGCCGGCCCAGTGGCCGGTGCTGGCGCCGGGCGCCCTGGCCCGCTTCGCGGAGATGGACTATGCCGACGTGGCCGTCGAGGTGATGTGGCCGTTCGTCGAGGGCAGCATCGATCGTGACGCCTTCTCGTCCATCGTTTCCGAGGCCTACGCCACGTTCGCCGCCCCCGACGTCGTCCCTCTCGTCGACCTCGGCGACGGGCTGTGGCTCGCCGAGCTGTTCCACGGCCCGACGCTGGCCTTCAAGGACATCGCTCTCCAACTCGTCGGTCGTCTGTTCGACCACCTGCTCACCGAGCGCGGGGAGCGGGTGACGATCGTGGGCGCCACTTCGGGCGACACCGGTTCGGCGGCCATCGAGGCGTGCCGTGATCGCAACACGATCGACATCGTGATCCTGCACCCGGCGGGCCGGGTGTCGGAGGTCCAGCGACGCCAGATGACCACGGTGGAGGCGTCCAACGTGCACAACCTGGCCGTCGAGGGCACCTTCGACGACTGCCAGGACCTGGTGAAGGCGTTGTTCGCCGACACCGAGTTCCGCGACCGCCGTCGACTGTCGGCGGTGAACTCGATCAACTGGGCCCGGGTGATGGCCCAGATCGTCTACTACGTCACCTCGTCGGCCCGCCTCGGTGGCGGTGCCGGCATCCCGGTGGCGTTCTCGGTGCCCACGGGCAACTTCGGCAACGTGTTCGCCGGGCACGGCGCCCAACGCATGGGCGTTCCCATCACGCGATTCGTGGTGGCCTCGAACCGCAACGACATCCTCACCCGGTTCCTCGCCAGCGGGTCGATGACGATCGGCGAAGTCCACCCCACGCTCAGCCCGAGCATGGACATCCAGGTGTCGTCGAACCTCGAGCGGCTGCTGTTCGAGCTCTACGGGCGTGACGGCGCCGCTGTGGCCGAGCTCATGACCCGGTTCCGGGCCGAGGGCACCCTCGCTCTCGACCACGGTCGCCTCGACCTGTTGGCCGAGCACTGGGTCGGCGTGCGGGTCGACGACGACCGCACGGCCGCCACGATCCGCGACGAGTACGAGCGCACCGGGATGTTGCTCGATCCCCACACGGCGGTGGGGCTGGTCGCGGCCCGCGAGGCGCGCGGTGACCCGTCGGTACCGATGGTGGTGCTGGCCACGGCCCACCCGGCCAAGTTTCCCGACGCGGTCGAGGCGGCCACCGGTGTGCATCCCGCGCTGCCGGCGCATCTGGCCGACCTGTTCGAACGTCCCGAACGCTACGAGGTGGTCGACCGCGACTACGGCGTCGTGAAGCACGCCATCGACCACGCCCTGGGCTGATCAGCCCTTCCCCTTCCCCTTCCCCTTCCCTTTCTCCTTTCCCGTTTCCGAACCTGTCGCGTTTCACTGCTCGTCGGGGCGGTGTTCGTGGACAGTTCCGGGGAAAGGGCGGCTGGTAGGGGTCGAGTGGGGCGACAGGGGTCCAACGGGCGTCGGACGGGCGACGCCACGTTCGGTTGGGCCATGATCGGGGGATGAACTACGTGGTGTGCATCCCCGACGGCTGTGCCGACGAGCCGCTGGCCGAGCTGGGGGGTCGAACTCCGCTCGAAGCGGCCGAGCTGCCCAACTTCCAGGCCCTGGCGGCGCGGGGTGATGTGGGCCGCGCCGCGGTGATCCCCGACGGCATGCCCCCCGGTTCCGACGTGGGGAACATGGCCATCTTCGGGTACGACCCCACTCGCTTCCACACGGGAAGGGCGCCGATCGAGGCCGCGGCGCTGGGCCTCGAGCTGCGTCCTGATCAAGTGGCCTACCGGTGCAACCTGGTCACCGTCGGCGATGACGGCACCATGGTCGACTTCGCCGGTGGGCATCCCTCGACCGACGAGGCGGCCGAGGTGATCCTGGCGCTCGACGCCGCCTTGGGCGGGGACGGGGTGTCCTTTCACCCCGGGGTCCAGTACCGCCACATTATGGTGGCGCCCGAGGGTTGGATCGACGCCGGGTGCACACCGCCGCACGACCTCACCGACAAGCCCGCGGTGTGGCCCACCGGGCCGGCCGCGCCCCATCTGCAGCGATTGATGGACGCGTCGCGCTCCATCGTCGGCCCATCGGTGCTGGGCGCCAACCAGATATGGCTCTGGGGTCAGGGTTTCCAGCCGCAGATGCCGAGCTTCCAGGAGACCTACGGCCTCGACGCGGCCCTGGTCACCGCCGTCGACCTGGTGCGGGGGTTGGGTGTGCTCACGGGGATCGAGGTCGTGGAGCTGGAGACGGCGACGGGTTGGTACGACACCGACTACGAGGGCAAGCGGGACTGCGCCCTCGACGCCCTGGCCGACGGAGCCGATCTGTTCATCATCCATGTCGAGGCCAGTGACGAGGCCGGCCACGCCGGTGACGTGGAGGAGAAGGTCCGGGCGCTGGAGAACTGGGATCGGCGGATCCTGGCCGACCTGATCCCCGGTCTCGACCGGCTCGGCCCGTGGCGGCTGCTGCTGCTGCCCGATCACGCCACGCCGCTGGCCCTGCGCACCCATACGTCGGATCCGGTGCCGTACCTGCTCGTCGATTCCGAACGCCCCGGCCCGGGTGGGGTGTACACCGAGTCCGGTGTGGCCGACCTCCCCATCGTGCCCGGCCACGAGCTGATGTCCCGCCTCGTCAGCATCCGCTGACCTCGAGCCAGCCTGACGCGCCTCGCCCGGGTCGCAGGTCGCCCGGGTGGCGTGGTTGGGTCGGTGCTCGTCGGGCTCGGCCCGACCTGCGGTCGGGCGGCGTCGACGAGTCGAAGCATCGGTGATCACCCGCTGTCGGCGAACAGGGGCAGCGCTTCGCTGCGCCCCAAGGGGTGGGGGTCGGTGTGATTCTCGTTGTCTTGGCCCGGGGGTGGCGCGGGTTCGGTTGACCTTGGTGGGGGACTGATCTCGGGTGGGGGTGCGTGGTGCGGTCGGCTGGTGACGGTTACTGCTCCTTTGGTGGCGCGGAGCTCCGCGTTGGGGCTGCCGTGGAGGCGCCAGCCGCCTTCGTGGACGGCGTGGTGGTGGGCGATGCACACCATGGTGAGGTTGCCGAGCACGGTGGGCGCGGGCCAGGGGTCGATGTGGTGGGCGTGGAGGAAGCGGGTGGCGGTGCAGGACCCGAAGCGGCAGTGGCCGTCTCGGCGCATGACGACGCGGCGCATGCCGGGGCTGACGGTGCGCGAGGTGGTGCCCACGCCGACGGCGATGCCGTTGCGGTCCTGGACGACCACTTGGACGCGACTGTCGCACAGCAGCCGGTGGGCGGTGTCGACGGGCACGGGGGTGCCGTCGTCGAGTTCGGTGGCGCCTGTCGTGCCGCTGGTGGAGCTGGTGGAGCAGGTGGAGATGGCGTCGATGGCGTCGATGGTGTCGAGGTCGGCGATGAGCACGATGGTGGCGCGGTCGGGGTCGTGGTCGGCGGTGATGGTGGCCGAGGCCAGAGCCAACAGCGCGTCGGCGCGGCGTTGGTCGGGGGTGAGCGCGGGGTTGGCGGCGTCGGCGTTGGGTGCCGGTGAGGGCGCGGCCGGTGGGGCTGGTGGTGTGGTGCGTTCGATGGCGGCGAGGAGCCGGTGTCCGTCGTCGACGGGGAGCGCACCGCGGAAGCGCAGCTCGAGACCGTCGACCCAAGCCCGGAAGTGGCGGTTGGTGCGGGCGGCGCGGTGATCGGCGGCGGTGGGCTGGTGGTGTTTGGTGGCGTGGCGGTCGAGGACTCCGACGGGCAGCGCGGGGGCTTGGGTGGCCCAGTGCCGGTCGGTGCTGGGGTCGGCCAGCAGTGCCGCGGGGCGGGCTTGTTCGCCGGAGAGTTGACCGCGGGCGGCGGCGTCGGCCAGGTGCGGGAGCGCTTCGAGTTGGCGGGCCAGGCGGAGCCGACCGTTGGCGGTGGCCCGCGACACCCCGAGGCGGTTGGCGGCCCAGTCGGCGGCGTCGCGGGAGCCGTCGGCCCTGAATGCCCGGCGTTCGTCGATGAGCGTCAACACTCGCCGTTGTTGGTGCTCGACGGCGGACAGCACCCGTTGCAGGCCGGTGGCGGCATCTCGCAGCCCGTCGGCGTCGAGGCGGCCCCACTCGAGATCGATCGCCCCGCCCGCGGACACGGCCGGCCCTGCTTCGCGGTCACGACCGTGACCGCGGCCGCCGCCCCCGGGTCCGACGGCGTGACCGGCGCCGCCGCCCACCTCGGTGAGATCGAACGCTGCCCCACAGACGCCGAGCACCCCGGCGATCAGCACCGACGAGCGGTCCCCAGGGCTGGTTGTGGTGGTTTCCCCGACGTTCATCGCGACGTACCCCGACCAGAAGAAGCGAACTGGGAGGACACCGAAGCGCCGAAGGGGAAGAACCAAAACCTACCAGGATCGAACAGGTGTACGCAACCCCGAATCCGAGAAACCCGGTCACCCTGGCCGGACCCGAGCCCATCGGCCACGGGTCATCGACACCAACCCGGACGCGATGGAGGCCCGGCCACCGGGCCGGGCCTCCATGAGCGCCGATCGGGGGGACTCGGCGAGGGTGGGACCGATGATCAGCCGGTCATCCTCGGGCTGGCCATCACCGGAGCCGGTGCTTCCATGACCGGTGCCATCTCGACGGGGACGTCGAGCACCTGCACCACCGCGGTGAGGGTCAGCGGGGCGCCCGGGAGGGCGTTGCCGACGGCGTAGACGATCACGTTCTTGCCGGCGGGGATGACGGTGCCGTCGAGGGGGAGGACGGTGGTGCCGCCGACCTGGACAGCGAAGTCGTACGTGCCGGCCGGAAGGACGGCGGACTTCTCAGTGCCGGGGGCCAGGCCGGGGATGGCGACGGTGCCGTCGACGGCGATGTCGACCGCCGGGGCGTTGGCGGTGTGACGCACGGTCACCCGCGACGAACCCTCGACCACCGGGCTGAGGTCGTTGGCGAAGGCCTCGAGGTTGGGCGTTCCACCTTCGACGTTGGCCACCACGGACACGTTGGCGCCGCTCGGGACGGCCAGGGTCTGGGTGATCACGGCGGCATCGACGCGGGCCGCGGCGGTGGCGGGCGGGTTGGCGGTGGCGGCGAAGACCTTCACCTCGAGGTCACCGGCGGGGATGGCGAGCGGACCCGCGGTGGTGAGGGGCTGGAAGGCCGGGATGGCCAAGTTGCCACCGGCGTAGACGTCGACGGGTACCCCAGGGATCCCGTGCACGACGTAGACCTGGGAGTCGGCGGCGCTGGCCCGGCTGCTGCCGAGGAGGGGGATCGCCACGACGAGTGCGGCGAGAAGGGCGAAGGCGGCAACGAGGGGTCGCCGGCGGATCGTGCTCATGGATTGCTCTCCTTGGGAAGGGGCCCGGTCGGGCGACGTCGGGCGACGTGTTCCGTTTGTGCCGGGGATTTACCACTAACTGTGGTGGCGTCCGTTCTACGGCGGGGTGACACCGCCCGGATGACCAACCCCGAAGATTCCTGGCTCGACTCCCGACTCGGCCGTTTGTCTGCCCACCCCGGGCGCCGCTAGCTTGGGCGGGCCGTCGTTTGGTGCGCGGACCCGACTCTGGGCTCTCGGAGCAAGCGGCTGGCGACGGTCCGCCGGCTCTCGGCCCTCCAGTGCGGAGGCACGACCGTGTGATCCGGGGCCCCAGCACTCACCGAGGCGGGCCCTCCCCTTCCGCCGTCGATTCCGACGGCCCTCTCGTGGCCACCGGTCACGTCCCTCCCGAACGAGGTCTCGACCAATGAGCGCGGATTCCCAGCAGCTCGAACGATCGGCGCTCGAGCGCAAAGATCGTGACGAGCTCATGACCATCGCCACCGCCCTGGGTGGCAAACCCGGATCGCGGGCCAAGAAGGCCGACATCATCGACCTGGTCCTCCAGCTCACCGGGGTCACGACCGCGGGTGGCCCCGTCGGTGGTGGCGAAGGGGCCCCGCCCGCCGGCACCGCTCCGGCAGCCGACGAGTCCACCGCGCCGGCCGCGCCGGCCCGCACCCGCCGGCCCCGCCGCCCCGCCGCGACCGATCCATCGGTCGAGGGCCCCACCGAGACCGGAGCCGAGTCCGCAAGGGCAACCGACACCACCCTTACCGCCGACATGGCCGCCACCGGCGAAACCCTTGACGAGGTCGCCTCGACGCCGGACTCCGAACCGGTGGAGACCGACCGTCCGGCTCCGGGCGCTACTCGTTCCGGCGCCCCGTCGCCGTCCGTCGAGTCCGGCCGGCCCGAAGGCTCGCAGTCTCCTGGGGAGGACGGCGAGCCCGGTCGTCGCCGTCGTCGCCGGGGCCGTGACCGCAACGGCGCCGCCGCCTCCGGCGAGCGCGCTGAGCGCGTCGAGCGCGTCGAGCGCGGCGAACGGGTGGACGAGGCCCTGGCGGTCGAGCCGGCCGAGGTCGAGGGTCTGCTCGACCTGCGCGACGAGGGCTACGGCTTCATCCGGGTCGACGGCTACCTGCCCGGCAAGGACGACGTCTACGTGTCGGTCAAGCAGACGAGGCAGTTCGCCCTGCGCCGAGGGGATCACCTCAAGGGCACCAGCCGGCCCGCCACCCGCAACGAGAAGAACCCGGCGCTGCTGCGCATCGACGCCGTGAACGGTGCCGATGTCGAGACGGCGCGGGGCCGTCGCCGGTTCGACGATCTCACGCCGCTGTTCCCCGACGAGCGCCTGCGCCTCGAGCGGGTGGGCAGCCCGTACGACATGACGTCGCGGATCATCGACCTGATCTGCCCCATCGGCAAGGGCCAGCGCGGCCTGATCGTGTCACCGCCCAAGGCCGGCAAGACCACGATCATGAAGCAGATCGCCAAGGCCATCGAGGCCAACGACCCCGAGGTCGAGCTCATCGTTCTGCTCGTGGACGAACGTCCCGAGGAGGTCACCGACATGCGCCGGTCGGTGAAGGGCGAGGTGGTGGCGTCCACGTTCGATCGTCCCACCGAGGAGCACATCGCCATCGCCGAGCTGGTGATCGAGCGGGCCAAGCGTCGCGTCGAGGAGGGCAAGGACGTCGTCGTCATCCTCGACGGCATCACCCGTCTGGCCCGGGCCTACAACCTGGCCGCGCCGGCCACCGGTCGGGTCATGAGCGGTGGCATCGACACCGGCGCGCTCTACCCCCCGAAGAAGTTCTTCGGGGCGGCGCGCAACATCGAGGAGGGCGGCTCGCTCACCATCCTGGCCACCGCCCTCGTCGAGACCGGATCGAGGATGGACGAGGTGATCTTCGAGGAGTTCAAGGGCACCGGCAACATGGAGCTGCGCCTCGACCGCCGCATGGCCGAACGGCGGATCTTCCCGGCCATCGACGTCGACGGGTCCTCGACCCGACACGAGGAACTGCTGTTCGACCGGGCCCAGGTGGAGAAAGTCTGGAAGCTGCGGCGGGTGCTGAGTGGCCTGGCGGCAGAATCCGGTCGCGGGGGAGCCGGGCTCGAGATGCTGATCGAGCGCCTGGGTGAGTTCAAGTCGAACGGCGCCTTCCTCGACGAGCTGGGTAAGGCCTGATCCCCCGATCTCCCCGAACCTCTCGCGGAGAGATTGCGATCCGGCCGCCGACCCGGCACACTTGACAGTCCACTCTTTTCGAAGCGGAGAGCGCCATGAAGGTCGACATCCATCCCGACTACATCGAAGCCAGCGTCCGGTGCTCGTGCGGCAACACCTTCACGACCCGCTCCACCAAGGCCGAGCTCACGTCCGAGCTCTGCAACGAGTGCCACCCCTTCTACACGGGCAAGCAGAAGCTGGTCGACACCGGTGGGCGCATCGAGAAGTTCCAGAAGCGCTACGGCACCCGGCGCGCCAAGTAGCGCGACTGCTTCCGGCCGCCGTCAGGGGCCCGTCGTCACTCTCGATCCCGAGCAACGTTCGCGGCTCCTCGGCGCCAAGCTGAGTGCTCTCGTCGGCCCCCTCGCCGGTTCGCCCACGAGGCTGACCGGCGCGCCTGCCGTCGGCCACGACGACGCGCTCGTTCCCGGCACCATCCCCGGCGGGGCGACCGTGCGCCGGGGCACCGAAGGGTGGGTGTTGCTGGCCGACGAGCCCGCCTCCTCGCTCGGACGGGTGCTGGTGTGGGCCGACCGTCAGGGGCTCTCTGCCGTCGACGTGCTGGTCGACGACCCCTACGTCGCGGCCGTCCTGGCCCGCCGGGCCACGGCCTTCGCGCCGGCGCCCGTGGTGTGGGTGGTCGAGGGCCGCACCGTGCGTCGCGTCGATCCCGCATCCTCACCCGTTCCCGTCGAACCGCCGGCGGTGGCCCGGGGGATGGTCGCTCTTCTCTCGAGTGCCGACGTGGAGGTCGTCGTCGAGCACGGCCAGATCAGGGGTGAGGTCCTCGGGCTCGAAGTGGCGCGGGTCGTGGTCGACGAACCGACCGACGGGCGCCCGGCCTCGGCCCGTCTCGAGGTCGGGGTGGGACGCCACGACCGCGACGCCTTCACCATGGTGCACGGGCAGGTGCCCGCCGCTGACGCGCTGGCGCTGGTCGTCGACAAGGTCCGTCGCCACCGCCAGGCCGATGCCGAGGCCCATCCCCTTGGTCGTCTCGGCGCCGAGCGCTGGCTGCGGGCCCGTCTTCTCGAGCACCCGGCCGCCGTGGGGGCGGTGCGCCTCGCCCCGGCCGATCCCACCTTGGTGCGCGACGGGGTCAAGGACGTGGCGCCGGCCATCGCCGTCGGTCACGACGCCGCCGGCGCGTCGGTGGTGGTGGCCTGCTCGGTGGGCATCGACCTCGACCTGGTGCCGGCCGCGGCCGACGCCCGTCTCGCCCACGCCCCCGACGCCCGGCTCGTGCTCGTGGTCCCCGAGCGCGACGACCACCGCGTCACCCGCCAACTGGCGGCGATGCTCGCGATCCCCGCCGAGATCGTGGTGGTCCCCGCCGACTGGCGGCGGGCCGATCTGGGTGGCGGCACCGGCGCGGGGCCGACCCCATGACCATGCTCGACCGGCTCGACGGGCTGCAGCGGGAGTTCGACGAAGTCGAGGCCTCGCTGGCCGACCCCGAGGTGCTGGCCGACCAGCACCGCTACCGCGAGCTGAGTCGGCGCTATCGCGAGCTCGGTGAGCTGGTGGGTCGGCTCCGCGAGTTGCGCCAGGCCACCGACGACCTGGCCGTCGCTCGCGACATGCTGGCCGACGCCGGGGCCGACGATCGCGAGATGCTGCGCGCCGAGATCGACACCGCCGAGGCCGCCATCGCCCGTCTCGACGAGGAGATCAAGGTCCTGCTGCTGCCGAAGGACCCCAACGACGGTCGCAACGTGATCGTCGAGGTGCGCGGTGCCGAGGGGGGTGAGGAGGCCAACCTCTTCGCTCGCGACCTGTTCGAGATGTATCGGGGCTACGCGGGGCGGATGGGCTGGCGCTTCGAGATCATGGACGCCCAGGAGTCCGACCTCGGCGGTTTCAGCGACATCACCTTCCGGGTGGCCGGCGACGGTGTGTGGAGCCGGATGAAGCACGAGGGCGGGCCTCATCGCGTGCAGCGGGTGCCCGTCACCGAGAGCCAGGGCCGGATCCACACGTCGTCGGCCACCGTCACCGTGCTGCCGGAGGCCGACGAGGTCGACGTCGAACTCGACCCCAACGACCTGCGCATCGACGTCTACCGCTCGTCGGGACCCGGCGGCCAGTCGGTCAACACCACCGATTCCGCAGTGCGGATCACCCACCTGCCCACGGGCGTCGTGGTGGCCATGCAGGACGAGAAGAGCCAGATCCAGAACCGGGAGAAGGCCATGCGGGTGCTGCGCAGCCGCCTGTTGAAGAAGGAGCAGGAACGGCAGGCCGCCGAGGCGTCGGGGGCGCGGCGGGCCCAGGTGGGCGGGGGCGGTCGGTCCGAGAAGGTGCGCACGTACAACGTGAAGGAGAATCGCGTCACCGACCATCGCATCGGGCTCACCCTCTACAAGCTCGACAAGGTGCTCGGCGGGGAGCTCGACGAGGTGGTCGACGCGTTGGTGGCCGACGAGCGTGCCACCCAACTCGGCGATCACGACGCCTGATCCGCCATGGGAGATCACTCCGACGTCGACCGGCCCGACGTCGACCCGCCCGAAGCGACGGTGTCATGGCGAATGTTGCGGGCCGAGGCCGAACGGCGGCTGGCCCAGACATCGGGACCCGATCCGGGTCAGGCCGCGCTCGATGCCCGTTGTCTCGTGGAGCGGTCGTCGGGCCTCGGCGGCGCGGAGCTGGTGCTCGGCCTCGACCGGCCCGCCACCCGACGCGGGGTGGCGTTCTTCGACCAGATGCTCGAGCGCCGTCTCACCGGCGAGCCGCTGCAGTACGTGCTCGGCGTCTGGGACTTCCGCACGATAGAGCTATTGGTGGATCGGCGGGCCCTCATCCCGCGTCCTGAGACCGAGGTCGTGGTCGGGCATGCCCTCGCCGAGATCGACCGCTGTCGCGCCGCCGCTCCCCCTGGGCGGTTGGTGCGTGCGGTCGACCTGGGTACGGGATCGGGGGCCATCGGCCTCTCCCTCGCCGCCGAGCGGCCCGGCCTCGAGGTGTGGCTCACCGAGACCTCACCCGATGCGCTGGCTCTGGCCCGGGCCAACCTGGCCGGACTGGGTGGCCCCGCCACCCGGGTGAACGTCGTCGCGGGCGACTGGTTCGCGGCGCTGCCCCCCGAGCTGCGCAGCGGGATCGACGTCGTGGTCTCCAACCCGCCCTACATCGCCACCGACGACGACATCGATGCGATCGTGCACGACTGGGAGCCGGCGTCGGCGTTGTTCGCCGGACCCGACGGCCTCGACGATCTCCGCACCCTCGTGGCCCAGGCTCCTCGTTGGCTGGCTCCCGGTGGGGCGCTGGTCCTGGAGCTGGGTTCGTCGCAGGCCGAGAGGGTGCTGGCTCTCGCCCACGAGTCGGGGTTCGCGAACTGCCGCATCGAACCCGACCTCGCCGGTCGTCCCCGCTGCCTCGTCGCCCGGGTGTGAGCTCGAGCTACAGGAAGTTGAAGTTGTCCACGAGCCGGGCGAACTGGGGGTGGTCGGCGTAGACCGACCGGCTCACGACGACGATGAGCTGGTCGCGCCGCCGGGTCATCAGGGCCTCGATCGTGGCGTCGTCCTTCCCCTGCTCGAGGCCGGTGATGGTGACCCGACGGGCGGGGAGACCCCGGAAGGTCGCCTCGTCGTTCCTGGTCACCTTCCCGCCGAGCTGGTTGCCCCACTGCTCGGCCGTGGTCGAGAGTGAGGCGTTGATGTTCTCGCCGGGGGGGAAGGCCACCGTGGTCCAGATGATGATCAGCTCGGTGTCGGGGATGGTGGAGGTCCCACCGAGCACCGAGAGCCACTGATCGGCGGAACCGCTGACGGTACCCGGGAAGGGGCCGGTGCCCTGGACCCGATCAACCGGCATCTCGGCGGACCATCGCGCCCCCGGTTCTTCGAACGTCGTCCAACCGTCGTCGGCCTGCTGGCTGATGAACGGGACCTTGTTGATGGCGTTGGTCAGCCACCGCGGTCCCTCCACGGCACCGGTGAGGAGGGCGATGATGAGCAACACGATGATGCCCCCGAGGGCGATCAGCAGGATCCCCGAGAGGCGGGCGCTGCGGAATTGGGTGGCCCCTGGTTCGGGGCGGGTGAGGGGCTGTTCGGCGCCCGGGCGGATGTCGGTTGCGCAGATCCGGCAGCGGGTCGCGGCGGAGTCCGACTTCGCCCCACAGTTGGGGCACTTCATCTTGGTCGACGATGCCATACCTCTCATCGTCGTCAGAAACCCCCCGGAACGTGAGCGAACGGCCGGATTTCTGTGGTGCCTCATCACCGATCGGCTCGGTGGCCGACCGGCCGGGGGCCTCAATAGAGCCAGGGAAAGGCGCTCCAGTCGGGGTCGCGCTTCTCCAGGAAGCTGTCGCGGCCCTCGGCGGCCTCGTCGGTCATGTACGCCAGCCGGGTGGCCTCACCGGCGAACACCTGCTGTCCCACGAGACCGTCGTCGATGAGGTTGAACGAGAACTTCAGCATCCGCTGGGCCGTGGGGCTCTTGGCGTTCACCAAGCGCCCCCATTCGAGGGCGACCGACTCGAGTTCGGCGTGCGGCACGACCTCGTTGACCATACCCATGCGGTGGGCGGCGGCCGCGTTGTACTCGCGACCGAGGAAGAAGATCTCGCGCGCGAACTTCTGCCCGACCTGCCGGGCCAGATAGGCCGAGCCGAAGCCTCCGTCGAAGCTGGCCACGTCGGCGTCGGTCTGCTTGAACCGGGCGTGCTCGGCGCTGGCCAGGGTGAGGTCGCACACCACGTGCAGCGAATGGCCGCCGCCGGCCGCCCAGCCCGGCACGACGCAGATCACGACCTTGGGCATCATCCGGATGAGGCGCTGCACCTCGAGGATGTGGAGGCGGCCCGATCGCCCCGGGTCGATGGTCGCGGCTGTCTCACCGTCGGCGTAGCGGTAGCCGTCCCGGCCTCGGATGCGTTGGTCGCCGCCCGAGCAGAAGGCCCAGCCCCCGTCTCGGGGCGATGGCCCGTTGCCGGTGAGCAGCACGCAACCGACATCGGTCGACTGCCGGGCGTGGTCGAGGGCGCGGTACAGCTCGTCGACGGTGTGGGGCCGGAAGGCGTTGCGGACCTCGGGTCGGTTGAACGCCACCCGAACCGTGCCGTGGTCGACGCTGCGGTGGTAGGTGATGTCGGTGAGCCCGTCGAACCCGGGAACGGGGTTCCAGGCGTGGGGGTCGAACAGCTCGGAGACCATCGCAAGGGAGGCTACGACCTCGGCGCGCCTATCATCACCCCGACGGAGTGCTGACGGGGGTGTCAGTCGACGGCGGCCGCAGGTCGCGGGGGGTTCGATGTTCGGCAAGCGCAACAAGTCGGTCGACGCGGTGACCAAGCTGCGCGGCGTCAAGTTCTTCGAGGGGTTCTCGGATGAGGATCTGGCCCGGGTGGCCGAGCTGGCCGACGACGTCGAGGCCGAGGGCGGCGCCGTGCTCATGGAGCAGGGACGGGTCGGGCAGGAGTGCTTCGTGATCCTCGACGGTCACGCCAGCGTGTATGTGGGCGAGGACCACGTGGAAACCCTCGCTGAGGGGTCGATGGTGGGGGAGATGGCGCTGGTCGACCACTTGCCGCGAGTCGCCACGGTCGTGGCCGACACGCCCATGACCCTGGTGGCCTTCGACACCCGAAGGTTTCGGATGCTGCTCGAGGAGATGCCGAAGGCCGAGGAGCGGGTGTTGCAGCTCCTCGCTGATCGTCGCAAGGCCAAACGAGCTCGCTGAACTGCGGCGAGCTCCGCTCGGCGATCAGACGAAGTGGAAGACGCCTTCGGTGTCGCGTGTGGCTGCCCGCCCCACGATCTCGGTGGTCTCGATGGCCATCATCGCCTCGGGTTCGATCGAGCTGCACCAGGTGCGCTGACCGGCCGTGGTGCGGGCGGCGACGATGGCCCGTTCGGGGCCATGGCGGTCGTGCACCACGGTGGCGCTCTCCACCCTGACCGACCCCTCGAATCCGTCGTCGCACGCGACCGAAGGGAGGGCGTCGACCTCGGCCTGGGGTTCGGCGTGTCGGAAGGCGCCGGCTGCCGGTGGTCGCGAGGACAGCACCACGAGGGCGTGCTCGGTGGTGTAGCCCCCGTTGGCGGTGCAGAGCCCCGGTCGGTCGGGCTCGTTGCGCAGGACATCGATCATGGTGGCCAGCCCGTGGGTCGGGTAGTTGTTCCACGGTCCACCGGCGAAGTTCATGCCGCCCGTGACGGTGAGCGGTCCGGCCGCCCCGATGCCACCCCACCCCGTGCCGTTGGTGGCGTCGGGGTCGACGAGCCCCAGCTCGCGGGCGGCGATCTGCACAGCCGACGGGAAGCACGAGTAGAGGTCGACGTGGGCGAGGTCGTGGGGCTCGATGCCGGCGAGGGCCAGCACCTCGCGACCGGCCACCCGGACGGCGGGAGAGGAGCACAGGTCCGCTCGGTTCGACACGTACCAGTGGTCGACGGCGTCGGCGCCGGCGTGCAGGAAGACCCAACGGTCGCGGGGCACGCCATGGCGCTCGGCGGCCCCGACAGAGGTCAGGATCACCGCCGCTCCCTGGTCGACGTGGTTGTTCGAGCAGAGCCGCTTGGTGTACGGGAAGGCGATCATGCGGTTGATCGGTGTGGGCTCGACCAGTTCCGAGACGTCGAGCCGCTGCGGTGACCAGGCATCGGGGTTCTCGGCGGCGACGGCGGAGAAGGCACTCCACAGGCCCCCGATCCGCTGGCGGTGCTCGTCGACGGTCAGGCCGAGCCGGGCGCGCAGGGCCACGTCGAAGAGCGCGTAGATGTGGGTGGCCGTGGTCACCCCACGGGCCTTCTCGGTGTCGGAGTTCAGCGGGGTGGCGGGCCCGTACATCTCGGGCTCCGCCGTGCCGGGGTCCTGCTCGGTCCAGCCGAGCGTCACGTCGGCGGCCCGGGCCCGGTTCCTCGTTCGCCACGCTTCGGCCCCGCACAGCAGCACCACGTCGGCGCGCCCGGCCTGGATGTCGCGGGCCATGGCGTTGAGCATCGAGCCGGCCAGGTTGCCGCCCATCCGTGACTGAAGGATCCGCCGGGGGGTCGCACCGAGTCCGTCGGCGACGAGGCGCCCGACGTTCGGGTACCGCCACGAGAGCTGGCCGACGCTGCCCACGACGTCGGCCGCAGCGAGCAGTCCCGAGCCGTCGCTGTCGTTCTCGGCGAGGCGGAGAGCGTCGAGCATGAGCGCGGCCGGCTCGGGAGCCGAGGACAGATCGTCACCGTGGTGGGCGATCTGCCCGGCGCCCACCAGCACGGGAAGGCGGGGATCGAGTGAGGGGACCATCGAGACCTCCTGGCCGCGGCGCAATCGCAGCCCGGGCGTGGCGATGCCGCCGGACGGTAACGGTCCAGGGGTGCGGGCCTACAATCGGTTCATCGACGTGCTCTGTGTCTGCACCGCAAATGTGTGCCGCTCCCCGATGCTCGAGGTGATGCTCGACGCGGCGCTGCGCGACCGAGGGGTGACCGCCCATGTGCGATCGGCCGGGGTGTTGGAGGACGGTCACCCGGCGTCGGCCCACTCGGTGAGCGAGGCTGCGGCCCGCGGCTTGGCCCTCGGATCGCACCGTTCGCAGGTCCTCGACCCCGAGGTCGTCGGCCGTGCCGACCTGATCGTGGCGCTGGCCCGCCGACATGTGCGCGACGTCGCCGGCCTGGTTCCCGGCGTCTTCCCCCGGACCTTCACCCTCAAGGAGCTCGTACGCGAAGGCACCCGGGTGGGGCCGATCCGACGCGAGGAGTCGCTGCCGGACTGGCTCGCGGAGGTCGGACGCGACAGGGTGGCTCCCACCTACCTGAGGCCGGACCCCGCCGACGACGTCGCCGACCCCGTCGGCGGGACCCGTTCGCAGTACGCGCGCACCGCTCGGGAACTCGACCTCCTGGCCTCGGCCCTGGCCGATCTCCTTTCACCCCTCGCCTCCGAACCGTCTCCGGTGGGCACCGACCGCAGTGCCCCCTTCCCCGACCGATCGTGACCCCGTGCCCCACCGGCGCGCCGAACCAACCAGGAGCTCTGCCATGTGGCCCGCTGACGACGACCGCGAGCTGTTCACGCTGATCGACGCCGAGGTCGAGCGGCAGAACACGTCGTTGCAGCTCATCGCCTCCGAGAACTTCACTTCGCCGGCGGTGATGCGGGCCACCGGGTCGGCGCTCACCAACAAGTACAGCGAGGGCTATCCGGGCAAGCGCTACTACGGCGGAAACGCCGTGGTCGACGACATCGAGAACCTGGCCCGTGACCGGGTGAAGGCCCTCTTCGGTGCCGAGCACGCCAACGTGCAACCGCACTCAGGTGCCAACGCCAACCTGGGCGTCTACCTGGCCCTGCTCGAGGCGGGCGACACGGTGATGGGCCTCAGCCTCGATCACGGCGGTCATCTCACCCATGGCTCGCCGGTCAACATCTCGGGTCGGTTCTACAACTTCGTCTCCTACGGCGTGTCCGCCTCCGACGAGCGCATCGACGTGGCCGCGCTGCGGGAGTTGGCCGTCACCACTCGGCCCAGGATGATCATTGCCGGCGCCACCGCCTACTCCCGGATCATCGACCCGGCGCCCCTACGTGACATCGCCGACGAGGTGGGTGCCCTGCTCATGTTCGACGCCGCCCACATCGCCGGGCTCATCGCCGGTGGGGCCCACCCCAACCCGGTGCCGTACTGCGACGTCGTCACCTTCACCACCCACAAGACGTTGCGCGGTCCTCGCGGCGGCTGCATCCTGAGCCGTTCCGAGCACGCCGCCGCCATCGACAAGGCCATCTTCCCCGGTCTGCAGGGCGGACCGCTCGAGCACGCTGTCGCCGCCAAGGCCGTGGCCTTCCGTGAGGCCAGCCAGCCGGAGTTCACCACCTACGCCCACCAGATCGTGCGCAACGCCCAAGCGCTGGCGGCGGTACTCGGGGGTGAGGGGTTCCGTCTGGTCTCGGGGGGAACCGACAACCACCAGTTGCTGGTCGACCTGCGGTCGTTCGACGCCGAGCTCACGGGCAAAGAGGCTCAGAACGTGCTCGACCAGGCGGGGATCACCCTCAACAAGAACACCGTGCCCGATGATCCGCGCTCTCCCTTCGTCACCAGCGGCGTGCGTATCGGCACGCCCGCGGTCACCACCCAGGGCATGACCGAGCCGGAGATGGCCGAGATCGGTGCGTTGATCGCCCGCGCCCTGCGGGGGCGTACCGACGACGCCCAGCTGGCCGCGGTCCGTGACGACGTCGCCAACCTCTGCTCCAAGTTCACCCCCTACCCCTGACGGACTGGCCCGTGACCTGTGCCTGAGCTCGCGGCCTACGGCGTGGTGCTGGCCGTCGTGGCGGTCACCACGTTCGCCGCCCTCTTCGCGGTGCGGCGGGTGGCGGTGCGCATCGGTGCGGTCGTCAAGCCGGACGAGCGTCGCGTCCATGCCCGCCCGACGCCCACGCTCGGCGGCGTGGCCATGTTGCTCGGGTTGCTGGTCGGGATGGCCGTGGCCTGGGCCCTGGGTGACTTCTCCGCGGTGTTCAGCGGCAGCACCGAACCGCTCGGCCTGGTGATAGCGGCGGTCATCATGCTCACCGTGGGGGTGGTCGACGACCTCCGCGAGGTGTCGGCCCCGGCCAAGCTGGCCGGCATGGTGCTGCCGGCCACGGTGCTGGTGATCTCGGGTATCGCCATCCTCGTGCTGCGCATCCCCTTCTTCGGCGTGTTCGTGCTCTCGTCGGACTGGTCCTACCTGTTGTCGGTGCTGTGGGTGATCGGCATGGCCAACGCCATCAACTTCATCGACGGTCTCGACGGGTTGGCCGGCGGCATCGTGGCCATTGCCGCCGGGAGCTTCTTCCTCTACTCCCTCGAGCTCAGCAACCAGGGGCTGTTGGCCCCCGGCAACCTGGGGCCCCTGCTGTCGGTGATCGTGCTCGGGGCGTGCCTCGGCTTCCTGCCCCACAACGTGCACCCGGCCCGCATCTTCATGGGCGACGGGGGCGCGCTGCTCCTCGGCATGTTGCTGGCCGCGTCGACGATGGTGGTCGGTGGTCGGGTCGACCAGCAGTTCAGCGGTCAGTCGTTCTTCTTCTACGCCCCCTTGTTCATACCCTTGGTGATCCTCGGGGTGCCGATCATCGACACGCTCTTCGCCATCGTCCGTCGCGCCAGCAGCCGCACCGGCATCTCGACGGCCGACAAGGGCCACCTCCACCACCGCCTCATGCGCCTCGGACACGGGCACCGGCGCAGCGTGTTCATCCTGTGGGCGTGGACCGCCTTGCTGTCGGGGTTCGTGCTCTACCCGATCTACACGGGCTCAGGTGATGGTGTCGTCCCCATCGGGATCGCCGCCATCCTGCTGGCGCTGTACACGGTGCTGCGTCCCGGTGTGCGCTTCTGGGCGAAGGGCGCCGATGCCGACGACGAGTTCGACGAGCAGCCGGTCGTGGGGCCGGTGGCTCATCGCCCGGTGGTGACTCCGACGCCGGATCGGTCCGACGGCGACCCCTCGGACCCCTGACCCCATCCACGCCCACCCCGGCGCCGGGACCGGCCTGGTGCTCGGCGCGAAGTTGCACGGTTGCATCGACACCACTAGTTTGCGAATCGCTTCACAAGCCCTCGGGGTTCGCCCCGAGGCCCGTACCCGCTCCCGTCGATCCGTGCTCTCGAGGCCGGGTCGCGATGAACGACAGGCCACGTTGGTGGACGTTTCGCAACGGCGCGAAGTCACACGACAGATGTACCGGCAGGCTGGAGGATGGGAGCTCGCTCTCTCACCGGCCCTTCTGGCGCTCATCGGTTACGGGCTCGATCGTCTTTTCGGTACCGTCCCGATGCTCACCGTCATCTTCGGGGTCCTCGGTCTGCTGGGCGCCGTCACCCGCATCTACTTCAGCTACGACGCCGAGATGAAGGAACACGAGGCGAACGGACCGTGGGCCAAGTGATCTTCGAGCCCACCGGCGTGGTCGATGGGCCCTCCCCCGAGGGCATGATCGCTCGCGATCTCGTCAAGCGTGCCGCCATGGTCGGCCCGGTACTGATCCTCGTCTTCGGACTCATCTGGGGCGTCGACGGCGCCCTGTCCACCGCCTACGGCCTGCTCATCGTGGTGGCCAACTTCGTGCTGGCCGCGGCTCTGCTCGCCGGAGCCGCCCGCATCTCGCCTGCGCTGCTGATGTTCGCCGCCCTGTTCGGCTACCTGATCCGGCTCACCTTGATCTTCCTCGCCATCTGGGTCGCCAGCGACACCGACTGGATCGAGCTCGTCCCGTTCGGCATCACCGTCATCTGCACCCATCTCGGTCTTCTGCTGTGGGAGATGCGCTACATCTCCGCCTCTCTCGCCTATCCGGCGCTGAAGCCCACCGCCTCGTCACGCCCCGTGCCCAAGGAGTCGTCTTCCCAGTGATCTTCGGTGCTCTCGAGTTCCCCACCATCGAACAGCTCGTCGAGTGGCCGAACATCATCGGTGACGACGGCGTGTGGTGGGGCTTCAACAAGATCGGCCTCATCTACCTCATCTCCCTGCTGGTCACGGCGCTGCTCTTCGTCCTGGCGGCGCGCCGCAAGGCCATGGTGCCCAAGGGCCCCCAGAACCTGGCCGAGTCGTCGGTCGCCTTCATCCGCGACGGCATCGTGATGCAGACGATCGGCCCCGACGGCCTCCGCTACATGCCGTTCCTGGTGAGCCTCTTCTTCTACATCCTGATCAGCAACTTCTTCTCGGTCATCCCCGGTTTCCACATGCCCGGCAACGCCCGTATGGCCGGTCCTGCGTTCCTGGCCCTGGTGACCTTCGTGTTCTTCATCGCCGTCGGCCTGCGCCACCAGGGTCCGAAGTACTTCTGGAACGCCGTCGCCCCACCGGGCGTCCCGAAGGCCCTCTACGTGGTCGTCGTGCCGATCGAGATCCTCTCGACCTTCATCGTCCGGCCCTTCTCGCTCGCCGTGCGTCTCTTCGCCAACATCCTGGCCGGGCACATCCTGCTCGTGACCTTCAGCGTGCTGTGCATCACCCTGTTCGTCGCCAGTGCGCTGGTGCTGGCGCTGCCCTTCTCGTTCGCCATGCTCGTGGCCCTCACCGGCTTCGAGATCATGGTGGCGTTCCTCCAGGCCTACATCTTCACCATCCTCGCCGCCGTCTACATAGGCGGCGCCATGCATCCCGAACACTGAGATCCCCGCCCCGGGCTCCTCGCCCGGACGCGACCCATTGCGGTCACCGGCTCCCGGTGGCGCATCCCCTAGCAACAGGAGAGCAACACCCAATGAGCATCCTCGCCCAGGTCACCTACGAAGCCACCTCCAAGGCCGAAGCGCAGGCCATCAGCGCCGCCGGCATGGCCGGCATCGCCTACGGCCTGGCCACCATCGGTCCGGGTATCGGCATCGGCTACCTCGTGGGTCAGTCCGTGCAGGCCATGGCCCGCCAGCCCGAAGCCGCCGGCATGGTGCGTACCACCATGTTCCTCGGCATCGCCTTCACCGAAGCCCTGGCCCTCATCGGGTTCGTGGTCTTCATCCTCATCAAGTTCGTCTGACCGGTTCGACCGCCTCACCCGGTCGCCGTTTCGGCGCCCCGGCGGGCATCGCACCGTTCACCTCTTCCCCCAACCACCCGACGTCGTCAAGGGAGACCCTTCGTGGTCGCTTTTTCCACGGTCATCCTCGCTGCCACCGAAGCCGGTGAAGCCGTCGCGGAGACCAAGAACCCGATCCTTCCCGTGCCCAGCGAGTTCTTGTGGGCGGCGGTGTTCTTCCTGCTGCTCTGGACGCTCATGAAGTTCGTGCTGCTCCCCCCGGTCCTGAAGGTGATGAACGCCCGCGACGACAAGGTTCGCGAGGACCACCAGGCGGCAGGGCACGCCGAGACGGAACGGGTCTCCAAGCTCGAACAGTACGAGTCGGGCATGGCCGGCGCCCGCTCCGAGGCCATCCGTCTCGTCGAGGAGGGCCGGGCCCAGGGTGAAGCGCAACGCCGGGAGGCCGTCACCGCCGCCGAGGCCGAAGTGGCGGCCCAGCGCGCCGCCGCGACCGAGGAGATCGCCGCGGCCAAGGCCCAGGCCCGCACCGAGCTCACGAGCAGCATCGCCGACCTGGCCGTCGGTGCGGCCGAGGCCGTCGTGCAGAAGCCCCTGGACCGGGCCGCTCAGGTGCAGGTCGTCGAGGACTACGTCAATCGCGCCGGCTCGCAGAACTAGCGCCGGACCCCAGAGGAGACGCAGATGTTCACGGAAATGGTACTGGCCGCCGTCGGCGAGCCGAACGGTCAGATCCTGCCCCACAAGATCGAAGAGGTCTTCTGGGGGACGGCCGCGTTCTTGATCGTGATGGCCCTGACCGTCTGGAAGGGCGGTCCGGCCATCAAGGGCATGTGGAACGGCCGTATCGAACGCCTCTCCGGCGAGCTCGACACCGCCGCCGAGGCGCGGGCCGACGCCGAGGCCGAACTGGCCCAGGTGGAGGCGTCCATCGCCGACGCCGACAACGAACGGGCCCGCATCCTTAGCGATGCCCGAGAGACCTCGGAGACAGTCAAGACCCAGCTCGTCGCTCGGGCCTCCACCGATGCCGACGACGTACGGCGCCGGGGGCTGGCCGACATCGATGCCACCAAGTTCCAGGCCACCAGCGACCTCCAAGCCGAGATCGGGGTGCTCGCCCTGGGCGCGGCCGAGGCCGTGGTGTCCAACAACCTCGACGAGGCCACCCAGACCGAGCTCATCGAGGGGTACATCGCCAGGGTCGGTACCCGCGCATGAGCAACCGCATCCAGTTCTACGCCGACGCCTTCCTCGACGTGCTCCATGCCGAGGGCGGCGCCAACGAGATCGTCGACGAGCTGTTCCGCTTCGCCCGGGTCATCGAGGGCTCCGATGAGCTGCGCGACGCACTGTCGGACCCCCACCTCCCAGTGGAACGACGCCAACAGATCGTCGAGGACGTGTTGGCCGAGAAGGCCAGCCCCACCACCATCGGCCTGGTGTCGCTCGTGGTCGCCACCCGTCGGGTGCACGACCTCACCGAGATCGTCGACGCCCTGCTCGAGAAGACCTCGACGCAGGGCAACCGGGTCATCGCCCAGGTGCGCTCGGCCGTGCCTCTCACCGACGACCAGAAGGCCCGCCTGGCCGAGGCCCTCAAGACCAACACCGGCAAGGACGTCGACATCGTCGTGATCGTCGACCCCGACGTCCTGGGTGGACTCGTCACCCAGATCGGCGACACCGTCATCGACGGTTCCGTCCGTCAACGCCTGTCCCAGCTCCGCGAGTCGTTCTGAACCGCTTCGAAGGAAGACGTCCATGGCTGAACTGACCATCAACACCGGCGACATCGCCGCTGCCCTCCAGAAGAACCTGTCGGGGTTCTCGCCCTCGCTCGAGGCGACCCAGGTCGGGCGCGTCCTCGAGGTGGGCGACGGCATCGCCCGCATCTCGGGTCTGCCCGACGTGGGCGTGAACGAGCTGCTCGAGTTCGAGGGCGGCACCGTGGGTCTCGCCCTCAACCTCGACGAGGACTCGATCGGCGCCGTCATCCTGGGCGACGGCGAGTCTGCGGCGGCGGTCGAGGAGGGCAGCCCGGTGCGCGCCACCGGTCGCATCCTCTCGGTTCCCGTGGGCGACGCACTGCTCGGCCGGGTGGTGAACGCCCTCGGTGTTCCCATCGACGGCAAGGGCGCCATCGTCGGCGCCGAACTGCGCCGCATGGAGATCCAGGCGCCCGGCATCACCGGCCGCAAGCCGGTGCACGAGCCGATGCAGACCGGCATCAAGTCGATCGACGCCATGACCCCGATCGGTCGGGGTCAGCGCGAGCTGATCATCGGCGACCGCAAGACCGGCAAGACCACCGTCTGCATCGACACGATCCTGAACCAGAAGGGTCTGGGCGTGAAGTGCATCTACGTGGCCATCGGCCAGAAGTCCTCGACCGTCGCCCAGACCGTGAGCACGCTCCACGAGTACGGCGCCATGGACTACACCGTCGTCGTGGTGGCTCCGGCCTCCGATCCGGCGCCGTTCAAGTACCTCGCCCCCTACGGCGGCTGCGCCATGGGCATGCACTGGATGGACAACGGCGAGCACAGCCTCATCGTGTACGACGACCTGTCGAAGCAGGCCGAGGCCTACCGGCAGCTCTCGCTGTTGCTGCGTCGCCCCCCGGGGCGTGAGGCCTACCCCGGCGACGTGTTCTACCTGCACAGCCGGTTGCTCGAGCGGGCGGCCAAGCTGTCCGACGACCTCGGCGCTGGTTCGATGACCGCCCTGCCCGTCATCGAGACCAAGGCCGGCGACGTGTCGGCCTACATCCCGACCAACGTGATCTCGATCACCGACGGCCAGGTCTACCTGCAGGACGACCTGTTCAAGTCCGGTGTTCGTCCGGCCGTCGACGTGGGCATCTCGGTGTCCCGTGTGGGTGGCGCCGCCCAGATCAAGGCCATGAAGAAGGTCTCCGGCAGCCTGAAGCTCGACCTCGCCCAGTTCCGCGAGCTCGAGGCCTTCGCCGCCTTCGGCTCCGAGCTCGACAAGATCTCGGCGGCGCAGCTCGAGCGGGGCTACCGCCTCACCGAGTTGCTCAAGCAGGGCCTGAACTCGCCGATGCCGATCGAGGAGCAGGTCGTCGTCATCTTCGCCGGCACCAACGGCTACCTCGACGGCATCGAAGTCTCCGACGTGCGTCGCTACGAGACCGATCTGCTCGACTTCATGCGGGGCCGCTACGGCGCCCTGCTCGACGAGATCCGCACCACGGGCGACATGCCCGCCGGCCTCGAGGACGCGGTGAAGCTCTTCACCGAGGAGTTCGCGGCCAACGAGGCCGCCGGTGGTTCGATGCCCGACGCCCAGAACCTCGGCGATGCCGACCTCACCAAGGCCGGCGGTCTGGCCGAGGCCACGTTGACCGAGCACGAGGTCACGCGCGAGGAAGAGGCCTGATCCATGGCTGGAGGCCAGGAGCGGATCCTTCGTCGGCGCATCAAGAGCGTCGAGTCCACGAAGAAAATCACGCGCGCCATGGAACTGATCGCCGCCACCCGCGTGGTGAAGGCCCAGGAGCGGGCCGCCTCCTCGCGTCCCTACGCCGAGGAGATCACCGCGGTCATCCTCGACCTGGTCCGCGCCGGGGCGGCGCGCGAGAGCGCGCTGCTGCGCTCCTACGACGAGGCCCGCACCACGGCGATGGTGGTCATCACCTCCGATCGGGGGCTGTGCGGCGCCTACAACTCCACCATGATCCGCAACACCGAGCGCGAGCTGATCGACCGGCGGGCCGAGGGCCTCGACTACGCCCTGTTCGTGGTCGGCAAGAAGGCCCAGACCTACTTCAAGTTCCGGGGCTACAAGATCGAGGAGACCTTTCTCGGGGTCACCGACCAACCCAACTACGACCAGGCCCGCGCCGTGGCCACCGCCGTGCGCCGGCGGTTCGAGGCCGGCGAGTTCCGTGAGGTCGACCTCGTGTACTGGCGGTTCCTCTCCTCCGGCAACCAGCAGGCCGTCATCCGCCGCTTCCTGCCGTTGCAGATCGACGCGTCCGAGGTGGAGGGACCTGCCCCCGATCTCGAGTACGAGCCGAACCCCACGGTCATCCTCGACGAGTTGCTCCCCCGATACGTCGAGGCGCGGATCTACTCGGCCATGCTCGACGCGTCGGCGTCCGAGCACGCCGCCCGTCAGCGGGCCATGAAGGCCGCCACCGACAACGCCGATGACCTCAAGACCAACCTCACCCGGGTCATGAACCGCGCCCGCCAGGACTCCATCACCACCGAGATCATGGAGATCGTCAGCGGGGCCGAGGCCCTCAAGGCCGACAAGCGCGATCCCCAAGAGTTGCTGCCGTCGGGGCTGAATCCCGACCACACGTTCCCCACCCACCTCGACCGGCTCGACCAGTCGGCGACGCTCCACTGAGCGACGCGAGTACAGGAGACACCACGCCGATGACCGTTACCGAGAACCCCCGTGAGCTGAAGGATGGCCGTGTCGTGGCCATCGCCGGCCCCGTGGTCGACGTCGAGTTCCCTCGCGGCCACCTTCCCGAGATCAACTTCGCCCTCGAGCTCACCGTCAATGTCGACGGCACCCCCGTCAACGTGGTGGCCGAGGTGGCCCAGCAGATCGGCGACAGTCGGGTGCGCGTCGTCACCATGAAGCCCACCGACGGGCTCACCCGGGGTACCGCCGTGCGCAACACCGGCCAGGGCATCACCGTGCCCGTGGGCACCGCGGTTCTCGGCCATGTGTTCAACGTGATCGGTGAGCCCCTCGACTCCCCACTCACCGACGAGAACGTGGAGCGCTGGGAGATCCACCGCGAGCCGCCGGCGTTCGACACGCTCGAGCCGAAGTCCAACGTCTTCCCCACGGGCATCAAGGTCATCGATCTGCTCACCCCCTACCTGGCCGGCGGCAAGATCGGCCTGTTCGGTGGTGCCGGCGTCGGCAAGACCGTTCTCATCCAGGAGATGATCAACCGGGTCGCCTCCCAGCACGGTGGTGTGTCGGTGTTCGCCGGGGTGGGAGAGCGCACCCGGGAGGGCACCGACCTCTGGATCGAGATGCAGGAGTCCGGCGTCATCGACAAGACGGCGCTCGTCTACGGCCAGATGGACGAGCCGCCGGGCGTGCGCCTCCGTGTCGCCCTGTCGGCGCTCACCATGGCCGAGTACTTCCGCGACGTGCAGAACCAGGACGTGTTGCTGTTCGTCGACAACATCTTCCGGTTCGTGCAGGCCGGTTCGGAGGTGTCCACCCTCCTCGGGCGTATGCCGTCGGCGGTGGGCTATCAGCCCACCCTCGCCGACGAGATGGGCGAGCTGCAGGAGCGCATCACCTCCACCCGGGGTCGGTCCATCACCTCCCTGCAGGCCGTGTACGTGCCCGCTGACGACTACACCGACCCGGCACCGTTCACCACCTTCACCCACCTCGATGCCACCACCGAGCTGTCTCGGAACATTGCGTCCCTCGGCATCTATCCCGCGGTCGATCCGCTGGCTTCCACGTCGAGCATCCTCACCCCCGAGATCGTCGGCCAGCGTCACTACGACGTGGCCCGTCGGGTGCAGGAGGTGCTCCAGCGTTACAAGGAACTCCAAGACATCATCGCCATCCTCGGTCTCGACGAGCTCTCCGAGGAGGACCGCCTCATCGTGAACCGGGCCCGCAAGGTGCAGCGGTTCCTGTCGCAACCGTTCTTCGTGGCCGAGGTCTTCACCGGCATTCCTGGCATCTTCGTGCCCGTCGAGGAGACGGTCGACTCCTTCACCCAGCTGATCGAGGGCGAGCTCGACGACCTGCCGGAGCAGGCCTTCCTGAACGTGGGCGACGCCGACGCCGCCCGCGCCAAGGCCCGTGAGCTCGAGGCCAACGCCTGATGCCGTTGCAGGTCGAGCTCGTGTCGCCCGAGCGCACGTTGTTCGAGGGCGAGGCCACCATGGTGCGCGCCCGCACGGTGGGTGGGGGCGACATCGCCTTCCTCCCCGGTCACTCGCCGTTCGTGGGGGCGCTCGAGACCTGGACCCTCGAGATCGCCCTGGTCGACGGCTCCACCGAACTGGCGGCAGTGCACGGTGGGTTCGTCGAGGTCAGCGACGACAAGGTGAAGGTGCTGTCGAACCTGGCCGAGCTGTCGGGCAGCATCGACGTGGATCGGGCCCGTCGGGCCAAGGAAGCAGCCGAAGCCGCTCTGGCCAAGGGTGACGACGTGGAAGCCGAGGCCGGTCTGCGCCGGGCCCACGCCCGCCTGGCGGCCACGGGCAACGCCGCCTGAGCCCCCGGCCGGCGACTCAGTCGTCGATGTGGATGTTCTCGAGGCCGGCGATCGGTTCGGGGTAGCGCATGTGGAGGCGTTCGAGGGCGTCGATCAGGATGCCCGACACCACCAGGTTGCGGTACCACTTGCGGTCGGCGGGGATCACGTACCAGGGCGCATCGAGGGTCGACGTGGCCTCGATGGCGTCCTCGTAGGCCTTCGTGTAGGCATCCCAGTGGGCCCGCTCGCTGATGTCGCCGTGCTCGAACTTCCAGTGCTTGGCCGGGTTGTCGAGGCGCTCCTGGAGCCGGGCCTTCTGCTCGGCCCTCGAGATGTGCAGGAACAGCTTGATGATCACCGTGCCCTCGTCGGCCAGCATCTGCTCGAAGTCGTGGATGTGGTCGAACCGCCGCTTCCACACCTTCGGGGGAACGAGGTCGTGCACCCGCACGACCAGCACGTCCTCGTAGTGGCTGCGATTGAAGATCACCAGCCGCCCGTTGCGAGGGGTGTGCTCGTGCACCCGCCACAGATAGTCGTGGGCCAACTCCTCGTCGTTGGGGCGCTTGAAGTTGGCCACCTTCACCCCGAGCGGGTTGATGGTGCGAAAGACGTGCTTGATGGTGCCGTCCTTGCCCGACGTGTCCATGCCCTGGAGCACCACCAACATCTTGTGCTTGCCCTCGGCGTAGAGCATCTGTTGCAGATCGCCCAGGCGCTGGTTCAGTTCGGGGAGGAGTGCCGCAGCCTCCTCCTTGCCGCCGTCGAAGCCGTCGGTGGTGCCGGTCGGCCGATCCGGGAGCTTCATCTTGGTGCCGGGGGCGACGCGGTAGGTGGTGGGGTCGAGGGGACGGGCGGCCATGGTCCATTCTCGCCGGTCAGAGCGGCCGTCGAGGGCGATGTCGATCGCCCTGGCTCCACGGGCCGGTACGGTCGGGTCGTGGCTCGTCTCCGTCTCGGTGTGGCCCTGCTCGTGCCGCCACCGCACTCGCTGGAGATCGACGGGTTACGTCGTGCCCTGGGCAGCTCGGCGTTGGCGCGGATCGCCCCCCACCTGACGCTGGTGCCCCCGGTGAACGTGCGGGCGGCCGACGTCGCCGAGGCGCTGCGGGTGCTGCGCGACGCGGCGGCGGCCACGAAGCCGTTCCGGGTGCGACTCGGGCCGGCGGTGTCGTTCGCACCGGTCACCCCCACCGTGCACCTGGCCGTGACGGCGCCCGACGAAGGGATCGAGGCCGTGCGCCGGCTCCACGACCTGGTGTCCGTGGAGCCGCTGGCTCGTGTCCTCACGCACGGCTTCGAGCCCCATGTCACCCTCGACGACGACGTGGAACCCGATCGCGTCGACAGCATTTGCCGGGCCCTGGGCGGCTACGTCGTCGAGGTCTGGTTCGACCGCCTTCACCTGCTCCAAGAGGAGCATCGCGACACGGGTCGGCGGTGGGTGCCGGTCGCCGACGTGCCTTTCGGCCCCGCTGTCGTGGTGGGACGGGGCGGAGTGGAGCTCGAGCTCATCACGTCGGACCTGGTGGATCCGGAGGCGCAGGCGTTCCTTGCCGCCGAGGGTCATCTCGCAAGGGTGGGTGCCGAGGACTCGGTCTCACGGCTGGTGATCACCGCCCGCCGACGGGGCGCGGTGGTCGGGGTGGTGGCCGGCGATCGCGCCGCTGCCCCCGAGTGGCCCGATCTGGTGCTGGTGGTGGCGTCGGACCAGCGCGGTCAGGGCATCGCCGGCCAGCTCCGGCGCGCCTTCACCCATGCCGGGGGCGGCGGGGGCTGATCAGCGTTTGCGACGCTCGGAGAGGCGCCGACCGACCATGCTGCCGACGCTGCGGGCGGCGTTGTCGACGGTGATCTTCGGGGTGGGATCGGCGGCTGG
>Ga0105047_10000638_pt1 | contig 60493 bp, 64 predicted proteins | sample MAT04_FD_78384 | JGI IMG/M metagenome (GOLD analysis project Ga0105047, IMG submission 78384) | Freshwater microbial communities from Lake Fryxell liftoff mats and glacier meltwater in Antarctica - MAT-04 (megahit assembly) | ecosystem: Environmental > Aquatic > Freshwater > Ice > Liftoff... | reverse complement strand
GACCTGGAACGTGGAATTCTGATTTCGTTTTGTCGATCGTCCTGAGTTCTTCGTATCCGGGAATCAGATCGGCGATCAGCTCCCGCACCGCTGCGTGGCTTTCCATTTTCGACCAGTCCAGACGGCTGTCGTTCGGGAAGATTCTGCGTCCGATCTCGGCAAGGATGGAGACTTCGCTCCTGACGTTACTATGTCGCGTCGGACCACCATCGCTCAAACGAACGTAACTGAACATCGATTCCTGAGTCGTTGACTGCTGTTCTTCATCGCGCGGCAGAACCGGCAGAATAAACGTTTCCTCTCCCGTGCCCCAGGCGTGGCCAGTGTTCAGCGTCGTAGAAAAATAGACGACTGTTTTGAGTTTCTGCATCGCTTCGAATGCGCGCCTGGAATTTGGATTACTGCCGTAAAGGTTTCCACCAAGAGCCAGAGCGAAATCCATCGAACCGTCGAAAGCCGCATCCATACAGGCCATCGTGTCGTAACCCTGCGAATTGGGTGGCTTGATGCCGAGCTGCTTTTCAAATCGCTCCAGCATGTTCTGTTTCAGCGCCGGAGTCACGCCGACTGTTCCCAGCCCCTGCACGTTGCTGTGGCCCCGAATCGGCATCAAACCTGCGTGCTCACGACCGACCATGCCGCGCAGCAACGCCAGATTGGCAATGGCGTGAACATTGCGAGTTCCATGCAGGTGATGCGTGATCCCCATGCACCAGGCTATGACAACGTTCTGGGCTTTGACATACTGGTCGGCGATGCGGCGAATCGTTTCACGATCGACGCCACTTTGTTTAACGATTGCATCCCACGAAGTCTGCTGCACTGTCTTTAGAAAATCGTCAAAGCCTTCTGTATGGTTGGCGATAAAGTGCTGATCATGTTCCCCCCGTTCGATTACGTCTTTGGCAATTCCGTTCAATAACGCCAGATCGCCGCCGATATGTGGCTGTACGTATTGGCTGGCGATCTGAGTCCCAAACAGCAGACTGCGAACATCACTGGGGACTCGAAAATTTTCCAGTCCGAGTTCTTTCAGGGGATTGATCACGATAATTCGACCGCCCTTGCGGCGAATTTCCATCAGCGATCGCATGAGTCGCGGATGATTTGATGACGGATTCGCGCCGATCAGGATATACAAATCCGTGTGCTGGAGATCTTCCAGACGAACTGTGCCGGCTCCGGTGCCAATGGCCATTCCCAGCCCAACGCCGCTGGCCTGATGACAGTAGTACGAACAGTTATTGACGTAGTTGGTGCCGAATAGCCGCGCGAGCATCTGAAACAAGAATCCGGCTTCGTTTGAGGCTCGCCCGCTGGCGTAGAAAAAACTGCGTTCCGGGCCTGCCGCTTTCAGGCGTTCGACCAGAGTCGAAATCGCATGATCCCATGTTGTGACTTTGTACGATGACGCTCCTTTGGCAAGATACAGCGGCTGACTGATGCGGCCTGATAATTCCAGTTGCCGCGCAGTCATCGCACGCAGTTGATTGAGACTCAGCTTTTCAATCACATCGGTTCGCAGGGCACCCTGCATGTCCGACGCCATTGCCTGAAATGATTTCTTGCAGACTTCAGGAAAATGTCCGCCTTCATTCACCATGCCGCCAAGTTGTCCACCCATGCCGACTGCACAGGTTTTGCATGTGTTTTTGGAACGCATGGCTCTCCACATGTTCCAGAAACCAACGCGCTGCGCCAGTTTCAAACTGTATCCGATGGCTTTCCAGCCACCACCACTGCGAGGACGACGCATGGTTGTTTTGCCTTAAGAGCGGTGAGCGGAGTGGCGTCAGCCCTCCGGTACGTATTTTCAACCGATTCTTTGTACCGACGTATTGTACCGGCAAGCTGACGCATACCGCTCACCTGTTTGTTTTCTCGTGAGGACACCGCAGAGATCAGTCATCATAACATGGAGGCTCATAAACGTAGCCGTCGGCATCGACAGCATATTTCAGTAGCAGTTCCATGGAAAGGTGTTCAATGGCAGAAATGTGTGTGGCTCTCAACGCCAGTCGCGGTGCGTGGCCAGCTTCCAGAGCTTCGATCCAGCGTGGCAAACACAGACACCAGCGATCACCAGGGTTCAGGCCAGGAAAATGATATTCCGGATGCGGAGTTGACAGGTCGTTACCTGCCTTCTTCGAGAACCTTAGAAACTCCGCTGTCATCACCGCGCACACAGTGTGCATTCCGTGATCGTCGCCACATGTTTCGCATTTGCCCGTGCGAAAGAAACCGGTGACAGGATCTGCCGAACAAACGAGTAGATCTTCTCCAAAAACATTCTTCGCCACGACTGTAAACTCCTGAAACAAAATATACCCTGAACGGCAAAACGTGCAACGAGCGGGCCAGAAACATGAGTCTCCGGTCGGAATAATGTGGTCAGATCTATGCTCGCCGCCGCGTAAAACAATACCCGGCGAGCGGAGCGGCATAAACCCTCCGAAATCCCGCGTGCAACTCGGTGGGCTGACACCCACCGCTCGCCAACTCACTTCAACGATAACGCGTAAATTATGACCGCTCAAAGTGTAGTCAAAAAACCGGGTACATGGGAGCGTTCTACGCACCACGGCGAGAATTGCCATACGGCGACTGGAATTGCTGGAGCGGGCGGTTGATTTCCTTTGTGACCAAGGTTGTAACCCGAAGCGTCACGAACGACGCACAAATGGCCAATTTCCATCGCTCACGATTCGGGGTATAAGAAACATCAAAACGACCGTCACAATCCGAAGAAACGTAAAGTCCGGAGCATTCGTCGTCCGATGCTATCGACGGGGCACGATGCGCGAGATCGAAAGCCGGGGGGCCACGAAGCTGCATTCTCCCGTCGTCTGTCAGGAAGGACACTGCTATGCACGCCGGCGATCGCGAAAACCAATTCATTGATGAGTCACAATTGATCGCTGATGAATCGGCAGTCGGCAGTCAGAAATCAGTGAGCAAGTCATTCAGTAACGAGAAGATCCGATCATGGAAAGACTTGATTTGGCAACGTCTTCGCGATCAGCGGCGTGAAGCAGCAGCGGTGGTCGCATTGCTCGTGATTGCCGTTGTGTGGTTTGATACTGGCAGCTCTAAAAGCGGATCCGAATCGGTCTCCCAGGATCCACTCGATGGTTATGAAGCTGTGCTTTCAGACTTTGCACTAGTCGGAGAAACTCAGCCACTGCGTGAATCGGCCGATCCATTTGAACCATCACGGAATTCCGTTCGAGACAGTGTGTCTGCCACACAACCGAAAGATTCGGCGGTAAGAGGTGGCGTGCAGGAATTCAATTCACGAGCCAGTTTTCATGGAACAACTCCAGCAACGACGGCTGAATACTCTAACAACGCCCCATCATTCAATGCTTCGGCAAACGGGGCAGTTTCGGCAAAAGGGTCAGAACAAACGCCGCACCGCCGAGTAAGATTTGCAGGACGGATACAGGCTTCGAATTAATGACGCTGTTCAATTAAGCAAAGAAGTGTACCAGCAAGTGGGTTGTTGGTATCGTCGTGTACGTGATCAGCAGTCATGCGAAGGGAAACTACGTTGTATGTACGAAGCCTATTGGAAGCTCAGTCATAAACCGTTCAGTCAGCGTCAGGATCCTTCGCGATTCTATCGCAGCAAAAGTCATCAAACGGCATTGCTGCGGTTAAAGTACGCGCTGGACAATCTGACGGGACCCGGGTTGATTCTTGGAGCGTCCGGAACAGGGAAGACCAGCCTGGTGAAACTGCTGTCGGCCGATCACAGTGACCTGCAGCCGCTGGTTCATATCGTGTTCCCGGCGATGACACCTGATGATCTGCTGCGTCTCGTCTCAAGCGAGCTCTGTCTCGCAGCCCGTGTCAGCCCGATCGTTTCTGTCGGAAATGACGGAGTCCTTCGCGAGATTCTGACCTCACTGCGTCGCCTGGCAAGTATCGGCCATCGCACGCTGCTGTGCTTCGACGATGCCCACCTGCTGTCCGAGGATGCGTTGTTGCAGGTTGTTCAGCCGCTGCTGAATCTTGCCGAATCAGACGATACTGCTCCGCTTGCCGTCCTGCTCGTGGGACAACCTGTACTGTCTGCAAAGATTCGCAAGCTGCATTTAATCAGCGAACGCATCGCCGTGACGACTGCATTGAACGGATTCACTGCTAATGAAACATCCGATTATGTCCGGAGCAGCCTGCTTCTGTCGGGAGGGCGTTCCGACATTTTCTCCGCCGATGCTCTCCAGCGATTGTTTGAAATCACAGCAGGTAATCCCCGCCGGATCAATCGGCTGAGTGACATGGCGCTGCTCGTTGGCTACGCCGAACAACTCGGTCAGATCACAGCAGGACAGATTGATGCAGTCTCTGCGGAACTCATGCCCGCCGCTGCTTAGTCGGACATTTTTCGAAACATGACCATATGACACCTGCCGGTCAAAAATTCCGAACTGCGGTTGCGAACAATCAGCCGCTGCGCGTTGTCGGAACGGTGAACGCCTATTGCGCGATGATGGCTGGGCAAATTGGACATCAGGCGATTTATCTGTCAGGCAGTGGTGTCGCATGTTCATCGTACGGACTGCCGGATCTTGGCATTACGTCGCTGGACAATGTCCTGGAAGACGTGCGTCGAATCACCGGTGCCTGTTCCCTTCCCTTGCTGGTCGATGCTGACACGGGCTGGGGCGGCGCGTTTCAGATCGCGAGAACCGTGACAGAAATGACGCGAGCGGGAGCCGCCGGTATTCATATCGAGGACCAGGTCGCTGATAAGCGTTGCGGTCATCGACCAAACAAGGCAATTGTCAGTCAGGCTGAGATGGTCGATCGCATTAAAGCCGCCGTCGATGCTCGGTCTGAACACAGCTTCGTAATCATGGCTCGCACCGATGCCTTTGCTGTTGAGGGGCTGCAATCAGCAATTGATCGTGCGTGTACCTGTGTTGATGCTGGCGCGGATATGATTTTTCCGGAAGCGTTGACGACTTTGGAGGAGTACAAGCAATTTTGCGACGCGGTCACAGTCCCGGTGCTTGCCAATCTGACAGAATTTGGAAAGACGCCGCTGTTCACAACAGTCCAGATCGCCAGCGTTGGAGTTTCCATCGCACTGTATCCGCTGACTGCGTTTCGAGCGATGTATAAAGCCGCTGAACTTGCTTACAAGTCACTGCTGATCGATGACAATCAGCAACACTTGTTGGCGTCCATGCAGACCAGAGACGAACTGTATCGTTACCTGCACTACCACGACTTCGAAGACAAGCTGGACCGATTGTTTGAGCGTTCCTAACCTTCCGCCGCTTCAAGTGCCGGCCCGGAATGCAGGTTCGTATCCTGCTCGCTTGCTTCACCCTCTGGCAATCCTTCGACTGCGAGCGCACTCGCACCGGCCATGAGTTTCGGCCCTTTACGATTGGCATCGATGATTTTGTGCATGTGTTCGGCAGACATGGTTTCCATTTCCATCAGATCGGCGGCAATCTTTTCGAGGGTTACGCGTTGCGATGTCAGCGTGTCCATTGCTGTGCGATAGCCTTCATCCACCAGGCGTTTCACTTCAATATCAATTTCCCGCAACGTCGCTTCCGAATGAATGGATTCGGAAACCATCCCGCCGCCGCCGTGAAGAAACGGTGAACGCTGAGCTTCACTGTAATACATGCGACCCAGGCGAGGACTCATGCCGAATTCTGTCACCATCCGGCGAGACAGATCAGTGGCACGCTGCAAGTCATTCTGAGCACCAGTCGAAGTTTCATTGTAAATAATCTGTTCGGCAGAAATCCCGCCCAGCAATACGGCAATGCGGCTTTGCAGTTCTGACTGAGTCAGCAATTCGCGGTCATCTTCGGGCAATTGCAGCATGTAACCCAGGGCCCCCATGCCTCGGGGAATAATCGAAATTTTATGCACAGGATCCGTGTGCGGCAGGCTGGCGGCGACGAGTGCATGTCCGGATTCGTGGCAGGCCACGCGGCGTTTGACATCTTCGATGATAATGCGCGAAGTCTTTTCGAGACCAGCGATGACACGTTCGATCCCGTCTTCAAAAGACTTCATCGTGACCCGCTTGTCCTCGCGTCGCGCAGACAGCAGAGCCGCCTCGTTGACAAGATTTGCCAAATCCGCACCGACGAAGCCCGGTGTGAGTTTTGCCAGACGATGCATATCGACATTGTCGGACATTTTGATTCGCTTCGAATGCACGTTCAGAATGGCTTCCCGGCCTTTGATGTCCGGTCGATCCACAAGCACATGGCGATCAAAGCGGCCGGGGCGCATCAGAGCCGGGTCGAGCGTTTCTGGTCGATTCGTCGCGCCCATCACAATCACGCTGTGATCTGTGCTGAATCCATCCATTTCCACCAGCAGCGCGTTCAGAGTCTGTTCACGCTCATCGTGACCGCCCGGAGCGCCACTCCCTCGGACTTTTCCCAACGCATCCAACTCATCGATAAAGATAATGGCCGGTGCGCGCTGCAGTGCCTGCTGGAACATATCGCGTACACGAGCTGCTCCGACGCCGACATACATTTCCACGAAGTCCGAACCGGACAATCCAAAGAACGGTACGCCCGCTTCACCCGCCACGGCTTTGGCCAGCATGGTTTTGCCGGTGCCTGGAGGTCCAACCAGCAGGACTCCCCGCGGAATTCGGCCACCCAGCGCCTGATACTTTTGAGGCGTTCGCAGGAACTCCACGACCTCCTTCAACTCTTCGACGGCTTCGTCAATCCCCGCAACGTCATTGAATGTCACATGAACGTCTTCCTGGGCGTACAACCGACCTCGACTGCGACCAAACGACATTGCCGACCCCGTGCCGCCTACTCGCCGCATTACAAAAATAAACGCAGCCGCAAACATCGCGAGAAGCACCAGCATCGGAATCATGGCCACCCAGTCCGACTGTAACTCAGTTCCGTAAAACTGGATTCCCATGTCGTTCAGTTTGTTTTCCAGTTTCGAGCGACTGAGATCACTGATGCCGATCAATGGAACCTGGAAACGCTGGAGATCAGCACCTTTGCCAGACATTACATCTTCACGCGACGGGTACTGCCATGTGAGTGCAGTCAGCGAGAGAGAAACTTCGTACATCTGGCTGGAATTCAGGGTTCCTTGGTCCAGTTTCTGCATGACTTCGCTGTACGAAATGCGTTCACCGCTGCGACCGCGGGCGGCAACAGAGATTACGACAACCGCAATAAGACCTACGGCAATCAGATACCACATTCCATTGTTCGACTGATTGCGATCTTTTCGCGGAGGCCTGGCAGGCTTGCCGGAATCCCCGGAATCACTTTCTGACGACTGATTCTGTTGACCTGACATAACTGCTGTACCTTAAGATTTGCAAAAACTGTGTCGCCGACAAACACTGCGATTCTCTGAACGATCCGATCTCCACCAGAAAAACGTTCGGGTGTTTTCAACTGTAGGCCTGTAGATTGTAGCGGTCAACTTATGTTGAAACGACAGCAAACGAAGTTTTAATCTTCTGGGACGGTTCGTGCGATCTGGCACGCCGGAATGTGAAAAACAACAGCCAATTCGCATCGCAGTATTCCTTTTAGCGGCTATGATTCCGTCAAATTCCTTGACTTTCAGAAAACAGGAAGCCTGACCTGTTCGCTGGCCGCGAGCGGTCTGACGCTGCTCAACGGAGGACGCATGGTTCGCGATTTTACAACGGAGAGTCTGTCGCACGATCCCATTCATGGTTACATCCCTTTCATTTCCCGCGTGGGTCTGCCTCCCGACGAAGCGGCCGAACAGGATTTGATAGATCATCCGTGGGTCCAGCGGATGCGTCAGATTCACCAGTTACAGACCGCGTGGTGGGTGTTTCCCTCCGCCGAACATACCCGCTTTCAGCATGTTCTGGGTGTGATGCACCTTGGTTCCGTCACCGTGAACGCATGGTACGATTCTCTTGCCGATTCCTGCCGCAATGTGCCGTCAAAAGCCTGTGTGGAAAGCATGGTGCGGATTGCCGGGCTGCTGCACGACGTTGGACATGGTCCGTTTGGTCATTTCTTTGACGATCATTATCTGTCTCAGTTTGATCTGACCCACGAAGATATCGGCGGCCATATTATCGAACACGAACTGGGCGACATCATCCGCCGCATTCGCCGCAATCCAAATGGCAAACTGCAGCCTCTGGAAGAAATCGATCCCAGGCAGATCGGATGGCTCATTCGACGTCCTTCCGGCAGCGCGGAAGATCGTGAAGGGCATCCTGACTGGTTGCGGAAGCTGCGGTCATTGTTCAGCGGCATCTACACGGTTGACAACATGGACTTTGTGCTTCGAGATGCGTACATGTCCGGCTACAACACGAAAGCGTTCGATATGTCTCGCCTGATTCATTACAGCTTTTTCACCGACGACGGCCTGACGATCCATTCTCGTGGACTGCCGACGCTGATTAACTTTATCGAAACACGAGCCAATCTGTTTCGCACGATCTATTTTCATCGCACCGTGCGGGGAATTGATATTGCCTTAGAGGACTATTTTGCCGAGACGATGCAGCGGATGTTTCCAGGGAATCCGCTGCAGCATCTGAAGGCCTATCAGGGACTTTCGGAGACGTCGTTCCTTGTCGATGTTGTTCGCTGGGCGGATAGTGAAAATCCCCAACTGCGAGACTTGGGAATTCACTGGAAAGCAATCATCAACCGCGAAGAGATGTGGCGGATGGCCTGTGAACGCACGATGCATTTTCACAACGGCCAGGCCGAAAGTACCACAATTTTTTCCGAACCGGATCTGGTAGAACGTCGAGTCCGTGATTATCTGCCAAAAGCCATCAATGGTATCCCATTGCGCATCGATGTGGCGAAACACTACCATCGGCCCAGCGCCAGAAAACCCGCGGGCAAGCAGAATTACTGGTACGATCCGGCCAGCGGTTTGTCGCATGAACTGGACGATGACGAACTGTTCCGCAGCCTGCCGACCAGTTTCATTATCTTTCGCATCTACAGCCGCGACCACGGTTACGATCGTGAACTCAACGAGGCTCTTCAGAAAGTCGCCAGCGGTGCCGGAGGTGATACGAAGACGAATATGTGATCAGACTTCGGGAGAGTTTCCTCTTCAATAATCCCCGAAAGCGCGGACGTGCTCTCTATTCCCACTTCGTGACAACTCCGCTGGCACAACGATGCAGTTGTGTTTCGGTTTGCAGCACCAGTTGTCCTTCGTCATCGACTCCGACACACAGTCCCGTGATTGAGCAGTCGCGCATTTGCAGTGTCACCACACGGCCAGTCAGCACGTTGTGGCGATTGGTTTCGCCCAGCACGAGTCGCGGTTGTGTCGTCAACTGCTTTATACGGTGACTCAGGCGTTGCAGGATCGCGATCAGGACTGCACTCAAGTCCAGCGAATGTCCTTCCAGATCAAACAAGGAAATCGCGCGATGCGAGATTTCGGCCGGAGCATCGCGCAAAGAATTGTTGACGTTCACGCCGATGCCGATGATCACAGCCTGTCGCTGAGAGTTGGAATGTTGTTCGACCAGAATACCACACACTTTGCGATCACCAACAAGAACATCATTCGGCCATTTCAGAACGAACGGACAATTGGGCATCATTTCGATCAGTGCGTCGCGTACAGCTAGCCCCGCCGCCAGTGAGATCATGGGGCGTCGTTCGATTGTCACTGGCAAGTTCGCGGCATCGACCACCCATGAAAATGTCAAAGCCCCGCCAGACGACCACCAGAGATTTCCTTTTCGTCCGCGTCCCGCTGTTTGATTTGACGTCAGAACCAATGCCGGTGCGTTGTCAAGCAGCGGCCCGAGGAGTTCCAGAGCCGTTGTGTTGGTCGATGGCAGCGTGTCGTGGTACTCGATATGCCGAATATCCGTGTCCGAAAGGATTCGATCCGAATCGAATGTGCCGCGAGATAAACGACTACGGGTCATAGGTCACTGTTTCACCACTCAGTCACCAGACCGATGCTGTTGATTTGATCCGGGATCATGAGCGCACAGGCATTCGCAATCCACCTCCCCCAAGCGCAGCGCCAAGGGGGAGGTCGGACAAGCGAAGCGATGTCCGGGAGAGGGCTTGCACCGTGGTTTGTGTTGAACGCAACGCACATAGATCTTCGGGACGATTTCGTCGAGATTAAGCTGTTGATGCTTAACTTTTATCATTCACGTCCAGCACAATATTGAACGCGAATCCAGAATTTACCACTCGCGGACGCCCTCCCCCGGGCCATTGCTTCGCTCGGCCCGACCCCTCCCTGCCTTCGGCGGGAGGGGTTAAAAAACACGCCAGTCAATGTCCAAAGATGCCTAAGCCGCGTAGGATTCCAGTGCCTGCTGGCCGACGCGAGCGCAAAAATCACCGAATGATTCTGCGCCTTTGCGTTGAGACTTGTAGGCGGTCAGCAGCGGGATCAAAGTTGGCACGATGTCTTCCATCGGCAGCATGTCTTTGTAGATGAAGCCCAGGCGAGTTCCTTCCGGGTTGCCGCCAAGGAACATCGTATACTTGCCAACCGCTTTGCCCACGAGTCCAATGTCCGGGGTGTACGGTCTGGCACACCCATTCGGACAACCGGTCATGTGGACGGCGATTTTGTCAGACTGCATGCCCAGCTTTGCGATCGCAGCGTCGAGGTCGTCGATGATACCCGGCAGCACACGTTCGGATTCCGTAATCGACAATCCGCATGTGGGAAACGCCGGACACGCAATTGCATAACGTCGGATCAGCGACAACTCGTCAGCGCCTTTCATACCGTGTTCGGCCATGATGCGGTTGATCTCAGCTTTATCTGCCGGATTGATGTCACACAGGATAACGCTTTGCAGAGCCGTCAACCGTGTATCCATTCCGAACCTGTTGAGAAGAGCTCGGAGGCCTGTTTTGATTCGCAGATCCCCTTCGTCTTTGATGCGACCGTTTTCGATGTTGATGCCCAGAAACAGCTTCCCGTCACCCTGTTCGTGCCAGCCGATGTGATCATCAACGCCGGTGACGTCGGCAGGATGCGGATCAGGCAAACCCTTGCCGTAATACTGTTCGACCATCGCTTTGAATTTTGGCACTCCCCAGTCTGCAATCAGATATTTCAGTCGAGCAATCTTGCGATCTTCGCGATTGCCAAAATCACGCTGAACTTTAACAACCGCTTCGCAAACCGGAATAACCTGATCGGCTGGCGTATAGGCGATCCTGCATGCCAGCGCCGGAAAGGTCTTTTCGGCACTCGGCGTACGCCCCATGCCGCCGCCAGCCAGAACGTTGTACCCGACAATCTCGCCATTTTCTACAATTGCCATCAACCCAAGATCGTGCGTATACAGATCGATGCAATTGTCTTCTGGCAGTGCAATCCCCATTTTGAATTTGCGAGGCAGATATCGCGTGCCATAGATCGGTTCTTCGACTGGCTTGAACTCTGACGTGTCGACTTTGTTACCATCTTCATCTTTCAGCCACAGTTCATAGTAGGCTCTGGTGCGCGGCTTAAAATGTTCTGCCAGTTCCTGCGACAACGCCTGCATCTGATTGTAGACTTTTGTCTTGAACGGAGCCGGACACGCCATCACATTACGATTGACGTCACCACAAGCCGCGAGCGTTGTCAGCTTAGTGTCGTTGATCGCCCGAATCGCGGTACGAAGATCGCCTTTTAGTACGCCATGAAGTTGAAATCCCTGGCGGCTGGTGATTCGAAGTGTTCCGCTGGCAAGTTTTTCGCACAGGTCCAGTTCCGCCAGAAACTGAGCAGCCGTGACTCGTCCGCCAGGAATGCGAGTCCGGACCATACAGGAATACTGCTTGCCCAGCGCTTTCCCATCGGGGCCTTTCGCCTTTCGGAGATCGCGGTCATCCTGCAAATATGAGCCGTGATGTTTCAGCAACGTCGATGCTTCGTCGGTGAATTCCGGCTTGCCGTTATGAAGTTCTTCGCCCAGCGTGCCGAGTAGCTGGTGAGACGATTCTTTCAGCAGTTCCACTTTACTGAGTTTAGGTTCATCGGACATCTGAATTTGCAGTTCTTAATTTGGGCGACAATCGCGTCGCATGATCAGGTATGTCACACGGTCGCGAACGATAAGTTTTCTCCGTACGCTCCTACGAGTATAAGGTTCGCGGTTTTTCTTGAACAGGCGTGCTGTTCAATCCTTTCCCGGGCCGGGAAACCAGGAATCAATCTAGCGACTGGCTGCCAGTTTTTCTGGCTGCGTCGACGGCGACATGCCTTGCGAACGGGCGATGATGTGAAGGAGGGACTTGTTGTCAAGAAACGGTTCCGTACCCTTTGCGGCCCAGATGACCTGCCCTGTGCGGTCTACGATGAACGTCCCGTGCTCACTGAACTCTTGCTCGACTTCCGTTTGCGGATGATACACGTCCCATGCCTGTGCAACTGCGTGATCAACATCGGACAGCACCGGAAAATGAAACCGACCATACTCCTGAAATCGTTCGGCAGTGTGTTCAGGCTCATCAGCACTGATCGCCACGACGTCTGCGCCAAGTTCCTGGAAATAATGCAGATCCTTGTCCAGTGCCAGCAACTGAGCAACACAATGACTGCATCCGTAGCCAAGGTAGAATACCACCACGACCGGTCGATCTTTGGCAAGATCACTGAGCGACTGCATCTTGTCTGCATCATCGGGCAGTTCGATCTTCGGAGCTGCCTGATTCAGAAGCGGATGTTGCTGAGACACAACAGGCTGAAAACCTGATTCCGAAAGGATCTGCGAGAGTTCTTCCGTGAGATGTTGTCTCTGAGCGACCTGCAGGTACGCTTCCGCATCGTTTCGCACATTGCCGGTTGAAACCAATCCATACTTCAGACAGATCTGGCGACACTTTTCCATGATGCTGTCATTTTCAGCCACTGTCCCGACGGGCCTTGAAACGTGATAAATCAACATTGCGGCGTAGGCACAGGCAATCAGAAACAAAAAGCCAAGGAAAATCCGACTGCCCCACTCACGTTCTTTTGGCTCCGATGATTGCGGTCTTGTACTACGAGGATCAGCGCTGGATTGGCTGGAGTTTTCTATCTGGAGTGACACGGATGCCTCCGTATTTCTGATATGGCAGGTGGGATGGCGATTGCCGGTTTTTCGAAGCACGATTCGTCTTGATACTAGCCGAAGGATCGACCTGGACTCTGCGATAATCCGATGGATTCCTGAGGTTTACCATTTGTCCAGGAAGCGCGAAAAATCAACCCGTATTCGTCTCACAAATTGGAACCGTTGCAGGCCGCGAAGTCGCGAGGAAACAGCCGATAGATCCCGAATATCAGCAGGATTCCTGCCAGAGAATAGCCGACTGCAGTGATCGTCAGGAGGCGGTCGATTCCCAATGTTGATTTCCAGATACCGCCAAATAATGTTGCGAATCCAGACATTAAGCCTCCACAAAGATTGAGGAAACCAACAGCCGAGGCTCGTGTATTCGCAGGGACCACTTCAAAAGCAGCCGGGAAAATGTTGCCAATCAGCAAGCCGCTGAAAAGTCCAAATGCGGCTGCCGCAACACGTGTCATGAACAGCGTTTCGCTGTTGCCAAGAAAATGCAGACACGGAGCGCAGAAGATCAGACTGGTCGTCAGTAACCACAGACGCGATGCTTTTGTGAAGCCATACAAATAGTCGGCCAGAAAACCTCCACCCAGCAACCCGATCGCGGTGCTTCCCTGCACAAACAATGTGGCGTTAAACGCAGCTTCGGATTGGTTCAGGGAGAACTTGTCGTGCAGGAATGTGGGAAGCCAACCGTAGAGTAACCACAGCCCGAACACAAACACCGGGAAAACGACACATAGCAACAGAAACGTGTTGATACGCACCAGGGTCATTACCGCAAATTGCCGCTTGCCATCCTCCGGCTTGTTTATCGTATCACTATTTAAAGCATCGCTGGCAACAGGTTCTTCGTTGACTCGCAGCAGGAACAGGAAATAGGGAACGGCATAGACCAAACCGGCCGCACCGAGCAAAAAAAACGCATCCCGCCATCGACCATGATCCGCCATCCATCCGCCGAACCAACTCCCTGCCACAGTTCCTGCGATCTGGGCCGAGGTTAAAACAGCAATCGCGCGAGAGCGCAGAGTCGGAGCAAATGCGTTCGCAGTCAAGGCGATCGCGGTAGGCATAAACAGCGATTCAGAAATCCCCATCACGCCGCGCAGGCTGAGCATCGTACCGGCAGAGTTCACAAAACCGGTCGCAATCGTAACGATGCTCCAGATAATCAGACTCATCACGACCAGTTTTCGTTTTGAAAATCGGTCGCCAAGTTGTCCAGCAATCGGACAGCCCAGAGCATAGACCCACAGGAAGATCGTCCCGGTCAGGCCAAGTTGTCCGTCCGTCATGTTCAAGTCGGACTTGAGCGACGGGAACATCGAGAACACTGCCTGGCGATCACAGTAATTCAGAAAATACGCGCCCCACATGAATGCGACAAGAAACATCGCTTGTGGCTTCACGTTCGACAGCGAAGTCTCCTCGGCCGCAACGAAAGAAAATGGATTACTGCTGACTTCGGTGTTGTCTTGACCGGACTTGCCTGTCATGCGTTTCGCACCTCATCCAGACTCACCTGCTTCGCGATCACTGCCACACAATCACCCTGTTGTGTCAGACATGGAGCACGCATCGTGACAAGAAAGCCACTGCTCTGCGCAACAATGGTTTCTGGGACTCGATCGGGACGTTCCAGATGGTGAATTTGCCCAACTGTGTCACCCTTCTTCACGTGCTCACCAAGCTCGACGCAGACTTCGAATATCCCGGATTCAGGGGCGAGCAGGTAGTCTTCTCGATTCAAAGCCTGAGTGAGAATGCTTGGCGATTTTCCAAGGCTTTCCCGCGTTTCCTCCTTTCCATGCAACGCTCCGACATGGATCAGGACATTTCGAAGACCACTTTGAGCAATCCGATGCACGCTGGCGGGAATACACTCGCCGCCGCCCAGCTCAGTTGTCACGACAAGTTTGCCCTGGTTTTCCGCTTCCACGGGAAGTAACCCGGAGCCAGCGATGTCTGCATACAGAAAACAAAAATCGGTGTTCCATGCAAGCATCGAGGCCAGCATACTGCGGCGTTGCTCTGGATCCTTAACCAGATGCATGTGTGAGCACGGGACAAACTCCATACTGCGTCCGCCAGAATGAATGTCGATCACGACATCGCTGAGCGGGAACAGGACCGTCGTCAGGAAGTGCGCGATCTGGCTGGTGACGCTGCCTTCCGGTTCGCCGGGGAACGCACGATTCATGTTCATCCCGTCCAGCGGAGATAAGCGTGTCGCAGCGCGAGCAGCCGGAAAATTGAGGGACGGAATTAAGATGATGCGCCCGGCGACCATCTCTGGCGTCAGTTCGCGTGCGAGTTTCATCGCGGCGATCTGGCCTTGATATTCGTCACCGTGATTTCCGCCAAGAATCAACACTGTCGGACCATTGCCATTTGCGACAGTCGTGACAGGAATCATCACATTCGCCCAACCGCCCAGATTGTGCGAATACGGCACTTGCAGGAATCCCTGCTGTTTGCCGGGCTTTTGAAAATCAACGGATGGAAACAGCATCGTTAAGGTCTCAAAATGACGAAAAATCGATCGAGTAACGAGTAAGAAGTAGGACAGGCTTCCAGCCTGTCGTCTGCAAACAGACAGGTTCGGTTATACAGGATGTCCCGCCACGATGCCATCAGGACTAGCTTGACTGTCTGCGGTGTGTTGTTCGTAATACGTAACTCACAGACCTCAACAACAAACACAGAAACGGTATCGTATGATCGCAATCGACCTGACGGACAAAGTTGCCGTTGTGACCGGTGGAATTCAGGGACTGGGAAAGGCAACCGCTTCGATGTTACTGCGGGCGGGGGCAAAAGTCGCCGTGAATTACTTCGACGATGCAGCCGGTGTCAGTCGTCAGCGAGCCGACGAAGCCGAAGGAGAATGGGGCGATGCTGGCTTGGTCATGCCTGCCGACGTTCGCAGTCGAACAGACATGACGAGATTCTTTGAAACGGTCAAAGCTCGATTCGGACACATCGATTTCCTCGTGAACAATGCCGCCATTCTGCGTGACCGTTCGGTAAAAAAGATGACGGACGAGGAATGGGATGCGGTGGTCGAGACAAATCTGTCTGCGGTTTTCAAAGTAAGCCAGACTGCGTTGCCGTTTCTTGAAGATGGCGGGCGAATCGTCAATATGGCTTCCATTTCAGGAATCCTCGGCTTTTACGGGCAGGCCAACTATTCATCGGCAAAAGCCGGTGTCATAGCATTTACAAAAGTGCTCAGCCGCGAACTGGCCTCACGCCGCATCAACGTAAACGCCGTAGCGCCAGGAGTAGTGATGACAGAAATGGGCGACTCAATTCCAGACGCCGCGAGAGAACAGATGCTGGCTCAAATTCCAATGCAACGTTTCGGTAATCCGGATGAAATCGCTTCGGTCATTCTGTATCTGTGCAGCAACCTGTCTTCGTATGTCACCAGTCAGACATTGCATGTGAACGGTGGTTGGTGGGGATGAAGCGAGCGGGACGCAGCTCACTGACTCGAGCCGGGATATATGCGAGCCGGGATAAATGTGCCACCCACGCTTACTGTATGTTTTCTGTGAGTCTTTCGCGCGGATTCGTGGCTACAGCCTGCTTTTTTTTCCTCGAATAGATACGAAACCACAAATGGACACTGCGCACTACTTCAAAATGATTTCGATGGATAGGCGCTGATGACGATGTTTTCGCCTTCGAGCACGATTCGCAGGTAGCGACAGGCGGGGTTGCCTTTGCGTTCGCCTTCCGAGCCACCCAAGTAGCCGATTTTTCTTCCGAGATTTACTGTATAGACACGCCGGTCATTCTGTTTTTCGCTGCGGACTTCGGAGCCTCCATTCTTCGCTTTCTGGTAGGCCTCATCAATCACAGCCAGAATCTCATCATCGTCGCCATCAAAGACTCCGTGGATCGGCTTTGTCAGATCGTCCTTTGCGTGCTGCATCACATGTCGCAGGCGGTGATCGTCGGCACTTCCTGGAACATAGCGGAGTCCTGCGGTGGATTCGAAAACGTTGTTACGAATCTCGCGAAGTTTTCCGAGTTCCGTGTCGGATTTGGCTTCTGGTTCCTCGGCGTTCCTGTTCGGAGAGACAGACGTTTCTTTTTTCTGCGAGATTTTGTCATCCGAAGAACGACGCTCTGAATCTGTCGGTGCTCTCTCTACGCGATCGACTTCCGCAGTCAGCGGCTCATCGACGTCTTTGATAACAACTCGCTTGCGCCCGGGGAAATTCGGTACGGTGTCCGACGGAGCTGTCTCGTCTTTCACTGCGACGTCAGAGCCGGGCTTGTGTTCCTCAAGCCACGTCTGAATCTTGGGTTGCAGCCAGATCACTGTGACCAAAGCGACAAAGACGATCACTTTCGGAAGCAGTTTCCTGCGGCTTGCTGCATTCAGAGGACTTTGCAACATCAACGAACTTTCCGCGACAGCGACTTAAGCCTGTCCGGTCGGCGTGTGCAACGAATACTTTGGCTGTCTCTTCTTCATGCGTGCGGCCCTCGAAAACGTGTAGCCATACGTTTGACGCCGCACTGCTGAGACTCAGAAGATTACCACAAATTGTGGAACGACAAGTAATTACGGAAGAAAAATGAAAACCGGGTCGACACGATTTGAACGTGCGACTTCCGGCTCCCAAACGAGACCCGTGAATCGTGAGCAATTCCGCAAAATGCTCAGTTCAGCAAGTTTTATCCACTATATCCGCTGTCTCGTCAAGTATCACACTGCCTCATTTTGGGTCATTGCATCATGGAAAACTGGTTATTCCGTGAAAGACTTCCACAAAATGAATCGCACCTACCCCGAGCCGCATATGAACAATTTGTTGAGCATAGCCAGATCACAGTCGGCATTGGAAGATTGTCGTACGAAGTTGACACGGGAAATCAGCCGACTGGCCGCACCATGAACCCCACCAACGTGGACAATTCACTCTGTTTTCGCGCTGGCCGTCTGCTGGCATGGCAACAGAATACGTGAGAGACGACTTCGATCGTGATAAATCTGCTCTGTTGACACCGCAGATCGCTTTCCGAAGGGTCCTTCAGCAGTATTCGGGTTACGGTCGAACAACGGGAAACAGGCTCCGCAAATATCAACCCGCAAGCGGTGTCCTTTACCAATGCTGGCTGCGATCGGTCCAAGATCGATTGTCACCTCGTAGACTTCATTCGGCTCAAGTGGTGTCGGATGCAATTCAGATTCGCGGAAACTGCCGCGGAGAATCCCAACCGCCAGGTTTTGTGCCAATCCGTCGGGATGGACATCGATCAGTTTCACCACCCAATCTGCGTCAGGCGTGTCCGCCGAAACAAAAAGTTTTGCCGATGCGTTGCCAGCGAACTTCAATGGCTCAGCAAAAGGTTCTGATGTGTAAACCAGAACATCGTCTCGCTCTTCGATGGGCCGTTGATCGATGGGAGCCCAAGTGGCTGCCATCAGTGGACGAGCGGCAGTGACAGGACAGGCCGGCACTGGATCATCGGGATCCGCCCGGAATCGGTCGGCAACTTCATCCGCAGCCGCCGGAGTGCGGTCGAGTTGTCCATCGCCGTGGCCTGTGTTCGCGTGTCCGTTGGAATGAAGGTAAAACGCCATCGATTCAAAACCTTCCGGCGGCCAGTTCGATGCCTCATGCCAGGTATTGTCGCCCATTGAGAAGTATCTGACGGGAAGCTCGACGACGTTCGCGGCTTCATCGTCATTTTTCAGGAAGCGATCGAACCACTTGAGGTTCTCGCCAGCAGCATCCAGGACGGCATTCTTGCCAAAATCAAGTTCACCGACCTTTGCCTGGCCGATTGTGCCGTGATCCCACGGTCCAAGGATCAGTTGTTGACGACGGCGTGTGTTTGAGTCGTTCGCATGCTGATGCATCCGCACAAAGTTACTCACCGATTCACGGGCAAAGAAATCGTAATAGCCGACGATGTGTTGCATCGGCAGGTCAAGACCGGGAATTTCCTCAGTAAGCTCTACCCGTTTCCAGTAGCCGTCGTGACGCGGGTGGGTGAGGATTCCGTTGAGCCAGGGAATTGACCAGCCGATCTTCTGATCGATTTCACTCATTGGCAAATGCAACAGCGTCCGCCGCCAATCCGAAGTGACAGTTACGCCGTCGGGTTTCTGTGAATTGCCAGCAGCCCAGCCAGTGATCAGGGAGATCCGGAGCGCGCCACCCTGATACAGATTGCGATAAAAGCTGCTCCATGTTGCTGTGGGAGCAATTGTGACCAGGCCTGGTGGTTTTTCAGCAGCCGCCTGCCATTGCGTGGCACCCACATATGAACTGCCCCACATCCCGATCCGTCCGTTGCACCAGGATTGCATTCCCAGCCACTCAATGGCGTCGTATCCGTCCTGCCCTTCATTGTTGTAAGGAATGAATTCGCCTTCGGACTGGAATCGGCCACGACAATCCTGAACCACCACGATGTAGCCTGCGGCTGCATATCGCTCTGCAACCGACTTAGCACCGTTCTTGTTGTAGGGCGTTCGCATTAACAGGACGGCAGAACGCTCCACCGACGGTCGGCGATAAATGTCGCTGGCCAGCTTCACGCCGTCACGCATCGGCACATTAACGGTTTCGAATAAGATCTGCGGAATGTCATCCGCGATTGCAAATTGCGGTGCAGCCAGAATCAGACACAGCAAAGAGATGATGGGCTTCGTCATAATTCAAAGACTTCAAGGAGTGGTGATTCGAAACCGGTGAGTTCGCTTACGAAGGTCGGTTGATCGCGGGGGGAGATGTAATCGGAACACGCAGATTTCTGAGTCCGCGTCAGCTTCTCGTGACAGCATATGCGTTACGAACTAAACTGCCTACTAACTTCATCCAATGGCCTTGAGGGAATCGGCCGCATTGTTGGAATTGTTCGATCGTCTTAATTCCACTCTCGATTTGTGCGTCTGACTCCGATGATGGCGAATCCCATGTTACTCCAGCTTGCTGTCTCGCTTGTCGCTTTTCAGGACAGTCAATCAAATCCTACTGACGATTGCGCGGAAGTCCAAACTCTTGTTGTTGAAGTCACCAACGGTGCCGAACTGCAAGTCGTACTGGCTCGGCATGCCGCAAAAGACGGGAAGGTACGCATCGGTAAGCCGAATTCGCTCGTATGTACTGCCCTGGAATCCATCATTGATGGTGAAACTTCGCGGCACGCTTTGCTCATCTCGAACGGTATCGATCTTGACCTGAATGGCAGCACATTGCTGCTGGATCTTCGCTTGAATTCCCATGGCGTCCGATTGTCGAGTCGATCATCCATTCGCAAGGAGGCAGCGATGGGCTTCTGGATTGTCTATCAGGGTGACGAATCGCAGGTGGCCCGCGCTCGAACCGTGACATTTCGTGTAACGGCACGTTTCACAATTATTCTTCGCGATTGGCTGCCGCAGTCAGCGTTTCACAATGCCAGAACTTGGTTTGTTCACGAACCCTCATCTGTTTGGAGCGATCGTCATTTCCTGCCTGCTGCAATTGAGCGTCGTCACGCTTCCATTCGCTCAGCCAATATTCAACGTCGCAACACATTTGACATGGGAATGGGCGTTGGTCATCGCGCTGGCTCTGGTGCCGGTCATAATTATCGAGGTCATTAAAATTGTTATGGCATCACGTCGTTTGCAATGAGCCTGCAGCAGGAGGTATTACTTTTTCCGATCTCATCGCCCGCTCTGCTTCCAGAATGCATATCGTCGTCTTAACGACGGTATCCGGATTTAGCGAGATGCTGTCAATGCCCTGCTGGACGAGGAATTCCGCGAATTCAGGATAGTCGCTGGGAGCTTGACCGCAGATGCCGATTTTCGTGCCGGTTGCTTTCGCCGTGCTGATGACCTGTGTGATCATACGTTTGACCGCATCGTTTCGTTCATCAAAGATATGTGAAACGATTTCTGAATCGCGATCGACACCCAGCGTCAGCTGAGTCAGATCATTTGAACCGATCGAGAACCCGTCAAAAATCTCGGCAAACTGGTCTGCGCAGATAACGTTACTGGGTATTTCACACATCACATAGATTTCAAGTTCATTCTCGCCGGCACAGAGCCCATGGTGATCCATTTCTGCGATGACGCGACGACCTTCTTCGGGCGTGCGGCAGAATGGAATCATCACCTTCAGATTGGTCAGCCCCATGTCTTCCCGGACACGCCGGATTGCTTCACACTCCAATGCAAAACAATCTGCATAGCGTTCGTCATAGTAGCGGGACGCGCCTCGAAAACCGATCATTGGATTTTCTTCGGTCGGCTCATAGTCCGATCCCCCCAGCAGATTCGCATATTCATTGGTCTTGAAGTCACTGCAGCGCAGGATCACTGGTTTCGGGTAGAACGCTGCAGCAATCATCGCAATACCATGTGCCAGGCGTTCGATAAAGAATTCCGGCTTATTGACATAGGAGATCGTCAGTTCATCCATTTTTCGCTGTTGGACCGGGTCGCGCGGTTTGTCGTACTCGATCAACGCCTTGGGATGGATTCCGATTGAGTTTGTAACTATAAACTCTTCGCGAGCTAAACCAACGCCGTCATTGGGCAGGAACGACAGTCGAAATGCCTCATCCGGATTCGCCACGTTCATCATCACTTGCGTCACAGGTCGCTGGAGTTCAGAGATGCTGATTTCATCGCGGACGTACTCCAGTTTTCCGTCGTAAACACAACCAGTCTCGCCCTCAGCACAACAGACTGTCACCTGCTGGCCGTCCTTCAGCACACTGGTGGCATCGACCGCACCCACCACTGCGGGAAGTCCAAGTTCGCGACTTACAATTGCCGCATGGCACGTTCGTCCACCTCGATTGGTGACGATGGCCGCAGCCATTTTCATTGTCGGTTCCCAGTCCGGATCCGTCTTGTCAGATACCAGAACGTCACCTTTCTGGAATTTCTTGAGATCGTGGACACCGTTTAGAATTCGCACAGTACCGTGCCCGATCCGCTCACCGACCGCACGCCCTGTCACCAGTTTTGGACCGCTTTCCTTCATGTGATAGGTTTCGATCACAGTCTGGCTTCTCGTGGACTGAATGGTTTCCGGACGAGCCTGAACGATGAAAAGTTCTCCCGTGTTCCCGTCCTTCGCCCATTCAATGTCCATCGGGGCAGGTCTGCCGGAACGCTGTGAGTAATGGTCCTCGATAATACAGGCCCACCTGGCGAGGACCAGGATGTCGTCATCGCACAATGCAAAACGATTTCGATCGTCTTTGTCCACACGAACATTTCGAGTCATTCGTCCCCCACCCGCGTCGTAGATCATCTTGATCTCCTTCGACCCCAGGCGTTTCCGAAGGATCGGCCGAAACCCAGACTTGAGCGTCGGTTTGAAGACGTAGTATTCGTCTGGATTGACGGCTCCCTGTACCACGTTCTCACCAAGCCCGTACGCCGCAGTTATCAAAACGGCATCGGAGAATCCAGTTTCGGTGTCGATGGAAAACATGACGCCCGACATCCCTGAATCTGACCTGACCATCGTTTGGACCCCGATCGACAGCGCAACGTCGAAATGATCGTAACCCTTGTCCTCCCGGTAGGAAATCGCCCGATCTGTAAAAAGAGATGCGTAGCACCGCCTGCATGTATCCAGCAGCAACTGCTCACTGTCCACATTCAAATACGATTCCTGTTGCCCGGCGAAACTGGCATCAGGCAGATCTTCGGCCGTAGCGCTGCTGCGAACGGCCACATCGACCGGGTGCTCTCGACCTTCATTCATTTGACGATAAGCGGCAAGGATTTGTGAACTGATGTCAGCAGGGAGTGACGATTCAAGAATTGCCCGGCGAACTTGTTTTCCACGCGACTGAAGTTCTGAAATATCCGTCTTGTCGAGCCCCTGCAGAAGATTCCGAACCTTCACGCCGAGTCCGGTGTTCTTCATGAATTTGCGGTACGCTTCAGCCGTCACAGCAAACCCATCTGGAACACGAACTCCCTGTGCCCCAAGCTCTCGAACCATTTCGCCAAGTGAAGCATTTTTCCCACCGACAACTGAAATATCATTGATCGTCACATCGGCAAACCAGCGGATGAATTCAGACATCGTTTTCGTTCCTTTCAACGGGCGTCGAAACCAGGACGGGCGTCGCTTATTGCAATTGCCAACTTTGTGATTTCCGCAAACCGTGTACCAATGCTCGATTTTGAATCGCGGGATTGATCGGAGATTCTGGGATCCCATAGGCGATTGCGAAAACTGCCTGGTCGGTACAGAATGTGCAGATCAAAAATTGGAATGAACGAACTCGTGAAGGAAGAGCACTGTGATGTGTCAACGAGAATTTATAGAAAAACGGGAGCTTTCTGATGAGCGATCTCTGGGTTCCATTCGCCGTTATTGTCGGATGGTTTGTCCTGAATTATTGGGTACTGCCGAGGTTTGGCGTGCAAACCTGAATGGGCGGTCAATGCAGAGTCCGGTCGGACTCAAAAAAAACTGATGTGCCACGTTCGACGACAGGTTCGGAAACTCATGAGGTAAACTCTGAGCTGGAACATAAACACTCGCTGCAATCATCACAGGATAAGAAAGCTGACAGCGGGCAGGAGAGTTGGTGGCAATGAGCGACGCCGGGCAGGATTACAATGCCATCGTTTTCGAAACCCGTTACGTGCATGATGCCCTGATGATTCTCAGGGTCCGCCCCGACAGCGGGATTTGATCGTTTCAGCCGGGTCAATATACAACGCTGGGCTTGCGAACAAACGAGCCACGTATCGACAGAATCTGTTGTGCGGAGACCACATCATCGTATTTGATTCGTCGAGCGTATTCAATCAGCCATCCGCTTCTTGATGGCAGCCGACGACTGCTTGCTCAGAAAGATTGTGACTTTCTGGAATTCTACATTACTCTGGTTGGAAAGCCTTTTGACACACCGCCATCACTGACACCACGCCTGTTCAACCTGAGGCCAGGTAGCAGAATCTTTGTAGATCCAAAAACACATGGTCGGCACACACTGGAATCCATCGAGTCCACCGACAATGTTGTTTTTGCCGCAACAGGGACCGGTGAGGCACCGCACAATGCCATGGTTGCTGAGCTTCTTGGTCGGCACCATCACGGAAAGCTTGCATCTATTGTGAGCGTCCGATATCGCCGGGACTTGGGGTATCTCGCTGCACATCGTTTGCTTGAAAGCTGCTTCTCAAACTATCGATATATTCCGTTGACTACCCGCGAAGAGGAAAACATCGATGTCAGCAAGGTGGACTTCGTCGGAAAGCTCTATCTTCAGGACATATTCTCGTCCGACATGCTGTCGGATCGACTTGGCTGGGAACCGGATCCTGCAAACACGCACGTGTTCCTGTGCGGTAGTCCCTTGATGATTGAGGTCCCTGTGCATGGTGATGACGAAAACATTTTTCCGAAGCCGACCGGAATGATTGAGGTACTCACTCACCGAGGATTTCAGCCAAACTACCCGCGAGTTCCTGGCAACGTTCACTTCGAAAAATACTGGTAGTAATTCCGGGCAACTCCCGCCTGATCAGAGCACGAAACTACGGTGATGCCTATCGACCGTACCAAATGTCTCAGCCGCACACTGTGTGCGAGTATGGCGCGCCGTGAGTCTTATTGAGCAAGCTAACTCGCCAGCAACCTTGCAGACGTCGATCCAAACAGCGTCCTTCGGCAAGACCGACGCGGGCACGGCACTTGCATTAACCATAGAGTGCCAGTCGGGGCGTTGCGAAGGTTCGACTGCTACTGGTCCGAACGCTGCGGTCGCCGCGTGTGCCCGTCGCAGGCGGAATTCCGTTCTGGCTTTGGCAATGAAGAAAACGAATCAGCCGAGTACCCAATCTTATGGAACGCGAACAGACGACCATTGACGGCAACGAAGCAGCAGCGCTGATCGCGCATGCTACAAATGAGGTCATTGCGATTTATCCCATCACTCCGGCATCGCCGATGGGCGAACTCGCCGATACGTGGTCGTCTCACGGACAGAAGAATATCTTCGGGACTGTTCCGCAAGTCATTGAGATGCAGAGCGAAGCGGGAGCGGCGGGGACTGTGCATGGAGCTTTGCAGGCAGGCTCGCTCACGACAACGTTTACCGCATCCCAGGGATTGCTGTTAATGATCCCGAATATGTTTAAGATCGCTGGCGAACTGACGTCAACGGTCTTTCACATCGCAGCCCGATCCGTCGCAACGCATGCGCTCTCGATCTTCGGAGATCACAGCGACGTCATGGCCGCGCGATCGACTGGCTGGGCGATGCTGGCATCCGGAACCGTTCAGGAAGTACACGACTTCGCTTTGATTGCACAGGCGGCGACGCTGGAAGCGAGAATTCCATTTCTGCATTTCTTCGATGGATTCCGAACGTCGCACGAGATCAACAAAATTGAACGGCTCACAGACGACGACATTCGGGCGATGATCAGTGAACGACTGGTACAGGCCCATCGTGAACGAGGGCTTAATCCGGATCGACCAGTTTTACGCGGCTCAGCTCAGAATCCGGATGTGTTTTTCCAGGCGCGCGAAGCGATTAATCCATTCTATGCGGACTGCCCGGATATCGTTTAGCGAACGATGGATAAGTTCGCGGACCTGACAGGGCGGCACTACGGACTATATGACTATGTCGGTGCTCCGGATGCGACTCGTGTCATCGTGCTGATGGGATCCGGCGCTGGTGCCGTGGAAGAGGTCATCGAACAGCTTTCGAAGGCTGAAGAAAAAGTTGGAGTCCTGAAAGTTCGCTTGTATCGTCCGTTCGCGACTGCCGCGTTTGTCCATGCGTTACCGATGACAGCACAGTCGATCGCGGTGCTTGACCGTACGAAAGAGCCTGGTGCGGTGGGAGAACCCCTGCATCAGGTCCTGATACCATCCACAGCTCCTGCGCAGATCACTCGTCGTCCGATAATCGATAACGGTGTACCGGACTTTGTGAAGCGTGTGACGATGATGATGCTGGAAGGCAAAGGCGACCTGCTGCCGGTCAGTGCCATGCCAGTCGATGGGACATTTCCAACTGGTACCGCGAAGTTCGAGAAACGCAGCATTGCAAAAGAAATCCCCATCTGGGACGCAGACATCTGTATCGAATGCGGACTCTGTACGTTCGTATGTCCGCACGCCGCCATACGTTCCAGAATCATTGCGCCTGATCGTTTGGCGGACGCTCCAGCGGAATTTGCGACGAAGACTTGGTCCGGAAAAGACTTTACCGACCAGTTATTCACAATCCAGGTCGCTCCCGATGACTGCACTGGCTGTGGTGTGTGCGTCGATGTGTGTCCTGCCCGCAGCAAAGAAGCTGCGAGCCACAAAGCGATCAACATGGAACTCAAGCTCGATCATTTGACGCGCGAGCGGGAGAATTTCGACTTCTTCCTCAGCCTTCCGGACAACGATCGAGTGCAGATCGGAGAACCGCAGATCAAGAGCCTTCAATTGCTGCAGCCGCTGTTTGAGTTTTCAGGTGCGTGTGCAGGTTGCGGGGAAACGCCCTACCTGAAGCTCATGAGTCAGTTGTTCGGTGACCGCGCGGTGATCGCAAATGCAACAGGCTGTTCGTCCATTTTTGGTGGGAAAGACCTGGGCATGATGGCAGTTGAGTACGGCAATGTTTACGTCGCACAAGTGGCGATGGGGGCGCAGCCGCTGCAGACGCTGAAAGCGTTCCGTGAAGCGGAATCGTACTCAGGTGATTCGCTGATTATCGCCTTCAGTCCCTGCATCGCACATGGTATTGATATGTCGCGGAGTATGAGTCACCAGAAAGATGCCGTCAATAGTGCATTCTGGCCGCCCTACCGCTATGACCCTCGAAATGCCCACGATCAACAGCATCCATTTCATCTTGACAGCCGCCGGGCAAGCATCTCGTTCCGCGACTACGCCATGAAAGAAGCCCGGTTCGCCACACTCACCCGATCCGACCCGGAAACCGCCGATCGTCTCTTTGATCTGGCTCAACGTAATATTGACGATCAATGGCATTTTTACGAACAGATGGCGGGGATCGAACGAGACGTCGAACAGAAGGAAATCAAAAAATGACGGTTGATTTGTGTACAGAGTACATGGGCCTGCAATTGCCACACCCGATCGTTGCTGCAGCCTGTCCCCTGACCGGAGACCTCGACGTTCTGCGGCGACTCGAAGATGCCGGAGTGGCTGCGGTCGTCCTGCCGTCGCTGTTCGAAGAACAAATCGAACACGATGAAATGGAAAACCACCGATTCCGGGAAGTGCATGCGGAAGCGTTTCCGGAAGCAACAACCTATTTTCCGGAAATGGACGAATACAACAGTGGTCTCGATCAGTATCTGGACCACATTCGAGCGGCGAAAGCTGGAGTTTCGATGCCCGTGATCGCAAGCCTGAACGGCTCGACGCCCGGCGGCTGGGTGCGGTATGCGACACGACTTGAAGAAGCCGGCGCGGATGCACTGGAACTCAACGTGTATCTGGTCGCGAACAATTCTCAGCAGACTGCTGACGAAATTGAACGACACTACATTGAACTTGTACGTACAGTGAAAGCGGCAATTTCGATTCCGCTGTCAGTCAAGATCGGTCCATACTTCAGTTCGCTTCCGAATTTTGCTGCACGGCTGTTCGAATCCGGAGCGGACGGGCTTGTCATCTTCAATCGCTATCTGTACCCCGACATCGACCTTGATACTCGCGAGTTTACGACGGAGCTGACATTAACAACCAGTGATGACGTTCGGGTCCCGTTGCGATGGATCGGGATTTTGCGGGGCGAATTGCCAGCCGCATCCCTGGCGGCGACCAGTGGCATCAATACAACCCATGATGTTGTGAAGCTGCTTCTGGCTGGAGCGGACATCACGATGATTGCAGGCGTCTTGTTCAAAAAAGGACCGGAAGTCGTCTCACAGCTTGTCGAGGGGCTGGGCACGTGGCTTGAGGAGCGTGAATACAATTCGGTTCAGCAATTGAAAGGCAGCATGTGTGCCCGATTCGCAGCCTATCGCCCGGCATACGATCGGGCGAATTACATCGAAACGCTTATCAACTACACCGGACCTGACGATTGAATGGAGGTTAATTGCTTCGACAGATATTGTGCCCGGATCGCCAGGCAAGCCGTGGGCTTGTAACAAACCTAGCCTACGTTCCGCCAGTTCAAGCGCTTTTGCAATGGCAGCGGAAGTTGCTTCAGAGTAGTCTGGCGGAACAGCCACTCGTTGTGCCGGAAACAAATCAGCGCTTTGGGGCACGAATGCTGTCTCCTTCATTTGATGCAGAACAAGAAGCGAACAGTGACCAAATCGAATGATTCGTTCAGCGACTGAACCCAATGGCTCAGCGATTTCATATCAGGGATCGCACCCACTGCACTATTTGCGGTGCTGTGAGAGCTCCGGACTGTCGGCCAATCTCGCGTCCGCTGCGGAAGCAGATCAGCGTCGGGATGGCGCTGATTCGGTAGGCGGTGGCCGTGCGCTGAGCTTCCTCAGTATTGAGCTTCGCGAGAATCGCCTGTGACGCCAGGGAGGCCGCGCTCTGCTCAAACGCCGGGGCCATCATGCGACACGGACCACACCACGGAGCCCAGAAATCGACCAGCACTGGGATTTCCGTCCGCGTAATGAACGATTGAAAACTGGCGTCGTTCAGTTCGACGGAGTGGTCAGGCAACAGACAAGTCTGACACTTTCCACACACCGGCCCGTCCTTATGTCTTTCCTCAGGCACTCGATTGACGGCCAAACAGTTGGCACATACGACTTTCACTGGCCACTCCTCATTTCCTGCGCATTGCTGATCTCGGTGTTCGACTCTCCTTAAAACGCATTGATGCAAAAACTGTGCCTGGTTCAAACACCTGGGCCTGTGTTTGCTGATCACGATCTGGCTAATAGCCCCGCACGCTGGGCCGACGGAATCTGCGTTAATAAAGTCCACGTTCTGGCGAACATCTCGACCTTGTGCATTGACCTGTTTCCATTCAATGTTGCGGCCGCGGCGCGCGATTTGCCCGCTGCGACAGGTGATGGCGGGGGAAGCCATAGGAATTCGACCTGACGACTGCGATTGCGCCTGAGCGGTTCTCGGCAATTTTGCGGAGCGAAGTCTTAAAGTCAATGATGCGGCCCCGTTGTTCAGAGAGGCGATTCGGAAAAACTCATGAAGCCAATTCACTCGCGGCTGTTCTTGAGACCTGAGCACGGTAATCCTGGTGATCTATCCCGAGTGTGCAGCCAGAAGGCGGATGCGTTTATGCCGCAGAAATACTATCAAGACGTACATGTCCGCGCAAGGATCCGGGAATTCATGGGTGCCGGGCCTGCGGTACCAACGGCGATGTTTATCACTGCGGATAGTTCCGAAGCACATGTTCAATATCACCCGAAGGCTGTTGACACTCTGGACGAATGCCTGCGGCGAGGCCTGGAAATTGGGAGATCAATCTGGGACCGGGATTCGCTGCTGATCCATTGAGACATTGAGTACGTCAACTTTGACGATCCTGCACGATCATGGCATCATCCGCTGCAGACGTTTGCGATGCAACTCCCCGTGATTCTGGCCGTCGAACGGTTGTTCTCGCGATATGGGATTCCGTTCCTGCACCTGCTCAGCGGCCGAGGGCATCATTTCATCTGGCATGTTCAGAAAAACTCTCAGGCGTTTAACATGCTCGCAGACATCGGCCGCGTGCCGGAACCGCTGGCAGCCTGCTATCGCCAGCCCTGCGCGGCAACCGGTGAGGCGGTCAAGCCAGCCTTAGCCGCTGCATGGTCGGGTAAAGCCACGAGCAGCACCGGAAGTCGTGAGGCCATCTCGATCGACATTTCTGAATACGGTGATCCGCTGCACACTCGCGGCATGCGAGTGCCATTCAGCGGCTATCTGAAACCGATGCAGCAGTGATGGCGGCTCAGCGAGGAAGTTGCCAATTCGCTCCCTGCGTTGTTCATGATTCCTCTTTTCGAAATGGACGAACGCCAAGGGCTGCTGACCATGCGTGATGTTGGTGCCGTGCTGGATCTGGCGCGATGTGCCTCTGTGCGAATTCCGGAAGCATCCGATGCTGCAGTGCCGTTGATTCAGGCATACAAGGAATCGCCGCTGGCTCGATTTCATCAATTCTTTTACTCACGCGACCAGCAACCGCCGGAAGCATGGCCGCAGACATATGACCGATTGAATCCGGGAGAACTGCCGCCCTGCGTCAGTACGATTCTGGAGTGCCCCAACGATAGACTCCTGAAGCCTGCGGGACTAAAACATCTGGTGCGTGCGCTGCTGGCATCCGCGTGATATCGCAGGTCTGGTTCGTTCAAAATATGAACGGAGTTTTGGTTGGGGAGATGTGTGGTATCGCTACAACGCCTGCTCGCGTGTTGATTTTTATGTACGGATATTTGCGGGACTCATTGCGACCGGGTGCGACAAAGTACGGGATTTAGACTGTCAGGCTGTGAAGGAAAGAGCGCATTGCCCCATATCGGAATGTAGTGCCAATTTGACTGACCTGCGTGAGCGAATCAAACAGCCGTCTGTGCCGACGAGCTGATGATTTCAATTGTTTTCGTAAGAAACTTATCAGAAACAAGGAGAGAGTCTCATGGAGCTCCGACGTGCCGTGTCCTCGCCAATAGGGTTATCGACGGGATGCTTTTATCGAACGCCTATCACCGAATGCCTGGCATGAGTACGAGACGCAGGATTCAGGCTCATTGAAGTCTGTTCGTTCCCCGCCCATCTGGACTATCGCAATCTGGCGGCGGTCAAACAGGCGAGTCAAATGATTCGAGAGCTGGGGCTGAATGCTTTTTCATTTCATGCCCCTTTCGCCGAACACATTGATATCACGGCATTGAATACCCATCACCGAAACGTCGCGCGTGATGAAATCTTCAAGGCTGCCGACGCGGCTGCCGACGCGGCCGCCGAACTTGGCGTTCAGTATCTGGTGATTCATCCCGGACCGGAACGAAACGAAACGAAATCCCAAAGCCTGAGCGTTTTGAGTGAATGGAGAACGCTGCAGCAACGTTGAATGATTTGAGTCGGCACTGTCAATCAGCAGGGATTGGCCTCGTACTGGAGAATATACTGCCCCATCTTTTCTCAGGGCACATTTGCGACCTGCTCTGGATTCTGGGAGCTTTGGAGACCACTGATGTCGGTATTTGCCTTGAAACCGGACACGCGAGTCTTTCCGGTGACCTGAAAACTGTCGCGCACAAATTGTCCGGTCATCCGTGGATGGTGCATGCCAGCGACAACAATGGGACTTTTGATGACCACCTGCCGCCGGGTGATGGAAAGATTGCCTGGACTCCTCTCTGGCATCAACTGGACGACGCGCACTTTTCAGGAACCATCATCCTTGAAATTGCAGGCGGTGATTCAGTCCCTGTCACGCGGGAGAGAGCGATTCGTGGTCGCGAATTCCTGGAACGCCTGACGCAGGATGGAAATCATGACGGCACCTGAACAAGTCATCTGGAGGTGTTGCGGCGAGCATTCAGGATTGACTCAAATCAGGATTTGGGCCATGCTGTTGGAAACATGGAAGTGTGCGTAATAACCACTACGAAGGTTATTGATCGAGCGATCCTGAGGTCGCTGTCTGTTTCGATGTGCCAGCAGCGTAACAGCAGGAACTTCGTCCTGTGTGGTTAGAAGAAACTGCGTTAATAACTGACGACGGGAATGGGTCGATGCCTCAGGAAAAGAAACTGCATTGTCCGTGGTGACTGGCGGTCTGGCGAGGAATGGGACAAGTCGCACTTATTGGTACCGGGTTGCTCGGCGAGATTCCTCACATCTTTTCTCAGTCTCCATTTTCGGCTGCTTCTCTGGGTGTCCTGCGTGTGTTCACGACCATCGCTGGAATAGATCTGGATTTTTCTGAACTGGAGAGGCAGTCCCACGATCTGGAACAACAGTTGACACAACTTCGGCACCAGCTTCAGGAAAAACTCGCGAGCCGCCAGCAGGCTGCGAGCCGCTTTGGCTTTTCGGTGGACACCTGACTGTCCATGAATTCGAAACCGCGCTTCGACTGACTTCGTTCTTCCGGAAATACGCGAATACCCACGTGCCCCACAACGATCAATTGCCCGGTTAATTACGCCTGAAAATCGTCCGTTGACACCCAGTATTAACAACCAGGTCCGTCATCGTGCAACCAGGATGCGTTCCGTATCGCCGCCGCGTCCTTCTCCACCGTACTTTGATTTCGAGGCTGTCGGTACCTCCCGCTCAACGGGATCCTGCGTCGTTGGTTAGCCGTCAACGAGAACACCGTTGACAAGTCTGGTGGATTCTCTCAGCAGCGTTTTCAGTCTACTCATACTGATGCGCGGAACTGGTTCTGCTGATCGCACAGCATTCAGCACTTCGAAAAGGCGGAAGGGACGCTGGACCCAGGTGACGTTGGGGAACGCGGACTCCTGAAGAAAGTAGTTTTTGTCCATTCGTGCAGTGAGAATAACGACTGCCATGTGGTCAATGCCCTGATACTGCAACCAGTCCAGCACGCCTTCGCCTTCTTGATCGGGCAATTCCCAACTGAGGATCAGGACGTTGTAAGGAGTCCCGTTGCTCAATTCTTCGATACAACTGATTCCGTCATGAACCGTGGTCACCTGGTAACCAGAGCGTTGAAGAAATTGTTTGAAAAGCTGGCAGCACTCCTGCTGCTCTTCGGCAATCAGTATCTGTGTTGGCATCGGCAAACTCCCGATTGATAAGGACTGTCGGCATCCAGAACATAAACACCGGCCACACAGTGAAACTCGTTCACCGAATGTCAGTAGCTGCAGAGAAAACGACTGCGGTGAATATGGTACGCAACGTCTCAATGTCAGAGATATTCGACTGTTGGACAAAACGTTTCATGCACGCGACCGCTGCCGCATGACGGATCGACAACCAAGCGGTTAACCACCAATCTGACGCCAGACACGCGGCGCGCAAGTTCCTGGGCCATTTGTTTTTGATAAAAGCTATCGACATGCCCTTCCAGCACAAGCATTCCCGCAGAGCAGCGGGCACTGATCGCTGAAGCAGAGAAGCCGAATTGACATCGCAGACGATTCTGAAGCTGAACCTGAGCAAGGCGATCCTGCTCTCCAGACTGATCCCTGACATCGCAGTCCCGTTCCATTTCCTGTGTCACGTTCATTTCACTTTTCTCCTTCTGGAACACTCAAAAGTTACACTTGCCCCAACACACGACGATTTAACCATCGTTGCATCGTTTTGGGAATCGCAGGGAGCGCCATTCTGCGTCTAGCAGAAACCACTATTCTGCCTTGGTGCGTTCCCAATGTGTTGCAATACGTGTTATTCTTACGACGTTCGCTTTTCGGTATAGCCGTCGGCCATCGAGGTGTCAAAACAGGCCTGTTTCCTCATGACAAGGGTGCAAATGGCAAAGAAGAGTCGTAAAAGCCAGTCTATAAACACAGACTCTCCGCGACCAAAGGCGCAGGGAACAAAAGTAGCTGTTTCGGAGGCCGAGGGCGGGCTGGTCGCGTCCACAGCGCAATCAGCAGAAACAGCCGACACGGGGGGGCAGAGGCAGATTCTCATCGTGGGGATCGGCATGTCGGCGGGCGAGCTGGAAGCCTGCAAGAAATTCCTGACGGCCATGCCGTTGGACAGCGGTGTTGCCGTCGTTCTCGTGCCGCATCCTGATCCCAACCATGAAAGCATGATGGCCACGTTGCTGGGCAGGCGAACAGAGACGGAATATCAGTTTCACTGTTATCGACGGAATATGGTGCTGCGGCGAATTCAGCGGCGCATGGAGATTCGACAGATACAACAGTTTGCCGACTATCTGAAGTATATACGTGTAAATCCTCAAGAGATTCAGTTGCTGTGCGATGATCTGCTGATCAGCGTCACAGGGTTCTTTCGAGATCCCGCAGTGTTTCAGGATCTGGAAACGAAGGTCATTCCGACCCTGATTCAGCGACATCAGTCACAGGCCGCTCGGCAAGGATCCGAAAGCGTCACTGACAGCCTGTCAAACGAAGCGGAAAACTCGGTGCGAGTCTGGGTTCCGGCGTGTGCGACCGGAGAGGAGGCGTATTCCATCGCGATGTTGCTGTTTGAGAGATTCTCCGCAGAGAAACTGGCTCCTGATTTTCAGTTGTATGCGACGGACGTGAACGATGATGCGCTGGAAACTGCTCGACAGGGAATCTATCCGGATGCGGCGATGGGAGATGTCTCTTCGGATCGGTTGAAACAGTTCTTCGTTCGGGCGGACGAGCATCACTTTCGAGTGAGTAAGAAGCTTCGTGAATCCGTTGTTTTTGCACGCCACAACCTGATCAGCGACGCACCGTTTTCAAAGCTGGATTTCCTCGCCTGCCGCAATCTGCTGATTTACCTGGAACCTGAGGTGCAGCAAAAGGTGATTGCGCTGTTTCATTTCTCGCTGCGTCAGGACGGATACCTGATGCTGGGAGGATCGGAGACAATTGGCCGCGCTGTGGATCTGTTCGCGCCTGTGTCGAAGAAATCCCGAATATATCGCCGCACAGGGCCGAGACGACACGATCTGATGGAGCTGCCCATTGTGGTGAGCAACAAACCGCAAGACACGACGTCGAGCCCCCGACCTTCGCCTCGGCAGCCGATTGGATTCATTGAGACGCTCAATCGCTTTCTGTTAAAGAAATATGCGCCCGCTTCGGTACTGATCACACGACGATACGAGATTCTGAGTCAGCAGGGACCGCTGGCAAACTACCTTGAGTTCCCTTCCGGCGAACCGACACATGACCTGCTGGCGATGGCCCGGCAGGGTCTTGCCACCAAAATTCGTGCCGCTGTTCACGATACCCTGCGGACCGGGCAGCCGACGGTAGACGAAGACAGTCATGTGAAACTTGACGGTGCCTACGGTCGGTGTCGCGTGACAGTGACTCCAGTTAATGACTTGAAGGAGGCGGACGGATTGCTGCTCGTCACATTTGAAGAACTGGCAGTGGAATCGACGAGTCAGCCGATGGGTGACGGCAATCCGGCCGGAGCGACCGAGGCTTCGCTTGTCGATCAGCTTCAGCATGAGCTGAAGGCGACAACGGAAGATCTGCAAAGTACGATCGAGGAACTCGAGAACGCCAATGAAGAACTCACCAGAGTCAACAGCCAACTGCAGGAAAAAGTGCAGGAGCTCGATCAGGCCAATTGTGATGTCTCCAATCTCATGGTCAGTGCCGACATTGCCACACTGTTTCTGGACGATCAACTTTGCCTCCAGCGATTTACAACTCCGGCGGCACGATTGCTGAATCTGCGAGACACGGACATCGGGAGACCATTTCGCGATTTTGTTCCGACACTGCACGACGAATCACTTCCGAATGACTGTCGTCGTGTCCTTCGGGAACGATCATTTGTCGAAAAGGAAGTCTGGAGTCTCGAGCCACAGACAACGCGCACATTTGAATCGACAGCCGGACAAACGGATGCAGAATCAGCCAGACGATGTTATCTGCGTCGCATTGTTCCGTACCGTTCGGGCGACCAAAGCATTCAAGGCGTTGTGATTACACTGCTGGACATTACGTCGAGAATCGAATCCGAGGCGGAAGCACGGAAGCTGGCCACCGTTCTGAGAGACTCCAATGACGCGGTTATGGTCCTTGATCTGAACGGTCAGATTACGACCTGGAATGCAGGCGCTGCTCATTTGTACGGTTACATGGAATCCGAAGCGTTGCAGCTTAACATTCTGGATATCGTCCCGGACGAGGAACAGGAGACAATGCGGGCGATGCTGGTGCAGATCAGGGGCGGCCGACACGTTGATTCGTTTGAATCGAAGCGAACGACAAAGGACGGTCGCGTACTCGACGTATGGCTGACGGTGACAGTCCTCACGGATAACCGGAATCGTCCTGCTTTCGCGGCAACGACGGAACGGGATGTCACCAGCAGGACTCAGCAGGGCAAAGATCACGCAAAGCTCGATGCCCTGCGATCTGCCGAACACTATAAGTCGGCAGAAGAACTGCGCGCGATCCTGGACGCGACGATCGATGCTGTGATCACAATCAATCAACAGGGTATCATGGTGCGAATCAACGCGGCTACTGAACGATTGTTTGGATACGGATCACACGAATTGATCGGACAGAATGTCCGCATATTGATGACATCCCCCGACCGTGAAAATCACGACGGGTACATTCAGCATTATCTGGAAACCAAAGAAGCTCGTATCATCGGTATCGGTCGTGAAGTCCGTTGCCAGAGAAAGGACGGTTCAATATTTCATGGCGAACTTTCGATCAATGAAGTCGATCACCTTGGACTCTTTACCGGGATGATTCGCGATATCTCAGAGCGGCGAAGGCTTCAGAACGAGATTCTGCGAGCTGTGTCTGAAGAGCAGAGACGCATCGGCCAGGACCTGCACGATACTGCCGGCCAGGACCTTGCTGGATTGGCCTATCTGATTAAAAGTCATCTTGCATTTCTGGAAGAATCTACCGGCAAGGAATCGTTTTCTGATTCTTCCGGTGCATGGATGTCCAGCGAACTGATCACCATGCGAAACACCAGTGACGCGATCCTTGGTCTGCAGCGCAAAATCCGTACAGTGATCCGGGGACTGGCACCTGTTGATGTCAGTGGAGACGGATTGATGGCCGCACTCACAGATCTGACCGCCGGTATCCGCGAACTGCATCACATCCGTTGTGACTTTCTTTGCGCTAAACCCATCCTGCTCAATGACAATCAGCTCGCCACACATCTTTACCGCATTGCCCAGGAGGCGATCAATAACGGTATCCGACATGGGGGCGCCAGCGAAATCTCCGTGAGCCTTGAAGAAAGTGACGGCTGCATTATCCTGACGATTCATGATGACGGCTGCGGGATCGACTTTAAACAGTTGACCGAAAATGGCGGTTTTGGGCTGCATATCATGAACTACCGTGCCAACCTGATGGGAGCCAAATGTTCCATTCAGCCTGGACGCAATGGTGGCACAACGGTTTGTTGTCGCCTGCCACGAAGTGAAAGTGGAGCGCAATGAAGACTGACAAGAAATCTTTCAAGATCCTGATTGTCGATGACCATCCGTTGATTCGGGTTGGTGTCACCGCTCTACTTTCCCGGCAGTCGGATCTGGAGGTCTGTGGCGAAGCGATCGATGTCGATGAAGCCATTGCACAAGTCGAACGACTTCAGCCTGATCTGATGATTCTGGACATGTCGCTGCAATCGGGCACCGGACTGGATGTCATCAAACGACTGCGTCAGACCTCGGGCAGCAATAGCACAAGAATCCTTGTCCATTCAATGTACGAGGACTCCGTATATGCCGAGCGTGTTCTGCAGGCAGGCGCAAACGGATATGTGAACAAGGGAGAATCTCCGGATGTACTGCTGACTGCGATTCGTCGGATTCTGTCCGGGAAAGTGTACTTGAGTCCCCAGATGACGGATCGGATACTTGAACGGTCGATTGGTCAGCGTTCACAGGTGGGCGTGGATCCGATTCAGCAGCTCACAGATCGCGAATTAGAAATCTTCCGCATGATCGGTGAGGCCGTGCCGACTCGAGATATTGCCGAACAATTATTCCTCAGCGTCAATACGGTCGAGACCCACCGGTCCAACATCAAAAAGAAACTGGGGGTCAGCAACGCGCCAGAACTGAGTCAGCGGGCTGTGCAGTGGGTCCTGGAAAACGGATAGCGGCATTGCTCGGCTCAAGCCAACTATTCCAATCAAAGAATCCGGCAAGTGCCCGCTAAAGGCCGGATGCAGCGGCTCGACGGCTATTCCCAGGTAACCTCCGGCAGCCTTGGCTGGAGCCGCTGGCTCCCTGGCAGTTGCGGAAGACTCTTTCGCAGGCTTCTTTTCCTGGGCCGCAGGCTGATCCTCCTGCGCATTGACGGAAACAGACTGAGCCAACAACAGAGCCTGAAGACCCAATACAATGAACGTGGTTCGTGTTTTTCTCATGCGAGTTCCTTTCAATCAAAAATCAGTTCAAGGATGTCCGCTGAGGACTTTAGAAGTTCCGCCAGCGTCTAAACTGCGCTGCGGTATGCTCTGACGCGATACGGATTCAGCCGCTTTGCACGTGTGGAAGGTCAGCGATCTCCAGTGTTAACCTGGAGACGGCATGTCTACTCGTTCGTGCCGTTGTCGCATGTGTCAAATGTTGCTCGGTCATCGTGGTTCCAGACTCTGGAGTGAAGCGGGCGCACTGCCACTCCTGTATTGATGGATCGGGTGGCCGTGGCCGGACGGAGCGCAGGAAGCCCCGGGATTTCCTGCGCTCCCAGCCCCGGCCACACATCAATCCGTGTGTGACGCAGCATTAGCCTTTGATGGAAACTTTCTTTGGTCGCGCCTCTTCCGACTTTGGCAGAACTACGGAAAGAACTCCGTTTGTGTACTCCGCCGCGACTTCTTTCTCGCTGACCCCACATGGCAGCGTGACAGTTCGTGAGAAGGTGCCGGAGGAACGCTCCACTCGATGAAACGTCTTGCCCTTCTCCTCTTTTTCTTCCTGGCGACTGCCGCTGATCGTCACGGTATTCCCGTGCACTTCAACATCCAGATCCTTCGAATCAACGCCCGGAATATCCATCCGGATTTCAAATCGATCCGAATCGAAACGGGCTATGCAAATACAGACTGTGGATCAGGGTTCTCGTTACTTTGATCTACGCACGCCTCAAGCCTTCTTCGACAAGAATGTGTCCGCCTGTCTCAACATGTCCCTTAGTGGCGCGCACCCGGCATCCCATGTCCGTATGGACTTGCTCCGTGGATAACACTTATTGTATCCACAGAAAATCACCCAGGCAGAGGACGAGAGATAGTAAGTCATACAACGTTCGCCGGTGCATCTGTAATCGCGAGTCTGGCATTTCTGCTGTTTTTCGGATGCGGAGTAGCAAATTCGGGATCGGGATTCGCCCTTCCGGACGGAGACATTGAACGTGGAAAAACGACCTTTGTGGGGCTCAGTTGCCAGTCCTGTCACACAGTTTTGGGAGTGAACTTTCCAGACGTGGAGAACAGCGGCGAGTTGATTGTCGCCCTCGGTGGGAAAACCACACGAATTCAAACCTATGGCGATGATACTTCTAACTTTGATGCTGCGCGTTTTTCTTCGCACGCGTAGGGCAACTTGTGGCTATCCCTGTGATCGTTGTGTTCTCAACATGGACAAATCAATTCTTAGGCAAGCGACGCCTTGAATCTCCGAAGCTTAAAAAATTCAGCACGGTCGAACTGAGAAATGTTTTTTTCCTGAGTGAAGGCTTCGGATTTACGACCGGTGTTTGCCGTTTGACACCAGGGCCGCGGAATGCATTTGCCGCAGTCGGATATCTGACAGGAAAACGTCAGGGCTCCAGGTACCGTGCGAATAAGGAACAACTCTGCCCGTCAGAGTGCGGATTCGCCACGGTTGGAAATGAAGATGGCTCTGTATCGACACATTGAGAGCATCAATGAATTTAAGGCCACAAACAATTCTGAGTGTGCGTGGAATAAATATTGCTTTCGCCTGAATCCTGACAACAACGCTGGAACGCACTGCAGGAATTACCACCGATACTTTAGTGTGCACTTGGTTTTGCATAATGGGCTTCCTCCGATGAATGGACGACTTCGCATTGCGGTCGCTGATGATGAGCCAGACATGCGTCGGTTTCTGTGCAGGGTTCTGGCCCATGAAGGGCATCAGGTTGTCGTGGCTGCCGAATCCGGTCGTCAACTCATCCGCGAGTGCCAACAAACGCAGCCGGACCTTGTGATCACAGACATCGCAATGCCAGACATGGATGGTTTACAGGCGATTCATGAGATCTGCGTTACCAAAGCCGTCCCTTCGATTGTTATCAGCGCCAAATCAGAGGACGACCTCCTCGTTCGTGCCAGCAATGAACTCGTTTTCGCGTACCTTGTCAAACCAATCAAAATGGATGACTTACGGCCGGCGATCTGGCTGACCATGCGACGGTTTACTGAATTTACTCGGTTGCAGGCGCAACTGACCGGGAAAACATGAGGTGTCGCAGGTTGCAAGGACAACGGATAGAGATTCAAGAAAAGTCACCTTGTGCGGCCTTGCAGCCAGTGGTGTGATATTGAGCTCTGGGAAAACGAACGACGGGATCTTGAAAAGGCATTTAAGGATCACCGAGAGGTATAATCTTCCCATGCATCCGCAATTCGCGACAGAGAGTGTGCAACGAATGCGCATGAATCGGCGTTCGCGGCCTTCGAGGCGGGGGAAACGGGAGAAGAACTTCCCGCGATGGCGATTGCGCATCAAACTGAGTCGAATGAGCAGGCGCAACAAAGCAGTGCGCACGAATGGATCCGACATCATTATTCGGTGATGACCGATTGGTCCCTGCTGATAAAAGCCATGGATTGTCAAATGTAAAACCTATGAGTGTGCGTGTTTAAACATGCAGTCTTGCCGCTATCGACAATCAGATGGACTTCAAATCCGACGGAAACCGCCTCATCGTGAGTGGCCATCAATCCTTCTTCGCGATCGACTCAACAGCACGCTTTGGCGAACGGTCCGGTCAGTCATGCTCGCTCGACTGCTGACTGCACATTCAGTAGCAGTGAGTCTCCTACTCGTCCGTTTCTTCGTCAAGGCCGTCACAACCGGAACGCTACAGACCGAGAAGTCGGCAGAATCGCCAAATTGGTGACAGACCGAGCGTGTTCGCTTGCCGATGGGAAGAGCGAACTGCGCCGCTTGTTTCAAACCCTACGCAGCAAGTCATCCGCCGACGAGGTTCCTGCGAAGACAGTGGTCAGAGGTGCAAGATAAGGTTTCATAATGCGGGCACAACTTTCGGCTACATGCCAGTTTTGCATCTTGCTTATTCTGGTTTGCGGATGTGCGTCCAATCGTCCTATCAAAGTCGCCAATTCTGCAACTCTCGTCGCACCAAGTCCGGTGGCATCCAGCAACCGTGACGTGGCGGGTGAGTTAGTGCCAAGTTCACCATCGATCCAGCAGGTCGGATTTGAATCGACGAAGACTGCGCATTCGGAGAATGATGCCGAGACACTTCCGTCCGCTTTCAGTGATGTAACGCTGGCAACTCTCGAACAGACGGCTGTCGATCAGAATCCTCGTCTGATCCGGCTTTACCAGGAATAACAGGCAGCTACCGCGCGTTCGCAGTATGTCAACAAGCTGCCAGATCCCAAGGTGGGGGCGAACGTCTTTGGGAACCCGATAGAGACGGCTTCCGGATCACAGCGAGCCAACATGAACCTGAGCCAGATGATTCCCTGGCTGGAAAAACTGAATGCCGATCAACAACGGGCTTGCTTTGAAGCACTCGCCATTCGATCGGAATTTGCCGCGGAACGACTGCGCGTTGTGGCGGGTGTGCGAACGGGCTGGTATCGGCTGTACGTCATCGACAGGCAGATTGACACGGCCAATGCCAATCAGGAACTTCTTGAATCGCTTATCGATGTGGCCAACGCTCGTATTGCAACCGGCAAAGCGTCGCAGGGTGACGTGCTGTTGGGGACACTGGAGTTTTCGCAGGTCGAAGAACGCCTGCTGACCTTGCGTAAACAACGCAAAAGTGTCGAAGCGGAAATCAATCGACTGGCTGCTCGACCTGTGCAGACGCCGATTCAGTCTCCAGTCGACCTGACTGTGGGTGTTCCCGAATTGACTGTTGCTGAAATCCATCAGCTTGCGTTGAACTCTCAGCCGGAAATCGATGCAGCGCGACTACGCACGCAGGCGACGCGCTGGGGTATTGAGTCGGCTCGACTTAGCCGTCGTCCTGAATTTGCCCTCTCTGCCAGTTACTTCGTCACGGACAACAATCGCCCTGCATCGACCGTTGTGAACGTTGGACAGGACCCATGGGCGCTGGGTGTTCAGGTGAGCGTACGGATCTGGCGAGACAAGTGATGCGATGAAAAACGAGGCCAACTGGAAGCATCAGGCTGCGCATCGTTCGGTTGACGAGCTTTCAGACCGATATGATGCCATGATTCTTGATATGCTGACAGAAGCACAACGAGCTGCAGAAACCGCAAACCTCTATCGCACAACCATTCTTCCGCAAGCCCGACAGACTCTCGCGGCGGATCAGGATTCCTATTCCAACGGAACGGTGGAATTTGATCGAGTCATCCTGGACTACCGCAGTGTGTTGACGCTTGAACTCGGGTATCAGAAAGCAATCGGTGACCTTGCTATCGCAAATTCGATGCTGCAGCAAGCAGCGGGGCAAGACCTTGAGTTCTCCGGGAAGCTGCTGTCTGAGCAAAAGCCCGAATAGCACTTGCATCGGCAGCAATACGAAATCGGACGACACTTACGCGTCGCCCTGTGTCCTGTTGCGGCGTAGAATCCACGTCGTGTTCACGAATACTGTCAATTCCCGCGATATGTGGTGAGTCGCCGATGTTCCATGTTGTTCGTTTCATAATCGTCTGCGGCACCGCACTCATGCTGCTTGCGCAACCGGTCTATGCGAACTTGACAGTGAACTGCGGCTGTCAGTTTTTAGGTTCTGCTGTGTGTTCGAAGCATCCGGCGAGCTGCCGCTGCTGTCTGGCTGCAATGGACAAAGCGTCAAAGGGATGTCCGCACTGTCAGGAATCAAAGAGCGATTCAAAAAGTGCCGATGCAGAGGATAGGATTTGCCATTGTGGCGACTCTTCGCCCGTTCCGAATCCTGCCGCAAACATTCCTGAGAAGTCGGGTTCAGATAACCTGAATTTGTCCATGAATGCCCCTGCTGATTCTATCGCAGCAGTCCGCATGATTCGGGCTGCTCACGCACATCCGCAGTTGCTTGCGGTCGCAGCATTGGTCAATAACTTCACGCAGGTTGCCTACTGCGTCTGGCTGATCTAGCAACGAATTGCGCCTAATCTGGCAATCTTGTTTACTTGCCATAGAAGTCAGGTTGGATGCTCCGGCCTGAGATTCGTCTTACGCAATTTGTTCAGGAATCGCCGCATGTCGATACACTCCCCACAAACCTCAGCTGCTCCCGCCATCAGCGACAGTTCTCATCCTCGTGCCAGATCTGTGAGCTGGCTATTCGCTGATCCCGGTCGGTTCGTTTCAAAGTCAAATCGAAGCAAACCAGCGCCTGCTGTTCATCGTCCCCATGATCGTGCTGACGAACCTGCTGCTGATTTACCTTGAGTTCCGCAATATCACGGTTGCTCGATTATCTTCCTGCAGATTCCCGTCGCCTTTGCGGGCGGCATGATCGGCCTTGGGATTCCTGGAGTGGAGATGAACACCGCCATCTGGGTTTGATGCATCTCCCTGTTTGGGATCGCAGTCGATGACGGCATCGGGATCGTCACTTACCTGCAGCAGATTTTTCGACGCCGAAAACTGGAACGTATCGAAGACATTCACGAAGCAACTGTCGAAGCTGGTCTGCGGCGAATTCGCCATTGTCTCATCACTGCGTTTACCACCTTCGCTGCGTTGCTGCCTGTTATGTACACGACCGGCCGAGGCGCGGATGTCGCCAAAGCGATGGTGCTCCCGGTGTTTTCCGGTATGTTCATTGAACTGATTTCCTTGTTTGTCGTTCCGGTCCTGTTCTGCTGGTATATGGAATCCCGCATGAACCTCGGGCTGGCCGACGAACGCTGGGAAGCTCAGACGAGTCCGAAGCCGACGGCCGAGTGAAAAAACCTAAGGTTGCGGACAGCGTAGTAAGCTCTTTCGTGCCTGCCGTGGTGTTGATCGATGAGTTTTCAGCAGGCGTGCGACCTGAAGACAAACACTAGCAAATCAAAGCTCTCAAGGCAGAGAGCCGCATCGTGGTCACGGCGGGATACGGGATCAATGATGAGCCCACTCTCGCCGAAGCGAATGTTGAGATCGCCATGGGATCTAAGACAGACACGGCCATCGAATCGGGCAATATAAAGTCCACGAGTATGTCTTCTCAGAACAAGACACTCGTACAGATTTTCATTCTACAGATGTCCTGGGATCCGGAACTTCACTAGTTACTTGAGCTGGAAGCTTTTCTGAAAATGGCACGTCGGTGGAATTTTCATTTTCAAAACCAACAAGAAGCTTATCTGCCACATGAAATACCGGTACACTGGCTGCCATAGTCTGATGCTGTTCAACAATTCGAGACAGTCTTCCTGCGCTCGCAGAATCGACAGCAATGTCACGATAGACAAGTTCAAGCCCAGGGTAGGCCTTCATGAATTCAGGTAACCAGTCCTTTACTGCTGCGTAGTGCGAACAGCCCGTCCGGATGAAAACTTCCATCTGCAGCATGCCGTGTCACGGCGAACGACCAAGATTCCTCCTCGCGCCGCTTTTAGCCCATCAACGGCTGACATGACTCCGGACAATTCCCGGTCGTCCTTGCGAAAATAGACTTCAATCAGGACTGAACGAAGCTGGGGTGTCAGACTTGCCTGACCGCCTGTTGCATGCGATGCCGACAGGGTTAGCAAGATCAGCAAAGTATAACGAAAGCACTGTTGCAGCAGACTTCGGCCTCGCCATTCAAGAATTGATGACCTGTTCATGGTTATGACCCGATGAGATTCTGAGTGAGTTTCTTTTGCGCGAACATTTCCAGGAAGCTTTCGGTGCTGACCGATCCGGAAGATTCAGGGAGATCGATTCTCACCGCTTACGCGGCAACACCGATCGCAGAACCAGGAATAGTCGGCAATCGATTTTCGTTCTGCCGCACATTGTGCCTATGTGCACAGAAACGTGCCCTTGCCTCATCCGGGGAGATCGGGATACAGGTCCAGTCTGAATCCCAGGGAGAAATCAGCAACGCTGCAACACTTCTTGTCTTGCTCCACTATGGCCTCAACGCTTTTGAGATGCTCCGCTTCGGATTATCCTCCCGCGAGGTTCGACAGCGTGCCACACTATTAATGATCATTCTGTTTTTTCTGCGTCAATCGGAACGAAAGATGATTGGCCATTCTTTGCTCGCCGATCCAATCTGACCGCCGAACACCGTATCGCTTCGAAAGAAAACCTCAATGACCAACCAACCAACCGTGGCAATCGTGTATGCGTCCATTCACCACGGCAATACTCGCAAACTCGCTGAATCGTTTGCCGCAGCACTTTCAGCAGACCTGTATGCGATCGACGAGATCGGCCAGGCAGATCTGACGCAGTACGACCTGGTCGGTTTTGGGTCTGGTATCTATTTCGGCAGGAATCATTCATCGCTGCTTAAGCTGGTGGATTTATGGCAGAAACCACCGCGCAGGGTGTTCATCTTTTCAACAGCCGGATTGCCTTTTTTGAAATGTTTTCAGCATGCGTCTCTGCGGCGACGGCTCAAGACAAAAGGCTGCGAGGTTGTTGCCGAATTCAGTTGCCGTGGCTGGGATACCGTTGGCCCGCTGTGGTTCATTGGTGGCATTAATCGGAAACATCCCGACTCAAGCGATCTGAACCGGGCAACTGAGTTTGCCAGACGAATGAAGCCGGCCGTTTCAGCTTCCTAATCCTACAACTCGACCTTCCCCGTCCACATCGATCTTCAGCGCAGCGGGCTCGCGCGGCAGGCCGGGCATCAGGCTGATTCCATCAGTAAGGACGAGAACAAAGCCAGCCCCGGCAGCCAGCCGAACCTCTCGAACTGGCAGTTGGAAACCGGAGGGCCGTCCGAGTTTCTCTGGATTATGCGACAGCGAATACTGAGTCTTCGCAATACAGACCGGCAGATTTCCATAACCTAAACGAGCAAGATCGTCCAATTGATCCCCGACGCCTTCCCGATAATCAACACCGTCAGCGCCATAGGCATGTATCGCAATTTTCTCAATCTTCTGTTGGAATGACGACTCCAGAGCATAGAGACGCTGAAACTTGGTGGCGGAGGAACACGCATCAATCACAGCATCCGCTAAATCAAGCGAACCTTCGCTGCCCTCACTGAACGCGGAGGTTTGTGCAACGTGCCCGACACCCAATTCGCGCAACTCAGCTCGCAGTAACTTCAATTCTGCAGCGGTGTCGGTGGGGAACTGATTGATTGCGACGACCACGGGAATTCCATACGCACGAAGATGGGCAAGATGTCCTTCAACATTCTTTAATCCCGCCTTCAATGCACTCAGATCTTCCAGCAACAGCGCATCGGGCAATGGCCGACCGGGACGAACTTCAAATTGTCCGCTGTGAAACTTGATCGCTCGCACCGTGCAGACAAGGACTTCAGCATCAGGACGAAGTCCGTTTGCACGACACTTGATGTTGAAGAATTTTTCTGCTCCCAGATCGGATCCAAAACCACTTTCTGTCACGATAAAGTCTGCCAGTCGCAGTGCCGACAGATCAGCGATCACAGAACTGTTTCCGTGAGAAATGTTCCCGAAAGGACCGGCATGCACAAATGCCGGGGTGTGTTCAGATGTCTGCACAAGATTAGGCCGCAGAGCATTTCGCAGCAACGCCGCCATCGCACCGGCAGCGCCAATCTGTTCGGCCGTTATGTAAGCACCATCCACCGATTGTGCTACCACAATGCGGCCAATGCGCAATCGAAGGTCAGCGAGACTCGTCGCCAATGCCAGAATCGACATCACTTCCGAAGCTGCCGTCAAATCGAATCCGGTTTGTCGTCGCGGTGCCTGCCGCACTTCGTCGAGCCCTGTTTCAATATGGGCCAGCCCCTTGTCGCTGATGTCAATGACGCGCCGCCATGTAATACTTTCAGAACGAACGTCAGGAATGAGTCCTCGTTTGCAGTGATTGTCAATCATTGCCGCCAGCAAGTTGTTCGCGGCCGCAACAGCGTGCAGATCGCCAGTGAAATGAAGATTGATGTCTTCCGTTGGCAGCAACCGTGATTTCCCGCCACCAGCGCCGCCTCCTTTGATTCCAAACACAGGTGCCAGTGACGGCTGGCGCAGAGTCACAATTGACCGTCGCTTGCGCCGGGCAATCGCCATCGCCAGGCCGATGGCGACGACAGTCTTCCCCTCTCCAAATGGAGTTGGATTGATCGCGGTGACGCCAACGTATTTTCCCACAGGCCGATCCGTCAGCTCTTCGACAAGTCCGTGATTCAGCTTGCCTGCGTACCAGCCAAATGGTTCAATGGACGATTCATTCAATCCCAATTGTGCCGAAATGAAACTCAGCGGTTTCGGAGAATCAGCCGTTTCCAAAGTGTTGAACAAAGAACATCCTTCCGCGTCTGAGAGGAAATAGTAGACTGGAACAAACCTGCATCATGCGCATTTAACGCAGGTCGTCGCATACGGCAAGGCACGAAGGCGTTCCTGAGGAATTGCTTCACCGCAGGAAGTGCAGGTCTCGTAGGTTCCGTTTTCAATGCGACTCAGTGCGAGATGGATTTCTCGGATCTCATGTTTTGTGACATCACCCATCCGCGCCAGGACTTCATCATCTTCTGATTCCGTGGCGTTTTCTTCCCAGTCTCTGCTGCCGGGATTGCTCAAGCGAGCTTCGATTTCGGCAGCTCGCTGGTTAAGTTCCAAAAGCATTTCCTCGAGCGCAGCCTTTGCTGCAGAGTGACGACTCATCTCATGGATTCCTTGTCTTGAGGTCTTCAATTCGGAGATCTGATCAACTTCAGAACGTGAACAGCAACTCAAATACGCGACTACAGTACACGCGAGCCGCACATGTGCCAATTCTGCCCAGCATAGCTGACTCCTGGTGCACAGCAATCAGCACAGTTGCTTCAAAACAGCCTCGTTCTTTCACAGTGCGTGTTCTAGAGCACGAGCCGTGCCGCTGTCACCAGAGTGCTTTTCGCTGGACAACGCCACTCTGGGGGAATGGGTTGTTACTAAACCATGGGCTTGCGCCCAAAGGCTAACCGAGAATCGCTTAATGCGAAGCATTGCCCATTGATTTCCGAAATCAAGCGATCTGCGGACGCTGGTCCCCATGTGCCTGCAGAATAAATCTCAGGCGATGATGAGCTGTTCTACCAGGCTTCCAGGACAGGCTTCCAGGACAGGCGTCACGAATCTCCTGGCGGATAAGGTCACACCGATCGCCGTCACATTCGACGGTAGAAAACAGATTCAACGGTGGATTTTTGAACTGAATTGCGATCTCGCTCATTTGCTTCGGAAGCCGCTTGCCGGTTCACAGAAAAAGCGGCACACCAGCCCAGCGCCAATTGTCGAGGGCCACACGCATCGCCACAAACGTTTCACGATTTGAGTTTGGGCTTACGCGGTCCTCTTCACGAGACGCCAGTGCTGGCTCACGATTCACAAGCCCTGCCGCATACTGACCTCGAATCGCCCAATTGCCGACTGGACCGCTGACACCCGGTCGCAGCGCTTGCAGCACCTCCATTTTCTCATCGTGTCACTTAATGAGGTCATTGAAAATGCTTTCGAATCCGTGGAATCACAATGCGTTCCGCAAACAGGTGTTGTATGTCACAACACGCAATGACCGAAGGGAGGCCAGGAGTGGGCCGATGCAAAGTACGGGCGCGTCAGGAGGTTGTGAACCCGAAATCCGGACTCGGGGGCCGCACGGTCAGCACTGGACAGTTCGAAGTGCGGACAACTTTTTCTGCAACACTGCCGAGGAGTGCGTGCCGCAATCCCGTTCGTCCCTCGGTTCCCAGGACGATGAGATCGATACCCTGTTCGCGTGCGTACTCTAAGATCTCGGCATATGGCGTTCCGTGCCGCAGGACACGAAACACTTCCACGCCTCCTGTCGGTGCCGGCTCGGGGAGTTCGGATAACGCACGTTCTGCGCTCGCACGAATTCTCTCATTGAAATCCGGCGGCAGTCCGTAGACGGCAGATGGTTCTGCAAACGTCGGAAATACGGGATCCTGAAGCACGTGCAGGACGTGAAGGTCTGCCAGGAATTGATCGGCGATCCCACAGGCGTAGGTCATCGCGTGCATTGAATTTGCGCTGAAGTCCGTTGGGCAAAGGATGCGTTTCAATCGGAGCTGGGACATCAATTTACCTTTCCTGGAGCTGCGTGACAACGGCTCAGATACGGTATGAGACCAAGGCAGTCTATTCGCAGTCTGCGTCGGATGTCGAGCACGACATTCCGGCATCATCGCATTCCATAGGATGATCAGGGACGAAAGATTTGTCGAGCGAACTTCTAAAATTCATTCAACCGCAGAGTCATAGATGCCAGGGATAACGCGGAGTTGATTCTGGACGGAGCCTGATGACCGTGCAGGACACGACGTGCTCTGTGAAGCCGATTCCGGGCGTGAACAGAACATTGACAATGCGCGACAAGACGACTACCATTGCGCCAATATTCCTGTTGGTAGTTGCTCTGTGAAAGCCATTAATTGGTACTCCAGCCGGAACACTTTGCAGACAAAAAACGAGACACCGTGACCTCGCCGCACGAAACGAAGCGAAAGCATGGATGACCCCGCGACGGTTTCCGGAATCCAGCGGTTGCTGCAACGACTGGGGCTGCACCGCCCTGAACTTCGTGCCTGGGCGATGTTTGACTGGGCCAATTCAGTGATGGTCACAACCATCGTCTCTACGATCTTTCCGATCTATTATCTCCGCGTCGCCGCTGTGGAACTGGCCCCGGCCGTTGCAACTCAGCGATTCGCGATTGCTACCACAATCAGCCTGCTGCTTGTGGCGGCAGTTGCTCCGTTTCTGGGAGCGATGGCCGATTCGGCACCAGTCAAGAAGCCCTTGCTTGGTATGTTCCTTGCGCTGGGCGTGCTGGCCACGGCCGCGATGTTTTTTATTCATCATGGCGACTGGCAGCTCGCACTGGGGTTGTTCGTATTAGCTGATATTGGTGCCTGCGGCAGCTTCATTTTTTACGACGCGCTACTGAGACACGTCGCCCACGATGATGAGATCGACCGCGTCTCCACGACAGCCTATGCCCTCGGTTATCTGGGAGGGGGAATACTGCTGGCGCTCAATATCGCCTGGATTGAGCACCCGCAGTGGTTCGGACTTCCGTCCGGCCCTGATTTGTCTGAATCCCAGCTGACTCTTCCGACACGACTTGCTTTTCTCTCCGTTTCAGTCTGGTGGTTGATTTTTGCAATCCCACTGTTTCTTAGAGTTGCAGAACCCTCGATCGAAACGACGGGCGATCGATCGAGACTGCCGCTGCTTGCCCGATCTGCAGTCCGCAGGCTGCTGGATACGTATCAGAGATTACGTGAGTACAAACATGCCCTGCTGATGCTGGCCGCGTTTCTGGCGTACAACGACGGTATCGGTACGATCATCCGGCTGGCGGCGATCTACGGCGCGGAAGTCGGCATCGAATCAGGGGCTCTCATAGGTTCAATTCTTGTGGTTCAGTTTGTCGGCATCCCGTGTTCAATCCTCTTCGGCGCATTAGCTGGGTGGATTGGGGCGAAACGAACAATCTATGCGGGCCTTACCGTCTATCTTGGAATAACGATACTTGCCTATTTTCTGCAAAATGCAACGCAGTTTTTTGTATTAGCCGTCCTCGTGGGACTTGTGCAGGGTGGAACGCAGGCACTCAGCCGCTCGCTATTCGCCAGCATGATCCCTCGGCGTCAGTCGACAGAGCTCTTCGCACTTTTCTCACTGAGTGAGAAGTTTGCCGGCATTCTCGGACCACTGTTTTTCACAGCAACCGTCTACCTCACGGGATCGAGTCGCAATGGTATTCTCTCGGTAATTGCATTCTTTATTGTTGGTGGCATCCTGTTGAGCAAGGTTGACGTAGAGGAAGGCCGACGATGTGCGCAACGTATCGACAACCAGGAACCGGTATAGCATTTGGTCGTAACCCTCACGGAGGAGACGACAGTGCAGCGAAACCTGCTGCCAGATCCGGAAGCCCCGCCCTTCCGGCAACTGATCACATTCGGTCCAGTCGTCACTAAACTCAGCCGTGGGCAAATACTTGTGAAAACCTGGGTGCGAAGGACGATCGGTATCAAAATGTCGGCCTGTGCGGTTGAAATCTGTGCCGGGAAATGAGTGCAAATTTCCGAATTTCACTCTGTTTTTAGCAATAGTCGCGTGGCAATTCTGACTCACTCGTTTGTGGCGAATGCAGTGGGACTATCGCAAACGTTTCCCGCAACGGCGCTCAAGCAGCGCGTCGGTGGCAGTAAAGCAGCCGTCCGCCCAGACATTCGCCGCATTCGATGGTGCCAGTCGTGTTGCCGACTTCGTCGCCAGAATCAATCAGCAGGTTTTCCAGGCCGCGATGATTTTGTTCCTCGTGCCAATCCAATTCGAATCCGGCTTCCCACGTTGTCTGCCGTTTCCGCTCCGACACGGGGTCAACAGGCATTTTCCGTCAGGACGTATCCGACCGTACTGGTCACTGACTTTATGCCGATATTGGCCAGAGCGCCTTGAATGCGGTCGAATCCCTAGTTCGCACTCGAAATACTGTTTATCCATAACCGATGAATCCACCGCATTGGCGGCTGGTACAGAGCCTTTGACGCGGCAACGAATGGAGCGATGGATACCGCAATGTCAGCCACCAGTGCGGCTCCTCCCTCATTTTACCGATCAACACCGCCGGCTGGATGCAATTGGAGGTGAGTAATTGTGGCGTTTGCCTCCAACGATCGGCACTTTCACCCACTCAGGGCTGATGGATCGATTCTCCCGGTCACGCTGAGACTGCCCCGCTCCAGGTTCGCCCCCCTAATTGTGAGCATGTGTCGCCGTTCGAGGCATCTTTCGATGCAGCCAATGTACTTTGAAGAGGGGTTTTGGGACGCTTTGGTTGGGGGGCGACCGACGCACGCTTGCGACAGGTGCTTCGTTGCTTCGGTCGATGTGATTGCGGAAAACAAAACTTTCTCCGGTACCGGCGTCTTCGTAAAAAAACGCAAGTTGATTCGGTACAAGATGCGGATATCATTCGGCTCAATGAGGGCGTGCGTGGTCACGGTTCAAATAGTTTCTCGGCGTGTCGTCAAGTCGGCATTGTTGAGACCTTCGAGTGGTCTGCTGATTACCTGATAACGCAGAATGAGTTAGAATTTCCTTCAACGTCTCCCAGTGCATGCCGTGTTCGCGACAGGCCGACCGCTAACCGTGTTCGTCGGCCAAAAATCGACGGCGAACATCGCTGTAAAACTCCATGACGGTGATCAACCTCGTCGCCTCTCTTCTCCAGATTCTTCACCCGGAAACGCGGCACAATGACGTGCTTCCAGCAAAAACTGAGTATGAATTCCTGATCCCATTGACCGTCAGCGACTTCGCGGGTGGCTGTCACAATTGCATCGGTGAAGTCGTTGCTGACGAGCCCGAGTTCCTTATTGACCTCAGCAGCAGCGGCCTTCACAATGCCCTGCATTTTGATAAACCTTCACGGGAAACGAATGCCGGGAATCTTAAAGTTGGCAGCCGCTCGTTGTAAGATTTCACGATTCATCATCGTTGATACTGAAAACACTTTTTCCGTTGACTGCATGATGGCCGATGATGGCGGCTGCGGCGCTCCAGCCCTGGTGACGGGTTCCACCGGAAGTTAACCTGCGGCCATGCACAAATTCCGGAAATCCCCACGGTTCGTCGTCCATAACCAAAGCATTGGCACGATGAATCGCAGCCAGATAAGTTTTGGCTGATTCTGTCTGCTGCCGTCGTGCAAGATCAGCGACGTAGAAACCGGTAATCATCGGCCACAGGCCGCCATTGTGATATTCATACGGAGTGTTCTTGAACGTGTACGAAAACATGACGTGAAGTTCTTCCCAGACTTCGTCCACAGGTTGGATCACCGGATGGAATGCCGGCAACAGCAACAGTTGATAATTGACCAGTTCGTCCGCGATGTAATTATCGACACTGCGGGACTGTGAGTCATCGGCAACATCACACAGCGATGCCAGAACATTGGCAAAGGCATCGAAGCGATAGCCGTAACCGGCGGGAGAAAAAAACGGCATCCAGTGTTGCCCGGCACAGTGGGATTTCGCGGCCTCCCGTCCCTGTTCATAGAGCACTTCATGATAAACTTCGTCCGGCGGATTTTTCGACTCATCGAACCAGGAATTCGCGCGGATAAGGTGCCGCAGTCGGCTGATTTTTTCGTCCCAAAGATGGTTGCTAGATCCATGTACCACTGTGTGCATGCGAGTCAGCGTGTGTTGTACCTGCAGGTACAACAACTGGTCATAAAGCACATAGGCATTTTGAAGGTACTCATCCGCCCAATCCCCGGCCAGCGGCACATAGATGAGTCCGCGATTGTTCATTTCCCAAGCCCCCAAAATGAAGCGGACTTTTTCAATCACAGGTAGCAACTTGTCCAGAAAATTGTCATCCCCGGTTGCCAGCCAGTATTCGCCGCAACCGAGTCAAACTTCGACAGTCTGTGCTCGCTGAATAGGATCCTGCCGTTTATTGTACACTTTCGGTCCCTGCGGGCGAAGGAATTGTTGTCCGCCGGATGACTCGACCAATCGTCAGTCCCTGCACAAGTATCGAAAACACCACGACAAAATACGTCAGGGTCAGCGACACAAAAAACGCAACCAGCATGACGCCAATTCTCGTCGGTAACCTGATGTATCGATAGTTGATGTAACTTGAGACTGCCGCGAGCGTGATCAGAATACTCACCAGAGAAAAGAAACTCAATCCGTCATCCGGTATCGCAGCGGCAGCGATAGCCGCAGTCGCAGTTGGCATTTCCGTTTGATCCTTTCACGCTGTCGGCAACTATCCTTCGACAGGCACGGCAGCAGGTCTTTGTTTCAAATTGCGTCCCGATCTCGCGGTCATAAGCAACGAGATCTCAGGGTGAAATCATTCAGACAGGATGATGTGACACGAGAACCTCTGCTATCATATTGGCTTTAGTCTCTTAATTTCACTTGAAAGGTCGTTGGCCTCCGTCCAAACCACTATTGCCAACTTCAGCGGCTCAATCACCGTGACGGGGCGAGCGCCAATGCCACCAGCACGGGCCATTCCATGCGCAAGATCGCTGTTGTCTGAATGGTTTTCTGTGTAAAAGGCAGCGCGATGATGCCGAATGCCGTCTTGTTTGTGCCTTCGCTCGCGTCGAAACGTCGCTGGTTTGAAGCTCAACTCGCTCATCTGCTGCAGCGTAACGTAGTCCCGATTGTCGGCTAAAAGGTACTCCTGACACGTGTCTGCCCGCTGCCGTCGTAGTGCGGCGGAGTTCACACTAAGTAGCCGACGTCATGCCCAAGTGACTTGCTGGTCCGCACTTTGTGCTCCAGTCCTTTCATTTGACGGCTGGTTCATGTACCAGATACCACGATAACCGTCAGCCTTCTCGCTGAGCGTCGGAGACTCATGCTGCGCCACCGAAACAGCGGGCTGCAGCAGCTAACCAATCAAAATGACAAGGGTAACCAAAATGGCAAGAGCAACCCGTCGAAGACAGGCGTTCATCGCAGAGTGCGTTGTCCGCTTCCTTCAACAAGTTCAACGGCAGTGCTGCAAATCACATCGAGGTCGAAGAGCTTGTCAAAGTCATCGCCTGTTCGACAATAAACGGTCTGCCGACTAATTACAAGTGCCGCGCTGCGTTCCAGAGCAGTGCCGTACACACGAGTTCTTCCCTGGGAACAGAACAGGATTCAACATGTACCGCAGAGCATTTCTTGCAGTCGCTTCGTGTGCAGCGGTGGCGTCCCGGTTTGCATATGCCGACGATTTAGGTGCGAAGCGTCGAGTGGCCGTGTTTGGGCATTCGGGCTGAGGCAACTATGGGCATGGCCTTGATACTGTTTGGCAGTTGATTCCAAACGTGGAAATTATTGCGGTCGCCGATGGAAACGAAGGGGGACTGGCGAATGAATTGACAAAGCACGGCGTCAAGAATGGCTACACCAACTACCGAAAGATGTTCGCCGAAGTGCGGCCGGAATTTGTTTCGGTGTGTCCTCGGCATCCTGACCAGCATCATGACATGGCGATTGCGGCGATGACAACCGTTCGCCGCCGTGCGATGTGAACGCTGGCACTACAACCGTTGAAATGATCTGCGCAGTGTTTGAATCACACCGTCAGGGCGGGAAATCGGTTGAATTTCCGCTGACGGAACGCGGGGATACACTGGAACGGCTGACGGGCGCGATATCGCGACCATCATAGTCTGTATTGCCTAATGCCGGAGTAGCGGATCTCAAACTGCTTCAGATTGAGAACCCGCTCATTCAGTCGCGGCGAAGCACGATGCCACCATCACCGATAAGAAAAAACAAGCCAGGCGGCTTCTGTCGATGAGGCGACAACTCATCGATTTGTGTATTGAATCAGGCCGAAGCACTTCGTGATTCACTGAGCAAAACTCTGGCCGACACGCGCGATCTGATCAGCCTGATCCAACGCAATCAGAAGTAGAACCGTCTTGCGGAAACCACGCTGCGGTCCCTTAAGCAACTGGAACACATCATCGCATAGACGTTGTGTTCCAGGTCACCGCCACGCCCAGCTTGCCTGAATTCGCGCTCTCGCGATTCACGAGCAGTCCGTGGATTTTTTTCATGTCGATACGTGTGTTTGTTTTAGGTGTCAGAGGGGCAGGTCCGAGTCTACTCTCAGTTTTCCTCGCGATGTCCGTCACAGGTTCGTGAGTCCGTCACCGCTTCCAGAAGGCGTTCGTCAAATTAGGGTCTTACAAAAACCAAGAGTATCGGGACTCCACAGCGGCACAAGCTGCCAGACCATTGCTGCCCTTTTCTCCAACAATTCGATTGGTGCGAGAAGGATCGCGTCATGTTCCTCGACGACTGTTCCCGCGTCCGAACATGAATGGCTTTGCAAAGATCACCCCCGCGAGAAATCCACCGATATGGGCACCGTATGCGACTCCTCCACCTGCACCACCCAGAATTCCCACGCTGCTGATGATCTGAAGCAGGAACCATAGTCCGACTGCGACAAATCCAGGCACTTCAGTCAACGTACGCAGTACCAGGATTGTGACTCGCCGCCTCGAATGCAACACCAGATACGCGCCCATCACACCGGAGATTGCTCCCGACGCACCGAGGCTTGGGATCATGGAGGTCGGTCCAGTCATGTTTGGAAGCACGTGGGCCAGCGATGCGACAATGCCGGTCAGCAAATAGAAGACGACATACCGTACCCGTCCGAGGTCATTCTCGATATTGTCCCCGAAGATCCAGAGAAACCACATATTTCCCAGCAAATGCAACACTCCACCATGCATAAACATTGATGTCAGCATAGTTAAATACACGGGGATCGGCGTCTCTTGCAGTCCTGGAAGCGTGAAGAGCTGTGGTCCATCGATCGAATCGACCTGAACTGTTTGGTCGTCGGTCACAACATCCAGTCCGCTGCTGATTTCCGCAGGCACCGTGGAAAAGGAATAAGTGAATTTCAGGTTATTGCCCATGCCCTGCAGAAACACGAAAACAAGAACATTGACCACAATCAGAGTCACATTGATGATCGGCAATGAGGCGCGATCTGAGTTGTCATCGGCAAGTGGGAAAATCATATATGTATCCTACGAGATCGTCGGTCGCCTTATACCGCAGCGCCTTTTCGTGTTGCAATGCCCGTCCGTTCGATGCGGAAGCTCCGACAATCGCGGAGCCGCGCCGGTGAAAGATTTGCGATGAGTTGTATGCCCTTGTTTCCGATGGAGCTTCTTGTTGGATTTAAGGATATGATGTCTAAACAGCCCTCTAACCGCTTAGGAACCATAAAGTTCCTCGATCGTGCGGCCGCTGCAGACCTGCAGGGGGCGGTCGAATTGGTCGCGGAGTTCACAGGAGGCAGGAATGCCGAGGGCGTTAAAGAGCGTGGTGCCGAGGTCGTCCGGCGAGAACGATCGCGTCAGCGGGTGAGCGCCGATCGCATCGGTATGACCGATCACCTGGCCTGGTTGAACGCCGCCACCGGCAAAGAGAGCGGTATAAACCTGGGCCCAATGGTTGCGGCCAGCGTACTCGGCGCCGGGTAACATCGAAATCGTCGGGGTGCGACCGAATTCCCCCGTCATCACGATCATCGTTTCATCGAGCAGCCCAGTGGCCGCAAGATCATCAAGCAATGCCGACAAACCTTGATCGAGTGGTGGCAACAGCGAATCACGCAGGCTTACAAAATTTTTCTCGTGGGTATCCCAGGTCTGCACCGCGCCCATGTTCGTTTGCACGATCGTCACACCGGCCTGAACAAGCCGGCGAGCCAGCAGCAGCGACTGACCGAAAGTGTGTCGACCGTATTCATCCCGGACGCGATCGGGCTCTCGCTCAAGCTGGAATGCCTGAGCCATGTTGCCCGCCGTCAGCAGCTCTATTGCGGCGTCGTGTAAGTGGCCGTAAGCCCCCGCGTCTGCTGCCGCCAAACGCTGCTGGCGGTCCCGATCGAACTGTTTGAGCAAGCTTTGCCGTCGGTTAATGCGTTCAATGGTTACCCCTAACGGGAGCGACAGCGTTTCATCGCGAAACGTCTTCTGATTCGGATCCTGATTGACTTGCCATGGGTCGTGCCTTGCGGAGAGGTAGCCGCTGTGTTGCCCAGGCCAGGCCGTTGCTCCACCCGCCAACAGATACGGGAGCGACACGCTATTCGGAATGCCGTCGTTACGCGGCCGCAGAAAATCGTAGGCCGAGCCATAACTTGGCCAGTCGTGCTTTGAAGCGGCGTTGACGGCGTCTCCTGGCAATTGTCGCGGCATTACGTGCCCCGTGAGCGCCTTGTGCGTGGCCGGAAAGTGATTGTTCTCCGTGTGCGACATCGTCCGCACCAACGCGAAGTGCCGAACCCGCCGCGCTAATCGCGGCAGGTGCTCGCACAGATCAATCCCCGGCACGTCGGTCGCAATCGGCTGAAACTCACCGCGAATGCCAACGGGTGCGTCCGGCTTCAGATCGAACGAATCAAGCTGTGCCAGTCCGCCCGGCAGGTAGATCAAAATGATGGACTTCGCTCGGCGACCCAGATTCTGCCCCGAGGCTCTACCTGACGCGGTCGACAACAGCGGCAGGCCAAACGCCGCCGCACCACTGCTGGAGAACCAGTCGCGACGCGTCAATTGGAGACTACACTTCGTCGAACGGTGATCTGCAGGCATGGTCGAATTCAGCATTAGAACAAGTGATTGTTGACGGGACCAGAATAAGTAAAAACAAATTGCGGTCGATACGTCAGGTAACTCGCCTGACGTACGAATCGTGTGTTGAACTTTCCTGCGTCATGAATTTCCGATGACGTACGCTGGATCAATCAGATCCACTCAGCGGACGATGAGAGTTTACCGATGAGTGAGCAGGTTGTCATCTGAATTCCGGAGGGTGCGATGGTTTGGCTCGGCTGGTTCGTGTCGCCACATGTTCCCTCCTCTCAACCGCGCTCGCTACTCCCCGCCATTCATCCGCACTCGCGAAGTTAACGCTTATCTGTGTTGTGCCTTAAGTCGTTCTGGTTGACGTCGGAGTAGTTTAAGAGTAACCGTTCACGGTATCAGCCGTGCAGTAGCGAAGAAGGGGACTGTTTATTGAGCTTCGCTTCGATTGACGACTTCAGAAAATCGAAGAAGTTGCGTTGTTGTTTTCGGCAGGTGGCCAGAGCTGTACACATGCGTTCGTGATAGCGCTGACCGGTTTCGCTGCGAGTCCCCTGAGTGATCATGCGGTCGATTACGCACTGGCGGATTTGTTGTTCGTTGTGATTATTTGGTCGGTTCGACGCCCTCCGCAAACATAAAACGGAAGTAGTCCTGAGACATATCGTACGACTCGATTTTGTCGCTGCCTTCCACGACGTATTGGCGGATCGCGAAGCGCGCAGCAAGATTCGCGGCCTCTTTCGATGAAGGAGGATTGCGAACCAGCTCCAGAAAGCGGTCGCGATGGATCATCATCGAGCGGCGAAAACCTTCGGCCGTCATTGTCTCGCGAGAATGCCATGCCTGAAACAGCCGTCGCGAACGATCCTCCAGCTGTTCGGCCCAGACTTTTGTTTTTTCGTCCGGGAGCTTTTTCAGGAACCGGATGTCGCGTAGCAAATGAGCCCAGCAGTACTGGGCTTTAATCCAATAATTCCACGCAAACGAGCAGTTGGCTGAGAAGTAGTCGAAGTTCAGATAGCCCGCGAATTCTTCACCGACAAGTTCTTCGAGTACCTTGCGCGATCGCGTCGGAGCAATGTGAAACACCGTGAAGAGGCCCGATGCGATGCACCAGATCCAGTTCTTCTTGCCGTTGTTTTTGCAGCTCGTCTCATCGCTGCCGAGCTGTTCCTGATAATGGATCGCGTCCTTCAGTTCCTGGTAGCTCTTGTCCAGCGAATTCGAAATCAATCCCGTGCAGAGCTTGGCCAGATAGCCTCGCGAAACCGGCACCTGCAGCACCTCTTCCATGTACGTTTCGATGATGTCGATGAGTCTTTTGTCGCTTTGGCCAGCGCCACTTCCAATTCCGCAACTCGCGCCGTGAGACGCACAACCAGCTTCTGAAGGTCCTCGATGATCTTGTCTCTCGCATCCATATTCGGACGCTAACAAATCTACTCAATCTGACCCAAGTGCAATTTGATCCCGTGAACGGTTACAATTTGCCGATGCGTCGCACGAATGAAACAACGTGCCACCCACCATTGACAGTCGATCCAATTTTCAGATTTCGAGAGGGATTTCCCGCGCGAGTGGTCTTTAGTTCGATGGGATTTCGTTTTACGGCTGGAAGCAAGATGCGATTCAACCCGGCACGGGTTTCACAACAAAGCCTGGGGTCGCCGCAACGCGGCGCACCCCAGGTTGTGATGAATTCCGATCCAAACCCCAATGAGGTTTCACACGGTCGGGTGCGAATGTGAGGGACCATTTTTGAACCCCATTCGGGGTTCAAAGACCAGACGTTGATCGAAGCCCCTGGTGCGCCGCGCCATGGCGACCCTGGGCTTTGTTGTGTAACCCCGGTGGGGTGTTTCAAAGCCCTTTTTTGTCGTCCTCATCGTCCACCGAAAAAATCGTGCCACCATAAACAAGTGCAGAAACGTTGCCCTGGATCTGGCCGCCGGTAAGATCTATTCGACGGACGGCTCCTATTCGCAAACTGTCCGGAGGGCCAATCTGGACGGCACGAAAATCGAGGTAATTTGGCAAAGTCCGACCCCGCCAGTCCGCTCGTAATCGCCCTGGACGTTGGCAAGGTCTACTGGTCCGCTAACACGACGCATCTGATTCGCCGGGCGAATCTCGATGGTTCGATGGTTGTCGGCGTTGACTCAGGACAGTCCCTGTTCAGGTTGGCAATTTCGCATCCGGACCCAGGCATCAGCGTGACTCATCGGACGGGGATGGTAGACATAGCCCTGAAAGTTATCACCGAGCTGTGTGCTGACAATGACCACTCTTTCTGTGCTACCGGGCAGATACGACGATTGCAGTTGTCCGTGGTGATGCTTGAAATCCGGATGCGTGTGG